>Ga0105096_10000159_pt1 | contig 18943 bp, 15 predicted proteins | sample PPLLak3cmMay2015_FD_87036 | JGI IMG/M metagenome (GOLD analysis project Ga0105096, IMG submission 87036) | Freshwater sediment microbial communities from Prairie Pothole Lake near Jamestown, North Dakota, USA - PPLs Lake P7 Core (1) Depth... | ecosystem: Environmental > Aquatic > Freshwater >... | reverse complement strand
TTTGAAGTGGATCGGTGGCGAGAAGCGCCGTATTCGCTCGCTGCCGCGGGCCTCTGGCTGGACGAAGCAGCGCGACGCTCCGGCGCCGTCGGGCAAGACCTTCATGGAGCTGTACTGCGAGCGCAGGCCAGGCGGCTAACCTCGGCGCCGCGGGTCGGGGCAGTTACGGTTCGTCGAGCGATTCCGCGACCAGTTCGGCGATGTCGCGCGTCGCCAGCGTCGAGTCGCAGCCCAGTTGTGTCGTCGCGTCGCGCAGCATCGTCGTGCAGTAGGGGCAGGCGGTGGCGATCAGCTGCGGCCGCTGCGGCAGCGCCTGCTCGACGCGGGTGACGTTGATCCGCTTGCCGATGTGCTCTTCCATCCAGAAGCGGCCGCCGCCGGCGCCGCAGCACATCGCATGCGTGCGGCTCAGTGGAAACTCCAGCGGTGAGTCGCTGCAGACGCTGGCCAGCACCCGCCGCGGCGCCTCGTACTCGCGGTTGTGGCGGCCGAGGTAGCAGGGCTCGTGGTAGATCACGCGCTCGAAGGACGCCCGCGGCCGGAGACGGCCGGCGCGGATCAGTTCGTCGATCAGCTGCGTGTGATGAAAAACCTCAAAGCGGCCGCCGAACTCCGGGTACTCGTTCTTCAGCGCATTGAACGCATGCGGGTCACAGGTGACGATGCGCGCGACCCCGAGGCCGTTGAGCGTTTCGACGAGCTGTTGTGCCAGCATCTGGAACAGCATCTCGTTGCCGGCGCGCCGCACGCATTCGCCGGTGGAACCTTCCGCGGCGCCGAGGATCGCGAATCGCACGCCGGCGGCGCGCAGCACCTTGACGAAGGCGCGCGCCACTTTCTGGCCGCGGTCATCGAACGACTGCGCCGAGCCGACGTAGAAGAGATAGTCGAGGTCCTTCGCCTGTTCGGTCGAGGTCAGCAGTGGCACGTCGAGCCCCTTCGCCCAGTCGGCGCGCGAGTCGGACGGCAGGCCCCAGGGATTGCCGGCGCTCTCGACGTTGTCGAACAGCGTCTTCAGTTCGGCCGGGAAGGCGCCTTCCATCATCACCTGGTGCTGGCGCAGGCGGAAAAACTTGCCGAGGTGCTCGAGTTCGATCGGGCAGGCGTGCTCGCAGTAGCCGCAGGTGGTGCAGGCCCACAGCGTGTCTTCGCTGATCACCTTGCCGACCAGCGGCGGCAGGTCGGTATTTCTGCGCGACACGATCGCTTCACGGTGCTCGAGCAAGTGATGCTTGACGCTGTCGTGCACCCACTTCAGCGCCAGCGGTTTGTCCGTCAGGTAGGTGGGACAGGCATCCTTGCAGCGGCCGCATTCGGTGCAGGTGAAGGCGTCGAAAGCGTCCTTCCACACCAGGTCGGCGGCGGAGCGGACGCCGACCTTCATGTCGTCGCCGGCCTCGTCGCTCATGATCTTCTCGAGGTCGACTGATGGCACGCGGTTCAATGGCGTGTCGCGGCTCAGGAACACCGCCGGCAGCGCGGTGACGATGTGGAAATGCTCGCCTGCCGGCAGCCAGACCAGGAAGCCGAACACCGTCAGCATCTGCATCCAGTAGAAGACGTGCATTCCGGCAGCCAGCATCTCCTGCGGCAGGCCGGAAAATGCTTTCGCTATCGCCGAGCCGATGAAGGCGAAAGCTCGCTCGTGCGCGATGCCGGCATCGGCTCCGGCGTACAGCGCGAACCTGAAGCCGTCGAACAGAAAGTCCGTGACCATGATGGTCAGGATCAGCGACAGCACGAAGATCGCTTCGCGGTTCGGTTCCAGCCGCCGCGGTTTCAGCACGAAGCGGCGCCAGAAGGCGTAGAGCACGGCGACGGTGACGGCCACTTCGACCAGGTCCTTCCAGGCGGCATAAAGGCCGCCCATGGTCCCGGGATAGACGAAGGTCGGCACATAGCCGATGACCAGCAATTGCACCTTCCGGATCAGCAGCGTCATGAAGCCGAGGAAGATCACGGCGTGCATCACCCCTGGCCGGAAGTCGCCGCCGATCATCCGCGTCTGCAGCAGGCCGAGCGTCAGCAGCTTGCCGAGCCGCCTGCCGGGCCGGTCCCAGCGGATCTCCGGCTGCAGCGCGGCGACGATCGCGAGCTTGCGCCAGGCGAGCGCGCAGAAGCCGGCGATGCCGGCCAGCATCAGCAGCGTGATGGCGGCGGGTCCCATGAGGCGTGAAGGGCTTGCGCCCGGTCGATGGCGCAGGAAGCGCGAGCTTCCGGCTCGGCGCACGCCGCCGTCAACGACGGCGAGCAGGAGTCTTGATCCTCGCCAAATCAGTCGCGGCCGGCGGCAAGCTCCCGGTAGCGGATCCCGTGAGCGTCGCGGGTCGACTGCAGTAACCGGGGCGCGCCGGCGCGCCAGCGTATCGGCGGCAGGATCGGCACTGCCGCCTGCGTCGCGGCCTGTCGCGGCAGCCGGCGCAGCAGCGTGACGTGGGGCGCGAAGGGCTTGCGGTCGTAGGCAATGGCCAGTTCATCGAGCAGTTGCCGCAAGCGTGCCGCAAGTTGCCGCAACGGTGCGGATTCGCCGCCGGCCCAGAGCACGCCTGAGCCGGCGAACGTACCGAGCTGATCGACAGGCCAGTCGAAGTCTGCGGCCGGCAGTCGTGCCAGTTGCGCAGCGACCTGCTTCGCCTGCGCGACCGGCAGCGCACCGATGAAGGCGAGCGTCAGGTGCAGGTTCTCGCGCCGCGTCCGTCGCGCCGAAGCGAAGCGAGCCTGCTGTTCGCGGGCCAGCGCATCGAGGCGCTCGCGCGCCTCGGCGTCGGGCCACAGCGCAACAAAGCAGCGGAGCGTGGCAGGGACCGGATCGGTGCCTGGCCCCAGCGCTGAGGAGGTTTGCGCCACCACGCCGTCAGGCGGCGCGCCGCGCCTCGCGCCGGTGACGCAGGATCGCGCGCCGGCACTCGCCGACCAGCGCCGGCCCGTGGTAGACGATGCCGGTGTAAAGCTGAACCAGCGTTGCGCCGGCGGCGATCTTCGCGACCGCATCGGCGCCGCACATGACGCCGCCGACGCCGATCACCGGTATCGCGCCCTGCAGATGCCCGGCCAGCAGCCGCACCACTTCGGTCGACCGGGCCGCCAGTGGCGCGCCCGACAGGCCGCCGGCCTCGTTTGCTCGCGGCAGTCCGGCCACGACATCGCGCGCCAGCGTGGTGTTGGTGGCGATCACCGCATCGACGTCATGCGCCAGCAGGGCGTCGGCGATGCGCGGCAGTTCGGCATTGTCGAGGTCCGGCGCGATCTTCACCGCCAGCGGCAGGCGGCGGCCGTGCTCGTCGGCGAGACTTGCCCGTTCGGAGGCGAGGCCTGCCAGCAACGCCTGCAACTCGGCGCCTCCCTGCAAGGCGCGCAGGTTCTTCGTGTTCGGCGACGAGATGTTGACCGCGATGTAGCCCGGCCGGTCGAGCAGCAGCGGATAAACGCGGCGCAGGCACTTGACGTAGTCGTCGAGCGCGTGCTCGATCGGCGTTGCCGCGTTCTTGCCGATATTGAGCCCCAGTACGACGTTGCGATTGCGGCTCGCCTGCACGTTGGCGACGAAGCGGTCGAGGCCCTCGTTGTTGAAACCCATGCGATTGATCAGCGCCGCCGCCCCGGGCAGCCGAAACAGCCGCGGCGCCGGATTGCCCGGCTGCGGCAGCGGCGTCACGGTGCCGACCTCGATGTGGCCGAAGCCCAAGTCGGCCAGGGCGTCCACGTATTCGCCGTTCTTGTCCAGGCCGGCGGCCAGCCCGACCGGATTGGAGAAGCGAAGTCCCATCGCGACTACCGGATCGTCGGCGGCGTGCGGCCGCAGCGCCCGCGTCAGGCCCAGGGCATGGGCGCGCTTCAGGTTGGAGAAGGCGACGTGATGCGCCGTCTCCGGGTCGAGCTTGAAGATGAGCGGGCGGGCGAACTCGTACAGCATGCGGGGCCGGCGCGGCGCCGGGGTCAGTCGGCGAGCCTCTGCCAGCGTCCCTGCTGCAGCACTTCGATCGGCCGGAACTTCGCCTTGTAGGCCATCTTCGGACTGGCGTCGATCCAGTAGCCGAGATACAGGTAGGGCAGCCGCAGCATCCGGCACTGCTCTATCTGCCACAGGATGTTGTAAGTGCCGAAGCTGGCCTGCGGTTCGGCGGTGTCGAAGAAGGTGTAGACGGAGGACAGGCCGTCGCTCAGCACGTCGATGATCGACACCGCAGTCAGCCGGCCGCGGCCGCTGCCGGACGCGCCGTCGCGGAACTCGACCAGACGCGTATTGACCTTGCTCTGGAGCAGGAACTGCGAGTACTGCTCGCGGCTGTCGTTGTCCATGCCGCCGCCGGCGTGCCGCGTCGACTGGTAGGCGAGGTACAGGTCGTAGTGCTCCTGCTCGAAGGCCAGGCCGACGACGCGCGCCGTCAGTTCGCCGTGCCTCGCCCAGGCGCGGCGCTGGCTGCGGCTGGGCACGAAGGCGTCGACAGGAACGCGAACCGGGATGCAGGCACGGCAACCGTCGCAGTGCGGGCGGTAGGTGAAGATGCCGCTGCGGCGAAAGCCCATCTTCACGAGCTCGGAGTAGACGTCGGCATTGATCAGGTGTGCCGGAGTGGCCACCTGCGAACGCGCCTGGCGCTCGTCGAGATAACTGCAGGGATAGGGCGCCGTGGCGTAGAACTGCAGCGCCGAAAACGGCAGTTCCTTGAGGTTGGCCACGTCAGTATTGGCGCAGCAGGTCGGTCACCGCGGCGGCCCGCCAGCGCTGCCAGTCGATCGGGGAACGGCGCACTGACGATTCGACGTGGGAACAGAAACGAGCACGCGAAATGGCACGGGCGCCGAGCGAGACGAGGTGGGAAGTTTTCTGCTGGCAGTCTAGCATCGGCACTTCTTCGGACCGCAGCAGCGCCACCAGGGCCGCGAGCGCGATCTTCGAGGCATCCGGCGCGATGCTGAACATCGATTCGCCGAAGAACATCCGGCCCAGCGCCACCCCGTAAAGGCCGCCGATCCGGCGGCCGTCGTCGAAGACTTCGACGCTGTGCGCCAGTTCGCGGCAGTGCAGTTCGCCGTAGGCGGCGATCATCGGCGCGGTGATCCAGGTACCGTCGTGACCGGGCCGCGGCGCGGCGCAGGCTTGCATCGTGGCTGCGAAGTCGGCATCGAGCCGCACTTCCAGGCGCCCGGCATTCAGTCCGGCGCGGATGCGGCGGACCAGCGAACGGCGGGCGACGAACTGGTCCGTCATCAGCACCAGCCGTGGATCGGGACTCCACCACAGCACCGGATCGTTGTCGCCGTACCAGGGAAAGATGCCGCACTCGTAGGCGGCGACGAGTCGATCGGCGTCGAGGCTGCCACTGGCGGCGAGCAGGCCGTTCGGCTGCGGCAGGCTGCGTTCGACCGGCGGAAACGGATCGCCGGGCGCCAGCCAGGCGATCATGGCAGCGCAGTCCTTCCGCCCGGCACCTCGATCGCGTCGACATGCGTGCCGTAGTGCCCGCGTTGACGGTCGGCGAAGTACAGCCGCAGCGTCTGCGCCACCGTACGGAAGGCCAGTTCCGGCCAGGGCACCTCGTCCTCGCGGAACAGGCGCACTTCGAGCGTCTCCTCGCCGGGGCCGAAGTCGAGGTCGACCAGTTCGGCGCGAAAGAACACGTGCACCTGCTCGATGTAAGGCACGTCGATCATCGTGAACAGCGGCCCGAGCGTGATCCGCGCCTTCGCCTCTTCGAGCGTTTCGCGGATCGCCCCCTCGCGAGTGGTTTCGCCGACCTCCATGAAGCCGGCCGGCAGCGTCCACTTGCCGTAGCGCGGTTCGATGGCGCGCTTGCAGAGCAGCACGGTGTCCTGCCAGACCGGAATGGTGCCGACCGCCAGCCGCGGATTGACGTAGTGCACGGCGCCGCAGTGGTCGCAGACCTCGCGCTCGCGGTTGTCTCCCGCAGGAACTCGCCGGACAGTCGGCTGCCCGCAGGCGGCACAGAAGCGAATCACTGCGTGGCTCATTGCAAGACCAGTCTAGCAATGGCGGCGATTTGATCGCATGCAGCGTCGTCGGCCACGCGATCGCTGTAAGAAGCGATCAACTCCGCTATACTCCGCGGCCTTCGGCGATGCCAAGTGCATACGCCGATGCCGGATACCGCGGGGTGGAGCAGTCTGGCAGCTCGTCGGGCTCATAACCCGAAGGTCGAAGGTTCAAATCCTTCCCCCGCAACCACGATTAAAAGCGTTCCGCCGCCGGCTGCCTCGAGCAGCCGGCGGTCGTTTCGATTGCGGCCGCGTCGTCTGGCCTCCAGCTGCGGCGCGAAACTGCGACGGCGATGTCGTCCGCGCGAACATCGCCGCCTGCCGACGTTGCGCAAGAAGAAACTCAACGCTGCCCTATGATCCTGTGTAACCAGGGCCGGGGCAATGGCTGACCAGGTGGCGGCGTCAGGCGGCGCAAGCGGTTCGGCGACGGCGGATGTTCTGCCTCGTCGCCAAGCCCCGTTGAATAGGACAGCCTGATGGTTCCAACGTCAAATCGCGGCCTGCGGGCCGGACTGCTGTTTGCCGTCGCGTTGCTCGCGACCGCGTGCAGCCGCCAGGCGCCGACGGCCGCCGCGCCGCCAGTGCCGCAGGTCGGCGTCGTCACCGTCGAGCCGCGCCAGGTCGCGATCGGTACCACGCTGCCCGGGCGCATCGCGGCGACGCTGGTCGCCGAGGTGCGGCCGCAGGTCACCGGCATCGTGCAGTCGCGCGGCTTCACCGAAGGCGCCGAGGTCAAGGCGGGCGCGCTGCTGTACCAGCTCGACCCCTCGACCTACAAGGCGGCGTACGACAGCGCGATGGCCGTCGTCGCCAGGGCGGAGGCGGGACTGCAGACGGCGAGGCTGAGGGTCGATCGCAACAAGGAACTGCTGGCGATCAACTTCGTCAGCCAGCAGGCCTTCGACGATGCCGACGCGGCGCTGCGGCAGGCGCAGGCCGATGTTGCGGGGGCGAAGGCGGCGGCCGAGTCGGCGCGGATCAACCTCGCCTACACGAAGATCACGGCGCCGATCTCGGGCCGGATCGGCGCCTCGACGGTCACCGCCGGGGCGCTGGTCACCGCCAACCAGCAGGCGGCGCTGGCAACGATCCAGCAGCTCGATCCCATCTACGTCGATCTGACGCAGTCGAGCAACGACCTGTTGCGGATGCGCCGGGCGCTGGCCAGCGGCGCGCTGAAGGCGGTGGGCAATTCGACACGCGTCGGCCTGCTGCTCGAAGACGGCACGAAGTTTCCGCAGGAGGGCAGCCTGCAGTTCTCCGACGTCTCGGTCGATCCGGGCACCGGTGCCGTGACGTTGCGGGCGCTCTTTCCGAACCCGCAACTCGTGCTGCTTCCCGGCATGTACGTGCGCGCGGTGATCGAAGAGGGCGTGCGCGATGGCGCGATCGTGGTGCCGCAGCAGGCGGTGACGCGCGACAACCGCGGCGACGCGGTGGCGCTGGTGATCGGTGCCGACGGCAAGGTCGAGTCCCGCAGGCTCGTCGTGGCGCGGTCGCTCGGCAACGAGTGGCTGATCGACTCCGGCCTTGCTGCCGGCGACCGGGTGATCGTCGAGGGCTCGCAGCGGGTGCGTCCCGGTTCTGCCGTGCAGGTGGTCGAGCGGCAGATCGGCACGGCGCCGGCTGCGGCGCCCGTGCAGCCGGCACCGGCCGGCAAGGCCGACGCAGACGCCAAGTCCTGACCGCGCCGGAAGCCTGCCTTGTCGCGCTACTTCATCGACCGGCCGATCTTCGCCTGGGTGATCGCGCTGGTGATCATGCTGGCGGGGCTGATCTCGATCTTCCGCCTGCCGATCGCGCAGTACCCGAACATCGCGCCGCCGACGATCACCGTCACCGCCAGCTATCCCGGCGCCTCGGCCAGGACGCTCCAGGACACGGTGACGCAGATCATCGAGCAGCGGATGACCGGCCTCGACGGCCTGCGCTACATCGCCTCGACCAGCGACGGCGCCGGCGCGGCGACGATCACGCTGACCTTCGACTCCGGCGTCAATCCCGACACGGCGCAGGTGCAGGTACAGAACAAGCTGAAGCTGGCCGAAAGCCAGTTGCCGCAGGAAGTTCAGCAGCAGGGCGTCACGGTCACCAAGTCGGTGCGCAACTTCATCATGGTGATCGGCTTCGTTTCCGAAGACGGCTCGATGAACCGCACCGACATCGCCGACTACGTGGCGACCAACGTTCAGGAGCCGCTGAGCCGCGTGCCCGGCGTCGGCGAGCTGACCTTGTTCGGCTCGCAGTACGCGATGCGCATCTGGCTCGACCCGAACCGGCTGATCAGCTACAAGCTGACGCCGGGCGACGTCGCCGCCGCGATCCGGGCGCAGAACGCGCAGATCGCCGCCGGCCAGCTGGGTGGCCTGCCCGCCGTCGCCGGCCAGCAGCTGAACGCCACCATCACTGCGCAGAGCCGGCTGCAGACGCCGGCGCAGTTCGAATCGATCGTGCTGCGCACCGCGGAGACCGGCGCCACGGTCAGGCTGCGCGACGTCGCCCGCGTCGAACTCGGCGGCGAGAACTACGGCACGCTGTCGTTCTACAACGGCAACCCCGCCTCGGGACTGGCGGTGCGGCTGGCCACGGGCGCCAATGCGCTCGACACCGGCGACGCCGTCAGGGCCAAGGTCGACGAGCTGTCGCGCTTCTTCCCGACCGGGTTGAAGGCGGTCGTCGCCTACGACACGACGCCGTTCATCCGGCTGTCGATCAAGGAGGTCGTCAAGACGCTGGCCGAGGCCTTCGTGCTGGTGTTCCTGGTGATGTTCCTGTTCCTGCAGAACCTGCGGGCGACGCTGATCCCGACCATCGCCGTGCCGGTGGTGCTGCTCGGCGCCTTCGCGGTGATGTACGCATTCGGCTTCTCGATCAACGTGCTGACCATGTTCGGCCTGGTGCTGGCGATCGGCCTGCTGGTCGACGATGCCATCGTCGTGGTCGAGAACGTCGAGCGGCTGATGAGCGAGGAGGGGCTGTCGCCGAAGGAGGCGACCCGCAAGTCGATGGACCAGATCACCGGCGCGCTGATCGGCATCGCGCTGGTGCTGGCCGCGGTGTTCGTGCCGATGGCGATGTTCGGCGGCTCGACCGGCGTCATCTACCGCCAGTTTTCGCTGACGCTGGCCTCGTCGATGCTTCTGTCGGTGCTGGTGGCGCTCATCCTGTCGCCGGCGCTGTGCGCGACGCTGCTGAAGCCGCTGCCCAAGGGGGCGCACGGCAAGACCACCGGCTTCTTCGGCTTGTTCAACCGCAGCTTCGAGCGCGGCAGCAGCCTGTATCGCCGCATCGTCACCGGCATGCTCGAGCGAAGCGGCCGCTGGCTTATCTCGTTCGTGGTGATGCTGGTGCTCGGCGGCTACCTCGCCTGGAAGCTGCCGACCTCGTTCCTGCCCGAGGAAGACCAGGGGATTCTCTTCACGCAGGTCCTGCTGCCGCCCGGGGCGACGCAGGAGCGCACGCTCGGCGTGCTGCGCCAGATCCAGCAGCACTTCCTCGTCGAAGAGAAGGCGGTGGTGCAGTCGCTGTTCACCGTCGCCGGCTTTTCCTTCTCCGGCAGCGGCCAGAACGCCGGCATCGGCTTCGTCCGCCTGCGCGACTGGAGCGAGCGTCCCGGCGCGGAGAACAGCGTGCAGGCGGTGGTGCGCCGTGCCATGCGCGCCTTCAGCAAGCTGCCCGACGGGCTGGCCTTTGCGTTCGCGCCGCCGGCAGTGCTCGAACTCGGTGTCGCCAACGGTTTCGACATGTTCCTGCAGGACCGCGCCGGCGCCGGCCACGACGCGCTGATGGCGGCGCGCAACGAACTGCTGGGGCTGGCAGCCAAGGACCCGGTGCTGACTGCGGTGCGGCCCAACGGCCAGGACGACACGCCGCAGTTCAACGTCGACGTCGATACCGTGCGCGCCGGCGCGCTCGGGCTGTCGGTGGCGGACATCAACGCCACGCTGTCGGCGGCCTGGGGCAGCGCCTACGTCAACGACTTCATCGACAAGGGTCGCGTCAAGCGGGTCTACCTGCAGGCGGATGCGCCCTTCCGCATGGTCCCCGAGGACCTCGACAAGTGGTACGTGCGCAATGTGCAAGGCCAGATGGTGCCGTTTTCGATGTTCGCCAGCGGCCGCTGGACCTATGGTTCGCCGCGGCTGGAGCGTTTCAACGGCGCGCCGGCAGTGCAGATCCAGGGCCAGGCGGCGCCTGGCTACAGCTCCGGCGCGGCGATGACGGCGATGGAACGGCTGGCCGAACAGTTGCCGACCGGTTTCGGCATCTCCTGGACGGGGCTGTCCTACGAAGAGCGCCTGTCTGGCGCGCAGGCGCCGCTGCTGTATGCGCTGTCGATCATCGTCGTCTTTCTCTGCCTGGCGGCTCTGTATGAAAGCTGGTCGGTGCCGGCCGCCGTGCTGCTGGTGGTGCCGCTCGGCGTGCTCGGGGCGCTCGCCGCAGCCACCGGGCGCGGCCTCGCCAACGACGTCTTCTTCCAGGTCGGCCTGCTGACGACCATCGGCCTGTCGGCGAAGAACGCGATCCTGATCATCCAGTTCGCGCTGCAGCAGATGACGGCCGGCGTCGAGCTGATGCCGGCGACGCTGGAGGCGGTCCGGCTGCGGCTGCGGCCTATCCTGATGACCTCGCTGGCCTTCGGCGGCGGCGTGCTGCCGCTGGTGCTGGCCACCGGCGCCGGTTCCGGCGCCCAGAACGCCATCGGCACCGGGGTGCTCGGCGGCATGATCGCCGCCACCTTCCTCGGCCTGCTGTTCGTGCCGCTGTTCTTCGTGATCATGAAGGGCGGCCTGCGCCGCCGGCCGGTGGCGCCCGGCGCGGCCGCGAAGCCCGCCTGAGTTGCGCTGGCGCGCGCGCTCGCCGGCGCGCTCGTCGGTTGCTTGCCACTGCGATTGCGTCAAATGCCGGCGCGCCGATCTGCATAGACTGCCGGCAGCATCGACACCCCGGGAGGTATCGCGCGATGGGCAAGAGCCGCAAGATCGAAGACCCCTCCTGTTCCGAATGCGGGCAGCTGAACTGCTACCGGCACGACAAGCAGTACCCATCGTTCTGCGCCACCGAGGCGGCCAGTCCGGCGCTGGTCGAAGACACACGCCGGACCTACGCCGGAGACGGACTCGATGGCACGCTGGCGCGCGCCGCCGCGGAGGTCGAGGGCCGCTACTACGGCAGGATCTCCCGTTGCGAAGAGATCGTCGCGTTCGCGCACCGCATCGCCGCCAGGCGGATCGGCATCGCCACCTGTTTCGGCCTGATCGAGGAGACCAGGCTCTTCGCGAAGATCCTGCGGCTCGCCGGGCTCGACCCGGTGACGGTGCTGTGCAAGGTCGGCTCGGTCGACAAGGAGGCGATCGGTATCGCCGACGAAACGAAGATCAGGCCCGGCACCTTCGAAGCGGCCTGCAATCCCATTCTGCAGGCCAGGACGCTGAACGCCGCGAAGACCGACTTGAACGTGATCGTCGGGCTCTGCGTCGGCCATGACGCGCTCTTCACCCGTCATTCCGATGCGCCGGTGACAACGTTGATCACGAAGGACCGCCTGACCGGGCACAACCCGGCGGTGGCGCTTTACACGCTGCACTCCTACAGCAAGCGCATCCTCGACCCCGAGCGCATGCGCGACCTCTGAGTCCGCTGCCCTTCGCGATCGCCGCTACAGGGTGCGGCTCGCCTGTATCTCCCGCTCGAGGCGGCGGCTCCATCGGCCGTTGCGGCAGTGCACTACAAGAGTGTTGGCAATTTTGTTGACGAGATTGCGCACAAAAGGCTAAGGTCGCGCCCTGTCCCGAGGCGGCGATGACCCTGCGCAGCGTTCCGGTTTCACGCAAGGCCAAGGCGCCGACCCGCAAGCGTCGCGGGGCCGCGCCCGACCTCAGCGGCGTGCTGCGCGAACGCATCGCCACCCAGGAACTGCCGCCGGGCTCGAAGCTGCGCGAGAACGAACTGGCGCTGGAGTTCGGCGTGCCGCGCACCCGCGTGCGCGAGGCGCTGTCGGTGCTGGCGCAGCGCGGCCTGGTCGAACGGATCCCGAACCGCGGCGCGGTGGTGATGCGGCTGGAGCTGTCCCAGGTCGCGCACCTGTACGACGTGCGCGAGGTGCTCGAAGGCCTGTGCGCAAGGCAGGCGACGATCAACGCGCCGAAGTCGCAGTGGCAGGCGGCGCTCGACTACTTCAAGGGGCCGATGGTGCGCTTCGTCGCCGAGGGCGATCTCGACGCCTACATCGCCGGCTACGAGACCTTTCGCCGGCAACTGATCGCCGCGGCGAAGAACCCGGTGCTGGCGCAGATGCTCGACTCCATCCTCGAGCGGACGCAGACGCTGATCCGCCGCATCATCATCCTGCCGGGCCGCGCCGAAGCGGGCCTGAAGCAGCACACGGCGCTTCTCGAGGCGATGGTCCGCGGCGACGCCGATCGCGCCGAGGTGCTGCGCCGCGAGAACATGCGCAGCGCCCGCTCCTATCTCGAGCGCTACCAGAAGTACATCCTATGAGCGCGCCGGGCCGCCCCAAGCGCTCACGCCGGAGCGCGCAGCGCGGAGGACAACATTCAAGCCCGCCAACGATGTCCGAAAAGGGCGGCCCGCTGGCTGGCTTCCGGGTGCTGGAGATGGGCTCGACGGTGGCCGGGCCGTTTTGCGGCCGGCTGCTTGCCGACTTCGGCGCCGAGGTGGTGAAGATCGAGCCGCCCGAGGGCGACCCGGTGCGGACGATGGGCAAGCGCTTCCGTGACAAGTCGCTGTATGCGGCGAGCATCTTCCGCAACAAGTCGCTGATCGCGCTCGACCTGCGTCGCGACGAGGGCCGGCGCCTGGCCGCCGACCTCGCCGCGACGAGCGACGTGCTGATCGAGAATTTCCGCCCCGGCTCGCTGGAGAAATGGGGTCTCGGCTACGACGAGCTCTCGGCGCGCAATCCAGGACTGGTGATGGTGCGGATCAGCGGCTTCGGCCAGGACGGGCCGTATAGCCAGCGCGCCGGCTATGGCGTGATCGGCGAGGCGGTGAGCGGCCTGCGGCACCTGACCGGCGATCCGGACCGGCCGCCGGCGCGGGTGGCGGTGTCGATGACCGACTACATCACCGGACTTTATGGCGCCTTCGGAGCGGCGCTGGCGCTCTTGGCCCGCGGCCGCAGCGGTCGCGGCCAGGTGATCGATGCGGCGCTGTACGAATGCGCCTTCAGTTTCATGGAGCCGTGGATCCCGGCGTTCGAGAAGACCGGCCACGTCGCCAACCGTTGCGGCTCGCGACTGCCGGAATCGACGCCCAACAACCTGTACCCGACCGGCGACGCCAGCTTCATCCATATCACCGCGATGGGTGATGCGGTGTTTCGCCGCCTCACGGCGGCGATGGGGCAGCCTCGGCTCGCCGACGATCCGCGTTTCGCCGCCGCCACTGCGCGCTCGGCCAATCAAGAGGAGATCGACGATCTGGTTGCCCGCTGGACGGCGTCGCTGCCGCTGGCGGAACTGGAGCGCGTCCTCGAGGCGGCCGGCGTGCCGGCGACGCGCATCTACACGATCGCCGACATCTTCGGCGATCCGCACTACCGCGCCCGCGGCTCGATCGCGCAGGCGGCCGATGCCGACCTCGGCACGGTGGCGATGGCCAACGTCGTGCCGCGGCTGTCGGCGACGCCGGGGGCGATCGTCCACGCCGGCCATTGCATCGGCGAGGACACGCGACGCGTGCTCGGCGAGCGACTGGGGCTGTCGGCCGAAGCGCTCGACGAACTCGAGCGCTCGGGCGTCATCGGCAGCCGCAAGGCCGCCACCACCGAATCGGATGCCGTTCAATGAGCAGGATTGCGGAACAGGAATCTGGGCAGGCAGCGCGGCGCGACCGCCTCGAAGCCGACTACGCCGCCCGCGAGGCGCGGGCGCTGGCGATGGGCGGGCCGGAGCGGCTGGCGCGGCGCAAGGCGGCCGGCGTGTTGAACGCCCGCGAACGCATCGCGCGGCTGTTCGACGAGGGCAGCTTCATCGAGTCGGGACTGTTCTCGACTTCGCTCGCGCCCGAGGACCGGGACCGCTCGCCCAGCGACGGCAAGATCACCGGCTTCGGCCGCATCGATGGCCGCGATGCGGCGATGGTCGCCAACGATTTCACCGTGATGGGCGCTTCGAGCGGCGGCACCAACGGCCGCAAGATCGCGCATACGAAGCGGGTGGCGACGCAGCGCGGCATGCCGCTCGTCTTCCTCGGCGAGTCCTCCGGCGCCCGCATGCCCGACCACATGGGCTCGCGCGGCATGGGTCTCCTGCTCGGCAACGACGGCGCCCAGTACCAGCGGATGCGCGAGATCCCCTGGGTGTCGGCGACGCTTGGCCTGTCCTACGGCTCGTCGTCGTGGTACGCGGTGATGTCCGACTTCAACGTCATGCGCAAGGGCGCGGTGCTGGCGGTGTCGAGTTCGCTGCTCGCCTCGCTGGCCGTGAAGGAGGAGGTCGATCCCGAAGCGCTCGGCGGCTGGCGGCTGCACGCCGAGGTCACCGGCTTCGCCGATCTCGTCGTCGACAGCGACGAGGAGGCGATCGACGCCATCAAGCGTTTCCTCGACTACCTGCCGGGCCACCACAACGAGGCGCCGCCGGTGCGCCCGGTGCCGGCCGGCTCTGGCGAGGGGATGCGCGACATCCTCGACCTGCTGCCGGCGAGCCGCACGCAGGTCTACGACGTGCGCAAGATCGTCCGCACGCTCGTTGATACCGACAGCTTCTTCGAGCTGAAGGCTCGCTTCGGCAAGGTTGGCGTCACGGGACTCGCGCGCCTCGCCGGCCGCACCGTCGGCATCGTCGCCAACAACCCGCTGGTCAAGGGCGGCGCGCTCGACGTCGAGGCCTGCGAGAAGATCACCAGCTTCATCGTGCTGTGCGACAGCTTCAACATCCCGATCGTGATGCTGGTCGACACGCCGGGCTTCGTGATCGGCACTGAAGCCGAACGCAAGCGGGCGCCCGGCAAGATCATGAACTTCATGAACGCGCTGGCGCTGACCACGGTGCCGAAGCTGTCGGTGGTGCTGCGCAAGAGCTACGGGCAGGCGTATCTGAACATGGGCGGCGGCCGCAACTCCGACGAGGTGGCGGCCTGGCCGACGGCCGAGATCAGCTTCATGGACCCGGGCTTCGCGGTCAAGGTCGTGCACGGGCTCGACCCCGGCACCGACGGCTTCGACGAACGCCTGGCGGCGATGGACAAGGCCAGTTCGGTCTGGGACATCGCCTCGGTCTACGCGGTGCAGTCGGTGATCCGGCCGCAGGACACGCGCGATTACCTCGTCCGCATGCTCGACGTGCACCAGCTGCGGCCGACCCGCGGCGTCGGCCAGCACCTGATGCGCGCCTGGCCGACCAGCTACTGAACTGAACAAGAAGAGGAAGCGGCAATGGCACTTCTGGAACTGAAGTCCGAGGTCACCGGATCGGTGTGGAAGATCGTCACCGCCGCCGGCCAGAAGCTGGAGCCGGGCGAGACGGTGATGATCCTCGAGTCGATGAAGATGGAGATCCCGGTGATCGCCGAGGACGGCGGCAAGTTGGTCGAGATCCGCGTCACCGAGGGCACGTCGGTTGCCGAAGGGCAGGTGCTGGCGGTGGTGCAGGAATGACGGAGCCGGTCGTCAACGCGCTGCCGGACGTGGCGCGCGAGTCGCCGTGGCAGGACGCGCTCGACGAACTGGCGCAGCGCCGCTCGAGCGCGCAGGCACTCGGCGGGGCCGCGGCGGTGGCGAAGCATCGCCAGCAGGGCCGGCTGACGATCCGCGAGCGCATCGACGGCCTGGTCGACCCGGACTCGTTTCAGGAGGTCGGCCGCCTTACGGGCCAGGGGCGTTACGAACACGGCCGGCTGACGAGCGTCACGCCGGCGCCCTATGTGATGGGGCTGGCGCAGATCGACGGCCGCCCGGTGGCCGTCGGCGGCGAGGACTTCACCGTACGTGGCGGCACCAGCTGGAGCGGCGACCGCAAGAAGGGCGGCCAGGGCGGCTTCGTCGAGGACCTCGCGCACAACTACCGCATTCCGCTGGTCAACCTGATCGACGGTGCCGGCGGCAGCGTCACCTCGATCCAGCGCCGCGGACACGCGGTGTTTCCCGGCGTGCACGGTTTCGAGCGCTCGGTGCAACTGCTCGGCGAAGTGCCGGTGGTCTGCGCCGTGCTCGGCACCGCAGCCGGCGGGCCGGCAGGACGCGCGATCCTCGCGCACTGGTCGGTGATGGTGAAGGGCACGAGCCAGGTGTTCGCCGCCGGGCCGCCGGTGGTCGAGCGCTCGCTCGGGCAGAAGATCACCAAGGAAGAGCTCGGCGGGCCGGAACTTGCGGTCGCCACGGCGGGCACCATCGACAACGTCGCCGCCAGTGAGCAGGAGTGCTTCGCGCTGATCCGCCGCTATCTCTCCTACATGCCGCGCAACGTCTGGGAGCTGCCGCCGCTTGGCGGGCAGGGCGATCCCGTCGACCGCTGCGCCGACGAGCTGGCAGGCATCGTGCCGGAGAACCGGCGCAAGCCCTATGACATGCGCAAGGTCGTCCGCCTGATCGCCGACACCGGCTCGGTGTTCGAGATCCAGCCGACCTTCGGCAAGGCCGTGATCACGGCACTCGCCCGGATGCACGGCACCGTGGTCGGCGTCGTTGCCAACAATCCGATGGTCTACGGCGGCGCCATGGACGTGAAGGCCGCGCGCAAGCAGACGCACTTCATGGAACTCTGCGACTGCTTCCACATTCCGCTGCTGTTCCTGGTCGACGTGCCGGGCTTCATGGTCGGCAAGGACGCCGAAGCGGCCGCAACGCTGCGCGAGGGCATGCGCGCCGTCTATGTCGGCCTGCAGGCGACGGTGCCGATCTTCACGGTCGTGGTCCGCAAGTGCTACGGCATGGCCGGCATGGGCACCACCGACCAGAACGGGCTGGACTTCAAGATCGCCTGGCCGTCGGCCGAATGGGGTTCGCTGCCGATCGAAGGCGGCGTTGCTGCGGCGTTCCGGCGCGACATCGAGGCGGCGCCGGATCCGAAACTGAGGGAGATGCAGATCGAGGCCGAGCTTCGCGCGGCAGCGTCGCCGTTCCGGACCGCCGAGGCCTTCGGCGTCGAGGAAATCATCGACCCGCGCGAGACTCGCCCGTATCTTTGCCGCTTCATCGATGCGGCGCGCGGGCGGCTCGCCACCAGCGTCGGACCCAAGCCCAAGTACGGAGTCCGGCCGTAGCGAACGAAAAACAGAGGGAGTCGATCGACGACAACGAGCCGCGCCGCCAGAAGGCGAGCCGGCCGAAGCACAACCAAGGAGCCGGGAAATGACGATCATGAAGTGCAAGGCGGCGCTGCTGGCCGCAGTCCTCGCGCTGGGCGCTGCGGCCGCCAGCGCCGAGGTCGACGAGCTGAAGCTGATGTCCCAGTACGGCATCGGCTACATGCAGCTGACGGTGATGAAGGCCGACAAGCTGGTGGAAAAGCACCTGGCGAAAAATGGCCTGCCGAACAGCAAGGTCAGCTGGGCCACGCTCGGCGCCGGCGCGGCGGCCAACGACGCGCTGCTCTCCGGCAGCCTGCACATGGCGGCCGGCGGCACCGGACCGGCCTTCATCCTGTGGGACCGCACGCGCGGCAACGTCAACGTGCACGGCATCTCGGCGCTGTCGTCGATGCCGAATCTGCTGGTGACGCGCAACCCGAACATCAAGACCATCCGCGACTTCACCGACAAGGACCGCATCGCGATGGCCGGCGCCGGCTCGTCGGTGCAGACGATCTACCTGCAGATGGCGGTGGCCAAGGAGTTCGGGCCGGAGAACTTCAAGAAGCTCAATCCGCTGATGGTCAATCTGCCGCATCCGGAAGGGCTGCGGGCGATGCTGTCCGGCTCCAGCGAGATCCAGTCGCAGTTCACCTCGCCGCCGTTCCAGAACCAGGCGCTCGAGGCCGGCGCGCGGGTGGTGCTCAACTCCTACGACATCATGGGCGGGCCGAACACCTTCCTTATGGTCTGGACCTCCAGCAAGTTCCGCGACGAGAACCCGAAGAGCTACAAGGCGATCGTCGAGGCGCTGCGCGAGGCGACCGAGTTCATCAACGCCAACAAGCGCCGCGCCGCCGAGATGTACGTCGCCGAGGGCGGCGGCAAGGAGAACGTCGACCGCATCCTGGCGCTGATGAACGACCCGCAGGTGCGCTACACGATGGCGCCCGATCGCGTGCTGCCCTATGCGCAGTTCATGAACCAGATCGGCACGCTGAAGAATCGCCCGGCGTCGTGGAAGGACATGTTCTTCCCGGAGGTCCACGACCTGCCCGGCAGCTGACCGGGGTGCGGCAGATGACTTCGGCGACCACGCCGCTGCTGCAGGTCGAGGGCGTCACGCTGCAGTACAAGACCCGGGAGCACCTGGTCACCGCGACCTACCGCGTCAGCTTCGACGTGTGGCCTTCGGACCGTTTCGTGCTGCTCGGTCCCTCGGGCTGCGGCAAGTCCACGCTGCTGAAGGCCGCCGGCGGCTACATCGCGCCGGTCGAGGGCGAGCTGAGGCTGAAGGGCGCACGCATCACCCGGCCCGGCCCGGACCGTGTGATGGTGTTCCAGGAGTTCGACCAGCTGCTGCCGTGGAAGACGGTCAGGCAGAACGTGATGTTCGCGCTAGAGGCCTCGGGCCGCCTGAAGGGCAGGGCGGCCGAGGAGCGCGCGATGGCCTACATCGAGAAGGTCAACCTGACGCGTTTTGCCGACTCGTTCCCGCACATGCTGTCGGGCGGCATGAAGCAGCGGGTGGCCATCGCGCGCGGCATGGCGATGGAGCCGGACATCCTGCTGATGGACGAGCCCTTCGCCGCGCTCGATGCGCTCACGCGCCGCAAGATGCAGGACGAGCTGCTGCAGCTGTGGGAGGACACGCGCTTCACGGTGCTGTTCGTCACCCACTCGATTCCGG
>Ga0105096_10000158_pt1 | contig 18945 bp, 13 predicted proteins | sample PPLLak3cmMay2015_FD_87036 | JGI IMG/M metagenome (GOLD analysis project Ga0105096, IMG submission 87036) | Freshwater sediment microbial communities from Prairie Pothole Lake near Jamestown, North Dakota, USA - PPLs Lake P7 Core (1) Depth... | ecosystem: Environmental > Aquatic > Freshwater >... | reverse complement strand
TGGTATGCCCCGTCCTTTCAGCCTCAGTTTTTTGCCGGCTTTCGAATTCGCGGGAATTTTCAGGTCGATCGTACCGGATGGTGTAGGCACCTTGATGCTGGCACCGAGGGCTGCTTCCCACGGCGCCACCGGCAATTCGAGGTACACATCCGCACCTTCAACGCTGTAGAACCGGTGCGGATTGAATTCTATTTCCAGGTACAGATCACCGGCTTTACCGCGGCCTTGTCCCTTGGCGCCCTGGCCGCCCAGGCGGATCTGCTGACCCTGCCGGACGCCCTTGGGAATGTTGACTTTCAAAGTCCGGTTACGGCTGAGGACGTGCCCGTCGGCGCTTACCTCGGGCATCTGCAACGAGATGGAACGGGAGGCGCCGTGGTAGCTGTCTTCGAGATCGACGAGTATCCTGGCGTGATGGTCTTCACCCTGCATATGGAACCCCCGGCCGCCGCCACCCGGGCCTCCTGCCTGGCCGAACAGCGACTCAAAAAAATCACTGAAATCATGTTGGCGGCCCGCGTCACTGGGTGAGCCCTGAAACTCAAAACCGGCGCCCCAGTCCGGCGGCGGACGAAAACCCTGCTGGGAGTTCCAGTTCGAACCCAGCTGGTCATAGGCGACGCGTTTTTCCGGGTCTTTCAGAACCTCGTAGGCCTCGCCCAGGTCCTTGAATTTCTCTTCAGCATCCTTTTCCTTGCTGACATCCGGATGGTACTTACGGGCAAGTTTGCGGTAAGCGCGCTTGATCTCATCCTGGGTGGCCTTGCGGTCGACGCCCAAAACAGCGTAATAGTCCTTGTATTCCATAGCTCGGCCACTCTCAAAGGGATCGACGACAACCCGCCAGGATCATTGGCTTGAACCCAGGGGTCCACCACAGCATCCTGCACACTGGATGTTGGGGTGAAGCCGGGCCGGGTCAATGCTTGAGGGGGCGGTAAAACCGCCAATCGAACAACCGGCAGTTCCCTACTCGATTTTTTCCTTCGGCGTATAGGTTTTGGCTTCCTCCCTGGTCAGCTGCTCAACCCGCAGCGTCCATTCAGCGAGACTTGCATTGACCTGCAGGACATAAAGGCCACCTTCATCCATCAGCCTCACGCCGTTGTCAACATACTTGGTCATGGCGATTTTACCAACGAACTCACCCGACGGAGTGAGCAGGTTGACTTCTACCGCCATCTGGCCGGGGTAATCGCCTCTTGTGCGCCAGTCCACGATCCATGGCGCCCTGACCTCGAATTCCGCCGTGGTTTGACTACCGCTGCCTTTGAATTCGCGGATCAACTCCGCGCCGTTTGCGTTGCCAGTCAAACAACACACTGTCACCAAAACCGTAAAACCAAAAAAGAACCTTTTCATGCGCTTCTCCTGGTTGGGACCAGCCCGCTCATCTTTACACCCGGTAAAGAAAACGAGGGGCTGTTACAGTCATTATAATCAAGTAAGCTCTGATTAATGCCATCCTGGCATTATCAGAGCGCGGCAGCTGAAAAGTGTGATTTTCGACTGCCTTACAAATCAACGGCTTAGCGCCGCTGATTTGGCGACACATCCCTGTGTCGCGGGAACCTCTGAATTAATCAGAGGTTCCTTAATATCCAGTGACTTTATCCCACCGGCCCGCGTACAAACGCAACATCTCGGGTCGCGGCTCGCTGGACAGGCTCGTCCGCGACCGGTCAAGATCGGTAATCAGTTTTTATCGTTTCAAAGTAGCGCCGGGGTAGTCTGTTATCGATCAGCTCGATTAAACTGACGCAAACCGGTATGGAGAATCATTGCTTCCTTACCCCGCAAGAATTGCCCATGGTATTACGATCAGGCAGCCAACCAAGGAAATTTTATGCCACAGCTAAAATCAACGGAACCGGGCAGGGCTTTACCCCGCCGCCAGGTAATGTTCTTAAATTGTGCCGCACTCGTTGCGCTGTGTTCACTGCTGCTGGTTGCCTGCGGTTCGGACTCGAAAGAAACCACCGCGGCGCCACCCCCTGGTGTGCTGGTCGCCAAGGCCGCCATGCGCCAGATATCGGAGACCGTTGAGTATGTTGGCCAGACCAGTGCAGTCAACGATGTTTCGCTGCGCGTCCAGGTCGCGGGCTACCTGCTGGAGAGAACCTTCGACGAGGGCCAGGACGTGGTGCAGGGCACCGGACTGTTCCTGATCGATCCTGCGCTCTATCAGGCAGGCTTGGCCGCAGCCGAGGGTGCGGTAGCCGAGGCACAGGCGGAGGTCTCACGAACGGACAAGGACGTGAAGCGTTACCGGACACTGGGCCAGAGCCAGTCGGTAAGTAAACAGCAACTGGACAAGGCAGAAATCGAGTTGCTGCAGGCGCAGGCTCATCTCAAGACCGCCCAAGCCCAGCTTCTGAAGGCACAGATCGACTTGTCACATACCATCATCAAAGCGCCTTTTGACGGTCGTATCGGTCGCGCCAGCGCCAGCGTGGGCGACCTGGTCACGCCGCAGTCAGGTGAACTGGCCCGGTTGGTGGAACTGAACCCGATCTATGCCAGTTTCAGCGTCAGTGAGCGGGATGTGATCGCGGCCAAACGCCGCTACCAGGCAGGGGATACCGATGTTGAGATGGACAGGATCGAGGTCAGGCTGCGTCTCCCCGACGGCAGTCTCTACGAACACGTGGGACGCGTGGATTTCATCGATAACGTGGTCGATCGCAAAACCGGCACCATCGTGCTGCGGGCCCGTTTCGACAATCCTGAAAAGCTGCTGGTGCCGGGTCTGTATGTCAGTACCATGCTGGGCCGGGAGGAAACCACCAACAAGCTGATCATTCCCCAGTCGGCAGTTCAGGAGGACCAGGCCGGGATGTTCGTGATGGTGGTGGCGCCCGACAGCAAGGTCGAACTGCGACGCATCCAAACGGGGCAGGCCTATGCCGGGGAACTGGTGGTCAATGCGGGGCTGGAAGCCGGCGAGCAGGTTATCGTCGAGGGAATCCAGAAGGTTCGGCCGGGCATGGTTGTGGATGCCAAACCAGCCCCCAGACCTTCGATTCAACAGGGCAGTGAAGCGGCGGCCGGGGACGTTGACACCGGCAACCAAGCCGGGGAGCGCTAACCCATGTTCAGCGCCTTCTTTATCGAAAGGCCAAAGTTCGCCTTCGTTATCTCCATTGTCATCACCATCGCCGGGCTGGTGGCCATGGGCGCATTACCCATCGCCCTGTATCCGGAGCTTACCCCGCCGCAGGTGCAGGTGACTGCCGCCTATCCTGGCGCCGATGCCGAGACCATCTCGGACACGGTGGCCGGTCCCATCGAAGCCAGGATCAATGGCGTGGAAGACATGATCTACATGTCCTCCAACAGCGCCAACGACGGCAGTTACACTCTGACCGTGAGTTTCAGTGTGGGCTCCGACCCCGACATCAACACGGTCAATGTGCAAAATCGCGTCAGCCAGGCAATCTCAGAGCTGCCTGAGGAGGTCAAGCGCCAGGGCGTGACCACCACCAAGCAATCCAACAACATGTTGATGATCGTCAACCTGTTCTCACCTGAGCAAAGCTACGACACGCTGTTTCTGAACAACTATGCCAATATCAATGTCACCGACTCTTTGGCACGTGTTGACGGTGTCGGCAAGGCATCGATCCTGGGAGTCCAGGACTACGCCATGCGGATCTGGTTGAACCCCAGGAGCCTGACAAGCTTCGGACTCACCACCCAGGACGTGCTGGCAGCAGTGCGGGAACAGAACGTGCAGGTGGCGGCCGGGCAGATCGGTGGCTCGCCGGCCGCGCCGGGTACCCAGTTCCAGTGGAACCTGCGCAGCAAGGGCCGTCTGAGCAGCCCGGATGAGTTTGGTGACATCATCATCCGGATGGGTGAAGACGGCGCCGGGGTGAGGCTCAAGGACGTGGCCCGCATCGAACTCGGATCGAAGAGCTACGACGCGTACGGTCTGTTCAACGATCAGCCAAGCGCGGTGCTGGCCATCTATCAGCTGCCGGGAGCCAACGCGCTGGCCGTCGCCGAAGGTGTCCGGGCCGAGATGGAGAATCTCGCGCAACGCTTCCCGGAAGATTTGACCTATGCGATCGCCTACGACTCCACCGAGTTCGTGGTTGCCTCCATCGACGAGGTTATAGAGACGCTCTTCATCGCGGTCCTGCTGGTGGTACTGGTGGTGTTCGTGTTTATCCAGGACTGGCGCTCCACCCTGGTCCCGGCGCTTGCCATACCGGTATCGCTGATCGGCACTTTTGCAGGTTTGCTGGCGCTGGGCTACTCCATCAATCTGATCACCCTGTTTGGGCTCATCCTGGCCATCGGTATCGTGGTGGATGACGCCATCATCGTGGTCGAGAATACCCAGCGCCACATGGCAGACGGTCTTTTGCCCAAACAAGCCACACTCAAGGCCATGGAGGAAATCTCCGGTGCCGTCATTGCAACCACGCTGGTGCTGCTGGCAGTCTTCGTGCCCCTGGCCTTCGTTCCCGGGCTCACCGGCGAGTTGTTTCGGCAGTTTTCGGTGACCATATCCCTGGCGGTTGCCATCTCCTCGATCAACGCCCTCACCCTGAGTCCGGCATTGTGCGCGACCCTGCTCAAACCGGGTAGCGGGGAATTGGCGACCACCGGCCCGTTTGGTGTGTTCAATCGCGGTTTCGAACGCCTGACCGCCGGCTATACCGAATGGGTGTCGGTCATGGTACGCCGCAGCGCTTTTTACATGCTGTTGTTCGGTGTGCTGGTGGTTTTGGCCATCTACCTGCTGGTCCAGATACCCTCAGCCTTTGTGCCCATGGAGGACCAGAAAGCCTTCATGGTCGATATCCAGTTGCCCGAAGGAGCATCGCTGCTGCGTACGTCGGACGCCGTACGCGAAGTTAACACCATACTCGCCGGGACACCGGGCGTGAGCGATGTAATCTCAGTTCCCGGCTACAGCATGATCAAGCAGGGCATGGCCTCAAATGGTGCGCTGTCCATCGTGGTGCTGGACCACTGGTCAGAGCGCACGAGCGCCGCACTCCACGAGCAGTCCATCGTCGAAGGGGTGCGGCCCAAACTCAAGGCCCTGCCGTTCGCCACGGTATCCCCCTTCCGTACGCCGCCCATCCCCGGACTCGGCAGCACCGGTGGCTTCGAGTTCATTCTGCAGTCCACCTCCGGCGACACACCCCAGAACATGGCGGCGGTGCTCGGCGGCCTGGCGGTGGCGGCCAACCAGGCACCGCAATTAAGTTCGGTATTCAGTACCTTCAGGGCGTCGGTGCCACAAATTTTCCTCGAAATCGACCGCGACAAAGCCAAGACCCTCGGGGTGCCGCTGGATTCCATCTTCAACACGCTGGCCGCTTCCACCGGCAAAGCCTACGCCAACGATTTCAACAAGTTCGGCAAGACCTACCAGGTGCTGATACAGGCGGATGCAGCCTTCCGCCAGAACCCATCGAGCATCTACAGTCTGCAAGTGCGCAACAACGACGGCGACATGGTGCCACTGCGTACCCTGCTTAAAACCGAACCGCTGTTCGGACCTGACCAGGTCAGCCGTTACAACATCTTCCGCTCCATCACCGTCAACGGTTCGGCGGCGCCGGGTTACAGCTCCGGTGAAGCCATTGCGGCCATGGAAAAGCTGGCCGATACCACCCTGCCGCAGGGATATACCTACGCGTGGACCGGGCAGGCCTACCAGGAAAAGATTGCCAGCGGGCAGGTGGGTATGATCTTTGGCATGGCCCTGCTGTTTGTATTTCTGTTCCTGGTGGCCCAGTACGAAAGCTGGTCGATTCCGGTCCCGGTGCTGATGTCGGTGCCGCTGGCCATTTTTGGCGCAGTCCTGGGTCAGACCTGGGCGGGGCTCAACAACGATGTGTACATGCAGGTGGGTATCGTGCTGCTGATGGGGCTGGCGACCAAGAATGCGATCCTGATCGTTGAGTTCGCCAAGGCGCAGCGCGAGCACGCGGGCTTGAGTATTTTCGACGCCGCTGTCACTGCCGCCCGGCTGCGCCTGCGCGCGGTGCTGATGACCGCGTTCTCATTCGTGCTCGGTGTTATTCCACTGGTTATCGCAACCGGTGCCGGCGCAGCCAGCCGCCGCTCGCTGGGCACCGCAGTCTTCAGTGGCATGGTCGCTGCCTCCATCCTGGTGCCCCTGTTCGTGCCGATGTTCTACGCGGTCGTGCAACGTATGCGCGAAAGGCTCAAGGGAACACCGGAAGTTGCGGCTTGATTACCTTCTCAACAGGGCCCACCAGCGGGCGATATTCAACAGGCTGGCCAGCGAGGCCGCGAGGTAGGTCAGCGCCGCGGCGGTGAGCAGACGCCGGGCGTGCGGCAGGTCGACCGGTTTGAGGATGCCGTCCTGTTCCAGCATGGGCAGGGCGCGATTAAAGCTGGCGTCCCACTCGGTCGGCAGCGTCACGAGGTGCACCAGCGTGGTGGCGAGCAGACTCATCAGGCCGCCCGTGATCATCAACAGGCTCAGCGATGGCGCCCGGGTCAGCATGCCGATGAACGGCGCAGCCATCAGGATACCCGCGCCCAGCCGTTCGACCGGCCGTGTCATCGCGATCAGCCGGTTACGGATTTTCAGCGGAGCGAAGCCGACCTTGTCCTGCAGCGCATGTCCGACCTCATGCGCGGCCACGGTCACCGCTGTCAGTGACCGGCCATTGAGTTTATCCGGCGTCAGCCGGACGGCTTTATCCTGCGGGTCGTAATGGTCGCCCGCGGAGGTTTCCTCCACTTTCACATTTTTCAGATCGAGGCGGTCCAGCAGGTACCTGGCCACTTCACCGCCGGTGCCCTCGTAACGGTCGGCCGGGTTACTGTAACGCGACAGGACCTTGCGCACCCACCAACCGGGGCCAAAGATCAGCACGACAATGAGCACAAGCGGCAGCAACAGATGCATACCTGCATCATAACCTCAGACGCGGCTGATTTTAACCCGGACATTTGACCGGTCGGCGCAGGTGCAATGCCTATGGAACCTCTGATTAATTCAGAGGTTCCCGCGACACAGGGATGTGTCGCCAAATCAGCGGCTCTAAGCCGTTGATTTGTAAGGCAGTCGAAAATCACGCTTTTCGGCTGCCGCGCTCTGATAATGCCAGGACGGCATTAATCAGAGCTTCCATAGGATGGCTATTCCGGGAAGTTGCGGACGATTTCTGCAAACCTGGGGTGGTTGCGGATATTGTCCAGGTCCGAATCGTGGTCCAGCCACTCACGGCTGATGTTGCCCACCTTGATCAGGCAGTGTTCCAGGCAGTCCAGGGCGTGCCTGATATCCCCGGCCAGGGAGTAGAAACAGGCGCCGTTGTACTGGATGATGGAATCCATCGGCGCGTTTTTCAGCGAGCTCCACATCCAGGCGGTCGCTTCTTCGCCCTTGCCCAGGCGCAGCAACGCGAAGGCGCCCATATTGAGCGCACGGTTGTCAGCCGGATCGATGTCGAGCCTCGCCCTGACCCGATCTATGCCTTCGCGCGTGACTTCGAGCGCCTTGTCTTTCCGGCCGAGGCTGGTATACAGCTGGGCCTGTAGCAACACGCTTTGGTAATCATCTGTGCGGACCCTCGAGGCCCGGTCAAACAGTTTCAGCGCCCTCTCCAGTTCACCCTCGTGAACTTTGGCGCGCGCGTAGAAGTACCAGGCCCTGAAGTTTTTGGGATCGATTTCGATGGCCCGCTCAAATTCGTCCTCGGCCTTTTTGTAATTCTGGTCCATACAGGAGGCGATACCCGCCGAAACGTGCGATTCGGCCAGTTCAGGGGCGAGTTTGACGGCCTGTTTGCTGGTGCGTTTTGCCTCCGCCAGGTTCACGTCGGTGGCGTTGAAATACATGTAGGAATAACCGTAGGTATAGGCGAGCGTGGCCCAGGCGCGTCCATAATCAGGCGTAATGTCAATCACCTGCTTGAACAGTTGCCGTGCATAGATATTGTCCTGCGTTGTGTGCTTCGCAAAACAGCTCAGGCCGCGCAGAAACAGGTCGTAGACCTTTGGGTCAACACGTTGCCGGGGGGCGCGGGGAGGGTCGGGTTTTGCCACGTTGAGCGCTTTCAATACCGAGTTCTCAATCTCTTCCTCGAGATCAAAAATGTCCTTGAGCGGGCGCTCATACTGACGTGACCAGCGCAGGCTGCCATCCGTGGTATCGATCAATTGCAGGCTGACATGCAGCTTTTGCGACGACTTTCTGCAGGACCCCCTGAGCACCGCTTTCACCTTGAGCTTACTGCCCACTTCCCTGAAATCAGGTTTTTTGCCGCCGAGCAGAAACGAGGCCACGCGCGAGGCCACACGCAGGTTTGGAACCTTGCGCAGGGCATCGAGAATTTCTTCTGCGAAACCCTCGCAAAAATAAACCTGGTCCTGATCTTCGCTCAGGTCTTCGAAAGGCAGAACGGCGACGGAAGGCCCGTCGGCGAGGTAGGGTTCGATCCGGTTGACGGATTCGATGTGTCCTGCCGGATCCTCGCGGATACCCTCCGGTGTCAATTCATACATCCAGGCGAGCACCAGCGCAACCGGGAACCCGAGGAAAACGAGAGAGAGCAAAACGGACCGGGCAAAGGGTGGTACAGCGAATGATTCGAACAGCATGGTGGCAACCGGGATGACCAGCAAACCGGCAAGCAGGTAAACCAACGCAATACGCACGACCTTGCGCTTTTTAAGTTGGTTCCAAAGTTCCCTGGCTTGTAATTTATTCATCGGCCTTACCCGCTTCCTACGATACACAAAAACCATCGGCGATGCACCCGCCGCTGCGATCAACGCCTCGTCAAAAACCCGCGCAGGTTGATCGCAGGCAATACTCAAGGGGTGCGTGGGCCGGCCCTTTTACGTAGAATGGCAGTCTTTGCACAAACCGGGAAATCAATAAAATGCTGCGTACCAGACTGCTTTTCACGATGCTTTTCCTGACCGCGCTCAACATGGCCTGCAACAGCGTCGCCGACGATCATCCACTGGCTGGAATCCCGCTGAGGAGCATCGGCCCGGCGCTGACCTCCGGACGGGTTTCCGACTTTGCATTCCACCCCGAACGGACACACAGTTTTTTTGTATCCATGGCCAGCGGAGGATTGTGGAAAACCGACAACAACGGCATCACCTGGACAGCGCTTTTCGAAAAGGAAAATTCATATGCCATCGGCGTGGTGGAAATCGACCCTGCCAACCCGAATGTCATCTGGGTGGGCAGCGGGGAAAACAACGCGCAACGCAGCGTGGCTTACGGAGATGGTGTCTACAAATCCGTCGACGGCGGCAAGACCTGGAAACACATGGGTCTGAAGGACTCGGGTCATATTTCGATGATCCGCTTTCACCCGGATGACAGCAATACCGTGTTCGTCGCTGCCCAGGGCCCGCTGTGGAGTCCGGGCGGAGACCGCGGCCTGTATCGTTCCACCGATGGCGGCCAGACCTGGAAGCGGATCCTGGATATCGATGAAAATACCGGGGTCAACGAGTTCGTCATCGACCCGGCCAACCCCGACGTGATCGTGGCTTCGAGCTACCAGCGCCGGCGTCACGTCTGGACGCTGATCAACGGCGGTCCGGGCAGCGGCCTGCACAAGACCACCGACGGCGGTATCAGCTGGCAGAAGCTTGCCGCCGGGTTACCGTCAGGCGACCTTGGCCGTATCGGCCTGGCGGCGGCGCCTTCCGCGCCGGCGATGATCTACGCGATCATCGAGGCGGATGACAAGGACAAGGGTGTGTACCGCAGCACCGACTTTGGGGAAAGCTGGGAAAAGCGTTCCGACCACGGCACCAGCAGCCCGCAGTATTACAACGAGCTGTTCGTCGATCCCAAGAACCCCGAACGCGTCTACGCCATGGATACCTTCACGCAGGTTTCCGAAGACGGCGGCAAGAGCTGGAACAAGGTCTCGTTCAAGAACCGTCACGTCGATGACCACGCGCTGTGGATCGATCCGGCCAATACCGACCACCTGTTTATCGGTGGTGACGGCGGCGTCTATGAAACCTGGGACCGCGGCCAGTTGTGGCGCCACATCGACAACCTGCCGGCGACGCAGTTTTATCGCGCCACGCCGGACAACGACACGCCTTTTTATAACGTCTGCGGCGGCACCCAGGACAACTTCACCCTGTGCGGGCCAAGCCGCAACACCTATACCGACGGCATCACCAACGCGGACTGGTCCATCGCCCAGTTTGGCGACGGCTTCAAGACACAGATCGACCCAACCGATGCCAACATCATCTACGCCCAGGCCCAGTACGGTGCGCTGGGTCGCTTCGACCGCATCACCGGCGAACGCCTGCAGATTACACCGCTGCCCGGAAGCGACGAGAACAACTACAACTGGAACTGGAATGCGCCGCTGATCATCTCGCCGCATGACAACCGCAGGCTTTACTACGGCGCCGAACGCCTGTTCCGTTCCGATGACCGCGGTGAAAGCTGGGTGGCCGTCAGCGGCGACCTGAGCCGCCCGATCGACCGTAACAAACTCGAGGTGATGGGGCGCATCTGGAGCGTCGATGCGATCGCCAAGAACGCCTCGACCTCGATCTACGGAGCGCTGACAGCCGTCGATGAAAGCCCGCTGGTCGAAGGCCTGATCTACGCCGGCACCGACGACGGCCTGATCCATGTCACCAGCGACGGCGGCGGCCAGTGGAGCACGGTCGATGCTTTCAACGACGTTCCCGACATGTCCCTCATCGAGGACGTCGTCAGCTCATTCCACAACGCCGACGTCGCCTATGCCGTGATCGACAACCACAAACGCGGTGACTACAAGCCCTATGTGCTGAAGACCGATAACCGCGGCAAGAGCTGGGTCCTGATCAGCAACAACCTGCCTGAGCGCGGCTCCGCACACACCATCATCGAGGACCACGTCGATCCGAACCTGCTGTTCGTCGGTACCGAGTTCGGGCTGTTTTTCAGTAATGACGGCGGCAAAAACTGGAACAAAATGACCTCGCTGCCCACCATCTCGGTCCTTGACCTGGAGATCCAGCGCCGCGAGGGCGACCTGGTGGTCGGCACCTTTGGCCGCGGCTTTTATATACTCGACGACTATGCACCGCTGCGCGCCACTGGCGATGAACTGAAGCAGCCCATGCTGTTCAATGTGCGTGACGCCTGGCTTTACGTGCCCGACAGCCGTCGTGGCTGGGGTGGCAAGGGCGACTGGGGCGCGGGCCGTTACACGGCCGACAACCCGCCGTATGGCGCGGTCTTCGCCTATTACCTGCCCGAGGACCTGCAATCGCTGAAGGACAAGCGCCGCAAAGCCGAGCAGGAAGTTCAGAAAGAAGGCGGGGATAATCCCTACCCAAGCTGGGACCAGCTACGCCGCGAGGACCGCGAGGAAGCACCTTCGGTGACCCTGACCGTGCGCGACGCCGCCGGCAAGGTCGTGCAGCGCATCAACGCCCCCGCCGGCAAGGGTTTTCACCGGGTCGCCTGGAATATGCGTTACCCGGCGCCGGACCCGGTCAAACTCAAGCCAAAAACCGACTTTTACCCGTGGGAGAGCCCGCCGCAGGGACCGCTGGCATTGCCGGGCGAGTACAGCGTCACCCTGTCGCAACGCGTTGAGGGTGAACTGCTGGAGCTTTCCTCGCCAAGGTCCTTCGTGCTTAAACCCCTGTTCGAAGGCGGCCTGGTCACGGCCGATCGCCAGGCGCTGCTCGATTTTGAAAGGCAGACCAATGACCTTTACCGCGCAATCACGGGCGCCAACGAGGCGCGGGATGAAATCCAGAACCGTATCGACCACCTGCTGAAAGCCGCCGTCGACACGCCGTCATCCAGCGAGGAACAGGCACAGGCCCTGCGCGCCCTGCATGCGCGCATGCAGGACCTGAAGGTCAGGTTCAATGGCGACAGCACCATTGCCAGCCGCGCCGAACTGGTGCCGATGTCCCTGACCGACCGCATCACCTTCATCGTCAGCGGTCACTGGGACAGCCAGTCAGCGGTGACGAAAAATTACCGCGACTCTTACCAGGTAGCGGACCAGCAACTCCGCCAGGCGATCGTCGAACTGCATGCTGTCGCCGCCGGTCTCGCGGAAGTGGAAGCGACATTGCAGGCCGCGGGCGCGCCCTGGACACCGGGCCGCATACCCGAATGGCCTTGACGGAACATTAAACAACATGACCGGCGCTGCCTGCGGCAGGGCAGCGCCGTTGATCTCAACATCCACAGCAATAACATGGTCAACGGCCTGGATCTGTTTGGACGGCAGGACGCCGCCCGTCATTGACTGGCAGCCCAGCCGGGATTGAGTCCGCGTTGAGCGGCCCTGTATCGATGGGCCTGGCGACGCCTGACACGATCAGAAGTCGCGGCAGGCGCAGAACGCAGGACGCTGCAACACCGGACGCGGTCCATCAGCGATTATGGTCCTTCTGATTCAATGCGGCGAACTGGTCTTTCAAGTGGGAGCCGCGGGTTAATATCCGGGTCATTAGGGCGAGCATCACACCTGCCGATAATCCAAACATCAGGACGCCGGTGCTGGCTTCAATCGCGCCGAGTAACCGCCATTTCTCACTCATGACAATATCACCGTAACCGAGTGAAGCGAAATTGACCATCGAGTGGTAAAACGCCGTCTGAAAATCGGTGAACTCCCCCAACCGCATGAACAGGACCGCCCAGATTGCGACCTGGATCACGTGCCCGACAAACAGCATCGTCATGATCAGGCTGATCACGTAGGTCGCCCTGCGTCTGTCGAAGAGTTCGTCTTCCGCGCGGGTTAGCGTATTGAACAGGTACTGGAGCATATAAACCACGGCGGCGATCTGCACGCTCATCGTGATGAAGACCGTGGCGCAACCCAGTAACAGTGGAATTAACATGTTGATTCTCCGGCGCGGTTTTCAGAGTGGGACGGGTCGGTACACGATATGCGGTCAAAGGCAGCGATGCCCTGTTAAAAAATCAACCGCGCTGCCCCCATCCGGTCAGCAATACCGTTTAAATCTTCAAGCGAATCCGGCATGATCCGGAAGCAAAATATAGACCACTTCAAACCCACTGTCGATCAGCCTGAAAACCACGCCGTAACGTTGCCCTGACTTTCTACAGGGTGTTACAATGGCCCGCTAAATAGCGACAAGCCGGATTACCGCTTTCTGCTAATAAATTGGACACCTGTAACCCCGTTTGGGACGTAAATTTGAGGGCGGACTGTTATCCATGTCGAGCGGCACCGAAAAACTGACCTCCGGCGAATACATTGCACATCACCTGCAGAACCTGACTTTCGGGCAGCATGCTGATGGCACATGGGGTATTGCCCATTCTGCTGCAGAGGCGGCTGCGATGGGTTTCTGGGCTTTTCACGTTGACACGCTGTTCTGGGCCATCGTTCTCGGTCTGGTCTTTTACGCAATGTTCAGAAACGTGGCCAAAAAAGCCAATTCCGGCATACCTACCCGGTTCCAGGCTTTTATCGAAATCATTTTTGAGTTTGTCGACGGCAGCGTGCGTGAATCCTTTCACGGCAACAGCAGGCTCATTGCGCCGTTGGCGCTGACCCTGTTCGTATGGATCTTTTTCATGAACGCCATGGATCTGATCCCGGTCGACTGGCTGCCCTGGGCGGCTGGCGGTTTGGGGGTCAGTTACCAGAAAGTGGTCCCCACTACCGACGTGAACGCAACGCTGGGTATGGCTATCGCCGTCTTCGCGCTGATTATCATCTATTCCATCCGCTTCAAGGGCGTCGGCGGATTCCTCAGCGAACTGGTCCTGAACCCTCTGAATCCAAAAGATCTGGGTATGCCCAAGGTTATCTGGCCTTTTGTGATGATCTTTAACCTGCTGCTGGAAACGATTACGCTGTTTGCAAAACCGGTTTCACTGGGTTTGCGACTGTTTGGCAATATGTACGCGGGTGAACTGATCTTTATCCTGATTGCGCTGATCTTTACCGCCGGCTCCGGGGTGATCGGCGCGGGCCTGAGCTCAATATTTGGCGAGCATATACCCGCCTGGTTCTGGATCGTGGCCACGCTCGCTGTTTTCGCCACCTTGTGGCTGAACATGAAGGGCAAGCTGGATAACAAGAGAACCGCGTGGTTATTGATGACGGAGATGCTGCTGGTCGGCGGTCTGGCCTTCCTCGGCGGGCAGTTGATGCACTTCGGTTGGGCTGTGTTCCACATCATCATCATTACCTTGCAGGCTTTTATTTTCATGATGCTAACCATCGTGTACCTGAGCATGGCTTCGGAACACCATTAATTGGTCGGTATTGACCTGAGTTTTTTCACTATGTGTTTTTTTTATAAACCATCTTTGTAAACAGGAGTTATTGATGGAAACTGTAATTGCTATGACCGCACTCTCCGTTGGCCTGCTGGTCGGCCTGGGCGCATTGGGTGTTGGTATCGGTGTAGGCCTCCTTGGCGGACGCTTGCTGGAGGGCACTGCACGTCAGCCGGAAATTGCACCGCTGCTGCAGGGTAAGTTTCTGCTTGCCGTTGGCTTGCTGGATGCGGTGGCGATGATCGGCGTGGGTATCGCGCTGTTCCTGACATTCGCCAACCCGTTCGTCGGCCAGTTGCAAAACGCAGTGGGCGGTTGAAAACTGAATTACGGGTATGCCGGCCGCAGCAGCGGTCGTTAACGGGTTTGTTTTCAACACATGTTTGCTAGAGCGAGGTAAGGCATGAATATTAATGCCACATTGGTATTGCAGTCGATCGCGATGATGATCTTCGTGTGGTTCTGCATGAAGTTTATCTGGCCGGAACTGCTCAAAGCCATCGACCAACGGCGGGAAAAGATCGCCGATGGTCTGGCGGCTTCTGATCTCGCCGTAAAAGAGCTGGAAGCCGCCAAGCTGAAAGCTGGCGAGCAGATTCTCGAAGCCCGCAACAAAGCCGGTGAAATCGTCGATTTGGCCAATCAGCGTCACAGCCAGATCCTGGAGCAGGCGAAAGAGGATGCCACCAGTGAACGCCAGCGCCAGGTGACGGCGGCTGAAGCCGAAATCACCCTGGCCGCCAACCAGGCGCGTGAGGCATTACGTGCTTCCGTCGCCAGCCTGGCCGTTCTGGGCGCATCCAAAATACTGGAAAAGGAAGTAGATGCAGAAACGCATCGTGAGCTTCTCGACAAGTTGATCGCAGAGATCTGAATATGAGCAATGCGAAGACGCTGGCCCGACCTTACGCCAAGGCGGCGTTCGAACTGGCCATGGCTGAAAACGCCACGGACCGTTGGAACGACATGCTCGACCTGGCAAGCGCGGCGGTGACGGATCCGTCATTGGCCGGTCTGCTGGGTAGCCCGCACGCAAGTGACAGGCAGATCGTTCAGATCATGCTGGACACGGCAAGCGGGGCATTCGATGACCGCTTCAAGGGTTTCCTGGGCGTTGTCGCCGACAACAAGCGTCTTGCGCTGATGCCGGAAATCGCAGGTTTATACCATGCGCTGCGTGAAGCGGCCGAAGGTCTTCTGCGTGTCAGGGTCGTTTCGGCATTTGCACTCGATGAAGACCAGGCCATGCGCTTGAAAGCCGCCCTGGCCAGACGCTTTGATCGTGAAATACTACTGGAAACCGAGGTTGACAAAAGCGTGATTGGCGGAGCCGTTGTTTACGCTGGCGGCCAGGTTATTGACGGATCGCTCAAAGACAGGCTGGCAAAGCTGTCGAACAGCCTTTCTAACTGAATTTATAGACACAGGATGTCCTCTGGAAAAGCAGTGGGCCGATAGGAAAAAGACGATGCAGACGACATTGAATCCATCTGAAATTAGCGAGTTGATCAAAAAGCGTGTCCAGGAGCTGAATATTTCAGCCGAAACACGTAACGAGGGCACGGTAGTCAGCGTTTCCGACGGTATCGCCCGACTGCATGGCCTCGAAGACGCCATGCAGGGTGAAATGATCGAATTCCCCAACAACACCTTTGGTCTCGCGCTTAACCTCGAACGCGATTCGATCGGTACCGTTATCCTCGGCGACTACGAGCACATCACCGAAGGTGACACCGTCAAGTGTACCGGCCGTATCCTCGAAGTGCCCCACGGCCGTGGCCTGCTGGGACGCGTGGTGGATGCACTGGGTAACCCGATCGACGGCAAGGGCGAGATCGAGAACGACGGCTTCGCGCCGATCGAAAAGGTCGCACCGGGTGTTATCTGGCGCCAGTCGGTTTCCCAGCCCGTGCAGACCGGTCTCAAATCGATCGACTCCATGGTGCCGATCGGCCGCGGCCAGCGTGAACTGATCATCGGTGACCGCCAGATCGGCAAGACGGCTATCGCCGTCGACACCATCATCAACCAGGTCAAATCCGGCATCAAGTGCGTCTATGTGGCCATCGGTCAGAAGCAATCGACCGTCGCCAACGTGGTCGCCAAGCTTGAAGAGCACGGCGCCATGGCGCATACCATCGTGGTCAACGCCTCGGCGTCCGAATCGGCGGCGATGCAGTACATCGCACCGTATTCCGGTTGCACCATGGGTGAGTATTTCCGCGACCGTGGCGAAGACGCCCTGATCATTTATGACGATTTGACCAAGCAGGCCTGGGCCTATCGGCAGGTATCCCTGTTGTTGCGCCGTCCGCCGGGCCGCGAAGCCTACCCCGGAGACGTGTTCTACCTGCACTCCCGCCTGCTGGAACGTGCGGCGCGGGTCAGCGTGGCCTACGTGGAAAAGTTCACCGAAGGCAAAGTGACCGGCAAAACCGGTTCGCTGACCGCCCTGCCAATCATTGAAACCCAGGCCGGTGACGTGTCCGCGTTCGTACCAACCAACGTGATCTCGATTACCGACGGTCAGATATTCCTCGAAACCGACATGTTCAACGCCGGCACCCGTCCGGCCGTGCACGCCGGTCTGTCGGTTTCACGCGTGGGCGGTGCCGCGCAGACCAAGGTCATCAAGAAGCTGGGCGGCGGTGTGCGCCTGGCCCTGTCCCAGTACCGCGAACTGGCGGCTTTTGCGCAGTTCGCCTCCGACCTGGACGATGCGACCCGCAAGCAACTGGACCGCGGTCAACGCGTAACCGAACTGATGAAACAATCTCAATATAGCCCGATGTCCGTTGGCAACATGGCGGTCTCGCTGTTTTCGGCAGACCGTGGGTACCTCGATGATGTTGAACTGCCCAAGATCAACGCGTTCGAGCGCGCTTTGCTCGAGTACATGGCAAGTGCACAAGCCGGCCTGCTAGCCGTTCTGGATGGCGGTGACTGGAACGACGAGGTTGAGTCGAAACTGGACGCAGCCTTGAAAGATTTCAAGGCAACCGGTTCCTGGTAACAGAACCCGTTCAACCGAAGGAGCAAGCCAATAATGGCAGGTGGAAAGGAAATTACAAGCAAGATCCGGAGCATCGGCAACACCAGGAAGGTGACCGCCGCGCTGGAAACGGTTTCTGCCAGTAAAATTAAAAAGTCACAGGCCCTGATGAGGGCCACGCGTCCCTATGTGCGTATGATGCGTCGTATCTCCGGGCATCTCGCCAAGGCCAATCCGGAAATACGTCACCCGTTCACAGTTGAATATGACAAGGTAGAGAAGGTCGGTTATATCATCGTCTCCACGGACCGCGGTCTGTGTGGCGGGCTCAACAATAACCTGTTCAGGATGACCCTCAAAGACATGTCAGAGTGGAAGGCCAGGGACGTGGACGTCGCGCTGGTGACGCTTGGCAAAAAAGCATCGGCCTTTTTCAAGAATATCGATGTCGAGATCATGGGTCATGTCAGCGGGCTGGGTGAATCACCCAAGATCGAAGACCTGATCGGTGCGATCCGCATCATGGTCGAAGCTTACCGTGACAATGGCATACAACGTCTTTTTATCGTCACCAACCTGTTCATCAACACGATGACACAGGAACCGACGATCGTGCAGATGCTGCCATTGCCGCCGTCGGATGATACCGAGATGGGTGAAATTTGGGATTACATCTACGAACCCGATGCCCAGACGCTGCTGGACGAGGTTGCCATACGTTATATCGAAGCGCTGATTTACCAGGCGGTACTGGAAAACCTCGCGTCAGAGCACGCTGCGCGCATGTTGGCGATGAAGAACGCTACGGATAACGCCGGTGATCTGATCGATGAACTGAAGCTGGCCTATAACAAGACCCGCCAGGCAGCCATCACGCAGGAAATCTCGGAGATCGTTGGCGGCGCAGCGGCGGTTTAGCGCGGCAGTTTTTAGACAGAACATTATTTATTTGTGCACCAGGCGGGACCCGGCTTTATTTGCATCCCAAAGGTCACATCTCACCAAGAGAGTGGAGCGAGTTTTATGAGTGCTGGATCAATTGTTCAGGTAATCGGTGCCGTTGTTGACGTGGAGTTCCCACGCAATGCCATGCCCCGCGTGTTCAATGCACTGACCGTCGATAACACCGACATCACGCTGGAAGTACAACAACAACTGGGCGACGGCGTGGTGCGTACCATTGCTCTCGGGTCCACCGACGGTCTGAAGCGGGGTATCCCGGTCACCAATACCGGTGACGCCATCAGGGTTCCGGTGGGTGAAAAGACCCTTGGCCGCGTCATGGACGTACTCGGACGGCCGATCGATGAAGCCGGACCTATCGGTGAAGAAAAGCGCATGCCGATCCACCGCAAGCCGCCTTCATACGAAGACCAGGCCGGTGGCAATGACATCCTCGAAACCGGCATCAAGGTCATCGACCTGATCATGCCGATCGCCAAGGGCGGCAAGGTCGGCCTGTTCGGCGGCGCGGGCGTGGGCAAGACGGTAACACTGATGGAACTGATCCGTAATATCGCCATCGAGCATTCCGGTTTCTCGGTATTTGCCGGCGTCGGTGAGCGTACCCGTGAAGGTAACGACTTCTACCACGAAATGAAGGATGCCGATGTACTGGGCAAGGTATCGCTGGTATACGGCCAGATGAACGAACCGCCGGGCAACCGCCTGCGTGTTGCGC
>Ga0105096_10000155_pt1 | contig 18971 bp, 16 predicted proteins | sample PPLLak3cmMay2015_FD_87036 | JGI IMG/M metagenome (GOLD analysis project Ga0105096, IMG submission 87036) | Freshwater sediment microbial communities from Prairie Pothole Lake near Jamestown, North Dakota, USA - PPLs Lake P7 Core (1) Depth... | ecosystem: Environmental > Aquatic > Freshwater >... | reverse complement strand
CCGGTTTCCATGAGTCGTCCTCCGGGCAGTTCCCAGGGCCAGCTCAACCGCGCCCCCACATGTTTATCTGTATTGAGTTCGGCTTGATTGAGCCCTTGGCCGTTATACACCTGAATGTGAAAGACGCCGTAATCGCCGGGACCATACATGTAATCGAGCATCTGTTTGTAGCGCTGTTGGGCAATCTTCGGCGACCACATGAAGGCAATACCCATGTCGCGTTCGCTGGCAGCACAGCTATTAGTGCCATCGGCGCGATCAATCGCCATACGGACGCGGCTGGCCTGCCAGTTATCGAATGAGCAGGGGACGCGCTGCAAACCGACCCGGAGGCGGTACTCTTTGTCCTTATCGAAATTCCAATCACCGAAGGCATCGCGCATGGAGAGAGCGTGGGTGTTGCCGCTGATATTTGAAGCCAGGTCCGGCTGGATGAATACGGAGACGTGCTCGGAGACTTGGCCGGTCACGACCCACCGGATACGCCGGAAAAAGAAACCCGGCTCCGCACCGTACTTCGATTCACCGACCGATTTATCGTGATAGGTGCGGAGACCGTCACCGTCTTTCCCTAATTGGTTGAAGCGAAACATTCCGTAGCCGTACATGGTGAGCCGCTCATACCAACGCGGGCTTCCCGTGAATTCCGCCACGACGGAGCGCTCGCTCTGCCGCCGCTCTTCTTCCGCTTTGATCCTGATCCAGTCGTCGAGGCTAATGACCCCTTTTTCGAGAAGCAGGTCCTCCATCGCGGTACTTTCCAACGGACGCGGCGCATTCATCCCACCGGAGGGAAACGTCATCTGTGTCCCGGATGAAGCCTCCGCGACTGGCTTTGCCGCACCGTCTTCAGCCTGCAACGTTCCATTGAACATCATGAGCAGACTCAGGGTGGTGACCACCATCCCCAACAATCCCTGTAGTGAGATCCGTCTCCTTCGCACGCAGTCCTCCCTGGTTGGTGTGATCACGTTCTTCCTCTATTTCAATGGGATGCAGTCAGTTCCGTACGTTGATGAGAGTGAGTATGGAGGAAGGCTGTGTCGAAACGGTGACAGGGATGTTACAGGCTTGTTAATTTTCTATGAGCAACTAGAAAAGCATGCGGGAGAAACCAATGATCAGAACACCTTCAGATACTGCACGGTGCTCTCGCCCTTATTCGCGTCACGCCGGAGCACCACCCAGGCGGTCTTCGTCACATCATTCACGTTGATAGCCAGGCGAGCCGAAAAATACTCACTCTTGACATCGTACCCGCTCTGGGTTGCGCGCAGTTTCGCGCCGATTTCCTGAAAGCTGCCTATGCGATCGAGATCTTCTTTCTTTTTATATGGCCGCCCTTGGATAATTTCTGCGGCTATCGTTTGGGTGATGGCCGGATCCAAAGATTGAATCACTAATAGATCGGCGGTATTCAGATTGACCAGCGCGCCGCCTTCGGCCGGAAACAGCGTGACATAGCGTGAGAGCCGATCGACGATCTCCGGCGTGAAACCCTTCACCAGCCGTAAATCTCCGAAACCGACCAATGGGGTATTCGCCGCGCGATAGGGTGGACGCTGTGACTGATAGAACTGACTTTCTGCCCCGACTGGTTCCTGGTTTTCATCGGCATCCACCCAGTCCACGAGGGCATCAACCAGATCAGGGGTGAGTTGGAGCAGTTCGAAGAGTCGCTTGAATCGTTGAATTTTTGTCTTTTTCTGAAGCTCGTCTCCGGGAGCGGCGGCTAAGTCGTTGAGATTGAGCTTGCCCCGCTCATCCTCGATCTGTGCGCTCAGAAAGCCGTCGCCGATCGCATAATTCTTAATCGGCATCGCCCAGAGATCGGTCGGCGCGTCGTACGCTTCACCGGCCTGTTTATCTTTGAGAAAATCCTGCTGGAGGACTGCGCGGGCAGCATGGATAGCAGCCCTGGTGAGGGTTTGCGCTTTGAAGTTGTCGCGAAAAGCGGCGGCATCGCGATATTCGCGCCGGGCTTCGCCGTCGAATTCGAGTATCAGCGCAACCAGGAGAGCCAATATGAGCAGGGCGAGCAAGAGCGCGACACCGCGCTCATCATCCTTTGGCATAGCTGACCACTCGGACAGTGGCATCGAGATTGACGGGGTTGTCGAACTTCGGGCGAACCTGCAGATGCCGGACTTGGAGTTCATACGGGGCCTGCTCAAACGCCAGCAGAAGCGCCATCAGATCCGGCAATTGGACGCCGTCCAAGCGGAGATCGACGGCTGTTTCCTGATACCCTTGCGCCAGGGCTTGCACTTGCGGCTGCATGCCGGCAATCCGCTCACGCACATGGGCGGTATTCGCCGCTTCTTCAATGAACGCCAGGAGAGAGAATCCCGCATCGGTTGCCGGCATCCGCTTTTCCGCATTGGCCAGTCGCGCGCGCTTGCTCGCATAGTCAGCGCCCAAAGTTGTCAGTTCAACACTTTCCCGGTGTTTTTTGGCAGCCTGGCGATCCAACCGTTCCATCGTCGCGAGAAGGGGATCGACTACCAGCACGAAGAGCAGGCTCGTGAGAATCACGACGCCGCCGACCGATAAGACGGTGCGTTCGCGCGGAGCCAGCTGAGTCCACCGCTCCCGCAATTGATGCATCATGGATGCACCACCGTCGCGGTCATACGGAAGACCACCTGATTGGAGGAAGCGCCCACCCGTGTTTCACTCACCGCCACATCCTTGAACGGCCCGCCGGTTGAATAGGTCTGCTTGACCTTCTCGACGGCTTCGAACGAGGTGGTTTCGCCTTCGAGGAGCACCACCGCGCCATCGACAGTCAGATCTCTCACTTTCACCGAGATTCCCGAAGGCATCTGCTTCATGAAGGCGGCCATCGTCGCCAGGACATGTGCTTGCGACCCGTCTACGATGGCCAGCGATTTCTCGACCGCCGCGATACGAAATCGGGCCTGATCCAATTCTTCACCCGGTGCAGCGCCAGTATCAAACAGTTGCTCATATTGACTGTGGAGGGCTCCCTTGAGCTGCTGGACCCGTTGTTCTTTGAGGAACAGATGAGTCAGGCCGTCCATGAGTGCCAGCACCGCCAGGGCTACGGCTCCCCAGAGAGCGAACCGTCTGTCACGGATCGAGGTAGCCGACTGCGGCGCCGCCGCATCGGTTACCGCTTTTAAATCAAGAGCCAGACCGACCGGTGAGGGTTTAAAGCGCCACTTCGGCCGGATAATTTTCGGATGGATCGCCAGGCCAAAGGCGATGGAAAATGCCTGCGGGCTGTTCGGGCCAAAACCCTGGCGCGGGCCGACCGGATAGAGACCCAGTTGATGGGCCACGTAACCGCCGATCTCCTTGAGCTTCGCCCCGCCGCCGGATACCCAGCAGTGGGTGAGGCGGCCACGCTCGCTACCTTCATAGCCTTGGATGGTGACACGCAGTTCTTTCAACAGCGGCTCCAGCCAGGCATCCACTTGCTGCACGCTCAACGCGCGCTTGCGGCGTTCCGCTTCGGCAAAACTGCAGGCATGCCGCACCGCCAGGGCATGGGTGAGATGATTGCCGCCCCACAGAATCGTCCTCAGCACCACAGGACGTCCTTCCTGCACCAGACAGAGCGTGGTCTTGGAGGCGCCGACATCAATGATGGCGAGATCGTGTGGAACGCGGCCGCCTTCCTGTTGTAGAAATTGCGTGACGGAATAAAGGGCCATCGCATCGACGTTGATGGCAGCCGGCTCGATATCGGCAAGCGCGAGAAAGCGAAGATGTTCGGCGACTTTGTCTCGCGGAGCCGCCGTCACCAGCACGTCCGAGCCTTTGGTAATACGCGAGATCCCTTCCGAGGTGAGCCCCGGGGGAAGGACCACGCTTCCGATGGCGAGCTCATCCACCGGCATCGGGATAAGATTCTCCACTTCAAAGGGAACGACCTGGGACAGTTTCTCCGCATCCTTGAACGGAAACGAAAGCGTGCGCACAAAGAGGTCCTGACAGGGGATCGCCGTCACCAATCGATCGGTCGCGTACAGCCCGTTCTGCCAGAGAAACCCGCGCAACGACTGTACGCGTCTCGCCGGCTCCACATCTTCGGGCCGTGAAAACGGCAGCGGCTGGTGGAAATAATCGATTGTTTCACGGCCGCTCAGCCGGCGGCGAAAACGCACCGCCTTCAAGCCGGTCCGGCCGATATCCAACCCTACGCATTCAGTGGCAATACTCATGCAATCCTAATTTCTCTCGCGTGTCGCTGTACTCTACAACGCGACCCTGGCCTGTGCCAATGTTCCGATCACTTTAAACGTCAGTGGCGTCCCGGGTGGCAGAGGAGGAATGCCCAGTCCAGCAGCCTTGGCCGCAAATCCGACACCGGGGATCACCGTCAAGGACAACGCCAGCTGGCTCTGCTGTATCGGCTGCTGCACAGTAATCTTTCCCTGACCGGAAAATGACCCATCGATACCCTCGCCTTTGAGATCAGTCACGTCACACATCTGCTCTCGACAGACCATGCCGAGTATCAACGTACTAAAGGCCAGCGAGACGGTCCGGCCATTTCCGGCTGGAATCTGATCCAACACGAGGTCCTTGGCGTCTGCTTTCCAGGTGCCGTCGCCGAATGAAGGGGAGCCGGATGTCGCGGTGCGATCAACACGCTGGGTGAACTCACCAGTCAGAGTACCACGTGTGACATAGGGACGTATCAACTTCGAAAGGTCAAGCTGCTGAATCTTCCCCGACACGGTCACCGGCCCCTTCATTGACCAGGACGAGGCGGTCATGGCCACCTTGGCCGCTCCCTGTGTGACGGTTGTTTCGTCTATCTGCGCTGCCAGATCCAGCGTGACACCACCGGTCAGCAGCCGCCAGAGTCCCACTTGCGCGCGAAGCAGACCCAGCTGAAGCGGCGGCCAGTCGGCTTTGGTAAAGGTCATCTGCCGCCACTCAATGGCAGCCGGAAACCCGACCGCCCAGTCCACCGCCCGCACCTGCATGCCGGTCGCCCGTTGCAGCTCTCCAATGATCCTGGCTTGTAACGCTCCATAGGGAAAGGTGAGGGCAAGCGACAGGAACAAGAGCCCGCATCCAACCGCGATCCACAGCAACGGCTCTTTCCAAGCCGAAAGATCTTTTCCCGGCCAGCCCATCAAAAGACTCCCACCGTCACCCACTCACGAATGGTATAGGGTTCTGCGTCAGGTTCCTGAAAGGTGATTTCCAGCAGCAATACCGTCGGGATGGGACCGGTCGAACTCCATTCATCCACCCACATTCTTCCCGGTGCATGATAGTAACGGACATTGAATCCCTTCACCTTGGTCGCCAGATTGACCTGGTCGACCGATTCATCGTTGAGCCCATAGAGATTGCGCCGGACGAATCTGATCAAGCGATCGCCTTCGCGGGTGTAGATCACGCGGACCATCTCGCCTTCGCGGGCCGACTGCGCCCCGAATCCGTCCCCGATCGTGACAAAGGCCAGGGTGTCAGCCGCCTGGCCATCCTGCGTGCCGTTCATGCCGACCCAGGGATTGGCCGGCTCTTTGACGCCGACGGCAAGCTCTTCCGCCATCAACCGTAACACCCGGCGAATCGTCTGTTCCCGGGACGCTGCCGCGCGACCGGCATCCACCACCTGCGTCGACGTCAGTAACGATCCGAAGACAATCGCCCCCAGCGTTGCAAGCAGCGCAATCGCCAACAGCGCTTCGACCAGCGTAAATCCGCCTTCGTGTTGTAAATTGGTCCTTCCGGATTCTGCGTGGGTCGAAGAACGAGTTGGCATCATCGAATCGATACTGGCTTCTCGTGGTTTCCCCTCCATCGTAAGGAGGGGCGAGGGGAGGTCGAGTCTACCGGCAGCCATTACCGACGCGGATATTCGAGAACCGCACCGCAGCCCGGGAGTTTCTACCTCTCCTTGCCTCCCCTTACAAAGGGGAGGAACAAAGAGAAGCGAGACCCCAATACTCTGTCGCACGGGAGGCCTGACCCATTCGATGGTTTGACGCCCCTTAGAATGCGAGGCCGGCAAAGACATACGTACTCACTTCCAATGTTTCATCCTGCTGGCCGCGCGGCCAGGAGATTTGAATCCGCACTTCTCGAATGAGCTCCAACGGCGTCGACATAATGCTGCGCTTCCAGCGATAGCCCGCCGCACGATCGGTCTCATTGATCGATGACTGAACGCCGGGTGCCGGACTTTGGAAGTCTCCGGTGGATTCACCAATCGGAAAGGAGCCGGACAGCTCGGTTTCCAAGAGTTTCTCTTGGGCGAGCAGCGTGGCCGTCGTGAGCTCCATGGATCGGGATTGCAGCTCCAAGTCGAAGTTCCGCAGGCCGAGCAGCACGGGGAGGGCGATCGCGAGGATCGCCACGGCCAGCAACACCTCCAGCAAACTGAAACCGTGCTCATGATGGGCGAAGGGGTTCCGCATATGCTCAGATTGACGTCAGGGTTTGAACAGACCAGATGAGTTCCCTGGTGCCCCGGGGACTGTCGGCACCAAGAGTTGCTTCACGCGATCAGGAATCGGGGCGGCCCGTTGGGGTTCGATACGCTCATCGCTCGTACGAATGGCCCCGGTGGCTGATTCCACGACAATGCCTAATATATTGTTATTGGTATCGGTCAGATGCATGACGGCCCCATCAATCCGGCCGTTAGGATACAACGTGAGATCGAAACGGCCGGACATCCTCTTGGTCGATCCGGACGAGATGTCGGCGAGACGGATCGACTCCGGAAGTGTGCGCGGCGTCGCCCAGGCAGCGTCCAGCAGAGACTTTTCCTCTTTCCCTTCAAATGTCATCGCCCAGTATTTGTTTTGATCCAGGTCCAGATACAGCTTCACCGGTTTCTGAGTGGTCATGGCAATCCCTTGGAGCGTTCGCAGCGCGGCGATAAACTTCCGCCCGGTTGAGGCCAGATCGTCGTCCAGGTTCATACGCGGGATGACGATCCCCAGCATCGCCACAAATAGAAACATGACGATGATCATCTCCAGCAGCGTAAAACCATTCGCTGCGGGCACGGGGCACGGGGTGAGAGGCAAGGGGAGTGGAGTTCTCCCAACCTCTAGCCTGGCTTCTCCTGCTGACTGCTCGCCTCTAGCCCCTTGCCTCATGCCTAATCTTTTTCCAGATTCCAATTTGTAATGTCGGCATTCACGCCTTCTCCGCCGACTTCGCCATCGGTGCCGAGCGACATAATCTCATAGTCTCCCTTGGGGCTGGGACTCGTATACTTATAAGGATTCCCCCAGGAGTCTTCCGGCAGTTTCGGTAAATAACCACCGACTTTCCATTTTTTCGGAACGACCCCCACAGAAGGTTTCTCAACCAGGGCTCGAAGACCTTGTTCGCTTGAAGGATAGACCCCGTTATCAAGCTTATACAGCTGGAGCGCCCCTTCGATATTTCTTATCTGGACCTTCACGGCCGTCCGCTTAGCATCGTCTGTCCGCCCCATGATCCGCGGGACCACCAGCGCCGCCAGGATGGCCAGGATCGCGACAACAACCATAATTTCGATGAACGTAAAGCCGCGCGCGTTGCGAAGAAGTGACGGGTGATGCGTGATGGGTGATGCATGGGGATTTCGCGCACTCGGATTTCTGCTCCCCAGTATTCGCCAGTGTAGGATTTGCCATTGTCTTCTCATCGAATGCCTCCCTGTTCCTTCTTACTCATCACGCATTACTGATCACTCATCACGGTCTATCGAACCATTTGGCCCATTTCAAAAATTGGAAGCAAGATGGCCACCACGATACCGAAGACGATCACGCCCATCACAAGAATCATGATCGGTTCCAGGAGCGATGTAAACCGGGTGATCACCCGCTCGACTTCTCCATCGTAAATCTGGCCGATGCGGCGCAACATCTCTTCCATCTCACCGCTGCGTTCTCCCACGGCAATCATATGAGTCACCAGGGAGGGAAACTGGCCGCTGCGCTTGAGAGGGTCGGCGATTGTTTCACCTTCCCGGATATTCTGCCGTGCGCCTTCGACCGCTTCCTCCAGGACACGATTATTCATGACACGTTTCGATACATCCAACGCATCCAGCAGCTGGACGCCGCTCGACAACATCGTCGCCAGCGTGCCGGTCAACCGGGAAATCGACACCATGCGCGCCACATCCCCGATCAGGGGAATACGGAGGATCAGTCGATCGACGACTGTTCGCCCCGATTCAGTCTGAATGAACCGTCGAATGAGCAGCCCGCCGCCCACCACGGCCAGCAGCAACAGCGGCCAATAGGTCGAACAGAACCGGCTGATCGTCATAAGCACGACGGTCGGGAAGGGGAGCGCCGCTTTCATGCTGGCGAAGACCGCCGTGATCTTCGGAACAACAAAGGTCATGAGGAAAAAGAGCACACCCACACCGACGATCAACATCAAGGCGGGATAGAGAATGGCATTCGTGACTTTGTTTCTGAGCGCCTGTTGTTTCTCCAAAAATTCGGCCAGGCGAAAGAGGATCTGGTCCAGCGCGCCGCTCGCTTCACCCGCGCGAACCATGTGCACATAGATCGATGAGAAATCTTTACCGTAGGATTCCAGCACACTGCTGAGAGCCTTCCCCCCGCGCACCTGTTCCCGCACATCAGCGAGCAATGCCTTCACCGGTTTTTTCTCCGATTGCTCGACGAGCACCCCCAGCGCCTCAACCAGCGGAAGCCCCGCGACTAACAGCGTTGCGAACTGCCTGGTCAGCATCGCCAAATCTGCTGCCGACAGCACCTGCGATCGTCCAAGCGGCGAAGAGATCGCGACGCGGTCATGCGCCAACCCGCGGCCGGTGGCTTGTCCCTGCTCGACGACGTCAGTGGGAAACACTCCGTCTTTACGGAGCTTGAGGCGGGCCACTTTCACGCTCTCGGCATCGACGATGCCTGCAGCGGATCCGCCGTCGCTCTTGTACCCGCGGTATTGATAGACCGGCATAACTAGCGAGCTCCTGCACGAGAAGCACACAAGATGCTCAAAACGCTCTCCCGGCAAGGCCGCAGCAAGCGAGAGGACGATGCGTACCCTCTGGGGTACGTGGAGGATTCGAGTGCCGCGAGAACGAAGCTGGGGAGCGTTTTCAGCATCTTGCTAGATCTCAATCTCCTGCTGCGTAATCCGCATCACCTCTTCGGTGGTCGTCACGCCCTGAGCCACCTTCGTCGCGCCTTCCTGCTTCAACGTGATCATGCCCTTGGCGATGCCCGCCTGCTTGATCACCGACGAATCGGCTTTGGCACCGATAAGCCGGCGCACTTCGTCATCGAGAACGAGCAATTCGTAGATCCCGGTACGGCCGCGATAGCCCGTCTGCGAGCAATTCGGACATCCCGCACCACGGTAGAACGTATACGCAATCTTGCTGTCCAGTCCGAGCCGGCCGAGTTCTTCGGCGGTGGGTTTGTACGGCTTCTTGCAATCGGGACAGATTTGACGAAGCAATCGTTGCGCAAGCACCGCCATCACAGAGGAGGCGACAAGGAACGGCTCAATCCCCATATCGATCAATCGAGTCGCGGCGCTGGCCGCATCGTTGGTATGCAGGGTGGAAAAGACCAAGTGGCCGGTGAGGGATGCATGGATTGCAATCTCAGCCGTCTCACGATCGCGGATTTCTCCGATCATGATTACGTCCGGATCCTGGCGCAAAATCGAGCGGAGCCCGGCAGCAAACGTGAGATTGATCTTGGGATTGACCTGCATCTGCCCGATCCCGAGCAACTGATACTCCACCGGATCCTCAACCGTAATGATGTTTTTGTCAGGTGCATTGATTTGACTCAGCGCCGCGTAGAGCGTGGTCGTTTTGCCGCTTCCGGTCGGGCCTGTCACGAGAATAATCCCGTGGGCCAGCTGAATGAGTTGTTGAATGGAAGACAGCCGGTCCGTTGAAAAACCCATCTCCGTGAGGTTCAGGAGACGATTTTCCTTCTCCAACAAACGGAGCACCACCCGTTCTCCATGAGAGGTCGGGAGCACCGAGACACGCAAATCGACATCTTTCCCAGCCGTACGAATGGCAAATCGCCCGTCTTGCGGCAAACGTTTTTCGGCGATGTTCAACCCCGCCATAATCTTCAGTCGGGCGATGATGCTGGACTGCAATCGCTTCGGGGGGGTCAACACCGGATACAGCACCCCGTCGATCCGATACCGGACCACCAGGCCGCGCTCAAATGATTCGAAATGGATGTCACTGGCCCGCTGCCGGACAGCTTGAAACAACACCGAGTTGACCAAACGGATGATCGGGGCTTCGTCCGTCGCATCGAGCAAATCTTGCGGTTCATCCAGCTCATGGGCCAGCTGATCCAGATTTTCAGCCGCAGCAATATCCTCCATGACCTGCTCAGCCCCTGCGGGACTCGCCGCCTCATCATAGACGCGATTCAAACAGGCCAACAGCGCCAATCCGCTGGTCAGAACCGAGCGGATCGGCTTTCCTAACAACAGGCGAAGATCATCCAGCGCGACGATCTCAAGGGGATCAGTCGTGGCGACAATCACGACGTCATCCTCGTAACGAATCGGCAGGATCCGGTAGCGTCGTGAAAAACTGATGGGCACTTTCTTAATGAGTTCGTGGTCGATCTGAGCGGTGTCCAAATGGGGCACCCACTCAAGTTCAAATTGCTGCGCTAAGGCTTCCAGGAGTTCTTCTTCACGAAGTGCGCGCAGATGGAGGAGGGCTTCACCGAGTCGGCCGCCTTTCTCACGCTGATAGGCCAACGCCTCGTCGAGCTTGGAATCAAGGAGATTAAACTTCTCTCCTAGAATCCGGCCGAGTAGAGGCCGCCCGTAACTCACAGCCTGTTGATCATCAGTCACAGAATCTCACCACCTCTATATCCACAGCCCAGATGGTCGACAAAAGTATCTCACCGACATATCAGCCATGCCGCGATCCCTTAAGTATCAGAAATATAAGGACAACCTTGAAAGATACTCTTCCGGCCAGTGCATGGCAAGAAACCGACAGAAACGTCCAGCTAATAGGCGATGCAACAGTCTAACATCAACAGATAGTCGGAGAGACCATCATCATATTACTGCCTTTTTCCCCAAAACGCATGAAGACGGGAAGGTGAACAGGAAAACCTGCTTAGGAAATATCAGAACAGGAGGGGAATAAGATCGCAACTAACTGGCACCGGCTTATCGAAGTTCAAAAGTCATTGTGGTTTTTTGATTATTGCGCACCATGTCGACTTTGACCGTCCGTTCGTTTTTCAGCTGCTGGAACAGGCTGAGCATCGTCGATGGGTCGCGCACATCCACACCGTTGACTCGCTGCAACACATCCCCGGATTGGATGCCGATCTTTTCATAAAAACTGGAGGGAGCGATATAGTCCATGCGGTACCCGTTGGGGGCGCCATTGACCATGAAAGGCACGGCACGGGCCTGAGTCAGCAGTTTCGGCAAGTCGGCCATCGCCGCTTCAACCTCTCGTCGATCGATGACCTTTCGCAGAGGTGTTCCAGCTACTGGTGAGATGGGAGCGCTCGCTGGCGCCGCAGCCGTAATGGGTTTGTCAGTGGTCATCAGTTCAAGAAGCTCTTCCTGATCTCCGCTTCGAACCACCATGCCGTCTCGGCGAATGGCGCTCACCTCTCCTAAATCAGGAATCTGATCGTGCAACCGATAGAGCACCTGACGCTTCGTGGCCAATTCCTCGACAATCGCGAACACACCGCGTTCACTTCCTAACACGACGCCTAAGAGCCGCAGCTTGTTCGCCACGCCCAAAGCCGCCCGCAAAGGTGTCTGCGAAGCAGTCCCCGGCACACCAGTCTTTCCGATCGGCGCAGCAGGCAACAGAAAAAGTCCGCTCGTCTGAATTTGATCCGCCCATTGTTGCGGCACAAACGTCACGGGACTGGCCATCGAAGCAGTCTGAGAAACGGATCCCTTCGCGGGAGGAAGGGCTAATGCCGCTGCCACAAAGGCATTGATAGTATGCGCCACAAAAAACGCGCCTACGCCAAGATAGGCAGCAAACATCAATCGCCGTACCGGTTGATCACCGAGCAAGTCCACCTCAATCCACACTTTCTCCCGAAGGAAGTCTTGCTACATACTACGTATCGAATGGCGCACTCGCAATACTTTTGTCGTAATGATTTGGGGCAACGGTACTGAGCAATGACTAGGTCCTACAGAAGTCCTATCAACTGTCTACGGAAGGGCTCGCTAATCAAGCTCGTATAGCTTCGTCAAATCCATCTGAATATTGTAGCTTCGCCTCAATTCACGCCTGGTACATGTAGATCTTAACAACGCCAATTACTCAACCTATGATGGACCTGCCCACCGCTTCCATCATCCGAGAGTCTTGCAGCAACTTATTCGTCCCAGCGGAGTGATAGAATTATTTGTATAACCTTCTTCAACCATTGCCTTGCCCTGTAAACGTTCCACATTTGTACATTTCACATGAACATGCCCACTCAGGAGTAAGAATCTACGCTCGAACGCATTGAATTTACAGAAACTCCGTGATAGTTGAAACGGTCCGGCTCTTGCTGATGCTAGTCTTGATACATAGTTCATCAATAACCGGAGTTGTGCCTGTATGCCTGAGCCAGAGGTCCTACAACCAGCCCTTAACGACAAATCAGCCGAGCCTGTCATTGAAGCTAGTGAGTCATACGAGCGTGGACTCGCGCTGCGGAAAGCCGGTCTCTTGAAGCCGGCCATCGAACAGTTTGAACAAGCCTCCACCGCGCCCGGTCTGGCAATGAAGGCCTATGCCCAAATCGGTCTCTGTCACAAATCTGCCGACCGATACGAAGACGCCGTGACGGCATTCCACAATGCGTTGAAAACCTCGCCGGGAAACTCGAAAGAGACCGTACAGATTCTGTATGTCCTCGGACGCACCCTTGAGTCTCTTGGTCGTTACTCGGAAACCCTTGAGGCCTACCGATGGATCAGGCGTGAAGATCCAGGCTATCGAGACGTCGCCAATCGTATCAATCACCTTAGCTCGCGACGAAACCCCGCCGGATCCCGAAAATCCACCACGCTCCAATCAGGGTCATGGGTAGGGGACATGCTCAAAAGTTGGCAGGGACTCCTCAACGCTCCCAAGTAACCCCGCTCGCCGTCTCGTTCACATCATAGTCGCTCAAGCTCTCCCCGCAACGGGCCGATACAGGCTCGAAGACCGATTGCCATGAGCCTTGAAGTCATACAAATAATAGAAGCCGATCAGGACCAGGCCCGGGCGGTCGACCAGGTTCTCCGCAAGGCCTCGTTTCGAACCAATATTGCCTTTGATGGACCTACGGGCATTCAGGATATCTGGAAGAACCGCCCGGCGTTGGTCGTTCTAGACCTCATGGTGCCGGGAATCGGCGGCAAGGATCTGTGCCGGCGATTACGCGAGGATCCGCAAACCAAGTCCATGGGAATCATTCTGGTGACGGCACTGACATCAGAAGACCATCGTGTGGCCGGGTTGGAAAGCGGAGCCGATGACATTCTTGCCAAGCCCTACAGCCCGCGCGAACTGGTGGCGAGAATTCGCGCCGTCCTTCGGCGCATTGCCGCCGGGATGCCGGAAATACCCGACGACCTCGATGAGGACCTCACGCTGGACACCACACAATATGCCGCCTCTTTCCGAGGGCGACAGATTCTCCTGTCCAAGCCTGAGTGGCAAACACTCTTACGATTGGCAAAAACGACGGGGAAGGTAGTGCCCCGAGAAGAACTCCGCAGCATGTTGTGGGGAGAGGATAGCTTGAGCCACGACCGCGAACTCGATGCCATTGTGACCTCGCTCAATCAAAAGATTTCCAGCCGTGAGGGCGCCTTGACTTTGATTACAAGAGTCACCGGTACCGGTTTCCGGCTCCTTCGAAAAGAACAGCCCCTTCCGCTCACGGCCTGATCCATAAGCAGAACCTCCATCATACTGGTTCACACCACACCACTCTTGTGCTAGCGTAGCTCCCAACACAGGGAGGTTCGTGGCATGGATTGTCTGCTGATGCGCCATGGCATCGCTGTCGAAATGGAAGAATGGTCCGGCCTTGACGACACCCGTCCTTTGACCGAGGAAGGGAAAAAGAAGGTTCGCCAGGTCGCGAAGGGACTCGCCGCGATGGGAGTCGCGCCCACGCATCTCTTCACGAGTCCCCTCACCAGGGCACAGGAGACTGCCAAACTCGTCCGAACTATTCTCTGCCCCGCCGTGACGATCACGTTGTGCAAGGCCTTGGAGCCAGGATCCTCCCCTCAATTCCTATCGACCTTCCTCCGGACCGTCCCGGACCATTCCGTGGTCCTCTGTGTCGGCCACGAACCATTGCTCGGAGCTACGGCCGGCTACTGGCTGAACGGTCATGCCTCACAACGCTATCCCATGAAGAAGGCTGGAGTCGGGCTCATTCACCTACCTTCAACCGCATGCGCAGGGGAGGGGTTCCTCCGTTGGTGGTGCACGCCGACGCAACTCCGGGTTCTGGGACAGGCGGGGAAGGACAAAGACAATGATTGATGAGGACACGCGAGGTCAGTCGGACTAAATTCTGGCGGACGATTGGTGAGGGAACAAGAATCCCGTCATGATTTTTCTGTTTCCTGCGGCACTTCACTAAACTGAACGCGCCGTCGAAAGACCTGTTCGAGCAGGTCCGTCCGTTGTGAGGCCGACCAGATCTCCATCGCCGCATCGCCGCTGACCGTGGCCACGATCGTCAAGGTCTGACCGATCTTCACATTCACCGTCTGCACCGCAGAAAAATGCGTCCGGTCCAAGGCATCGGCTACCCGCAGAAGAGCCGACAGAATCCGTACCGTCCGTTTGAGTTTCAACGACAGATCGGCATAGCCCTCATGCTTGGTCGCCGGGAGGGACCGACGATGATAACGGGCGATGTTTGCCACTACCTCGATTTCTTCCGCCGTCAATCCGCCGATGTCGCTGTTCTTGATCAGATAGTAGGCGTGTTTATGATGCTGCCGGGGATTGATCAGATAGCCGATGTCGTGCAACACCGCGGCATATTCCAACCAGCTGCGCTCGACCTCGCCGAGATGATGTAACCGCTTCGTTTGATCGAACAACCGTAGGGCCAGACCGGCCACGTGCAGGGAGTGCACTTCCGGGACCTGGCAGCGTCGCGCCAATCCGATCACATTGCGCCGCCGGACGTCAGGAATCTCGCGCTCCGCTTTCAGGCCATCGCGATGCCGATCGATGAAATCGTAGATCACCCCTTCACGAATGGCTTTATCGCAGATCGTCATCTCGTCGGCGCCGGATAATTCCAACAGACGACGCAAAACCACCACCGCGGGAAACAGCGTATCAACCCGCTTCGGATCGAGCCCCGGAATACCCAATCGCGCTTTCACGGACGACTTGCTGAGTTCGGTCTCGACCAGGCGCAGGTCTTTCAACCGCACCTTCGCCAAGTTGAGCTGCGGCAACGGTCGGCCGGTATGCTTCAGATGAACAATTTCCGCCACATTGCCGGCCATCCCGGACGTGGCGACCACGGCTTCGAACTGTTTCACCTTGAACGTATCGAGAGCCCCCTTCAAGGCCAGCGAGACGGCCTCGTTCAATTGCTTGACCATGGCTTCGGTAGGCGGAGTTTTTTTCACATATTGATCGGACAAGCGAATCGCGCCAAGCCTCAGGCTCTTGGCATGTTGCAACCCATCGCGGGTCCCGACAATGAGCTCAACCGATCCACCACCGACATCCACCACCAGCGTCGGCTTTTCAGACAACGCCATGCTGTGACGGACACCGAGAAAAATCAGCCGGGCTTCTTCAATCCCGCTGATCACGCGGATCTTGATGCCGGTCTGTTCCTCAACCAGGTCGACGAAATCGCCTCCGTTCTTTGCCTCACGCACGGCGCTGGTCGCGACTGCGGTAATCCGCTCAAACCCCTTGTTCCTCGCCAATGTCACCAGCGTCTTCAACACACCGACCCCACGGCCGATGGCTTCGTCGGATAATCGCTTCGCAGCGAAGGCCCCATTGCCCAATCGGGTCATGTCTTTGAATCGATCTAGAATCTTGTAACTGGCGTCGGGCAGTATTTCAGCCAGCACCATATGGATGGAGTTGGTTCCAATATCGATGACAGCGAGTTTGGCCATGGATGAGCCCCTTAGGACGCACAGGAAAGCTGCAGGTTTGACAACAGGATTCCCGGCACCATCACATTGACATGAGGGATTGCGGATGGACCGGATGGGATGACCGAGCAGGACGCCTGTGCGAATCTACTCTTTCACCACAAAGTGAACGCTTCTATTTTTCTGCCAACATTCTTTTTGGTGTTCGAAGCAAAGTGGACGATCTTTGCCATAACTGGTGGTACGCAAGTCAATATCGAGCCCCAGCTGCTTCAGGTACGAACGAACCGCCTTCGCCCGCCGCTCGCCCAAGACCAAGTTATAGGCAGAGGTCCCCACTTCGTCTCCACGCCCCTCGAGGAGAATCCGCTTGGCTCCTTCTTCTTTCAGCCGTTTGGCATTGGCCTCCAGCACCGGCAATGCATCAGTCCGCAAGGTGGCTTGATCAAAATCGAAGAGCACGTCCATGAGGATACTCCGGACCTCTCCTGTGGCGTTGCGTGCAGCCAACTCCGCTCGCATACCGGGACTCGTTCGCGATGTTGGGGCACCTACATCCTGAGGAGTCAGATCGCGAATCGCCGGATCGGCAATACGTTCTTCGCTGGCAATCCGTTCGTCTCCGGTCCCGGACCCTGACTTCGTGGCACAACCATACATACCCGATGTCACGAGCGCCGCCAGTAGCCCAAGCATCTGCAGAGGTGATGATGTACGCATAACGCCTCCTGACTGCTTCATGTATCGAGATTATCCCAATTCTTTTGGAAAGGCGATAGTCTTGGCGATCTCATAGGCTGGTCGCACCGACTTCAGCGCGGGCCAATGGAGTAGACCCAATGAGTCTTCGACATAAGCCGGCGTCCGCATGCCGTTCAGCACGCTCGTGACACCCGGCGTGCTGGTCAAGACCCAGAGCGCTTTTCGCGAGAGGGATTCTGATCGTCTCTCTTGCGGTAGAACCGCGTCCAGCGCGGTCGCTACCGCCGCAGTCCGTTGACGGCTCCGCTCCGTCGCCTCACGCCGCAAGCCACGCAGCAACGTCAACAGTTCAGGCACATACCGGTCACGCCAGGATTCCCATTGCTCGGCCGCCGTCCCGGACAGCGTCCGCGACAAAGCTTGCAACACCTGATTCACGTGCGGCGCAATCATCTGGTGTTCGATCTGTTCCCAATGTTCCAACCCTTGCAGCTGAGGCCTGACGCGGTCCAGCTCGTGCGCCCAGTTGAAAAAATCAGCCGGGGCCGTGCCCTGGCCGCTCTGCGGAACCGACGGCGCGATCGTGCGGCGGTACTCATCCTCAAGTACTGCCACACGCTCCCGTTGCCGGACGAAATCCACCGGCTGATCCTCCAAAGGAAAATCGGCAAGGCGAAGGATCCCACCGCCTTGGCCGGGCATGGCGTTCAGCGGACGATTCACCAGGACGGCCACGCCTTCCTGCCGGGCCAGATCGAGCACGGTTGATGCGCCGCCAGCTCCTGTATTCGCCACCAGCAACGCACCGGACTCAAACAGATTCATCGGGCACTGCAGGACGCGGCAATGATGGGTCGTCTGATTCGCCTCACGCGCCGCAGCCCCGGCCGCGTCGAGCATCCGACTCAGCGAGGTGGCTTCGGGATGATCGGCAGGCGAGGTGACGGTATTCGAGGAGACCCCGTAGTATTGCAGCCGTCCGGCCGCGACTTGCGTTTCGAAATACACAAACGCTCGTTGCAATCGGTCATAGAACGCCTCGCGCAAGCCAGCCAGATCACGTTCCTTCCGATGCGCGGCCTCTGACAAAAAATACTCCGGATTGTGCAGCAGACACACATCGAGCGTCGCCAAGCCTAATCGATCCAACGACAACGCGAGTTGATCAGCGAGAAATTCAGGATGCAGACAGTGCCAGATGCCCTCTCCGTACTTGACCATGTCAGGGTAGGGTCGGCCGGATTTTCCCCGGGCCTCGGCGAGCTTCAGATTCTGCCCCTGCACATAGCCGATCTTGGACACGACCACGACATGCTCCCGCGCGAGTTGTCCCGCCTTAACCAACTCGGCCAGCACGGAACCCACCAGACGTTCGCTGTCCCCGTCCATGTAGTTGGTCGATGTGTCGATGAGATTGCAGCCGGCTGCCAACGCGCTCTTCAACGCCAGACGATGATCCGCGTCCTTCGTATCCACTCGATAGGTCCCGAACCCTAACCGCGACGTTGTCAGCCCGGTCGAACCAAACACGGTAAATCCATGGGCCAGTGATCCTGACGGGGACAGCCCCACCATGTTCGCCGCATAGGCCGCCGTGCCTTGCACCGTCGCATGACCAGGCAACTGTGCGCCACGCAACAGCGTCTCTGTTCGAGCGGTGGCTGTGCCGGACCGATGGACGCGAAGCGCCTCGGCGACGGCTTTCGAATCAGTGACGGGACGCTGACAGCTGAAGTTTCGACAGATGTACAGAGCCGGCTGCCCGGCGACCACCGACTTCCCCTGCAGCAACGGAAGCGTCGAGCCGGCGCTCGACTCCATCGCCGCGATGATCCGGTTGGGAAGATAGATTTCGGCCACCGCTCGATAGAGCTCCTGGGAAGCCGCCTGCTGGCAGTCTCCGACAAAGGCTAATTCCACCGGACCTTCCGTCAGGAAATCGACCACCGCCAGACTCTTGGCAAAGGCGCGAGGATAGCGCGTGATCTGCCTCCCGTAGGCGCGGATCGCGCCGACCGCCGCATCCCGCCAGTCCTGCCGATCGAAATGGCAGGCCAACCGTGCCAGCGCCGATGCCGCCACGGCATTCCCACTGGGTGTCGCACCGTCGGCACCGTCACGGCCGCGAAGTATGAGCGTCTCGTGATTCCTGGCCGTCGTGAAAAATCCGCCAT
>Ga0105096_10000153_pt1 | contig 19019 bp, 15 predicted proteins | sample PPLLak3cmMay2015_FD_87036 | JGI IMG/M metagenome (GOLD analysis project Ga0105096, IMG submission 87036) | Freshwater sediment microbial communities from Prairie Pothole Lake near Jamestown, North Dakota, USA - PPLs Lake P7 Core (1) Depth... | ecosystem: Environmental > Aquatic > Freshwater >... | reverse complement strand
TGGCCAAGGGCAAGTCGGGCACGTCGGTGCGCTGGGACGACGCGTTCCTCGACGGGCTGGTCAGGAGCGCGCTGCTGCGCTATCTCGCGGTCGCGCACTATGGCCGCGGCCGGGGCGACTGGGCCGAATCCGAGTACCCGCCGCATTGGCCGCCCGAGGTCGAGCGTCTCGTCGACGCGCATCGCACCGAGCTCGCGCAGGTGTGGTCGATGCGCAGCGACACCGCCGACGAGGCCGCGCTCGCGTCGGCGCTCGGCCCCGTGCTGACGTCGATGGCGCGCGAGCTGCTCGACTCCCTCTACCCGTCTTCCTGAGGGTCCATCGGCCAGGCCGTCGGCAACGAGACCTTCACCTCCAGGTTCGAAGGGCTGGCGAGGATGTGCTCCGAGACCAGCGAACTCGGCCACGACTTGCTATGGCAGGGGCGCCGGAACGCAAGTAGCGTCGCGCAGCGATCCGCCGGCGCGTTGCTGGGCGCCTGGACGTCCAGGCGCTGGGATTCCGAACTCTCGGCTCGCGGCGTACGAAACGCCCATCGCGGCGGGCACGGTCCTGCTGATGGTCGACGTGCCCGAGCATCGCGTCGAGGCGATCCGCGAACGGCTCCATGCGGTCCATCCCGAGGCGGAGGATCGTGGCCTCGATCCGCACGTTCCGGCATTCCCGTGAAACGGCCCGACTGCGACGCGAACCTCCGCGCCGACTCCGGCGTCTAATCAGTTCGGGCGAAGACTCGAAACGAGGAGGGTTTGATGAACCAACTTCGATGGCAGGACGCGGTGAATCTGGTGCTCGGGGCGTGGATTGCGGGATCGCCCTGGATCCTCGGCTTCTCGGTCGAGATGCCAGCCGCGATGTGGAATGCACTGGTGGTCGGCTTGCTGATCGTCCTGCTTGCAGCCGCCGACCTCGACGCCCCGGCCTCCTGGGAAGAGTGGGCATTGGGCGCATTGGGTCTCTGGCTGGTGGTCGCGCCTTGGATCTTCGGTTACGCAGCGATCAGTGCAATGACGGCAAGCAGCGTGGTGACTGGGGCGCTGGTCATGGCGCTGGCGGCCTGGACGCTCTACGTCGCCGACGGGTTCCCGCATCGCCGCGGAACGGCGCACTAGCGCAACGGCTCGTACGGCGGCGCCGGTTGCCGCCGGGGAAGCGCTGTACCGGGGTTCCGCTCACGTCGAGCGGAGGAGGGTGAGTGTGTGCCGACAACCGGGGTCAGGCTCGAGCACGACGCGCTCGGCGATGTGCCCGTGGACGATTCGCGCCTCTGGGGTGCGCAGACGCAACGCTCGATCGCCAATTTCCCGATCGGCGTCGCCCGCTTCCGCTGGGGACGCCCCGTCATTCGCGCGCTCGGACTGGTCAAGCAGGCCTGCGCGCGTGCGAACGCCGGGCTCGGATTGCTCGCCGCGGACCAGGCCGCGCTGGTCGTGCGTGCCGCACAGGAGGTCGTCGACGGCCGGCTCGACGCCGAGTTCCCGCTCGTCGTGTTCCAGACGGGGTCGGGCACGCAGACCAACATGAACGCCAACGAGGTGATTGCGAACCGGGCCATGCGGCTCGCGCGCAGTGAGATCGACTCGCATCGACCGATACACCCGAATGACGACGTCAACCTCGGGCAATCCTCGAATGACGCATTCCCCGCGGTGATGCACGTCGCGATCGTCGAGGAAGCGCGGCGCGATCTCTATCCCGCCATCGAGGGCTTGCAGGCGACGCTCGCCGCCAAGGCCGCGGCATTCTCGGAGATCGTCATGGTCGGGCGCACCCATCTTCAGGACGCCGCCCCGGTCCGGCTCGGGCAGGTGTTGGACAGCTACGCGAGCCAGCTCGGCACGGCCTTGTGCGCTGTTCGCGCCGCGGAGTCGGCGCTGCATCGACTGGCGCTCGGGGCCACGGCCGTGGGCACCGGAGTCAATTCGCATCCCGCATTCGGCGAACGGGCTGCGCGCGAGCTCGCCGATGCCACGGGCGTTCCCTTCGTCCCGGCGCCGGACAAGTTCGGGGCCATTTCGGCGCACGACGACGTCGTTACGTTCAGCGCCACGCTGCGCACGCTCGCCGCGGCGCTGATGAAGATCGCCAATGACGTACGGCTCTACGCGAGCGGCCCGCGCGCAGGCATCGGCGAGCTCGCGATCCCCGCCAACGAGCCCGGCTCGTCGATCATGCCGGGCAAGGTCAATCCGACGCAGGCCGAGGCGGTCACGATGGTCGTCGCCCAGGTGTACGGCAACGACCTGACGGTGGCGTTCGCGGGCTCCCAGGGGCATTTCCAGCTCAACGCCATGAAGCCGGTGATCCTTCACAACGTGCTCGAGTCGCTCGGGCTCCTGGCCGATGCGGCGCGTTCATTCGACGAGCGCTGCGCGCGCGGCCTCGAGCCGGTACGCGACCGGATCGCGAATCACCTTGCGGATTCGCTCATGCTGGCCACTGCGCTCAACCCGCACATCGGCTACGAACGCGCGGCGACTATCGCCCGGAAAGCGCACGCGGACGGCACGAGCCTGCGCGACGCCGCGCTCGCCCTTGGCCTCGTCTCCGCGGAGGACTTCGACAGGTGGGTCGACCCGCGCGCGATGACCGGGCCAGGCGCGTTCGCCGGCATCGGCTCGAACCTGGGGAGTTCGGACATGGCCAGGCGTAACAAGCCGCTCGACCTTGAGCAGGTCGCCTGCGCCGTATGCCTGAAGGACGTTCCCAGATCCGAAGCGGTGGTTCCGGAAGCGTTGGACTACGTCGTCTACTTTTGCGGCTTGGACTGTCTCGAAACGTGGAAGCGTCAGGGCGCAGGGTCCGACGAGGCGAGTGGAGGCTCCCCCATTTAGATGGTGCCCGCGAAGCCGGCGCCGGGAGCCGCTCCACACCCCCGAGACGCTACCGCGTCGGCGCCAGCAGGCAGTCGAAGAACAGTCGGACGACGCGCTCGACTTCGTTCCGGTCGAGGTCGGGCTCGCGCACGGTACGCACCGCGAGTCCCTCGATGATGCATTGCATCAGCAGCGCGCGCGCGACCGCTGCCTCCCGATCCAGTCCGAGACCGCCGGTGGCCTTCGGCCTGCACATCCAGGCGATCACTTCGGCCCGGGTCTGCCGGTCGGACACCCGGATGGCGGCGCCGATCGACGCGTCCCGCGTCCCTTCCGCGCTCATTTCGAGGAACAACGCCGGGTTCATGATGCCCGGGTCCGCGTCCCGCCACTGGTTCACGCGGGCGATGGTCCGTTCGGGCAGGTCGCAGTCGGAGTCGAGCGCCGCGATGTCTGCCCGGACCTTCTCCAGCTGCTCTTCGATGATGGCGAGCACGACCGCGCTCTTGTTCTCGACGTACCGGTAGATCAGGCCCGGGCTCATCCCCGCGGCCTCGGCGATGTTCGCCATGCTTGCCGCGTGGAAGCCGCGCTCGATGAAACACTGCTTCGCCGCCGCGAGAATTCTCTCGCGCTGGACTTCCGCGCGCCGAACCTTCGCCGTGGCCATCGACGGTGCCGTCATTCGGTCACCTCGCGCACGCCGCCGCCCAGCACCTTGTAGAGCGTCACCCGGTTCGTTAGCTCGGCCAGGCGCGTGGCGACCAGCGACTGCTGCGATGCAAAGAGCGTTCGCTGCGCGTCGAGCGCCACGAGATAGCTGTCACGCCCGGCCAGGTAACGCGCCTTCGACAGGGCGTTCGCCCGGTCGGCGGCGTCGACGAGCGCCTGCTGTGCCGCGAGCTGGTCGGCGAGCGTCCCGGAGAGCGCGAGCGCGTCGGCGGCCTCGCGGAATGCCGCCTGCACGGCCCGCTCGTACTGCGCCAGCGCGATGTCCTGCTCGGCGCGCGCGGCGTCGAGGTTGGCCTGCAGCCGCCCCCCCTCGAAGATCGGGACGCGGATCTGCGGCGCGAAGCTCCAGAAGCTGGTCCCGCTGCCGAAGAGCGCCGAGAGCGCATCGCTCGACGTGCCGAGCGCTCCGGTCAGTCGTATCGACGGGAAGAATGCCGCGCGCGCCGCGCCGATATCCGCGTTCGCAGCCAGGAGTCTCCGCTCCGCCGCGAGGACATCGGGCCGCTGCAGCAGCACCTCGGAGGGAAGTCCCGGCGGCAGCGCGGTCACCAGGTTGGTCGACGTGCCGAAATCCGTCGGCAGCGCGTCCGGCTCGATGGTCTCGCCGACGAGCAGGTTGAGCGCATTCACGTCGCGCGCGACCTGGCCCGAGAAGCGGGCGACGTCGGACCTCGCGGACTCGACCGTGGTGCGCACCTGGGCCACGTCGAGCGCCGACACGGCGCCGCGCTCGTGGCGCTGCTCGGTGATCCGGAACGTCGCTTCCTGCGTCTCGAGGGTCGCGCGCGCCACCTTCTCGAGCTCGCGATCCGCCGCGAGGGTGAGCCACGCGTAGGCAACTTCGGACACCAGGGTCAGGTGCGCGGCACGGGTCGTCTCGGTTTGCGCGAAGTAGCGCTCCAGCGCCGCGCGGCTCAGATCCCGCACGCGCCCGAAGAGATCGAGCTCGAAATCGGTCAAGCCGAGGGCCACGCTGTACTCGTCGCGTGCCGCGGCGACGGTGGCCCCGCCGGACTTCAGCATCCCGAAGCTGCCGCCGAGGGTGGGAAACTGATCGGCGCGCTGGATCCGGTACAGCGCGCGGGCCCGTTCCACGTCGAGGACCGTCGCGCGCAGGTCGCGGTTGCTCTGCAACGCGCGCGCGATCAGCGCATTGAGCGCGGGGTCCGCGAAGAAGTCCCGCCAGCCGAGGTCGGATGGCTTCGCCGGAGTACCGGCAACCGGCGCGGCCGTCGTGGCCGGCCATGCCGAGGGAATCGCGGGGTCCGCCACGGGAACCGGCGGCGCGAGGCTCGCGCAGCCTGCCGCGACGACCGCGAACGCGAGGGTCGTCAGGGTGCGAGCGGTGCTAGCCATCGCCCTGCACCCCCGCCTCACGGACCGCAGGTGCTGCCGCCGGACGGCGGCGAGCGACGAGCCGCTGGACGACGACGAAGAAGAGCGGAATGAAGACGACGCCGAGGAACGTGCCGACGATCATGCCCCCGAGCACACCCGTGCCGATCGCGCGCTGCGCGCCCGACCCGGCCCCGGTCGCGATCGCCAGCGGCAGCACGCCGAGGCCGAAGGCGAGCGAGGTCATGAGGATCGGCCGCATCCGGTCGCGGCCGGCCGCCACCGTCGCATCGATCATGCTCATGCCCTTCGCCATGTTGGCCTTCGCGAACTCGACGATCAGTATCGCGTTCTTGCTCGACAGGCCGACGGAGGTCAGCATCGCCACCTGGAAGTACACGTCGCGTTCCATGCCGCGCAGCGTGTTCGCGAGCACGGCGCCGAGAATCCCGAGCGGGGCGATCATCATCACGGACGTCGGGATCGACCAGCTCTCGTAGAGCGCCGCGAGGCACAGGAAGACGATCAGCAGCGACAGCGAGTACAGCAGGGGCGTCTGCGCTCCGGCTTGGCGCTCCTGGTAGGACGTGCCGGTCCACTCGATGGCGAATCCAGGCGGCAGCTGGCCGACGAGCCGCTCGACCTCGGCCATCGCGTCGCCCGAACTCACGCCCGGCGCCGCCTCGCCGTTGATCTGCACGGCGGAGATGCCGTTGTACCGCTCGAGACGCGGCGATCCGTAGTCCCAGCGCCAGCTCGCGAACGACGAGAGCGGCACCATGTCGCCCTTCGCATTGCGCACCGACCACTGCTTGAAGTCGTCGGGTACCATGCGAAACGGTGCGTCCGACTGGACGTAGACGCGCTTCACGCGGCCGCGGTCGATGAAATCGTCGACGTAGAGCCCGCCCCAGGCGGCGCCCAGCGTCGCGTTGATCGACGCATTCGGGACGCCCTGCGAGGCCGCCTTCTCGTAGTCGATGTCGAGCCGCAGCTTCGGCGTGTCCTCCTGTCCGGCCGGCCGGACCTTGGTCAGCAGCCTGCTTTGCATCGACGCGCCGAGCAGCTGGTTGCGAGCCTGCAGCAACGCATCGTGACCCAGTCCGCCGTTGTCCTTGAGGTAGAACAGGAACCCGGCGGAGGTCCCGAGCTCGGGCACCGCCGGCGGCGCGAACGCAAAGACGAGCGCGTCCTTGATCTGCATGAACGCGCCCATCGCGCGACCCGCGATCGCGTCGACGCTGGCGAATGCCCCTTGGCGCTGGTCCCAGTCCTTGAGGCGGACGAACGCCATGCCCGTGTTCTGGGCGTTGCCGGCGAAGCTGAAACCGATCACGCCGAACATCGAGTCGACCGTCGACGTCTCCTTCGTCAGGAAGTGGTTCTCGACCTGCTGGAGGACGGCGAGGGTACGCTCCTGCGTCGATCCGACCGGCGCCAGGATCTGCGCGAACAGTACGCCCTGGTCCTCCTGCGGCAGGAAGGCGGTCGGCAGGCGCAGGAACAGGTAGATCATCAGTGCCGCCATCGCGACGAAGACGATCATGAAGCGCTTCGTGCGCGACAGCACGCCCCGGACCACGCCCTGATACGCGCGGTTGCCGCGATCGAACACGCGGTTGAACCAGCCGAAGAACCCCGTTTCGTGGCGGTGGTGGCCCTTCGCGACGGGCTTCAGGATCGTCGCGCACAGCGCCGGCGTCAGCACGATCGCGACCATCACCGACAGCGCCATCGCGGACACGATCGTGCCCGAGAACTGGCGGTAGATGACGCCGGTCGAGCCGCCGAGGAACGCCATCGGCACGAACACCGCCGCGAGGACCAGCCCGACGCCGACCAGCGCACCGGTGATCTGGTCCATCGACTTGCGGGTCGCCTCGACCGGCGACAGCCCCTCCTCGGTCATCAGGCGCTCGACGTTCTCGACGACGACGATGGCGTCGTCGACCAGGAGGCCGATCGCGAGGACCATTGCGAACATGGTCAGCATGTTGATCGAGAAGCCGAGGAACGCGAGGATGCCGAACGTGCCGAGCAGGACCACCGGGACGGCGATGGTCGGGATCAGCGTCGCGCGGAAGTTCTGCAGGAACAGGTACATCACGAGGAACACGAGGACGATCGCCTCGAGCAGCGTCTTCGCGACCTCCTCGATCGCGACGCGCACGAACGGCGTCGAATCGAACGGCACCACCGCCTTCAGCCCCGGCGGGAAATTGGACCCGAGCTCCTTCAGCGTGGCCTCGACGCCGGCCGCGGTCTTGAGGGCATTGGCGCCGGTCGCGAGCGAGATCGCGATACCCGATGCCGGCTTGCCGTTGAAGCGCCCGATGATGTTGTAGTCCTCGGCCCCGATCTCCACGCGCGCGACATCGGCGAGCTTCAGCACGGAGCCGTCGGCGTTGCTGCGCAGCACGATGGCGCGGAACTGCTCGGGCGTCTGCAGCCGTCCTCTCGTCTCGATGGACGCGTTCAGCTGCTGGCCCGGGATCGAGGGTGCGCTGCCGAGCTGCCCGACCGAGACCTGCTGGTTCTGCGCCCGGATCGCGCCGATCACGTCCTCGGTCGACAGCCGATAGGTATTGAGCTTGTTGGGGTCGAGCCAGATGCGCATCGCGTACTTGCCGCCGAACAAGCGCACCCCGCCGACGCCGGGCACCCGCGACAGCGGATCGATGAGGTTCGTGCCGACGAAATCGGAGAGGTCGTCGCGGGTCATGCTCCCGTCCTCGGACACGAAGCCGACGACCATGAGGAAGCCCTCCCCGGTCTTGGTGACCGTGACCCCCTGTTGCTGCACGAGCAGCGGCAAGAGCGGCGTGGCGAGCTGCAGCTTGTTTTGCACCTGCACCTGCGCGATGTCCGAGTTCGTGCCGCTCTCGAACGTGAGCGTGATGGTCGACGCGCCGTTGGCGTCGCTGGTCGACGCCATGTAGAGCAGGCCGTCCAGGCCCTTCATGCTCTGTTCGATGACCTGCGTGACGGAGTCCTGCACCACCTGTGCGGACGCGCCCGGATAGAACGCCGTGACGGTGACGGTCGGGGGTGCGATCGTCGGGTAGCGCGAGATCGGCAGGCGCGTGATCGACAGCGCCCCGGCGAGCATCACGACGATCGCGATGACCCACGCGAAGATGGGCCGGTCGATGAAGAAACGCGCCATCACCCGCGCCTAGGGCCTGGCCGCCGGCGCCGGGCCGCCGGGCGCAGCCTTGTCGCCCGGCGGGGCCGCGGGAGGACTGCCGGGCGCGGATCCCGGTGCCGGCGGCGCTCCCGCCTCCGTGGCAGCGACCGTGGCGCCCGGGCGGATCTTCTGCAGGCCTTCCGTGACGACACGCTCGCCCGCGGCGAGCCCCTCCTCGACCAGCCAGCGATCGCCCATCGCGCTGCTCACCTTGACGGGACGGGCTGTCACCTTGCCGTCGGCACCGACGACCATCGCGCTCGTGTTGCCCTTCGGGTCGCGCGCGATCGCCCGCTGCGGTACGAGCACCGCGTCCTGCCTCACGCCGCTCGCAAGCACCGCGCGCACGTACATGCCCGGAAGCAGCACCTCCCTGGGATTGGCAACGACGACGCGTAGCAGAAAACTGCCGGTCCCCGCATCGACGCTGACGTCGGCGAACTGCAGGCGCCCCCGCGCCGGATAGCGGGTGCCGTCCTCGAGCACGATCGCGACGGGCACGTCGTTGCCGCTCGTCAACCGGCCGGCGGCAATCTGCTGGCGCAACTCGAGCCACTCGGCGCTCGACTGCGTGACGTCGATGTAGACCGGGTCCAGCAGCTGCACCTTGGCAAGCGGGTCGGCCTGGTTCGCCGTGACGAGCGCCCCCTGCGTCACCGAGGACTTGCCGATGCGGCCCGCGATGGGCGACGTGATGCGCGTGTACCCCAGCACGACGCCTGCGCGATCAACGGCGGCACGCGTTGCGGCGAGGTCGGCTTCGGCGAGCTTCAGCGCGGCCATCGCGTTCTCGTGATCCTGCCGGCTCACGGCATCGATCTTCACCAGATCCTGCGAGCGGTTCGCGTTCAGTCGAGCCGACTCGAGCGTGGCCTCCGCGCGCGCACGGGCCGCCTTCGCGCTTTCCAGGTCGGCTCGGTACGTCGCATCGTCGATCTGATAGAGCGCCTGCCCGGCTGCGACCCGGCTGCCCTCGGTGAACAGCCGTTGCTTGACGATGCCGTTGGCCTGCGGCCGGACCTCCGCCATCAGGGATGCACTGACGCGACCGGGGAGCTCGCGTTCCAGCGTGACGGTTTCCGCCTTCAGCGTGACCACGGTGACGGGCACGGCGGGGTTCGCCCCCGCACCCGGCGCCGCGGAGGGAGGCGCGTCCTTGGGCCCGCATGCGGCCAGGAAGAGCTGGCACAGCAACGCGACGACGGTCGCGCGATAGACAGGAGGCGGCATGGGATTCGCGGTGGAAAAACGGTAAGAATGAACGTTCATTCTACTATCGTCAAGCGCGAACTGATCCTCGTCGCATGCGGCGGCCTACCACGCGAGTGGCAATGGCGGAAACCGCGCCTGGCGGGCGCCGGCCGCGCCAGCTGAGGGCGAGACCAGCCGGGGCGGGCTACAGCCGTCGCAGCACCGCCACCAGCGCGTGGAACGCGGTGCCGTAGGGCGGCCACAGGAGCCCCGCTGGCGTGAAGCGCGACTGGTGGAACACGGCCTTCTCGTTGCTGAAGGTGAGGAACGAGCGCTCGCCGTGGTAGGCGCCGATGCCCGAGTCGCCGACGCCGCCGAACGGCAGGTCCTCGTGCGCGAAGTGCCACAGCGTGTCGTTGATGGTGATGCCGCCCGCGATCGCCTCGCGGATCACCTGCTTCTCGCGCTTCGCATCCTCGCCGAAGAAGTACAGCGCGAGCGGCCGCGGGCGCGCGTCGATGCGCGCGATCGCCTCGTCGAGCGACCGGTAGGTCTCGATCGGCAGCACTGGCCCGAAGATCTCCTCATGCATGACCGCCATGTCGTCGGTGACGCCGACGAGGAGCGTCGGTGCGATCTTGCGCTTTGAAGGGGCGAGCTTCTCGCTCGCCGGGTTGAGCTCGATCACCTTCGCGCCCTTGCGCTTGGCGTCGGCGACCAGCCCGGTGATGCGCTTGTAGTGGCGCTCGTTGATGATCGCGGTGTAGTCGGGGTTCGCCGCCAGCGTCGGGTAGAAGCGGGCGACGGTCTCGGCGAGCTTCTCGACGAAGGCGTCGAGGCGCTGCGCGGGAACGACCGCGTAGTCCGGCGCGATGCAGGTCTGGCCGGCGTTGAACAGCTTGCCGGCGACGAGCCGGGGCACGACCATGTCCCAGTCGGCGCTGTCGTCGAACAGCGCCGGGCTCTTGCCGCCCAGCTCGAGCGTCACCGGCACGAGATTCTCCGCGGCAGCCCGCGCGACCAGGCGGCCGACCGGCGTGGAGCCGGTGAAGAACAGGTGGTCGAAGCGCGTCGAGGCGAACGCCTGCCCGACCACGGCGTCGCCGGTGATCACGGCGAACTCGTCCTCGGCGAAGTGCTTGGCGACCAGCCGCGCCATCAGCTCGGAGGTGCGCGGCGTGTGCTCCGACGGCTTGAGGAGTACCCGGTTGCCGGCGGCGAGCGCGCCGGTCACCGGCACCATCGCGAGCTGGAACGGGTAGTTCCACGGGCTGATGATGCCGACCACGCCGAGCGGCTGCGGGATCACCTCGCCCCAGCCGGGAAGCATCGTCAGCGGCGTCGGCACGCGGCGCGGCTTCATCCAGCGGGCGACGTCGCGCAGCGCGTCGCGCACGCCGTTCGCCGTGACGACGATCTCGCCCAACAGCGTCTCGTGCGCCGACCGCGCGCCGAAATCGGCGCAGATCGCCGCGACCACCGCCTCCTCGTTCTCGACGACGAGCTTGTGCAGGCGATCGAGCCGGTCGCGGCGGACTTCCAGCGTGGGATAGAGCTCGCGCGCGAAGGCCTCCCGCTGCTTGCGGACGAGCCGGATCAGCGTGCGGATCGCCGGCGCGACGTGGGACTCGGGAGCGTTCATGAGCGGGCGGGGGCAAACGTTGGGACTTCCAGTATATCGGCGGCGATTAGACTCTCTCCTCCAATCGGGCCTCCGTCCGGCGCCCGCTCGGGGACGCGCCGACGACGGCCACGAGCGCCGTGCCGGCGACGATCAGCGCGGCGCCGGTGAGCATCGCCGCGCTGATCGTCTCGCCGAGGAACAGCGCACCCCAGGCCATGCCGAATGCAGGCATGAGGAACGTCACGGTGAGGGTCTTCGTCGGCCCGACGCTCTGCATCAGGCGGTAGTAGAGGAGGTACGCAACGGCGCTGCAGACCAGCGCGAGCGCAAGCAGGTTCCCAAGGACCGCCGCGTCGATCGGACCCGGTGGCGGCGACGTCGCGCCGAGCGGCAGCAGTGCCACGCCCGCCAGGAACTGGCTCCACGCAGCGACCGCATACGGCGAAAGACCGCTGCCGAATCGCTTCAGCCACACGCCGCCGCTCGCGTAGCAGAACGTCGCCGCGAGGCTCGCGGCGATGGCGAGGACCACATCCGTGTCGACGACCAGACCGCCGGCGCGACTCACCAGCACGACGCCGGCCACGCCGCACGCGATGCCCGCGACCTTCGACAGGGTGAGCCGCTCGTTGAGAAACAATGCTGCGAGCATCGCACCGAACAGCGGGGTCGCGGAGTTGAGGATCGCCATGTAGGACGCCGGCAGTTCGCGCGCGGCATAGCCGTAGAGCACGAACGGCAGCGCCGAGTTGATGAGACCCACGAACAGATACGAGCGCCAGTGCCTGCCGAGCGAGGCGTTGCGGCGCGTCGCGGCGAGCCACAGCACAAGCACCGCGCCGGCGAGGAGCAGGCGCAGCGCCGCCATCCAGACCGGCCCCAGCGGCGGCACCAGCACCCGAATGAAGACGAACGACGCGCTCCAGATCGCGGCGAGCACGAGGAGTCGCGCCACGTCGGCCACTCGCATGTCAGCCCCGATGGTCCGCCCCGAGGGGCTGACCCGCCCCCTTGGGGGGTAGCGAGCACCGCGAGCGTGGGGGCCGTTTCATCCTAGTTGCCCCGCGCCTCGAGCGCGAGCAGCGCGCGCTTGCGCTCGAGCCCGCCCGCGTAGCCGGTGAGCGAGCCGTCGCTGCCGATCACGCGGTGGCACGGCACGAATATGGCGATCGGATTGCGCGCGTTCGCCGCGCCGACCGCCCGCACCGCACGCGGGCGGCCGATCCTCCTCGCGATTTCCGCGTAGCTCGCCGTCGCACCGAACGGGATGTCGCGCAGTGCGGTCCACACTGCGCGCTGGAATGGCGTCCCCGTGGGCGCGAGCGGCACGTCGAACGCCACGGCGCGCCCGGAGAAATACGCGTCGAGCGCGGCGTGCAGCGCAGCGAGGTTCCGCGCCACCGGCACTGGAACCTCCGGTGGATCCTGCGGTGGAACCGGCGTTGGAAACTGCGCGGGGACGTACGCGGGTGCCGTCGCGGGCGCATCGACGAACGCGAGTTCGACGAGTACGGGTCCGTCGAACGCGGCCCGCATCGGCCCGAGCGGCGTGGCAAACGTGGTGTGGAAAGTCGTGGAGCCGGTCATGGTGATGTCCTCGCGAGGCGTCGCCACAGGTGCATTGCCGCGTAGCCGCGCCACGGCCGCCAGGCTTCCGCCCGGGCGAGCACGCGCGCCGGCTGGGTTTCGGAAAGGGCCTTCATCACCCCCAGATCGGTGTGCGGGAAGGCGTCCGGCAGGCCGAGCGCACGGAGCGCCACGTACTGCACGGTCCACGGACCGATGCCGGGAAGGGCGGCGAGCCGGTCGAGCGTGACGAGCGGAAGCGCGGAGGGCGAGAGGTCGAGCCCGTGCGTCACTTCGGTCGCGAGCGCCACGATCGTCCGTGCCCGGGCCGGGGTCAGCCCGATGGCGCCAAGCTCGGCCGGTGCGAGCGCGGCGATCACGCCCGCCCCGGGAAACGTGCGATCGAGCCCGGCCGGCGCGTCAGCGAGTGGCGTGCCAAGGTGTCGGGCGATGCGACCGAGCATCGTCGTCGCCGCGGCCACCGAGACCTGCTGTCCGACGACCGCCCGCACCGCGAGCTCGAACCCGTCGAAGGCACCGGGGATGCGCAGCCCCGGCTCCGCCTCGGCGAGCGGCCCCAGCGCGCCCGCGATCGCCGCCGGGTCCGCGCTGAGGTCGAGCGCGGGTCGCACGCGGGCCAGCAGCTGCGGCACGACGCGCGCGAGCGACGCCGACACGCGCAGCTCGAAGAGCGTCTTGCGCGGCACCGGCCACGCCTCGATCCATCCAGCGTGCGTCGTGCCGCGATGCGCAATCGCGAGCGTGCGGCGGAAGCGGCGAGCATTGCACGTCTCCACGCCGCCGATCGCGCGCGCGGACAGGTACTGGAGCATCGCCTCCCAGGCGTACGGCGGGCGAAAGGCCAGCGCGAACGACAGCGTGCCCGGCACGGACCCGGCGCGCCGTTCCCGCAGGCGCGATGGCGGCATGCGATAGCGTGCGCGGAACAGCGCGTTCAGCCGGCGCACGCTCGAAAAACCGCTCGCGAACGCGACGTCGGTCACCGGCAGCATAGTGTCGGTGAGCAGCCGCTTCGCGAGCAGCAGCCGCTGCGTCTGCGCGTACTCGACCGGCGCGACGCCGAGCTCGGCCTCGAAGATGCGGCGCAAGTGGCGGCTCGTGACCCCGATGCGCCCGGCCAGGTCCTCGATGCCGCGGTTCTCGAGGAAGCCGTCGTCGATCATGCCGATTGCCGCCTGCACGATGCGCGCGGACGCATCGACCGCGGCGAACCCGGGCGCGAGCTCGGGCCGGCAGCGCAGGCACGGGCGGAATCCGGCCGCCTCGGCCGCCGCCGCGCTTGGATAGAAGCGGCAGTTCTCCTTGCGCGGCGAGCGGACAGTGCACACCGGCCGGCAGTAGATCCCGGTCGAGCGCACGCCGACGAAGAACCTGCCGTCGAAGCGGGCATCGTGGGTCGCGAGCGCGCGGTAGCAGGCGTCGTGATTGAGCGTCATGGCGCCATTATCCGGCCGTCCTCCGCGTCGTACTCGCCACTTTCGGACATCGATTTCCAGACCCCGATGCGTCCAGCCGCGCCGGCCGTCAATTGCTTGCATAATGCCTCCATCGACCACGAGGACGCGCATGGCCAAGCCGACCGTCGCACGCATCGCCCGCACCCTTGCCACCGTCCTCGCGTTCTGCGGCGTCGCCCACGCGCAGGACCGCCTGCTGTTCGCGACCGACTGGCTCGCGCAGGCCGAGCACGGCGGCTTCTACCAGGCGGTGGCCGAGGGCACGTACCGCAAGCACGGCCTCGACGTGACGATCCGCATGGGCGGCCCGCAGGTGAACGGCCTGCAGCTGCTCGCCGCCGGGCGGATCGACGTCGCGATGGGTGACGGGTTGCAGGTCCTCTCCGCGGTCGAGCAGAACGTGCCCGTCGTCGCGATCGGCGCGACGTTCCAGAAGAACCCGACGGTGATCATCGCGCACCCCGGCGTCGCGAAGCTCGAAGACCTCAAGGGCCGGCCGATCGCGATCGGTGCCGCCAGCAACAACACGTTCTGGCCCTGGCTCAAGCAGCGCTACGGCTTTACCGACGACCAGAAGCGGCCCTACGCTTTCTCGGTGCAGCCGTTCCTCGCCGATCCCAAGCTCGCGCAACAGGGCTTCGTCACCTCGGAGCCGTTTTCGATCGAGAAGGCCGGCGTGAAGCCGGCGGTGTTCCTGCTCGCCAACCTGGGCTATCCCCCCTATTCCCAGGCGCTGATCGTCACGCGCGACACGCTCGAGAAACGTCGCGACGTGCTGGCGCGGTTCCTGCGCGCCTCCGCGGAAGGCTGGAAGAGCTACCTCGCCAATCCCGCGCCCGGCAACGCGCTCATCAGGAAGGACAACCCGCAGATGAGCGACGAGCTGCTCGCCTACGGCTGGCGCAAGATGAAGGACTTCGCGCTGGTCGACGCCGGCGCAGCAATGAAGTCGGGGCTCCTCACGATGACCGAGGCACGGTGGGACGCCACCGTCGATTTCCTGAAGGGTGTCGGTCTCGCCAAGCCCGGGGTCGACTACTCGCGCGCATGGACACTCGAGTTCGTCAGGGACGTGCGCGTCTTGCCGTAGCGTGACCCCACCCGTCGTCCTGGCCCGCGGGATCGCGAAACGCTTTCGCGACGGCACCGAAGCACTTGCTCCGATCGATCTCGCGGTGTGCGACGGCGAGTTCGTCACGCTGGTCGGGCCGTCGGGCTGCGGCAAGACGACGCTCCTCAACCTGATCGCGGGCCTGATTCGGCCGTCCGCGGGATCGCTCGGCTGGTGGGGGGCGCCACGCCCGGACGCCGACCGGTCGCGGCGCTTCGCCTACGTATTCCAGTCACCGACGCTGATGCCCTGGGCCGACATTGCGTCAAACGTCCGGCTGCCGCTCGACCTCGCCGGCACGCCGCGCGCGGAGGCGGACCGTGCCGTCGCCGACGCGCTCGCGCTGGTGGCGCTCGACGGCTTCGCGCGGCACCGGCCCCGCGAGCTCTCCGGTGGCATGCAGATGCGCGCCTCGATCGCCCGTGCGCTGGTCACGCAACCCGCGCTGCTGCTGATGGACGAGCCCTTCGCTGCGCTCGACGACTTCACGCGGCAGCGGCTGGACGACGAGCTGATCGCGCTGTGGCGCGCCCGCGGCTTCGCGGTGGTGTTCGTCACCCACAGCGTGACCGAGGCGGTGTACCTCTCGACGCGCGTGGTGGTGATGGGCGCTCGCCCCGGGCGGATCGTCGACGAGGTCGCGGTCCCCGCACCCTGGCCGCGCGGCGACGACTTCCGCACGTCGACCGGCTTCGCGGCGCTCGCACGGCGCGTGACGAAGGCGGTCGCCGCGGCCGCCTCGACCGATGCGCCCTGATTCCGTGGGCTACCTGCGCTACGGCGCGCCGGCGTTGGTCGCGGTGGTCGTGCTCGGGCTGTGGGAGGCCGCGGTCGCCCTGAACGACGTGCCGCCGTGGCTCGTCCCGGCGCCGTCCCGGATTGTGGCGACCTTGACCCTGGATCGGACGCTGCTGCTGGATTCGCTCGGCGTAACCCTGGGCATCGCGCTCGCGGCACTGGCGTTCGCGGTCGTGCTCGGCACGGCCATCGCGCTCCTGTTCGTGCAAAGTCGTTGGCTCGAGATCAGCCTGTTCCCGTACGCGGTGCTGCTGCAGGTGACGCCCATCGTCGCGATCGCGCCGCTCATCATCATCTGGGTGCAGGACACCCGCGTCGCGCTCGTGCTCTGCGCGACCGTCGTGGCGATCTTCCCGATCATCTCCAACACGACGCTCGGCCTGCGCAGCGTCGACCCGGGCCTGCTGGCGCTGTTCAGGATGAATCGCGCGTCACGCTGGCAGGAGCTCACGCGGCTGCGCATCCCCTCCGCGCTGCCGTACTTTTTCGGCGGACTGCGGATTGCGAGCGGCCTCGCACTGATCGGTGCCGTGGTCGCGGAATTCGTCGCCGGCACCGGTGGTGCAGGCGCGGGGCTCGCCTACCAGATCCTGCTCGCCGGCATCCAGCTCAACGTGCCCCGCCTGTTCGCCGCGCTCGTGCTGATTGCCGCCGCGGGGGTGGCGCTGTTCGGTGCCTCGGTGCTCGCCGCACGGCTGGCGCTCGGCCGCTGGCACGAGAGCGAGCTCCGCGCGCCGGACTAGGAGCTGGGCGCGACCGCAGGACGGCTACGCGGTGAGCTTGAGTCCGACGATGCCGGCGACGATCAGCGCGATGCAACCGAGTCGCGCGAACGTCGCCGGCTCATCGAACAGCGCGATGCCGAGCAGCGCGGTGCCCACCGCGCCGATGCCGGTCCACACGGCGTAGGCCGTGCCGACGGGTAGCGTCCGCATCGCGAGCGCCAGCAGCACGACCGAGACCGCCATCGCCAGCGCCGTGCCCACGCTCGGCCACCATCGCGAGAAGCCGTCGGTGTACTTGAGGCCCACTGCCCAGGCGACCTCGAAGAGGCCCGCCACCGCCAGCATCGTCCACTCCATCGCTGCGCCTCCGTCCTTTGCTCGCTGGCGAGCTGTGGCATGATCCTGTCACATGCGCCAGCTCAACACGAACGACGCGCTCTTCCTCGCCTCGGAGAGCGCCCATTCCGGCTCGAACGTCAGTCTCGTCCAGATCTACGACCCGTCGACGGCACCCGAGGGCAGGCTCCGGTTCAAGAGCATCCTCGCGCTCGTGGAAAGCCGCCTGCACCTCTCGCCGATTTTCCGGCAGAAGCTCTGCCGGGTGCCAATCGGGCTCGACGACCCCTACTGGATCGACGACGAGAACTTCGACCTCGAATACCACGTCCGCAACATCGCGCTGCCGTCGCCGGGCGACTGGCGCCAGTTCTGCATCCAGGCCTCGCGCATCCACGCGCGCCCGCTCGATCCCAACCGGCCGCTGTGGGAAATCTACGTCATCGAGGGCCTCGACAGCCTCCTCGACCTGCCCAGGAACAGCTTTGCGCTGCTCACCAAACTGCACCAGGCGGCGATCGACGTCGAGCACGGCACCGAGATCATCACGCTGCTCCACGACACCACGCCCCAGCCGCCGAAGCCCGAGCCGCCCGAGCCGTGGTTCCCCGATTCGCCGCCGAGTCCGTTCGAGCTCGTCTGCCGGGGCCTCGTGCACACGGCGACGTCGCCGCGACGGCTCGCGCGCCCGATCACAAGCGTGCTCGCCCGCCTGGGTCCCGCGGCCCGTTCGTTCGCGAGCGAATTCCTGCCGGGGCACGAGACGACACCGGTGACGCGCTTCAACACCGTCGTGTCCCCCTACCGGGTGTTCGAGACGAGGCGCTTCCTGCTCGACGAATTCCGCGAGATCCGCCGCCTCGTCCCGGGCGCGACGGTCAACGACGCCGTGCTCGCCGTCTGTGCGGGCGGCCTGCGCAATTACCTCGAAGCCAACGACGAGCTTCCGGAACAGGACCTCTCGGCGCTCACGCCCGTCTACGTGCAGGAGCCGCAGGCGGGCCCCGGCGCCAGGCCGGAGGTGGAGTGGGTGCGCTTGATGCTTGGCGTCTCCATCGCCGACCCGGTGAAGCGGCTTGCGTTCGTCAAGGCGCAGACGGCGGCGTCGCAGGCCATGTCGCGCGCGATCGGCGCGCGCGAGCTCACGGACATCGCTACGCACGCTCCCGCGGCGACGCTGGCCCTCACGGGCAAGATGCTCGGCCGCACGCTGCTCGACGTGGGTCGCCGAGCACCGGTCGCGAACTGCGCGATCACCAACGTGCCCGGCCCGGCCATTCCGCTTTACCTGAACGGCGCGCGCATGACGTACTTTTCCGCGATCATGCCGATCAATGACGGGCTCGGCCTCGTCTTCGCGGTGACGAGCTACGACGGCAGGATCATCGTGTCGCCCACGTCGTGTCGCGAGCAGATGCCCGACCCCGAGGTGTTCGCGCAGTGCGTGCGCGACGCTTTCCAGGACTACCTGGCCCTGGCGCGCGCGCGCGCGCTCACCAAGGCGAAAGCGCCGGCCCGGCGGCAGGCTAAGCCGGCACCGGCAGGCCCGTCATCAGCCGGTAGACACGACCGGTCAGGCCCGACGGCACGAACGGCCGCCATTGCCCCTCGGGCTGCGCGAGGCGGTCCGCGACGATCCAGAGCACGAGCGCATTGAAGCCCAGCCCGAGGTGGCTGCCCGGCACGCGGATGTTCTCGTGCAGTGCCGGATTGCCGTCGATCGTCGCCTCCTGCGGCGGCACGATGCCGTCCGACAGCGAATAGATGCACGAGATCGGCACAGGCAGCGACTTTGGCCCGCGGAGGTTCTTGGCACGCAGATGCGTCACGTGCGCCGCGGTTCCCATCGGGTGCGCGATCAGCCGGTAGAGCGCCTTCACGAGCGTCGTCGACTGGCTGCCCGCGCGATCGAACGTCACGGGGCTGCCAAGCGTGATCACCGAGCGGACGCACTCCGGCGCCTCGTGGGCGCCGTACATGGCGAACATGCCGCCGAGGCTCCAGCCGACAAGGCTCACCTTGCGGCCGCTCTTGTGGTGCAGGTAGCGGATCTTCTGCTGCAGCGCACTCGCGCGCCTGCTGCTGAAGCCGACGTTGCGCCCGAAGCCCCAGGTCTGCAC
>Ga0105096_10000152_pt1 | contig 19115 bp, 17 predicted proteins | sample PPLLak3cmMay2015_FD_87036 | JGI IMG/M metagenome (GOLD analysis project Ga0105096, IMG submission 87036) | Freshwater sediment microbial communities from Prairie Pothole Lake near Jamestown, North Dakota, USA - PPLs Lake P7 Core (1) Depth... | ecosystem: Environmental > Aquatic > Freshwater >... | reverse complement strand
TGAGCCGTCATATCCGTGTCGGCCGGGCTATAGGTTTCATCCGCTATGACTTCCAACCCGTAATCCGGGGCCATTTCCAGCATCAGGGTGCGGCCGGCGGCTCCAAAACCGTCAGTTGATGTTATAATACCGATTTTTTTTATGCCTCTGGGAACCATATGGTCATAAATTCTGCGTATGGCATCGCTGTCGTTGGGTGCCACCTTAAAGATATTTGTGCGCTGCTCGATAGGTTGCAGTTGAATCTCGGCCGAGGCACATGAAATCATAGGAATCCCGGCGTCTTCTGCGACAGGAATCGCCGCCATGGCGGTACCGCTTCGGGAAGGACCGATTATGGCGGATACGTTGTTTTTTTGAATGAGCTTTTTGACCGCGTTTACTGCCCGAGTATTGTCTCCCTGAGTATCCTCGATAAAAAGCACCAATTTTTTGCCGTTTATACCGCCTGCATCATTAATTTCCTTTGCAAGCATTTCAACGGTGTTTTTTTGAGGCTCACCCAGCCATGATGCAGCTCCCGTAACGGCAAAAGCACACCCCACACGATACTCATCGGACTCCGCCCAAAGGTTTGCCGCAAAAAACAGGCAAACAATCGTCATAACCATTGTAAAAAATATACTTCGTCTCACCGGCTTTCCTCCTTTATTTAATAAAGTTAATGGGTAAGGAAACTTCGAAAATAAAAACGGGACAATCCTATAAGCTCAATACTTTTTCACGACTCAGCACAACGCTGCCAACAGACTGTATAACTTCAACGGCACGATCCAAATCCTCAAAACGAAATATCACTACCGCATGCTCACCACTTTTTTGAACAAATGCATACATATACTCCACATTGAGCCCGGCTTTTTCAAGAACGGTAAGAAAGCGTCCGAGTTCCCCGGGTCGATCTTTAATTTCAACTGCAACCACATGAGATAAGCGAACCGTAAACCCTTTTTGCTTGAGCACATCCACGGCTTTTTCAGTATCATTGACAATGAGGCGAAGTATACCAAAATCCGAGGTATCGGCCAGGGACATAGCGCGTATATTGACTCCCGCATCCCCCAATGCCGATGTGATCAAAGCCAGTCGCCCGGACCTGTTTTCAATAAATATGGATATCTGTTCTATTTTTAAACTCATGGCGCCTCCTGAAAATGGTCAATCTCATCTTGCCTAAAGAGGGTAGGGAACCGCCATCAATCCAAGCGTTTCATCCAAACCCAGCATAATGTTCATGTTTTGAACCGCCTGACCTGCCGCACCTTTTACCAGATTGTCAATGGCCGAAGTTAAAACAACCATTTTGGCGGCCTGATCTACATGTATACCGATATCACAGAAGTTTGTTCCCTTAACATGAAGGGTATCCGCAGCAATGCCTTCGGAACGAAGTCGAACAAAAGGGCGTCCCTTGTAAAATTCCCGAATACAATTGCGAATTTGTTCTTTGCCGGCCTGGTTTTTCAAAGTGGCATATATGGTAGTTTCCATACCACGGGTCATGGGAACCAGATGAGGAACAAAAGTAACATGCATGGGCTTATCCGCCTCCCGGCTCAACACTTCATCCATTTCCGGATTATGCCTGTGGTCGGCTACTTTGTAGGCCTTGAAGGATTCGTTCACCTCACAATGGTGCGTGGTCAGCGACGGTGATCTTCCTGCCCCGCTCACACCTGATTTTGAATCGACAATGATTCTTTCCGTCTCTATGAGCCCGGCCTTGATTAACGGTATCAAAGGAAGAAGCGTGCAGGTGGGATAACAACCCGGATTCCCAATAATATCGGCTGATCTTATCTTTTCGGTATAAACTTCGCAGAGACCGTATACGGCCTTTTTTAAAAGCTCCGGGCAGGTGTGGGGCTGATAGTGGGTTTCGTATAAAGTGACATCCAAAAACCGGAAATCAGCGGAAAGATCGATAATTCGCATGCCTTTTCTTAGCAATAATGGAACTATCTCCATGGGAAGTTTATGGGGAAGAGCCATAAAGATAAGATCAACACTTTCAGCGAGGCTATCCGCTGAAAATTCCTCGCATGGCATATCCACAATCCCGGCCATGGAGGGATACACATGGGAAAATATTTTCCCCGAATGTTGACGGGAGGTCAAAGCGGCAAGTTTAACTTTAGGATGTCCGGCCAGTATTCTGACCAGTTCAGCACCGGCGTAGCCTGTGGCCCCCACAACCGCGACTCGGGTCATCATTCCTCCATGTTTCTTATTTTAATAAAATCATTTAAAATCAAATCATCGAATATAAGTTAAAAGGAGTGCTTAGCAGAGGTTTAATCTATTTTCAAGGATATTATCGCTGTCGGGTTATCCGCCAAGGTAAGCCTTTTTAACCTCGGGGTTTTCAAGGAGTTCTTTTGACGAACCTTCCAAAACCAGGTTGCCGCTTTCAAGCACATATCCTCTTCCTGCAAATTGAAGGGCCAGGCGGGCATTTTGTTCCACCAGGAGAATTGTGGTAGCATCCTCCCGGTTGATTTCCTTAAGTGCCTCAAAAACATTGATCATCAGCAGCGGGGCCAATCCCATGGAGGGTTCATCCAGCAACATGATTTTTCTTCCACTCATAAACGCCCTGCCGATTGCCAACATCTGCTGCTCTCCACCACTCAGGGTGCCGGACTTTTGCTCACGACGCTCATCAAGCCTTGGAAAAATTTCAAATACCCGTTTAAGGTCCATTTGAATTCTAACCCGGTCTTTTCTGGCAAAAGTGGCCAGTTGCAGGTTTTCCATAACCGTCAAATTACCGAAAAGACGCCTTCCCTCAGGAACATGCGATATTCCCAACCGGCTAACCACCTTGTCTGCCGTATAGGTCAGAAGATCCTGTTCCCGGTAAATCATTTTAGTACCCGGCTCCACCGGAACCATACGGGAAATGGCCCTGAGGGTCGTACTCTTGCCGGCACCGTTAGCACCAATTATCGAAACGATTTCTCCTTCATCGATATTGAAATTGATTCCCTGAAGCGCTCGAATTTTACCATAGGATACGCTCAGGTTTTCCACAGAAAGTAACATCACTCCACTGTCTCCGTACCCAAATATGCATCAATGACCTTTGGATTTTTCTGAATCTGATCAGGGGTGCCCTCGGCAATCACCTTTCCAAAAACAAGGGTTTGTATGATTTCACAAAGTTCCATGACCATCCGCAACCTATGTTCGATCAAAAAGATCGCCAAACCGAATCGGTCTTTAATTTCCCGGATAATAGTCATCATCTGGATCAATTCTTCCGGATTCATTCCGGCCGTGGGCTCATCCAGAAACAGAATTTTAGGTTCCATGGCAAGCGCACGGGCCATCTCAACTCGACGTTGCGCACCGTAAGGAAGATTGGTCACCACCTGGTCCGACAATTGCTTAATCCCGAGCATTTCCAAAAGCGCATATGCCCTTGATTCATTCTCCCTCTCTTTTTGATGCCGTTTTGGCGTACCGAAAAAAGCTCCCATCAACCCATAACCCAATTTGGAATAGCGGGCCATTTTCACATGTTCCAAAACAGTCATATGGCGCCAGAGCCTGAGTTCCTGAAAAGTACGCCCCAACCCCATGGAAGCGATCCGGTAAGGTTGAAGCCCCACGATGTTTTTTCCCTCAAGTAAAATCTCGCCTTCAGTAGGCCGATACACACCGGTCAACAAATTAAAAACAGTGGTTTTACCCGCACCGTTGGGACCGATAAGCCCTCTGACCTGCCCGGGCTCGACAACCAAATTATAGTCACTCACAGCCCTGAGCCCACCGAAGTCATGGCTCATATTTTTTACTTCAAGAAGCGGCATTAAACCCTATTCCTCATTCCTTTTTTTTGGATGAACAATACTGCGGACATCGAACTCCTTGAACGCAATCAGGCCGGTCGGACGATAAATCATCACCAGAATCAGCAGCAAAGGGATAAAAATCCATTTGAAAATCTCCAAGGGCCTGAGCATTTCACTTAAAATACTTAAACTGACAGCTCCCACAATCGAACCATATACCGAATTCAATCCCCCGAAATAGACCATTGCCAAGACTTCGGCCAGCTTTTGAAGTCCAAACGTGGACGGATTAACATATCGAAGCACATGGGCAAAAAGCCCCCCGCTTACTCCCGCCCAGAAAGCCGCAAAAAGAAAGGCCACGATCTTGGTTCGCCGGGTATTGACGGTCATGGCATCCGCAGCCATTTCATCGTCACGCACCGCATTGAGTGCTTTGCCGATTGTTGACCGGACAAAGTTGTTGATGATCCATACACAAAGCACGGTCCAGATAAAAACCGTGGGAAGGTTCGCCCAGTTGGGTTGGCTGCTCAATCCCCTCGGACCTCCCACCACCTCTAAGTTCTCGATCATGCTTTTGACAATAAACATGAACGCCAGGGAAATTATGGCCAGGTAATCACCGCGGGTTTTAAAGGAGGGAACGGCGATCACCAAGGCTCCCAGGGCGGCCACCAGTCCACCGAAAATAAGGGCTAAAGGAAACATATAGGGTCCAAGAGCAGGTGAAAGAAGCGGTTCTCCAAAAATTCTGTCTTTGGTGAAAAAAACCAGTGTAAAAACAGAAGTTGCGTATGCTCCCAAGGCCATAAAGCCCGGATGCGAACAGGAAAATTCTCCCATATAACCATTGATGACATTAAGACTGAGAGTCATCATCACTGCAATGAGTGTTAGCTTGAGGGTCAATACACGGTAGGGGCTTATATCGGACCAGAAATGAAGTATACCGTAAAAAATTCCCACATGAACCATCACCGAAAAAAACAAAGGGAGCTTAAGAAGCTTTTCAGCAACCAGGTTGGTAACCGGTGCACCCAACCGACCTATGATACATATGGGAATGACATAAACCAAAAACACATAGGCTATCGCGCCGGGAATAAGCATGGGTTCTTTAAGGGCGATAACAAATCCGAAAAGCACGGGAATTCTGGGAAGCCCCAGCGAAACCGCCAATGAATTTCCGATAACATGTTCAAGAAACACGGCAATGACGGCACCTGAAAGCCATCCAAGAAGTGGTATCGGTGAAAAAAAGCGTGATAGGATTTGCCCGGTTCCCATCCAAACGGACCCATCTCCGTTATTTTCCGCCATATGGCATCCTCATCTCAATTTGATCATTGTTGTTAAAACCAGTTTTATCACAACCGCAATCGGGCACTATAAGGTTCTCCAAAAAAGCCGTGAGGACGAAAAACCAAAATCAGTAAAATGATCGAATAGGCGATCAGATCTCTTAATGTTGATGGAAATATCATGGCAACAAAAATTTCAATAAATCCCAGCAAAAACCCGGCAAGGGTAGCCCCGAGCACAGAGCCTCTTCCCCCTAAAATCGCTGCTACAAAAGCTTTCCATCCGAAAACAATGCCCATGTAAGGATCGAGCACCGGATAAGCTACACCAAAAAGTATTCCCGCGGCAGCGGCTAGAGCCGATCCAATGGCAAACGTAAGCCTTGCGATTGTGTTGATAGAAACCCCCATCAAAGGGACAACCGTATAATCATACGCCATGGCCCGCATGGCCATACCCCATTTGGTACGCTGCACAAACTGATGAAGAGCCAGCATGAGGGCCAACGAAACGACTACGATCATAATCTTCTTGTTGGTAATATATACACCGCCTAAGTTATAGGTTTCCGTTTGGATCAATGCGGGAAAGCTGACTCTTCGAGCTCCCAAAAGAATCAGGTTTCCGGTTTCCAGGATGATACCGATCATCAACCCCGTGATGGCCGCGGAAGCTCTTGGAGCATCTCTTAATGGACGATAGCCGACCCGTTCGACGATCATCCCCACAAACGAGGTGAGAATCATTGAAAAAATAATGGTTAAAACCAGAATCACCCAGCTAGGAGCGGTAATCATGCCCATGGAAACAAGAGCAAGAAGTCCTGTAGCCACCCCAAAACCGATGTAGGCGCCCACCATGAAGATATCGCCATGTGCAAAATTAAAGAGCATGAGAATACCGTAGACCATGGAATACCCCAGTGCAATAAGTGCATAAAAACTCCCCCATTGCAGGGCGTTGACCAAGTTCTGGAAGAAAAATATCATTTAAGCATGCTCCTTGCGTTTTAAAAAGGCGAGCCCGGAGAATCCGATCTCCCGGAGGCCCGCCTTTATTATTTATATCCTGATAGTTATGGGCATACGGATTTATAAAACTCGAATTCACCCTTTTCGCTGATTCTTACAATAACGGCACACTTAATGGGATCACCTTCTTCGGTAAAGGTCATTTTACCGGTAATACCCTCATACTCTTTGACCCCGGCCATGGCATCCCTAACACTTTTGCGATCTTCTTCAATATTTCCGGTTAAACCACCTGTCGACTGAATGGCCGCCTGAACAATTCCCAAAGAATCCCACGTTAAGGCAGCAACATCATCGGGAACATAACCATATTTTTTCTCGTATCTTTCGATAAATTCCTTTGTTTTGCCCACTGCACCGGCCGCAGCATAGTGGGTACTGAAAAAAAGTCCATAACAATTTTTACCACACAGCTCTACAGTTTCAGCGGATCCCCATGAGTCACTTCCAACGATGGGTTTGTCCCATCCGAGCTCATGAGCCTGCTGCACAATAAGCGCGACTTCATTGTAATACTGGGGTGTAAAAAGGACCTCGGCTCCGGATCTAATAATTTTGCTCAGCTGTGAACTAAAATCGGCATCCTTGGTTGTGAAACTTTCGAAAGCCACCACGCTTCCTTTACCATTGACCTTTTCCCATGCCTCTTTGAAATATTCGGCAAGCCCTTTAGGATAATCACTGGCCACGTCATAGAGAACCGCGGCTTTGGTAAATCCGAATTCTTCCTTAATAAAGTTAGCCAAAACCGGTCCCTGGAATGGATCAAGGAAACATCCCCTGAATACAAAGGGCCGATCTTTCGTGGTATCCGGATTTGTGGACCAGGGGCTGATCATGGGTGTACCATAATTATTGGCAACCTCACCTGCGGGAACCGCCTGTTTGGAAGATTGAGGGCCCACAATCACAAGCACTTCATCTTCAGTAATCATTTTCATATTGGTCGTAACCGCAGATTCGGCCTTGGCCTCATTATCTTCTATAACAATCTCCACAGGATATTTGGTTCCACCGATATCCAGACCACCCGCGGCCTTAATATCCTCTAACCACATCTGGGCCGCATATTTGGTGCCTTCACCGACTTTGGGAATATCCCCGGTAATCGGGGCATTAATTCCGATTTTAATTGTTTTTGGCGCACCCCACGTGCAAGGAGAAAAGAGCAACCCTACCACAAGAGTCAAAACCATTAAATAAAGACCTTTTCGCATGTTGACCTCCTTTTTGATTTTGGAAAATTGGCTAAACGATAAAAAAATGAACCGCCTTAATTAAGTGAACTTGATGCGTACCACAGCCCTGAAAATTTTTCAACTCATCATGTTGGTGATCATCGCTTTTTAATATCCTCCACAAGATCCTTTAAAATCACCATAACATTTTTGCCTCTTTCCACGGCAATCCTATGAGCGTCGTCCACAAGCTTGACAGCCTGTGCTTCCAGTTGATCAACGGGTGGAACCGCTGCGTTCATTCGCTGATATTGCCAGCCCAAAAGTCTTATGGCCATTCGCTCTTGCTGTTTTCTAAAAAAACCCATAGGGTTAATCTCCGTACCTTTATCCGATGGATTCGGATAGTTTTTCAGTTGTGTTACCGCAAATTTTGAAAACAACATTTTCAAGTACACGCTTGGGATTCTGAGCCGTTGACTTCATCATCATGTCTGCTTCCTTTATGTTTTTTAATGCTCCTTTCAGGTCGGCCATTGAAAAATTATCTGTTTTTTTTAACAACTGATATATCGGATAAGGATTTTTGGGGTTTTTCATTATAAAAAGGTCCGAACCGTCTCCGGTTTTTGTTTTGGAACTCTTTTTTTTGCCTTTTGCTTTTTGTTTTTCCAAACCGATCTCCCAGTCGGCAAGGCAATTTCGAAGGAGATTGTCATATTCCGTTAACGCAGACATTACATTTTTCTGAAAATAATTATAAGTCTCACCCTTACGCCAAACAGACCCAAGTTGATTTTCAACAAAACCTTTCATATTGATCAACTTTCTGATTTGATTCGCCATGGCTGTCAAAAGTTGAAGCGGGTGCATGCCGGACGATAACACAGACTCTAGTAGAAGCAATGACGATTCCATATTCCGGTCCGTTACGGCATTGGTGAATTCAAAAATCGGATCCTGGCGCGTACGTTTCAACAGGTCTTTTACATCCGCATAAGTGATGCTATCACGATCCCCCACATAGTTAACCAGTTTTTCCAACTCATTGACAAAAGTTCGAATATCAAATCCGATCATCTCCAGCATGGCATGATAGGCCTCTTTTTCCACTGACTTACCTCTTTTGGAAAGAATACCTCTCATGCGCTCATTTAACACCAATTCCTGCTGGATTTTGTCCGCTCTTTTTTCTCCTTTAGGGACTGTACAGTCAATAATCCAACCGTGTTCCATGATCGTTTTATACAATCGATGCGTCTTGCCGGCCATATCCGTAGTTATGGCTAAATAGTGACCTTTGGGAAATCCTTGCTCAATGGCTCGAATCAAAATATCGACCCAATCCCGCGATTCTTTGGTGACGGACATGTTATTGCTTTGACAATACTCCAAAACCTGATCCATCCATCCTAAATCTTCCTTGGGGTCGACCCCGAGCTGCTCATATCTGTTTTCCCCATAAATATCCGCAAAATTGAGATCAAGGTTGCTCAAAAATTTTATAAAATAGGCGGATGCCTTTTTCATTTCATTGTTTTCGACCTCAACTTTGGCTTTTTGAAAAAGGCCCCATTTATCTTCTTTTGTATAAAAAATATGGGCATCACGAAGTGCCACGATTTTCGTTCCGGGAATAAACGAATAGGTATTTACCCTTTCAAGAGCCTTTGGAATATTTTCATTGTTTCCATCCAGAGGATCGAAATTTAAAGCTTTAGAGGATTCGGGCAACAAAAGTTCGACAACTTTATCTAAAGCACTTTTATATAAAAATTCTTCCCCATGAATTAAAAATATTTGTGGAAAATTTTCGATTTTAGTGCTTTTTAATTTTTTTTGAAGGTCTTTAAAAGATACTTCCGTCATTTTTTCGCCCGGACCGGTCTTGCCGACAACCCTTCCATATTCATGGGTATGGAATACGGAATGAATTCGTTACAATTTGTCAGGCAATTTTTTGAACACAAGGTGATAGATGAAAATAGTTATGCCTATGCTGATTGCACTGTCCGCAACATTAAATGCAGGCCAGTGCAAATTGCCTATGTAAACATCCAAAAAATCGATTACAACTCCCAACCGAACCCGATCGATCATGTTTCCGATCGCCCCTCCCAGGATCAAGGCAAAACCAAAGGATAATAAAATATAGGAATTAGGGGTCTTGTGGTAGTAATAGATGATCAACCCTATGGCAAGACCGGATATAAAGAGAAATACAAAATGGCGCCAGGCTTCACTATGACCGGCTAGAAACCCGAATGCACCTCCGGGGTTATGAACATGGGTGATATTGAAAAACCCGGGGATTACCGAAACAGTACCATAGAGGGGCAATATTTCGAAAATGATCACCTTAGAGATTTGATCGATAACAACTACCAATCCCGCAACAATCACCAGTCTGAAATATTTTTTTTCCTTAAACCCTGAAACCGTCATTGATCACTCTTAAATCTCTTTCAAGGCATCAAGGCATTTAGGACAAATGGCCGGATGCCGTTCATCCGTTCCCACATCCGGTTGATAAACCCAGCAGCGTTCACACTTTTGACCCGGAGCAGGCTCCACTTTAATAAAAAGACCTTCAACTACTTCACTTTTGAAAGCATTTTCCAGTTCTTGATCCTTAAACAACAACGCCTCCGAAACAATTAAAAGGCTTTTTAACTCTTCACCATACGGGGCCAATGCGTCATAAATGCTTTCCGGAACCGAAATCGAAACCGACGCACTCAGCGGGTGACCGATCCTTTTTTCTATCCTTGCATTCTCCAAGGCTTTGGTCGCCTCGCCTCTTAATTCAAGAAGTTTTTCCCATTTGTCCGCCAGCTGCTCGTCAATGTGGGCCTTATTAATATCAGGAAACTTTGCCATATGGACACTGTTTTCTTTGTCCTTTATCGCCGGCATGTGTTTCCAGATTTCCTCCGACGTAAACACCATTACAGGTGCCATCAGTCGTACGACGGAATCAAGAATAGTATGGAGAACCGTCTGTGAGCTTTTTCTCATTAGAGAATTTGGGGATGATGTATAAAGTCGATCTTTTAAGATATCCAGGTAGAAAGCTGAAAGATCTAGGGTACAATAGTTAAACAACGCATGATAGATGGTATGAAACTCGTAGCGTTCATAGGCCTTTCGGGTCCTCTGAATCAACTGCTGAAGCTTGTGAAGGGCAAATCGATCAATCTCCGGCATCTGTTCATAAGAGACACCATCTTTTTCAGGATCATAATCATAAAGGTTTCCCAGCAAAAACCGGCAGGTGTTTCGAATTCGGCGATAGGCATCACTTAATTGTTTTAAAATCTTTTCCGATATACGAATGTCATCTTTATAGTCCGACGCCGAAACCCAAAGTCGCAGTATTTCCGCGCCATATTTTTTAATGACTTCTTCGGGCACCACAACATTTCCGATGGACTTTGACATTTTCTTACCTTCCTCATCCACCACAAACCCGTGAGTCAACACCGTTTTATAAGGTGCCCGGTCTCTCAGCCCCACGGCGGTAAGAAGAGAGCTGTGAAACCATCCCCGATGCTGGTCGCTACCTTCCAGATAAAGATCAGCGGGCCATTTTAAATAATCCCTGGCTTCGAGAACAGCGGTGTGGCTCACGCCGGAATCAAACCAGACATCCAAAATATCGGTTTCTTTTTTAAAACTAGTGTGCCCGCACCGGCTGCACTTGAGGTCTTTGGAAATCCAGTGGGAAGTATCCAGATCGAACCAAATATCAGCTCCTTTTTCAACAAAAAGATTATAAATTTTATCCATAATCTCAGGGGTCATTAGGGTTGCCTGGCAATTTTCACAGTAGAATACCGTGATCGGCACTCCCCAGGCTCGCTGTCGTGAAACACACCAATCAGGCCGATTTTCAATCATACCGTAAATGCGCTCCCGACCCCAATGGGGAATCCATTGGACCCGATCAATTTCTCTCAACGCTTTTTGACGAAGACCGGTTTTTTCCATGGAGATAAACCACTGTGGCGTAGCCCTGAAAATAACCGGCTTTTTACAGCGCCAGCAATGGGGATATTGGTGGTCAAGGCGCCCCTCTGCCAACAGCATACCGGCTTCTTTGAGTTTCGCATTAATGTCCCGGTTAGCATCGAAGACAAACAAGCCTTGAAAAAAGGCCACATCATCGGTAAAACATCCATCATCATTGACAGGGGAATAAACATCAATACCGTAATTTAATCCTACTTCGTAATCTTCACGTCCGTGGCCCGGCGCCGTATGGACACATCCCGTCCCCGCATCCAAAGTAACGTGATCACCCAAAATTATAAGAGAATCCCTTTCATAAAGGGGATGGCGACATCGCTTATTTTCTATTTTTTTGGCATCTATTTTCGCAATGACTGAATAATGATCAATGCCAAAAAGTGCCATACAAGCGGCCATAAGATATTGCGCCAGAATATAAACCTCCCCGCCACCCACATCCACGGCCACATAATCAAAATCCGGATGCAGCGAAATGGCGAGATTGGCCGGAATGGTCCAGGGGGTCGTCGTCCAGATGATCACAGAAACTTTTTTATCGGAAAGAGCCGGATATTGCTCCGAAATGGAATCCAGCATCGGGAATTTTACATAAATGGAGGGTGAAATCTCATTATGGTATTCAATTTCCGCTTCTGCCAAAGCCGTTCGGCAAGTACTGCACCAGTAAATCGGCTTTTTACTTCTAAAAAGGCTTCCCTCCAATGCAAATTTGCAACATTCCTTTGCAATGACGGCTTCGTATTCATAGGCCATGGTCAGATAAGGATTATCCCATTCTCCCATCACCCCCAGACGTTTAAATTCTTTTCTTTGAATATCAACAAATTTTTCGGCATACTTACGGCATTTTTTTCGAACCTCGGATTGGGTCATACTCAATTTGGCTTTACCCAATTCTTTGTCAACATTGTGCTCAATGGGAAGTCCATGACAATCCCAGCCGGGAACGTAAGTAGCATTATATCCAACCATCTGATATGACCGGATAACAATGTCTTTCAAAATCTTGTTTAAGGCCGTACCAATGTGAATGTTGCCGTTTGCATAAGGAGGACCATCATGGAGAATAAATAATTCGCGATCTTTGGAAGCCTCTCTGATCTGCTCATATAACCCGGCTTGATCCCATTGTTTAAGTTGTTCCGGCTCACGCACGGCAAGATCGGCTTTCATCGGAAATTGTGTTATCGGAAGATTAAGGGTTTTCTTGTAATCCATCAAGGCGCCTCCAAGTTTTCGGAAAAATTCTATTTTTCAGTAAAATGAGAGAATTTAGACTTAAACAAATAGCGTGTCAAGGAATATATCCCCGCTTATTTTTCACCCGTTTGTGAAGCCAACTCCAAAAGATATCGACCATAATCATTTTGGGCCATATCCAAAGCAAGCCGTTTTAGCTGTTCTTTGTCAATATAGCCCTTGCGAAAAGCAATTTCTTCAATTGATGAAATTTTCAATCCTTGACGGTTTTGAATGGCCTGAACAAAACTTGAGGCCTGTTGCAGGGCTCGGTGAGTGCCCGTATCAAGCCATGCTAATCCTCGTCCTAAAAGCATCACCCGCAGCTGCCCCCTGCGAAGGTACTCCAAGTTGATATCGGTGATCTCCAATTCCCCCCGGGCCGACGGTTTAAGATTTTCAGCAATGCTGATAACCTGATTGTCATAAACGTAAAGACCCGGCACGGCATATTCGGACTTGGGATTTTTAGGCTTTTCCTCTATGCTGATCACGTTTCCCTGGTCATCGAACTGAACAACACCATAGCGTTGGTGATCTCTAACCAGATAACCGAAAATCATTCCTCCTTTTTCCAGTTGCATGGACTCTTTTAAAATTCCCGAAAGATTGTGCCCATAGAAAATGTTATCTCCCAAAATTAAAGTCACCGGCCCATTACCGATAAAATCTTTACCGATAATAAACGCCTGCGCCAATCCCTCGGGTCTGGGCTGAGCAGCATAAGTAAATGATATTCCCAATTGACTTCCATCTTTTAGAAGTCTCTGAAATAGGGGCAAATCGGCAGGAGTCGATATGATCAATATTTCCCGAATTCCCGAAAGCATAAGAATGGATAATGGGTAGTAAATCATGGGCTTGTCATATACGGGAAGAAGCTGCTTGCTTACCACTCGTGTTATCGGATAAAGCCTTGTCCCTGAACCTCCGGCCAGAATGATACCTCTCATTTAATACCTCCATCACTTTTATATCTTGATTACACTATTTTTTTATTTTTGCCGTATAGTTGATTGAAAATACAACCATCAAACCAAATACCATGAAAGCTATGGCTAATAAAACCTCCGAATCGAGTCGGGTCGGCCACATATTCACCTGGGAGATTATCAAGGTTTCCGATGCATCTTTCCCAAATTCCAATAAATCCTTTTTCCATGGCCAGATTTTTCTGAGGGATCCCAGCATCAGTCCTATCAAAATTGCAATGGTCATTTCCTGGTATTTTTTAAAAAGCCAACTCAACAGTCGTACAAAGAAAAGTAGTCCTACAACGGCACCTGATGCAACTATCGCAAGAGTGACAAAGTCTTTTTGATTAACAGCATCCAAAACAAAATGGTACTTGCCTAAAAGCACCAAAATGAAGGCCCCTGAAATTCCCGGAAGGATCATCGCGCATATGGCCAATGCACCGCTTATAAAAAGAAACCATGGGGTTTCGGGAGTAGAAACCGGTACCTGTCCAACCACATAAAAAGCCAGGACGGTTCCAAAAATTACCCCAATGACCACGCTTACGGTCCATTTTTTAATCTCCAGACAAATGGTTGCCGTAGATGCCAGCACCAGCCCAAAAAAGAAAGACCAGATAAAAATGGGATAGGTATAAAGAAGATAGCTCAAAAGCTTTGCTATGGTAAAAATGGCGGTAAAAATGCCGGTTGCAATCGACAAGAGAAATTTCCACGATACGCCCTCAAAAGCATCCTTAATTCGGCCAAATGAGATAAGCCTGAAAAATCTTATATCCACGGATCTGATTGAAATGATCAACTCCTTATAAATTCCGAGAATAAATGCCATGGTTCCGCCGGATACTCCCGGCACCACATCGGCTGCTCCCATGCAGAACCCTTTCAAACCCAATATGATATATTGCCTGAAAGTTCGGGGGGTTGAATTTTCCTTTGCCATATATGATCTCCTCAAGCATTTTTTATCAAATTCTCGATAATTGATAAATATCGGCACAATTTACAAAACCATCATTTCCAGATCGCAGATAATAGACAATATCATGGGATTTTCAATAAAAAGTTTTAAGTTGAATTTTATTTCTAAAAAAGCAACCCCATTGTCAAAGTGATGTATCCATGAAAAATGCATTGCATTTTGCCAAATGATATTTAGTTTATTCATAATTAAGTTAGAAATACTTGATTACTGAAAGTTGTTTTCAAAAAAAAAATAATCAAAAAACAGGCAAACATGGACGAAAAACCACCGTGCACAAGGAGGTATCATCATGGACATTAAAAAAGTTTTATGGCCGACCGATTTTTCAGGAAATGCTGAAAAAGCGCTTCCATATGTTACATCGCTCACTCAAAAATATGGTACTGAAATACATGTGGTTTATGTTATCGAAGATCTGGCGAATCATCCGGGGTGGTATGGTGATTTTGAAAACGATCGCATTAAGGATATTCTTAAATGGGAAGAAAAAACAGCGAAAAAGCGCTTAGACCAGACCTGTGAAAATCATCTGAACAGCTGCCCTCTTTACATTAAGCATATTGCGATCGGCGATCCGGCTCAAGAAATATTAAACCTGATTGATAAAGAAAAAGTTGATTTGGTCGTGATGGCCACCAGCGGACTGAAAGGGAACTTTCGTTTCGGAAGCGTTGCCGAAAAAGTGGTCAAAAATTCAAAGGTACCGGTTGTGACAATACCTGTGGAACCGATTTAAAATATTACTTTTCCATTGAGCAGCTTTTGACATGGCTGCTCAATGAAACAAATCAGCTTGTTTCTATACCTGTCATCAATTTTTAAGCGTTAATTATTCCTAAAGTAAGATAGCAATAGTTCTCAATTTTTTAGACCATTTGTTTCATTCCGGTTGAGATTCTCCGATCAGATCTGAAATAATGGATATAGAAAACCCCCTGGAAAGAAGAAAGCGTTGTAAAAGAGCTTTTCTTTTATGCCGATCTTTATTAGCCGGTACTATTTTATTTTTCTTAGCCAAAACCTTTTCACACATGGCCCGCTCGTTTTTCTCAATATTTTCTTCGGCAAACAGCTCATCAACAAGATGGGTGGCAAGACCCTTTTTGGACATCTCATACCGGATTCGATGGGGACCATAACCTCTGCGAATAAGTTCAGCTATATATAGTCGGCCGTAATTTTTATCGTCAATAAATTGCGATTCACTGCATTTTAAAATGATCTTGCGAACAAGTTCTTTTTCAAAACCACGCTGTAACAGTTTTCGCTCTAATTCAAATGCCGTGTGGTTTCTTTTTCCAAGCATTCCTAAGGCGATATTCCAAATCCGATCGAACTCATTTTTCATTATCTATCTTCTATCCGAACATAGCGGGTTGTACCCGGCCCCGTATAAATTTGCCTGGGTCGATAAAGTCGCCAATTGGGATCATCCGCATCTTCTTTCCATTGAGCCACCCACCCGGGCATTCTTCCGAGGGCGAACATGACGGTAAACATGTTTGTGGGAATTCCCAAAGCTCTCAGCACAATTCCACTATAAAAATCCACATTGGGATATAGCCGATGCTCGATAAAATAATCATCCTTTAATGCAACTTCTTCGAGTTTTTGAGCGATATCCAGCAACGGATCACTGATTTGCATTTTCTCCAAGAGTGTGTGCGCGGTTTTTTTGATAATTTTTGCGCGAGGATCATAGGCTTTGTAAACCCTGTGACCGAATCCCATCAGACGAAAAGGATCATTTTTATCTTTAGCCCGTTCCACAAATGGAGAAATATCACCGCCGGCGGCCTGAATAGATTCGAGCATTTCAATGACCGCCTGGTTTGCCCCCCCGTGAAGTGGGCCCCAAAGTGCAGCGATTCCCGCGGAAAGGGCCGAATAAACATTGACACGTCCGCTTCCCACTAATCTTACAGCCGATGTCGAACAGTTCTGTTCATGATCCGCATGAAGAATCCAGAAGACATTCAATGCTTTTACGGCACTTTTGTCCAAATGATACGGCCTGACGGGACTATCGAACATCATATTCAAAAAATTGCCGCAATAGCACAGGTCGGGCCTGGGATATACCACCTTGTGGCCCCTGGAAATCTTATAGGACATGGCAGCCATGGTGCGAACCTTGGAAATGATTCTTGTCAGGGTGGTATTGATTTCTTCCACTCTGGCGGTTGTCGTTTTTAAAATTGGATAAAAACTTTCCAGGGTATTGACCATGGATGAAAGAATCCCCATGGGATGCGAACGGGGCGGAAAATTCTGATAAAAGCCTTTTAGGTCTTCATGAACCAGTGACTGATCATTTAATTGAACGGAAAATTTATTCAACTGCTTTCTTGTTGGAAGCACACCATTGATAAGCAGATATGCGGTTTCAACAAAGGTTGAGTGCTCGGCCAGATCATAGACAGGTATTCCACGATAGCGCAAAATACCTTCCTCACCATTCATAAAGGTAATTTCACTTTTACATATTCCGGTATTCCCCAAACCCGGATCTAATGTAATAAAGCCTGTTTTTTCTCTAAGACTTGTAATATCAATTCCTTTTTCACCCTCGGAACCAATGATAACAGGCAATTCAATAGTTTGTCCTCCAACAGTCAGCTTTGCGGTTTCATAAAAACCGTTTTCATTTTTCATATGTATTGTCTATGCCTCCATCGTTTCATTAGGCTTTAATGGGTATCAATCAATTTTAAACAAAAGTGTTAAACTGTTTTCAAGCAGATTAATCAATTTTCATATGAAGAAAATTAAGTTTTGTCAAGTAGCGACACCATTGCCTTTACTTAAAATTCATATGTATCCGGTCTTATTTTTTTTGAGGGGAAAAAAAGGGAAAAAAGAAGTTGTTTGGATCATATTCTGTTTTTTATAGTTTATCAGCGCCCCGCATAAACGCAACAAAAACTCCTAAACAGGCAAGAAGAGCACCTGAAAGCATGGCATATTGAAAAGCAGCCATAAAAAATGGCTCCATGGACTGATGGTATACGGTTAAGGTTTCGCCTCCACTTTTGATTCTAAACACCCAATTAAAAATTAATCCGGCCTGGGTAACCCCGATCATCATCCCGATATTTCGTGCGGTAGCCACAGTTCCCGATGCAATTCCTCGTCGATTGGCCGGAAGAACACTCATCACGATACTGCTGTTAGGGGGCAAGAAAATGGCTGTCCCGACACCCACAAGAACAAGGCGCCAGGCAATAGAATAAAAAGTTGCGGATGCAGAAAGCCGGGACATGAAAAAAAGGGATACTGCAAGAATTGCCATTCCTATTGTGCAAAGAGCCCTTGTACCGATGCGATCCGATAGCGCTCCGGAAAAGGGGCTTAAAAAAAACAGACATAGAAATGGAATGGCCATGGTATATCCTGCCGAATCAATGGAAAACCCCCTTGGTTTTACAAGGTAAAAAGGCATCAAAAAAACAATGGTAAAAAGAGCTGCAAAAAGAATTGAGGCTGAAAGAACCGGTAAAAAAAATCGTCTAATCTTTAATAATGACGGATCAAAAACAGGATAGGTCTTGCGAAGTTCCAAAAATATCATCAAAATGCCTGACAATATGGCCGACCCTATTAAAGTCAAGGTGACAGGAGATCTAAACCCCCAGTCAAGAGCTTTTACAAGAGCAAGAAAAAAACTAAAAAGGGTAATGGTCAAAAGAATTGCTCCGGACCAATCAAAAGCCTCATCTCTTACAACATCGCCATGGCCTCCTTTCAACACAATAAAGGCGACTGCGCCTGCTACGATTCCAATGGGAATATTAACATAAAAAATGGCGTTCCATGAAAATGTCTTAATTAAAAACCCTCCCAGAGCGGGTCCTGTCGTTAATCCGGCGGCCACCACAGTACCGACCATCCCCAAAGCCTTTCCTCGTTCTTTTGTCGGAAATATATCCACCACCAGGGCGGGAGAACAGGCCATCAGCATTGCCGCTCCAATACCTTGAAAACCTCGGGATGCAATAAGCCATGATGAATTATCGGCAATTCCGCAAAAAAAGGAGCCGACGGAAAAGATTAAAAATCCTCTACAATAAACCCACCTCCTTCCTTTGATATCGCTTAAGCTCCCAAAAGGAAGCAACAGAGCGGAAACCGTCAACAAATAAATCACCACCACCCACTCAATTGTATTCATGGATATATTGAAATCTTGCATGATCACGGGAAGTGCCACATTGACGATACTTCCATCCAATGTGGACATAAACACGGCTACGGCAACCAATGAGAACACAAGCCATTTTTTTGAATGAGGTGCGTGTTTTGGGGTCACAAGATATTGGTCAAATTAAGGGGGTTTGGAGAAAATACCATGACGCCGGCCATTTTTTAATTGCATCATAAAGGATTTTTTTTAGGTTTTGAATAAAAAAAATGCCCATAGTCTGTTTTGACCATGGGCATTTTGATTTTAAAGGGATTTTCGGCAGCGACCTACTCTCCCACTCAGCTTCCCGAGCAGTACCATCGGCGCTGAAGAGCTTAACTGCCGTGTTCGGGATGGGTACGGGTGTTTCCTCTTCGCCATTGCCACC
>Ga0105096_10000151_pt1 | contig 19122 bp, 18 predicted proteins | sample PPLLak3cmMay2015_FD_87036 | JGI IMG/M metagenome (GOLD analysis project Ga0105096, IMG submission 87036) | Freshwater sediment microbial communities from Prairie Pothole Lake near Jamestown, North Dakota, USA - PPLs Lake P7 Core (1) Depth... | ecosystem: Environmental > Aquatic > Freshwater >... | reverse complement strand
TTGAAGCGCTCGCCCGCCACGCCGGATGCGCGGCGGAAGCCACGACGAGAGCGCGTCAGCCCTTGACCTTCAGGAACCCGCCACCGCGCACGCTGTCGCGCACGCGGCGCATCCCGCCGAGCCAGCGATCGTAATCCCCGGCCTTGCGCTGGAAGAAGCCGAGCACCTCCGGGTGCGTCAGGATCAGGAACCCGCCCGCCTCGATGCCGTCGGCGATGGCGCTCGCCGCCTGCTCCACCGTGAGAACGCCTGGCAACGCACCCGGCGCCGTGGACTCGTCGAGCCCGGTGATCGCTGTGGCCACGTACTGCGGGCACACCACCGCGACCTGGATGCCACGATCGCCGTAGGTGATGGCGAGCGATTCGGCGAGGCCGACCGCGGCGTGCTTAGTCACGCTGTAGGGCGTGTCGCCCACCTGGCTCAGCACCCCCGCTGCGGAAGCGACGTTCACGAGGCACCCCGAGCCGCGCGCGAGCATGCCGGGCAGAGCTGCGCGGCAGGCACGCGCGTGCGCCATGACGTGCACGTCCCACATACGTTGCCACGTTGCATCGGGCGCCGACAGCGCGTCGTCCAGATCGAGGGCCTGCGCGCCGAAACCGGCGTTCGACACCAGCACGTCGACGCGGCCGTAATGCGTTTCGGCCGCCCGCACCATGGATTCGACCCCCGCGGCATCGGCGACGTCGCAAGGCAGCCCGAGGCCGCCGAGCTCCGCCGCCGTCGCTTGCGCGAGAGCGCCATCGAGGTCGGCTACCACGATGCCCGCGGCACCGCGGCGCCGGGCTTCACGGCACAGGGCGCGGCCGATGCCCCGCCCCGCGCCCGTGACCAGCACCACCTTGTCCTGCAACTGCATGCGTGCCCCTCAGCGCGGGATGTAGCGGCTGAGCTCGAGCTTGGCGATGTGGTTGCGGTGCACCTCGTCCGGGCCGTCCGCGATGCGCAGCGTGCGCGAATTCGCGTACAGCCAGCCGAGGCCGAAGTCGTCCGACACGCCGGCGCCGCCGAACAGCTGGATCGCCTGGTCGATCACCTCGCAGGCGATGGTGGGCGCCACGACCTTGATCATGGCGATCTCCTTCTGCGCCGCCTTGTTGCCGGCCACGTCCATCTTCCACGCGGCGTGCAGCACCAGGAAGCGCGCCTGGTCGATCTTCATGCGTGCATTGGCAATGCGCTCGCGCCAGACGCCCTGTTCGGCGAGCCGCTTGCCGAAGGCGATGCGCGTGAGGGAACGCTTGCACATCAGTTCGAGCGCGCGCTCCGCGGCTCCGATGAGGCGCATGCAGTGGTGGATGCGTCCCGGACCGAGGCGGCCCTGCGCAATCTCGAAGCCGCGCCCCTCGCCGAGCAGCAGGTTCGAGGCCGGCACGCGCACGTCCTTGAAGTCGACTTCCGAGTGACCGTGCGGCGCGTCGTCGTAGCCGAACACGGGCACCTGGCGCACCACCGTCACCCCCGGCGCATCCATCGGCACCAGGATCATCGACTGCTGGCGGTGCCGGTTCGGGTTCTGCGGGTCGCTCTTGCCCATGAAGATCAGGATCCGGCAGCGCGGGTCGCCGGCACCCGAGGTCCACCACTTGCGGCCGTTGATCACGAAGTGATCGCCGTCGCGCACGATGCTGGCGGAAATGTTGGTCGCATCGGACGAGGCGACCGCGGGCTCGGTCATGGCGAAGCCCGAGCGCATCTCGCCCGCGAGCAGCGGCGTGAGCCACTCGCGCTTCTGCGCCTCGTTGCCGTAGCGCACCAGCACCTCCATGTTGCCGGTGTCGGGGGCGGAGCAGTTGAAGGCCTCGGGCCCGAGGTGCGAGCGGCCCATGATCTCGCAGAGCGGCGCGTACTCGAGGTTGGTGAGCCCGGCGCCGAACTCCGACTCCGGCAGCCACAGGTTCCACAGTCCCAGCGCCTGCGCCTTGCGCTTGAGTTCCTCGACGATGCGGGTCGGCACCCAGGCGTTGCCGGCACGGCGATTGGCCGCGATCTCCTCGTGGAAGCGCGCCTCGTTCGGATAGACGTGCTCGTCCATGAAGGCGCCGACGCGCTGCTGCAGGTCCTTCACCTTTGGGGAAAATTCGAAGTCCATGGGGATCTCCTCAGGAAAGCTTGAGCCGCTCGACCTGCCGCCAGGCGAGTTCGGCGAGCGGCCGCGCCGCGCGGCCCGTTTCGAGCGCCTGTGCGCTCGACGCATTGCCCTGCAGCGCGCGCGCCATCACGCCTTGGGCGATCGCGGCGATGCGGAACATGTTGTAGGCCATGTAGTACTCCCAGTCGCGCGGCTCGATGCCGTCGCGGCCGGTGCGGCGGCAATAGGCCGCCACGTAATCGCGCTCGGACGGGATGCCGAGCGCGGCGAGATCGAGCCCGCCGAGGCCGCGGAACGTACCGGGCGGGATGCGCCAGACCATGCAGTGGTAGGCGAAGTCGGCGAGCGGATGGCCGAGGGTGGACAGTTCCCAGTCGAGCACGGCGAGGATGCGCGGCTCCGCCGGGTGGAAGATCACGTTGTCGATGCGGTAGTCGCCGTGCACGATGCGCGTCTCGTCGCCGGCCGGGATGTTCTCCGGCAGCCAGGCGATGAGGCGGTCCATGGCGTCGATCTTCTCGGTCTCGGAGGCCAGGTACTGCTTGCTCCAACGCGCCACCTGGCGGGCAATGTACTCGCCCGGGCGCCCGTAGTCGCCGAGCCCGACCGCGACGTAATCCACGCGATGCAGCGCGGCGATCACGCGATTGATCTCGTCGTGCACGAGGGTGCGCTCGGCGGGTGCGAGGTCCGGCAGCTGCGGATCCCAGAACACGCGCCCCGAGACGTACTCCATGACGTAGAACGCCGTGCCGATCACGGCGTCGTCCTCGCACAGCGCCAGCGCCTGAGCCACGGGCACGTCCGTGTCCGCGAGCGCGCGGATGACGCGGAACTCGCGGTCCACCGCGTGCGCGGACGGCAGCAGCTTGCCGGGCGGCTTGCGCCTGAGCACGTAGCGCTGCCGACCCGCCGCGAGCAGGTAGGTCGGATTCGACTGGCCGCCCTTGAACTGGGCGATCTCGAGCGGTCCGTCGAGCGGTGCGACATTCAGCGCGAGCCACGCTGCCAGCCGCTCGACGTCGATGGCATTGTTGGCCGCAACGGGCCGGGTATCGGCGGGCATCTGGGTCATCGAGTCGGTGTCCTCAGGCACGTCGGGGCTTCGGTGCGAGCAGGGCCGTGGGCACGAACCGCAGGAGCGGCGCCACCAGCGTCCAGGGCCACGACGGTACGTAGCGATGGCCGACGCGACGCTCGATCAGGCGCGCCATGATCGCACCGCCGCGCTCCAGCGGGATGACGAATGGCCGGTTCTTCACGGCGCGGTTCATGTCGGTGTCGATGTAGCCCGGGGCGAGCTCGGTGACGGTGATCGGCTCGTGCCGCACCTCGGCGCGGAGCGCCTGCACGTAACGATGCAGCCCGGCCTTCGCCGCCGAGTACGCGCCCATGAACGGCATGCCGCGCGAGCCCGCCACGGAGGTGATCGCGACGATCTGGCCCCCGCCCTGCGCCCGCAGCCGCGGCAGCGCGAACTCGATCGTGGCGATGGCGCCGGTGAGATTGGTGTCGAGGGTCTGGCGCACCTGCTCGAACTTGCCACGCCCCACCGACAGCGAGTAGCCGACGCCCGCGTTCGCGACCACGACGTCGAGGCGGCCGAACTCGCCGGCCGCCCGCCCGAGGGCGGTGTCGATCGAACCGAAATCGGTCACGTCGAGCGCGAGGGTCAGCACCGCGGCGGCACCGAGTCCCGGCAGTCGCGCCGCCAGCGTCTCGAGCCGCTCGAGGCGACGCGCGGCGATGGCGACGGAATAGCCGCGGCGCGCGAACTCCACCGCCAGCGCTTCGCCGATGCCGGAGGACGCGCCCGTGATGAAGATGGATCGCGGCACGACCCGACCTCAGAACCACGCTTCGCGCATGGCGAGCGTCGTGTCGTCGAGACTGTCGAGCAGCGCGAACTGCGCCGCGGTGCGTGGCAGCTCCCAGCGGAAGAAGTACCGGCAGGCCTGGCGCTTGCCGTCATGGAAATCACCGTCCCGTCCGTGCGCGGCCAGGCCCTGCTCGAGCCAGATCCACGCCACCACGACGTGACCGAACGCCTCGAGATAGACCGTGGCATTCGCGAGCGCACGCTCCATGTCGCCCGCGGCATAGAGGGCGCGCGTCGTGCGCACGGTGCGTTCGACGGCTTCCTCGAGTGCCGCGGCCCAGCCGGCAAGATCGGCATCCCCCGCTGCGCGCACACGCGCGATGCTGGCGGCCATCCGGCCGCCGAGCAACTCCAGGGCCCGTCCGCCCGCCATGCTCACCTTGCGGCCGAGCAGGTCGAGCGCCTGGATGCCGTGAGTGCCCTCGTGGATGGGGTTCAGGCGGTTGTCGCGGTAGAGCTGCTCGACGGGATAGTCGCGCGTGTAGCCGTAGCCGCCGTGCACCTGGATGGCGAGGTCGTTGGCCGCGAGGCACCACTGCGAGGGCCAGGACTTTGCGATCGGCGTCAGGATCTCGAGCAGCAGCGTGGCTTCGTCCCGGGCTCCCGCCTCCGGGGCCGTGTGCTGCTCGTCGACCAGTCGGGCGCAATACAGGGTGAGCGCGAGGCCGCCCTCCACGTAGGCTTTCTGGGCGAGCAGCATCCGCCGCACGTCCGGGTGCTCGATGATCCGCACCGGCGGCGTCGCGGGATCCCGGGAGGTCACCGGCCGGCCCTGCGGGCGATTGCGCGCGTAGTCGAGCGACTCGAGGTAACCCGCATAGCCGAGCGCCACGGCGCCGAGGCCCACGCCGATGCGCGCCTCGTTCATCATGTGGAACATGCAGGCGAGGCCGCGGTGCGGCTCACCCACGAGATACCCGACCGCGCCAGCGCGACCCTCTGGACAGAACCGGCCTTCGCCGAAATTGAGCAGCGTGTTGACCGTGCCGCGGTAGCCCATCTTGTGGTTGAGCCCCGCGAGCGCCACGTCGTTGCGCTCGCCGTCCGTGCCGTCCGGGCCGACCATCCGGCGCGGCACGGCGAACAGCGAGATGCCCTTCACGCCCGGCGGGCCACCCGGGATCTTCGCGAGCACGAGATGCACGATGTTGTCGGTGATCTCGTGCTCGCCGGCCGAGATCCACATCTTGTTGCCGAACAGGCGGTATCGAGGCCCGAGGGGCGAGTCGCCGTCCGGCTCGGCCCGGGTGCGGACATCGGCCAGCGAAGAGCCCGCCTGCGGCTCGGACAGGCACATCGTGCCCGCGTAGCGCCCTTCGAGCATCGGCCGCACGAAGGCCTCGACCTGGGCCGGCGAGCCGTGCGCGATCAGCAGGTTGGCATTGGCGATCGTGAGGAGCGGATACCCCGCGCTGCCGGCGTTGGCGGCGAGCACGTAGGCAAAGCAGGCCTTGTCCACCACCGCGGGCAGCTGCATGCCGCCGAACTCGGCGTCCTGCTCCGCGGCCAGCAGACCCGCCTCCGCGAAGGCCGACCACGCCGAGCGCACTTCCGGGATCAGGTGCACCCGCTCGCCGTCGAAGACGGGCTCCTCGACATCCGACTTGCGCCGATGGGGCAGGAAGAACTCGGTCGCGATGCGTTCGGCCGTGTCGAGCGCGCCGTCGAAGGTCTCGCGTGAATGGTCGGAGTACCGTGGCCGCACAGCGAGCGACTCCACGTCCAGCCACTCGTACAGCAGGAACTCGAGATCGCGACGCGAGAGTAGCTTGCCGGTCATCCGTCCATCATACCGGCTGGGATGCCGGGGGACCCACCGGCACCACCGGCGCGGCCTGGACCCGGTCCGGAATCCCCCGGGGATGCCATCGAAGCGATCATCTGCTAGCGTGCCCGTGCACCATGAAGACTCCCACCCTGCTCGACCTCGTCGGTCTCATTCCGTCCAGCGACCTCACGCGCGCGGCCAGCGCGCTCGGGCTCACGCCGACGGCGCTCATGAAGCGCGTCGAGTCGTTCGAGTCGGCACTCGGCTTCAAGATCGTGGACCGGGCCGCCAAGGCTCTCAAGCCTGGCGAAGCCGGCCGGCTGGTGATCGACCACGCCAACCGGATCTTCTCGCAGGCCCGCGACCTGACCCGCGACCTCGAGGAACTCGCCGGACTGCAGGCGCCCGAGATCGCCTTCGGCACCGACATGTTCGCGGCCGAACTGCCGCTCGGCGTCGCGCTTGGCCGCATGGCGACCGCCAACTCCCGGCTGCGCGTCCATGCCGTCCTCGGCGACTTCGAGGAGCTGTGTCGGGCCGTGCTGGCGGCCCGGCTCGAGTTCGCAATCGCCGATACGACCAGCGCCGAGCGACATCCGACCCGGCTTGCGATCGAGCCGATCGCCGAACACCGGGTGTTTTTCTTCGCCCGCCAGGGCCACCCGCTCGTGGCCGGCTCCGACCTCTCCCTCGAGACCATCCTCGTCTTCCCGCTGGTCTCCTCGCGCATCCCGCAACGCATCGCCGTGCACGTGGCCAAGTCGATGCCGCTTGCCAAGGTGGATCGCGACACCGGCGACCTCTCGCCGAACCTGATGCTCGACAGCTTTGCCGTCGCCAAGGCGGCCGTGCTGGCAGGCGACGCCATCGGGCTTGCGCCGCTCACGGCGATCGAGGCCGAGCTGCGGGCTGGCAAGATCGCGCTCGTGCCGTTCGACGCACCCTGGCTGCACATGAGCTACGGCCTCTTCTACCCGCGCAAGAAATCGCTGTCACGCGCGGCGCAGCTGTTCGTGACCCAGCTGCGCCAGGTCGAAACGGCGTTGCAGGTCCGTGAGCAGCGCGCCGTGGCGCGCATGAGCCCGAAGCGCAAGGCGCGCAAGTCCTCCGCGAAGACCCGCCGTGTGGCGAAGCCGGCCGCGGCAAAACGCCGGGCCCCGCCGCGCCGGAGCCGCTGAGTTGCGCCGCTGGCTGTGCGCCGCGACCGTGGCGCCCGGCAGCCTGCTCGGCGGCACCGCGAACGCCCACGACGACGCACGGCCGGTCAACCGCCCGCAGTTCGATTGGGTGATGCTCTCGCGAAACGACGGAGGCTGAGGATCATGCCCCTCGCGGTGGACGTCGAGGTCGTCTGGAATTTCGCCACCGCGCTGCTGATCGGCGCGCTGCTCGGCATCGAGCGCGAGCGCCACCGGCGCGAGCACGACGAGCAGACCATCGGCGGCCTGCGCACCTTCATCCTGTTCGCGCTGATCGGCGCGCTCGGCGGCTGGCTCACGCTCGCGCTGGAATCGCCCTGGATCCTCGCCGCGGCGCTGGTCTCGGCGCTGGCGCCGGTGCTGGCCGGCTACGTCATCTCCGCACGCACCCAGCCCGACGCCCTCGGCCTCACCACGGAACTCGCCGCCATCGCCGCCTGCCTGCTCGGCGCGATGACCACGCTCGGTTACAGGGAGCTGGCGGTCGGCCTCGGCGTCGCGGTCGCGGCCGTGCTCGCCTACAAGCAGCCGCTGCACGGCATCGTCTACAAACTCGACCGCGACGACGTGTACGCCGGCCTGCGGCTGCTGATCGCCACTTTCATAGTGCTGCCACTGTTGCCCGCGGAGCCCGTGGACCCGTGGGGAGCGCTGCGCCCGCGCTCGCTGTGGATGCTTGTGCTGCTGATCTCGAGCCTGTCGCTGGTGGGTTACGTCGCCACGCGCCTGCTCGGGGCCCGTCGCGGCATTCCGCTCACGGGACTCACCGGCGGCCTCGTCTCCTCGACGGCCGTCACGCTGGCGTTCTCGCGCCAGAGCCGCGATCCGGCCTACGCGGCCGCGGTGCCGTCGCTCGCGAGCGGCATCCTGCTCGCCTGGGGCGTGATGTTCGTGCGCGTCATCGTCGAGGTGCTGGTGGTGAATCGTGCGCTGCTGCCGCTGCTGGCGGTGCCGTTCGGCACCATGGCCGCCGTGGCGGCCGGCGCGGCGTGGTTCCTCAGGCGCGGATCGAAGCTCGGCGCGCGGGCCGAGAGCGTGCCGCTGCGCAATCCCTTCAGCCTCGCCGCGGCCGCGAAGTTCGCGGCGTTCTTCGCGCTGGTGCTGCTGGTCGTCGAACTGGTGCAGACCTACGCTCCGGGCCGCGGTGTCTACTTCGTTGCCGCGCTCGCGGGCACCACAGACGTGGACGCGATCACGCTGTCGATGGCGCAGTACGCCCACGGCGGCGACCCTCAACTGGCGGTCCGCGCCATCACCATCGCGACGTTGTCGAACACGGTGGTCAAGTCCGCGATGGCCGCAGCACTGGGCGGCCGCGCGCTGCGGATCCCGGTACTGGTCGCGGCGGCGGCGATCATCGCGACCGGCGCCGGCGCGATGCTGTTCGTCAACCCGGTCCTCGGCTGACTTTTCAAGCGGGTCCCGACATGTCGAGCCACGCTTCCGCGCTCCCTCCGCTCGCCTCGCCCTTGCGCAAGCCGCGGGTCGCGCGCGCGTTCGCGATCGGCCTCGGCGGACTGCTGGTCCTCGCCGGGCTGATTATCTGCGCTGCAGTCGGCGGCCTGGGCTCGGAGGCGACGCGCGTGTTCCTGCGGGCCATTGCGCTGTCGTCCGCCTTGTCGGTGCTGCCGGTCGCGATCCTGTGGTACCTGGACCGGCGCGAGCGCGAGACGCCCTGGCTGTTCGCGGCCGCCTTCCTGTGGGGCGGCCTGATTGCGACCGCCTTCGCGCTGCCGGTCAACACCGCCGCGATCATGGCCATCGCCGGGTGGCTGGAGCAGAACGCCCTGCTCAAGGACCTGCTCGGCCCCGAGGCGGCCCTCATGATCGGGGCGCCCCTCGCCGCACCCCTCGTCGAGGAAACATTGAAAGGCATCGGCATCGTGCTGCTGTTCTGGCTGGCGCGCGGCGAGTTCGACAACGTGCGCGACGGCTTCATCTACGGCGCATTGGTGGGCGCCGGGTTCAACTGGTTCGAATCGGCACTGTACGTGCAGCAGAACTTCGCACAGTTCGGCTCCGCGCCCTACGGTTTCCAGCTCGGCATGCGCTACGCCTGGCTCGGCCTCGCCGGTCACGCGATGTTCTCGGGGATCTTCGGCGCATCGCTCGGGCTTGCGCGCCTGGGACCGAAGCGGTGGGTGCACTTCCTCGCACCCGTCGCGGGCTACCTGCTCGCCGTCCTCGGACACGCCTGGAACAATGCCCTGCCGCTGCTGCTGGCGCTGGTCGCGGCTGAGGCGGGCGAAGCACCGCCCACGGAGGTGCAGGCGCCGCCGGAACTCGGCCTGTTCGAGGCGATGGTCTCGGCCAGCGTGTCCAACCTGGTCATCTTCCTGCCGTTTGCCCTGCTGCTCGCGTGGATCATCCGCCGCAGCGGCCGATGGGAGCGCACCGTCATCCGCGAGGAACTCGCCCGCGAGGTGGACCGCAGCGTCACACCCGACGAATACGCGGCCGTCGAACGCGATGCCATCTTCCGAACGCGGCGGATCGACGCCCGCGACCGGGCCGCATCCGCAGCGCTCGTAAATGCGCAGAACGAGCTCGCGTTTCGCAAACGGCGGCTGCGCGATCGCGGGTTCGACCCCGAGCTGGACCCCGTCGTGGCACGACGGCGCGAGGAGATCGCGGCACTGCGCAGCCGCCTGCACTCCTGAGACCGGGGCGCGGGTCGCTTTCCGAAACTACGTATTCCCGATTGGCGTGCAGACGCCAAGCTGGGCGGGTCAGTGCCGCCTGCACTCGCGCGGCGGCCGGATCGCCTGAAGGGAGCCCAAGCATGTACCGGACCACGAGCCTTCTCACCGCCCTTGCCGTCACGCTGCTCGGCCTCGCCGGCCCCGCGCAGGCCGCCGAGGCCACCTACACCGCCAAGTTGACCGGCGGAGCGCACGTGCCGGACCCGATCACGACGAACGCCGAGGGCGACCTTCAACTGGTCGTCAGCGCGGACGGCCGGTCGATCAACTACGTCATCACGGTCAAGGACCTGGTGAACGCGGCGGCCGCCGACCTTCACCTCGGACCGCCCGGTGCAAACGGTCCGCTGGTTGCGAAGCTTTATCCGGTCGGCGGGGCCGCACCAAAGAAGGGTCCGTTCAGCGGCGTGCTCGCCAAGGGTACGCTCGATGCGGGCGACCTCATCGGTCCGCTCACCGGCGCGAAGCTCGAGGAACTGATCGAGCAGATCCAGGAAGGCAATACCTACTGCAACGTCCACACGAACGACGGCATGGATCCCCCGAACTCCGGGCCCGGCGACTACCGTCTGGGCGAGATCCGCGGCCAGATCGCGCCTTAGGGTCTTTCGACCTACCAGGTCGGGCGGTCGAACTGCTGCAGGAATCCCATCACCACGGCTGCAAACATCACGACGGCGGCGATCTCCATCCTCCTTCTCCTGCGTTCGGCGCCGGTGTGGCGCACTGTGATTCATGGAGATAGATGCAGCGGCGGCAGGAATGGTTGCAGGCCGGCGTGACTCACGGCCGCGACGCGGCGTTCAGAGGCCGAACACACGCACGGCGTTGTCCGCGAGAAATGCCGCGCGCGCGGCCTGCGGCAGCCCGAGGTCGTCGAGCCCCTCGAGCGCCTTGCGCGGCGCGATCATCGGCCAGTTGGACCCGAACAGCACCTTGCTCGCGCCGTGGCTGCGAAGGTACGTCAAGAGCGCCGGCGGGTAGCGCCGCACCGTGTAGGCGGACGTGTCGATGTAGACGTTCGGGTGCTTGGTCGCGACCGCGATCATCTCCTCGGTCCAGGGATAACCGATGTGGCCGCAGACGATGACGAGTTCCGGGAAGTCGATCGCCACCTGGTCGACGTACGGGATCGGCCGCCCGAACTCCGAGGGCATCAGCGGACCGGTGTGGCCCACCTGCGTGCAGAACGGGATGCCGAGCTCGCAGCACTCGCTGTACACCGGATAGAAGCGGGCGTGCGTGGGCGGTAGTTCCCAAAGCCAGGGCAACACGCGGATGGCCCGGAAGCCGAGCTCGCGAACGCAGCGGCGGATCTCGCGCACCGCCTCGCGCGGCCGGCCGATGTCCACGGAACCCACGCCCACGAGGCGCTCCGGTGCCTCCCGGACGAAGCCGGCCACCTCGTCGTTCGAGATCAGCGATCCCCGCGGGCCTTCCCAGGCACTGATCAGGCTGCGTGCAATGCCCGCCTCGTCCATGCTCGCGAGCGTGAGCGACAACGGCCACTGGCCGTCCTCGCCGGCTCCGTCTGCAGTCGTCCGTGACGACGCCTCACCACGCGTCCAGCGGCGCAGTGAGTCGAACATCGGGTGTGCGAGGTGGCGGCGGGTCGGGTGCTGCGCCCAGCCGTCGATGATCATGGCCGCGCCCCGGCAGGGTGGGAACTGGCGGAGAGGGTGGGATTCGAACCCACGTGGGGCGATTATGCCCCCATCCGATTTCGAGTCGGCGCCGTTATGACCGCTTCGGTACCTCTCCGGCGGCCGCGTATTCTATAGGAACGATGAAGTCCCTGCTCGCACTGCTGGCGACCCTGCTGCTCGCGACCTGCAGCCAGCCCCCGGGGCTGCTCGAGCGGGTGCTCGCGGCCGGCGAGCTGCGGGTCGTCACCCGCAACAGCCCCGATGCCTACTACCTCGGCAGCCACGGACCGGAGGGCCCTGCCTACGAGCTCGCGAGCCGGTTTGCCGAAGACCTCGGCGTCGCCTTGCGGCTCTACACCGTCCGCACGCGCGAGGCCGCGATCCGCGAGGTCGCCGAGGGTCGGGCCCACGTCGCCGCGGCCGGCCTGACCACCGGGATCGCCCTCCCGTCGCAGGCCCATTTCGGCCCGGGCTACCATCGCGTGCGGGAGCACCTCGTGTATCGGCGCCGCGCGTCGCGCCCGGCGTCGATCCGCCAGGCCGGCCGGGGCCAGATCGAGGTGGCCGTGGGCAGCGCGCACCAGCGCACGCTGGAGGATCTGCGCCTCCAGCACCCCGACCTCGCCTGGGTCGAGCGGGCCGACACCGACACCGAGGAGATCCTCGCCGGTGTGTCGGCGGGCCAGGTCGAGTTCACCCTCGCCAGTTCCACGGAATTCGCGCTCAGCCGGGTCGTGCACCCGGAACTCGCCGTGGCGCTCGATCTGTCGCCCGAGCGGGCCATCGCCTGGGTCGTGAACACCGCGGCCCACGACCGCTCCCTCCTCGACCGGGTCAATGCCTTCTTCGTCGGCGTGCGGGCCGACGGCACCGTCGCGCGGCTGCTCGACCGCTACTACGGCGACAAGCAGAGCTTCGACTACCTGTTCTCGCGCAACTTCCTGCAGCACGTGCAGACGCGGCTGCCGCGCTACCTCGACTGGTTCAAGGAGGCCGCCGCCAAGCACGAGATCGACTGGCGACTGCTGGCCGCCATGGGCTACCAGGAATCGAAGTGGGATCCGTATGCCGTCTCGTTCACCGGCGTGCGCGGCCTCATGCAACTCACCGAGGACACGGCCGCGATGATGCGCGCGGGCGACCGGCTCGACCCGCGGGCCAGCATCTTCGGCGGCGCCCGCTACCTGTCGCGCCTGATGCGGATGGTCCCGCCACGCATTCCGGAGCCCGACCGCACCTGGTTTGCGGTGGCCGCCTACAACGTCGGCTTCGGCCACGTCGAGGACGCGCGCGTCCTCGCTCAGCAGCAGGGTCGCAATCCCGACCGCTGGGAGGACGTGCGGGAGTTCCTGCCCTTGCTGAGCCAGGAACGCTGGTACACCCGCACCCGGCGCGGCTACGCGCGCGGCTGGGAACCCGTGCGCTACGTCGACAACGTGCAGGCCTACCTCAACATCCTCGCGGTGGCGGGCATCGGCGCCGCGACGCCTGAGGACGGGCCGCCGCCGCCCGCAGAGGCCACGAACCGCAGGGAAGCCGAATCCCCGGAACGGCGGGCGGCTCGGAACTGAACGGCCTGGCCTGGGGCTAGCGCCGCGCGAGGAAGAACTGCCGCAGCAGGCTGCCGCACTCCTCGGCCAGCACGCCGCCAGTGCACTCGAGGCGGTGATTGAGCGCCGGGTGCTGCACGATGTTGAACACCGACCCGGCCGCGCCCGCCCGGGGATCCGTGGCCGCGAACACCAGTCGCTGCACCCTGGCGTGCACCATGGCGGAGGCGCACATGGCACACGGCTCCAGCGTCACGTAGATCGTCGTGCCGGTGAGCCGGTAGGTTCCGAGCGCTGCACCCGCGGCGCGCAGTGCCACGACCTCGGCATGCGCCGTGGGATCGTTCGCGCCGATTGGGTGATTCCAGCCCTCGGCCACGACGACGCCGTCCTTGACGATGACCGCACCGACCGGGACTTCGCCGGCCGCTTCGGCCGCACGCGCAAGTTCCAGGGCCCGCCCCATGTGCACGGGATCCTCGGGATGCGCGTCGCTCATCATTCGACGGTCCGCAACTGGGACGCGCGGCTCAGGGCAGAGACTCGCTGCCGAGGAACGCACAGCCGGTGAACTCGGTGGCGGGCGCTGGCCTCGCCACCCGCACCACGGCCGCGAAGCCGTAGACGGCGTCGGCCATGGTGTCGCGGCAGATCCTGGGCGTGAGTACCGCCGTCAGAGCGCTGCCCTCAGTCGAGGTGGTGAATCTCGCCTCGGCCCGATCGGGCCGCCCGCCGGGCCAGCGCCACGACAACGGCAGCGGCGGCGCGTTCAGGGCAACGCCGTCCTGCGTCGTGAACCTCACACCGGTCCGATTTGATACCAGGCTCCATCCCGGCTCATTTCCCTGCGCCCGAAACCCTACCGAGTCCGTGGGACACCCCATCTCCGTGCCCGCGCGGTTCAACCGGTCGATCATGAGTTCGCCGTCGCGCAGGGTGCCGTAGGCCTCGAGGTAGAGGCTGTCGCGCGTGTCGAAGCCGAAGTCGGTGATGGCCGCCGTGATGACGACCTCGGGCGAAACGTCGTGCACGCGCACCGTCGCACCGCCGTGGCAAGGCTCCAACATCAGGCGGTCGGCCTCGCGCTTGAGCGTGCCGCGGAACAGCGTGCGAGGCGGCTCGAGGCGCGCGGCGGTCGCCGCCTCGGTCCGTTCGAGACGCAGGTTGTGCTGCGTGGCGATCGGCGCCTCGTCGCGACCGAGCAGCACGAGCGTCTCGGTGTTCGCACGCCGGAAGCTCTGGCGCCCGACCTCGTCGTAGGGATCGATGCGCACGCGCTCCCCGGCATCGGTGCCCACGCGCATCCACGGCCCGAGTCGCTCCTCGGTGCGATCGCCGTCGCTCGTGCCGAGGTACGTGGCGGTCATCCGATACACGAGCGGCGCGCCGGCGCCGCCCATGGTGTAGAGCGTCAGCGTCGTGCGGATCCCTGCGCAGTCGGCGCAGGGCAGCGTGCCGACGTACGGGCCGTCGGCCACCGGCCCTTGCGACGTGGCCTGCGCCGGGTCGCCGAGCAACCACACGCTCGCGACGGCCGCGCCGAGCAGGGCGTGTGCATGAAGGCCGGAGGCGCCCGCGCTCCAGTTGCGACTCATCCCGCCCGCCCCCCGTCGTCTTGCGTCAGCGGGATGGTCGCCGCTTTCCATCCCAACTCCCGTTCCACCAGGGCCTGGAACGGCGTGCGGATCTGCGCCGGCATGCGCTCGAAATAGTCCTGCGCGGCAGCTGCGCGACCGGTCGCAATGAGCCGGCGCAACCAATCGAGCCTGACCCGCTCGCTGGGAAAGCCCGGCGAGAGTTCCGGCAGGTTCGGCTCCGCCGCCCGCCAGACCGCACCGTCGAGGCCTTTCGACTCGACCCACGCGCCGATGATGGCGTCGATGCCGGTGGAACTACGCATGTTCTCATCGCGCGACCAATAGCCCACGTCGTGGGAGAAGATGCTTTCCCGGACCGCCAGGTCGCCGGCGGCCGCCAGCACCGTCGCCTTGCGGCTCAGCGTCCAGAATGCCGGCTGCGTCGGGGCGCCCTCCACAAGTACCGGCAGCAACCTCGGTCCGCTGGCGAAGCGCGCGAACTCCACCGGCAACCGTGGTCCGTCCTGGTACCAATTCGTGTCGACATCCAGGCTGCCCGGTTCCCAGATCAGGTATCCCCAGCCGATGATGGCAGTCTTCACGTGGCGGTCCGCGTCGTTTGGCGGAGCGCATCGTACACGGGTCCACGCGGCTCTTTAAGCCTTCATGGACGCGCAGCTCGCGGTGGTGGCCAGCCACGGCTGCGACGTGCTTGCCATGCAGCACGTGCGGCTGAACCTGGCGACACTCCGGAATACGACGTCGGCATGGCGTCGGTCATCGTAAGGCTCGGCAGCGCCGCATCGTGGCATGTGGCAGTAAACGCGCGATCATCCCGCATCGCGGCAACATCGCAGACATACTTGAGCCGTGTCTGGCCGTCTGTCCCGTCGACAACGTAGAAATCGGCAGCCACAAGGCCTGGGAATTCTTCGGGGAGCGGCACGGTGTCCTCGTCGCCCTTGTCCATAGTCCGGGCAAGCACCTGCTGCGACTGTTGCAGGGCGATCAAGGCAGCCCTAATTCCCTCATCCTGCACGATCGACAGACGCCCGGAACTCCGAGGCTCCGTCAGTGCGGATAATTCCGTCAGCTCAAGGCTGAAGACGTGCGCCCCCCACTGCGCTGCATTCCGCCTCGATGAGGGTTTCGCGACCGGTTTTGCCGAGGAGCGTCAGGGTCGCTGACGTCAACGCGTCGCGCTTGTCGATCCGCTTTTGCAGCAAGCGACTCGCAATTTTTTCGGCGTTCAATAGGTCTTCACGCAGCCGCACAAGATAGAGGCGTTCATCCTTCCTGTACTTGCGGGCCTCATTCCAGTTGTTCACCTGGAGACCGAGAAACACGCCGAGGACGACGATCAGGATATCGATCACCACCGTGAACCCGTCCTGGCGGCGCATGGCGTTGGCGAGGCGGCGCAGGATCATGGCTCCACCTTTGCGATGGCATGAAGGCTGTCCATGATGTCCTTGCTGACGCGGGCAGAATTGCTGTTGCAGATGGTACTTTCAAACGGCCCGGATTGCGGCGACACGGGCGCCTGCCCCACGGGCGGATGGGCGGCCGTGCGGGCCGCGCCGGGCCAGCGTGATGTATCCAGCCCCGGCAAATATACTCGGCGCATTTGCACGATGGTCCGGCATTGAAGAACCGCTACAAGGCGTTCATCAGCTACAGCCGCTCGGATGAGACGTGGGCGCGCTGGCTGCACAGGAAGCTGGAACGCTACCGCCTGCCCCGGTCCGTTCGGCACGGTGCGCAGGTTGGTGGCGGCGAGCTGCGCCCGATCTTCCGGGACCGCGACGAGCTGGCCAGTTCGGGCAACTTGGACGCGGCCATCCTGGACGCATTGCAGCGCTCCGACGCGCTGATCGTGATCTGCAGCCCCGCGGCCGCGAAGTCCAGGTGGGTGAACCAGGAGATCCTGGAGTTCTGTCGTGTGCAGCCGGCGGATCGCGTTTTCTGCTGCATCGTCGAAGGCGACCCGCCCGGGGTGTTCCCGGAGGCCCTGGCGGTGCTCGGCGAACCGCTGGCAGCGGATTTCAGGAAGACCCGTGACGGCCGCCGCGACGGCCTGACCAAGCTGGTCGCCGGTTTGCTGGGCCTGGGGCTCGACGAATTGCGCCAACGGGAAGCCCAGGCCCGTCGCCGCCGGCAGGCCGTCGTGACCGGCGCGTCGGCGCTCGGCATGGTCATCACCACGGGCCTGGCCACGTGGGCCTGGCTTGCCCAGCAACAGGCCGTCGAAGCGAGACAGCAATCGGAAAATCGCCGGGCGCAGGCAGAGGGCCTGCTGGGGTTCATGGTCGGCGACCTGAGGTCCAGCCTGGAGCCGCTGGGCCGGCTGGACTTGCTCGACATCGTCGCCGACCAGGCGATGGACTATTTCAAGCAGCCCAACATCGGCGCGGTCAGCGACGGCGAGTTGACGGCCAAGGCCAAGATCCTGACCCAGATCGGTGAAATCAAGACGAACCGCTATCTGTACGAGGAAGCGCTCGCGGCTTTCACGGAAGCCAACGCACAGAGCAGGCAGCTGAGCCTCAGGCATCCGTCCGATACCGCCATCCTGTTCGAGCGATCGCAGGCCGAGTACTGGGTCGGTTACATCCATTGGCGGATTGGCAACCTGGATGACGCGGCCCGCTGGCTGTCCGTGTACCGTGACTCCGCACTCGAACTGACCCGGCTCGAGCCGGACCGGGATGATTGGATCACCGAACTCGCTTATGCCAATCACAACCTGGGCGTGCTGGCCCTGGAACAAGGTGATCCACATCGCGCATTCGAGGTTTTTCAGGCCGAAGCCGCTGCCTTTGGCGAACTCCTCACCCGTTCACCCAAAGACGTCGATCTTCGCGAAGCCCATGCCGACGCGATTTCATGGCTGGGCACCGCGTCGAGCCGGCGCGGCGACCTGGCGGCGGCGCTCGATTACCAGGCGCAAAGCCGGGTTGCGCGCGAGGCCCTGGCCAGCGAACACGCGGACAACCTGCACCTGCAGTTGTGGAAGGCCGTTGCGCAGGCAAACGAGGCTTCCGCCCATGCCATGTTGGGGCGCATCGCGGAAGCCGAGACGCAGTACGCGCTGGCGCAGAAGACCGTACAGGATTTGCTGGACTCGGACCCCGGCAATCAGCAGTGGCGTCGTTTCCTGCTCAGCAGCACCGTGGACCGAACGGAGCTGGCGCTGCACCCGTCGTACTCGCCGCTCGCGGGCTTTGACGTCTCCACGGGTCTGCGTAAGGCCATCGAGGGTTTGATCCAGCTGCGCGAAGCAGAGCCCATGGACAGGCGGGTTGCGCTGGCCCTGTTGAAGGCCTATCGAATTCGCCTCGCGCTAGAGCGGGACCATGACCGGCCGGAGGCGGCCGCTCTGGCGAGCGGCGCCCGGGAACTGGCGGCCGCGCAATACGAGCGGGGCAGCGTGGATCCATTGATGGAGTCCGAAATCTACCAGCTGCTGGTGCTGAGCCAAGTGCGCCAGCTGCCCGGGAATCCGAGGCGGGACAAGCTGGCCACCGACGTGCGCGACAGGGCCCGGCGATCGGATTTTCCCCGCCTGCTGGACGCACTGGCTCGGGACCTCGCGTTCAGCGGTAACGCCGATGCCGAGGCGATCCGAGCCCGTCTGTCATCCATGGGCTATCAACCTCTTCAGCCCTGGCCCTCCACTGACGGAAAGTGAACTTCCCGCCGCGGGGGGATTATCGGACGGCACCTCGGAGGTGCCACGTATTCTGGCGTGAACGTAACGCTGACCATCGCTGCACACGCAGCTGCCACGAGCAGCGGGGATCCATCAGGCGGGTCCGGCAAGATTCTTTCCGGGGCCAGCATCAGCCCCGACGAAGTCAAGGACAAGAAACACGGCAACGACAAAACCTTCGATGTGACGTTCTCGCTGGCGCTTCTGGCTGGCATGAGCGCAACCATTACCAATTTCCGCTACTACAACAACGGTGCAGTCGAAGCGCTCGCCCAGCGCGGACTCCGCCTCGCGGCGCACGCGCTGGATCTCCAGCATGCCGATCTTGTAACCGAGCGCCTGGCCGGGCCAGACGACGTAGCGCCCGACTTCGGCCCGGGCGCACTTGCCGACCCAGCCGTGCGATTTCTTTGACACGGTTAGGCCCCGCAGTTACATCAAGCGGGCTCTTCACGACGCCACCCGGAGACACCGCATGAGCGGAGCTACGAATGCGCTGGACCGGGGCCCGATCCCGGAGTTCAAGCAGGTCATGGGGCACCCGGGCCCGCTGTGGATGCTGTTCATGTCGGAGTTCTGGGAGCGGTTTGCGTTCTACGGGATCCGCTGGGCCCTGGTGCTCTACATCGTGGCGCAGTTCCACGGGGGCGATCAGTCCGGCCAGGCCGAAGCCAACCTCACCTACGGCTCCTATCTCGCGCTGGTCTACGCCGGCGCGATCTTCGGTGGCTACGTCGCCGACAGGATCATCGGCTACCAGCGCTCGATCCTGATCGGCGCCTTGTTCATGGCGGCGGGCCTGTTCATGATCATGGTGCCCGAGGCGATGCTGTTCAAAATCGGTCTCGCCACGATCATCGTCGGCAACGGTCTGTTCAAGCCGAACATCTCGACCATGGTCGGCAAGCTGTACTCGATCGGCGATGAGCGCCGCGACTCGGGCTTCACGATCTTCTACATGGGCATCAACATGGGTGCGTTCATCGCACCGATC
>Ga0105096_10000150_pt1 | contig 19124 bp, 17 predicted proteins | sample PPLLak3cmMay2015_FD_87036 | JGI IMG/M metagenome (GOLD analysis project Ga0105096, IMG submission 87036) | Freshwater sediment microbial communities from Prairie Pothole Lake near Jamestown, North Dakota, USA - PPLs Lake P7 Core (1) Depth... | ecosystem: Environmental > Aquatic > Freshwater >... | reverse complement strand
GACTTGGCTAGAATCTCATTTCAACTGGCAAATCAAAACCGTTTGGATAACTTTGGCAGGGTTTGCTGTGTCCGGGGTGACTTTAGAAATGGGTGTCGGTTTTTTTATTTTAATTGCAACAGTCGTGTTGTTAGTTTACAGGATCACCATTGGCTGGTATGCGTTGAATGATGATAAGCCTGTCAAGTAAAATGATTTGATAAGATTAGCGGCATTTAGCCTTTTCCAAACGGTCGGTTTCTGCCTGGAGCAGCGTTCAGATTTATGGCAGGACCATTAAAATGACTGCATTGTTAAGCCTATAGTTCCCTTGACTACTGGTTAGTTCAAAGCATTCAAAGTTGAAAAAAATATTCAGTAGAAACTTTTTTAAAATTATGGTAGGATTATTTCGATTTAATCAATAAAGCCAAACCTATGGTAACGTAGGGACAGAAAGTTGCGGATCCTAAATCAGGAAAGCCGAATTGCCGAGTATGACTTCGTTAAAGTCACATTGAGGCGTTCGGCTTTTTTGTGCTCCTCATAAAAATAAAAAAGAGGAGATAAACAATGAAATCTAAGCAAGATGTAGTTTCAGTGGGCGGTTACTATCAACCGGTTTATAAGCATTTTGCAAAGTTATCTGCAAAACCTAGTGGAAAATTACCAAAATATTTAGAGGAAAGGCAATGTTAGCAATAAAAAAAGACAGCAAATGGCTTGATAATATAGGACATATTTGCATCGTGCTGAAGGTGCCGGAGGATCAAGAAGACTTAACGAAAATGATGCAGTATCAGTATCAGGTGGAGTATCAAAGAAAGAACAAAAAGGTAATAAGTAGGGAGTTAAAAAGCATACCGATGTATAGGTTTTTAGAGGATATGAAACCTTTAAATGATACAGAAAAGCAGTGAATAAGAGAAGTTAGTTCTCGAAATCTTCATCTGCCTTTTTATACAAAATTATACTCCACGCGGTCAAGTTTTCGGTTTTTTAAAATAACTGGAAGTTCATGGTTATCAAGCTTTGCATCTCATTTTTGAAACAGCCATGTTCAGGATTTTAAGGAAACCAGGTTGTCTTTAACTAATCGACGAGATTGACGCTAACGGCGTTTTTTTACTGTCTCGACATACTGGGGGCATGGGCAGGGATTTCTAAAGTATTTCAGCAATAGCCAACTGCATACGTTGCGCTAATTCCAACGCCTGCTTTACGGTGGTGAAGTCTTTGATAATCTCTAATGATCCCACATCATCGGAGAAGGGTTTTATTTTTACGGTTTTATATATTCCAGACGTATAGTCAGAACTCAACTTGCACATCTTGTTTATCACCTTATTAACTTTCAACTCGTCCGGGTAACTCAGCCAATCGAATTGAATTCGAATTGGTTCTTTTGTGATAACGACAATGGCCGGTCTGCTACGCTTATCCATTTGGTTGAAATATGCGTTTTGTTCTTTATTCTTGCCCTGAAAACTGTGCGGGCCTTTATCGTCGGTAATCAATACGCAAACATCATCGATTTTGCAGGTAGATGGTAAAGCGAGCTTTAATTCACGAGCTATTTTAGCCAATCTGTTGCGCGTCTTTTGTGAACTGTTTAAATCTTTTATTTTAAAAGTCATTTTGATTTATCCTTTTCAGGGTTGGCGTTAATCTGGACTTCTGATATTGAACTGAATTGCTGACAGTTTTACTTGTTACCTAGATTAAAGAGAAAGTTATAAATTGAAAGTGAGCCGACATATCGGCATAGGACGGAATTGGGTGAAAAAAGCTAAATGTCATGCCGGTTTTTCCCGGATTTTTTGAACTTTAATTTAATAAAAAGCACAAAGGTTATCGTTAATAACCACTATAAACGATTTAAATCTATCAAGCTCCAACTAGCGCCTTCTCTCGGTTAAAACTAACTGCATTTTAAAAGTTTAACTTGTCATTCGATAGCGTATTTATAATCCAATTCCTGAACCTAACCCTAAAAGAAGAGTAACAGCATGTCGCTTGGAGAAGTACAGCGTTTTTATCAAAAAATTCGGAATGATTTCGATTTTTTTCAACTTTTTAATAAAACTTTACAAGCGATCCCTGATAAATATCGAGACCAAGCTATCGATAATTTTGCTAAAGAACATGGTTTCGATTTTTCTGTAGAAGAATTCAGGCATTTTACTGATACACTTGAAAATTCAAATTTAAAGAATAACTCACCTGAAGCCAAGCTTTCGGTTAATAAACTCGAAAGCTTTTTTATTTGGCTATCCGGAGTTAGTCCAAAAATCCTGGCAACTTGCCCGGAATCAGAACAAAAAAAACATGCGGCGCTCGGCGGAACCGTTTTGATTCCTGCCTTATTAGCGATTGTTACCGCTTCTTTTTTGCTCTACACCTTAAACTTTAGTGTTTATACCATAGTTCCAGTCGCACTTGTTTGGTCATGCATGATTCTGCTGATGGATAGAGCATTACTGGCGACTTATAGGAAAGGCTTTTCCTTTTGGGGAAAAGTAGGGCAATTTTCTATAAGATTTGCGATTGCCTTGCTTATTGCCGTAACCGTTGCTCACCCGGTGGTCCTGCTTTTGTTCAGCGAACGCATAGATGCCGCCTACAACGAAGGACGCATAAAAACGGAACGCAATAACCTGGCCAAACAGTGTGATCTAAAAAATCCACAAAGCGATATTCGTTTATTCGATGAAAAAATTACTCAGTTTCGCAACGAATTAAAGAACAGCAATCAACTTTTTGATCCCCCCATTTGTACCGATAACACACCTCTTTCAACTTTGGCAGACGCGCCCACAATTGAAAAATTAAACCAGGAATTGGAAGTCTTAAAAGCTAAACAAATCCAGGCTAACCAGGACGTTGCATTATTTATTGAAAACGCCGAGAAAGAAAAACAAGGGGCTGCCGGTACTGGCTTTACCGGGGTTCGTGGCTGCAAAAAGGGTACGCAATGTAAAAAATGGCTGAGTCAAGCAAGTGATCGGAAAGATGACAGCATCAGGCTTGGCAAAGAAATTGTTGCGTTAGAAGGGCAAATCAGTCAACTTAACGAAAAAATTGCCAACCAATTAATCGAAGTCAAACAAGCCTCAAAAAAACAATGCGAGAAAGAACGCGACGAATTAAAAACAATCCGCTTGAAACAACACGACCTTGATCAAAAAAATCTCGCGTCGCTTCGTGAGCAACAAGATCTCATAAGCCGTCGCTGTGCAGAAAAAGATGCCTTTATTACCAATTTAAAGCCTGATGTGTTGACGCAAACGGAAATACTCACTCAACTTATTTTTCCTAACCAAGGCGTTTCCTGGCACAATTTGCTGGTCTTTTTAATTTTTATGTTGTTATTTTTGGCCATCGATATGCTGGCAGTCGTGCTAAAAATGGCACGAGTTGGTGTTTATGAAGCGAAAGTTGATATGGCAGAAGGTCATAACAAAGTACTTGAATTTATACATCAACGTCATCAGACAGTAACGCAATTTTCTGAACTCGCCAGCAAGGAACAATCCATTATTGAGCATTTAAACGTCAAACTGCTTAAACAAGATCTGGATGAAAATTTTAAGAATCTGATTCGATCATTCGCTCAATCAGACCGGCAAAAGCTTGATAGTTTTTTTAAAGATTAACTTTATTTTGCCGGTAATTTGAGGGGGGCGCTTTACTACTATAGCGCCTTTCCAATAGTGTAACCGCATATTGGTGTGATCTCGTTATTCGGTGGTATTGGCTATGATCTTATGAATTCTTTTAATACTAATAGCGATAATTATCAAAATAAAGGGAATGGAAATACCTTCAATGAGTCCCGGATTGACTTTCCAGCCAATAATATGTAGCGTTTCGGCTATTTTACCGATAAGGCTGGCCGCATAATAGGTAATAGCGACCATCGAGATGCCTTCAACCATTTGTTGCATCCGCAGTTGCATTTTTGCTCGTAAGGCCATTGACGTGAGTAACCCCTGATTTTGTCGCTCAATAATAATGTCGACACGCGTGCGTAATAACTGACTTGCGTTACTGACTCGTTCAGAAAGTAGGGTAAAACGGTGCGAGATTGATTCGCAGGTATTAATCGCCGGTTCTAATCGCCGTTTAATAAATTCACCCAAAGTCTGAATACCTTGAATTCGAACTTCCCGTAAATCGTTTACCCGCTGTTCCACCAGTTGATAATAGGCACTGGCAGCCGCAAAGCGAAAGTGATTGCTGGAGATATGATTTTCAACTTCAGCGGCCAGTGTGGTTAACTCATCCAATAATTCAGCATCATTATTGTCAGGTAGGGTCATTGCGTTAGTAATGGTATACAGTAACCGATCGCACGTCTTTAATGCCGGGTACAGTTTGCGCGCAATTGGAAAAGCAAGCAACGCCATAACCCGATACACTTCAATTTCAAATAATCGTTGCAACAAGCGTCCTGCCTGGGCTGTTCTTAAGCCATGGTTAATAATCAAAAAACGGCTAAAACCATCAACATGAAGGCGAAAATCTGTGAATACCGATGCTGCACCGCCAGTTACACTAGAACCGATGATTGGATTGCCTGCAAAGTAAGCCGAGAGAGGCGCTAAATCAACATTCTCCTTATAATTAATATCGGCAGCGGAGACAATTGATGCGTGAGCTGCAACAATGACTTGCCCGCTTAATTGCGATAGCCAATCCACCGGCACTTTTTTTAAGGCAGGATCCGCAAAAGGATCTTTAGGGGTATCGTGTACATAAAAACTGTAAGTACTAAATTCGCCGTGTTGTTCCCACCGTATTTGAAACGAATTAAAGGTAGCACTAAAGTGATCCGCTTCTTTTTCAGGCGGTGCGACACCAAATCTTTCACAAAGTGTTACCAAGTGCTTACGTTCTTGCATTTTTTCTTCATTTGACAGTAATAGCGCAAGATGGCTGGCTCTAACTGGCAAACTGAGAATCAATGGCGCTCTGGCGTGGACTTCGTTGTGAAGTACAAAGCGTTGTGGATGATTTTTAGGAATGGGGAATAAAATCGTCACAGGTATTTTTTTATAATCTAAAAATTCAAGTAGAGCAATAATTGTCCCTTGAAGGATATCTTTCGTTTTAATTTCACAGCTTACCGCTTATGGTTTACCGTGATGGGAGAATTGTCGCACCAAAAATATCGTTGCAGCTTGTTTGTTTTGCAATCCAAAAAGGCACTAGCGAAAGGAGGCTGCTTTTCAGATCAATTTAAGAAATTAACTCACTACCGCATGAATCGAAGAAGCTGGCAGGTTGTTAGGTTAAATTGAGTATTGGCCGCAACTGGGAGGGGCTGAAGTCAAATAGTCGATATGCTGCCGGCTTGATTGGGGAAAACAGCGCTGTTTGTTGTGCAGTATCATGCAAATGGCTTTACAACCTACGCAACAGAAAATATTTTTTCCTTCCCGCGAATTCAGTTCGAACCCTGAAAATTAATGTTTCAAACACCTAAAGTGTCAGGGTTTCTAATTTTTGAATCTTACTTATCTATTCACTGCATCTTTTATTATCAATAAATGAACAAGGTAGCAGCAACATTATCACAAACATGGCTTACGATACAAGGCTGTTTTTTTTCGTGGCATGCGCATAACCCTTATCATTACTCCAAAAAAGCTCTGATTGCGGCAACTCCCTGACCTCCTGCTTGCCTCGTCATATCCAAACTGGATTCAGAAAGCCCCCCCAACGCATAAACAGGCAGATTTGTTTTAGAAACCAGTTTGGCGAATTGCTCCCATCCTAACGGCTCTGTTTCCGGATGTGTTTTAGTTGCTAACACCGGCGCTAAAACGATAAAGTCAACACCTATTTTTTGCGCGTGCTGTAATTCCGGAAGGTTATGGCATGAGGCAGCGACCCAGTGTGCTTGCTCCGATGTACCGCGTGGGAATGCTGGTCGCTTGGTTATAGACATTAAATGTCGGCTGGTTAAATGAATGCCATCAACAGCAAAATCTTCTGCATTTTTAACGGCAGAATTTATTAATAACGATGCCCCTTGTCGCTTACACAAGGGATAAGCTTGTTCAATAAAATTTTTTATAGCATCGGTGTGCAATGTTTTTAACCTTAGTTGGATCAGTTTAATCCCTCGGATTAATATTTTGTGCAGATTAGTCAATAACTGCGACTCATCGACATCGTCCAAAATTGCATAATAGGGTGGTAATTGAGCGGCGGTTATAATGGGCCGATTGGCAGTTGGAAATGCATGATTTGCCAATTCGCCTGTATTGACCCATTTGAATGGCTGACCTTCACAGCTTTTAGCGTCACCTGAAAAATGCTCCACTAAAAACACATTTAACTGTACGGCTAAATCAGGGTATTGATGCTTAACGGTAATCAGCGGTGTCGCCGCTATTACTGTAATAGCAAGCTCTTCTTTTAGCTCCCGTGCCAACGCTTCTTCAGCGGATTCCCCGGATTCAATCTTACCGCCGGGAAACTCCCACAATCCCCCTTGATGCAAAGATTCATCGCGCAGGGAAATTAAAACTTGTCCATCGGTGTTTCTTACTACGCCGACGGCAACCTGTAGCAGTTTCAAGTCCTATATTCCGCATTAATTTTCACATAGTCGTAAGAAAAGTCACAGGTTAAAACTTCCTGTGAAGCTTTACCACGCCCCAGTTTAACCGTCACAGTAATTTCGTCTCTGTCCATCACTCTTTGCCCTGCTTCTTCGGTGTAATCATCGGCGCGGCCACCATTTCTAACGATACAAACGTCGTCTAAAAAAATTTGCACGTTTTCCAGTATCATGCTTTCTACGCCTGAGCGGCCAACAGCGGCAAGAATCCGTCCCCAATTTGGATCGCTGGCAAAAAAAGCTGTTTTCACCAGCGGCGAGTGAGCAATAGTTTTACCGACTCGCACCGCTTCTTCATCGTGCAATGCTTCTTTGACGACGATACGCATTAATTTGGTTGCACCTTCGCCATCTCTAACAATGGCTTCTGCTAATTGCTTGCAAACGCTCATAAGGGCATCGGCAAAAATTGCATAATGTTCACTGTCTGCGGTAATTTCCGGTGCAGTTGAGCAGCCGCTAGCCATCACTACGCATGCATCGTTAGTCGAGGTGTCGCCATCAACTGTAATACGATTAAATGACTGCTCAACAGCTAATGTTAAACATATCTGCAACAGAGCCTGGTTAATTTTGGCGTCAGTGGCGATAAAGCCCAGCATTGTTGCCATATTTGGCTGTATCATGCCAGCACCTTTGGAAATGCCGTTTATCGTGATGGACCTTCCAGCAATGGTGATGACTTTAGAAATGCCTTTGGGAAAAGTGTCCGTGGTCATAATTGCGCGTGCGGCTTTATCCCAATTATTAAGCGACAGATTTCTTATTGCTTCCGGTAAGACTGCTTTAATTTTGGCTACCGGCAAGTGTTGTCCAATCACGCCCGTGGAAAAAGGCAGCACTTGCTTGGCTCCGCCACCTACGATTCTGGCAAGTTCAGCACAAGTAAGCAGAGCATCCTGCATTCCCTGTTCACCGGTTCCTGCATTGGCATTGCCTGAATTAATCAGCAACCAGCGTGGCTCATGGGTCAGATTGGCTTTTGCGACATGCACAGGCGCAGCACAAAAAGCATTTTGAGTAAATACAGCAGCACACGTTGACTGTTCAGCCATTTGAATAACCAAAATATCATCCTTGACTGTTTGCTTGATACCCGCACAGGCTGTGCCGAGCATTATTCCCGGTACATCAAGCATGTCTGGAAAATTGCAATGTCCTACCGCCATTTGTTAATCCTCCTTTTGTTTAAAAAATAGTGTGACGTTATTAATTTTTTTAACTTTGATCTTCATCAGTTTGCATTGCTTTTTTAGTGCAGCTAATTTTTGCGGCTGCTCGCTGAGGGCAAACGGTAAAATGACTTCGACCTCAATCTGTCCATTTAAATAATGAATTCTGAAATCGTCCATAGACGCCTTAAAATCTGCCAGATACCTATCTAATAAAACCTTTACATCACGGCGAGTTAGCGGCTTGCCGTGCTCAAACCGTCCTTCATCATCTTCAGGATCAACATGCACCAGCACATCCATAACGTCATCAAAGCGGCTAATCAACTCGTCTCTGACTGTATCGCCTATGCTATGGCCTTCTGAAACGGTAATGCGAGGATCAACAACGATATGGGCATCAATCAACGCATCTTCGCCCATATGCCGGGTTCGCAATAAATGAATGCCTTCAACACCATCAATGCCCATGATCGTGGTGCGAATTTCGGCAACCAGGTTAGGCGGCAATGACGTATCAACCAGCTCTTTGATACTCTCAAGGACCAGGTTCAAACCGATTTTTGCAATCATCAACGCAACAACGATGGCGGCAATCGCATCTGCCAGGGGATAGCCCAGCATCACGGCGCCTATGCCGAATAACACTACAATTGATGAAATAGCATCGCTGCGCTGGTGCCAGGCATTGGCCAGTAACAATTTAGAGCGGGTTTGTCTCGCGATACGTTTGGTGTAATGATACAGCCATTCATTAACCAGAATGGATGCCGCAGCAATGCCCAAGCTCATCACATTAGGCACAGGCAGATGTTCAGGATGCGTCATACGATTCATCTCAGAACATGTAATTGCACCGCCGACAGCAATCAAACTGATACCTAAAATGACTGTTGCGATAGTTTCAAACCGACGATGTCCGTAGGGATGATCATAATCAGCTTCGCGACTCCCCAATCTAACGGCAATTATAACTAAAAGGTCGCTAAGTAAATCCGATAAAGAATGAATGCCATCGGCGATTAAAGCAGCTGATTGCCCCAAAATGCCAAAACCAATCTTGATAAGTGTCTGAAAAACATTAACCGCCGCGCCAATATAGCTTGCTCTGGCTTTCAGTTTTCTAGTTCTTGTCGTATCAAGAATTTCAGCCATTACGGGCCTACTTCCAGAATAATAATATATTCATGATCACCGGAAATAGTTTCCAGCACTTTATGACCATTAATACGACACCATGCTGGAATATCCTGCATTACACCGGGGTCAGTACAAATAACCTCCAACTGATCGCCAACCTTGAGCTGTTTAACTTTATCCTGGGTACGTATAACGGGTAACGGACAGAGCAAACGCCGCGCATTTAGAGTTTCTTTATGCATATAAAATTAGCTGCAAAATTCAAGTTTCGAGGAACTTGGCTTATTGAAACGTGTACCTCTCATATAAACCATTCCTTGGGCATGTCTTCTTTTTTTAACGGCTTGACCTGAATAGTTCTTTCTGAGCCATCTTTATTCATGACATTAATATCGACGTGTTCGGCATCTCGTCCCTGACCGTAACGGGCAGTAATTCTGGCAGCCAAATATAAATCCTCAGCTGAAGCCGAGCCGTCTATCAGCACTAACGGACCGGTATGGCTTAAGCTATTCATACTGATAAAATCTTTTTTATAACCTTGCAAGAAGCGTCCTTCACCTTCCTCTCTTGCTACAATAAGTTTGAAATTTGCTTGCGGTCTGATGTGTCTCCCGACTTTTAATAACATGACATCATCCAGTTCGTACTCTTTATTACCTTGCGATTTCCATAAATCGACCAGTTTTGCTGAATAATACTTGTCGGTCAGGAAACAGCAGCCGCCGGCAGGCTGAGCATAATCATCAAAGCCAAACTGTGCAGCCATTGCCATCTGTGGCTTGCGTGACCGTCCGGTAATATCATGCAACTTTTCTCTATCGACCCAGCCCTCAAGCTCAGGCAGAGTTGGGGGTAGATTTTTAGCACACAAAGGACGCAATAATAAATCATCAGCGCCCGATTGTTTTGCCACAATTGGCATAGTGCCTTTACGTTGAGACATCGGGCGTTGGCCGATGACTTCACCGGTAATAATGAAGTCAAAATTATTTTCCACTATCCATTGTTTGGCCTTATTAACCATGAAAATTTTACAGTCAAGACAAGGATTCATGTGCGCGCCATAACCATGTTTCGGATTGATCAGCACATTTTTATATTCTTCGATAACATCGACAATATGCAGTTTTATGCTTAACTGTTCGGCAACCCATAAAGAGTTATTGCGCTTGGGTTTGGCTTTATCTTTTTCTCGAATGGCGTGAGTATGACCTTCTACACAAAAACCGGTAAAAAAATTAATGCCCTCAACATGAACACCTTGTTCCATTACAATTTTTGCTGCCAGCATTGAATCCAGACCGCCGGAAATCAATGCCACTGCTTTTCTTTGTTTACTCATATCACTCTTATATCTTAAAAATAAGCATATTATACGCATTTATTTTTTAATTCGGCTTCAACTTCCAAGACTCGTAACCTAAACTTAAAAGTGCTTACATTCATTCCTGATACTGGACTCACTATGGAATTCAAAGACTATTTAAAAATCCTCGTCCAAAACGATGGCTCTGACCTTTATTTAACCATAGACGCACCTCCAGCCGCCAAATTTCAAGGTGTATTGAAACCGCTGGAGAACGTTAAGTTGACACCGCCTCGAATAAAAGAAATCGCCTATAGCCTTATGGATGAAGATCAGCAAAAAGCATTTGAAAATATTCCTGAAATGAATCTGGCTATTTCAGAGCCTGGAGTTGGCCGCTTCAGGGTCAATATTTTTAAGCAACGAAGCAGTTTTGCACTGGTCATTCGCAATATCAAGATGGATATTCCAAATGCTGACAAGCTGGGATTGCCGCCCATACTTAAAAAATCCATTATGGAAAAACGCGGACTGATATTGTTTATCGGAGGAACAGGCTCAGGGAAATCGACTTCTTTAGCGGCGCTCATTGATTATCGCAATAGCAATGCCTCCGGTCATATCATCACCATTGAAGACCCTATTGAATATATCCACCCACACAAAAAATCTCTGATCAACCAACGAGAAGTCGGTGTTGATACCTTAACTTATGAAGATGCTCTCAAGAACACCCTGCGCCAGGCTCCCGATGTCATTCTGATCGGTGAAATCCGTTCCAGGGAGACTATGGAGCATGCCTTGGCTTTTGCAGAAACCGGTCATTTGTGCCTTTCAACGCTGCATGCCAATAACTCTAATCAGGCGCTCGACAGAATCATCAACTTCTTCCCGGAAGAACGCCATAATCAATTATTACTGGATTTGTCGCTAAATCTAAAAGCCTTTGTCTCTCAAAGACTGGTTCCAACCATTGACGGAAAACGCACCGCCGCGATTGAAATTTTATTGGGCACACAACTGATTCGCGATTTAATCCAAAAAGGCGATATACACGGTATAAAAGAAGTCATGGAAAAGTCAGAAAATGTCGGCATGCAAACTTTTGATAGCCATTTACTGAGATTATTTAAAGAAGGCACTATTTCTCTGGAAGAAGCATTGCAAAATTCTGATTCCCCAAATAACCTCAAGTTAAAAATCAATCTGAGTGCAGGGCTTGGCTCCTCATCTCCAGATATATCCTCCAATAAATCAAAAAGCGATTTGATTGGCAGTTTATCACTGCAACCTATTCAAAATGATGACGGACAAGAAGACCTACATTAATAAATGCTCTTTGTGTTAGAGATTGTTCGTCTCCAGCATATCCCACTGTTTCTTATCAATCCGTTCCAAACCATACTATAAAAATTTTTTTAGGATATAATTTGAGGACTTTTTTATTGCCTAACGTGTAGACACCGTGTCGAGTACAAACAACGATTTATCAACTTTTCAGGGACTTATTCTGGCTTTACAAGAATATTGGTCAAGTCAGGGTTGTATTTTATTACAACCTTTGGATCAGGAAGTAGGCGCGGGGACTTTTCATCCTGCTACTTTTTTAAGGGCTATAGGTCCTGAACCGTGGAACGCAGCCTATGTTCAGCCCTCTCGCCGCCCTACTGATGGACGATTTGGTGAAAATCCCAATCGCCTGCAACATTACTACCAGTTTCAGGTGGTTTTAAAACCGTCACCAGACAATTTCCAGGAACTTTATCTTGGCTCATTACGATATCTGGGCCTTGATTTACTCGAACACGATATTCGATTTGTCGAAGATAATTGGGAATCGCCTACATTAGGCGCCTGGGGTCTAGGCTGGGAGGTCTGGTTAAATGGAATGGAAGTGACGCAGTTCACTTATTTTCAGCAAGTCGGCGGTCTGGAGTGCCGGCCAGTCACCGGAGAAATCACTTACGGCCTGGAGCGAATTGCCATGTACTTGCAGAGCGTTAAAAGCGTTTATGATTTGGTCTGGACTAAAGGCCCATTCGGCATGGTCACTTACGGTGACGTGTTTCATCAAAATGAAGTGGAAATGTCTGCTTACAACTTTGAACACGCCAACGTCGAGTTCATGTTCGAGTGTTTCAATAACTACGAGCAAGAATGCACCAAGCTGATCGAACTGAATTTACCGTTACCGGCCTATGAGATGGTGCTGAAAGCTTCTCACGCCTTTAACCTGCTGGATGCGCGTCACGCCATTTCGGTTACAGAGCGCCAACGCTATCTGTTAAGGGTCAGAAACCTGGCCAAATCCGTAGCCGAAGCCTATTATCAACGCAGGGAATCGTTGGGCTTCCCGATGTTAACCGAGCAGGGAGCATAACATGAGTACAAGCAAACATTTACTATTCGAACTGGGTTCGGAAGAGCTGCCGCCCAAAACCTTGCTGAAACTGAGCAACGCGTTGTTGAATAACATCGTTCAGGGGCTTAATGCCGCCGAGTTAACATTTACCGGCAGCAAGGCTTACGCCACCCCCAGACGTCTAGCCGTTTTTATTGAAAACCTGGCTAGCGCACAGCCCGATAAAATCGTAGAAAAACGCGGCCCGGCAATACAGGCGGCATTTGCGCCCGACGGCACACCCAGCAAAGCAGCTATGGGTTTTGCAGTCAGCTGCGGCACCTGTTTCGAGCAACTGGGACGCTTGAAAACCGACAAGGGCGAATGGCTCAGCTTTACCCAAGCGGTTAAAGGGCAAGCGACTGAAAATCTGATTTCTGACATTATTCGCCACAGCATCGCCGGATTGCCGATTGCCAAGCGTATGCGCTGGGGCAGTTTCACTACAGAGTTTGTCAGACCAGTACACTGGGCTGTTTTGCTTTACGGCAACAGCGTCATTAACACGGAAGTTTTGGGGTTACAAACTGGTGCAGCAACCCAAGGGCACCGCTTTCATGCGCCACAAAAAATCACCCTGGCTAAGCCGGAAGACTACGCAGATACCCTATACCAACAAGGCCGCGTGATTGCCGATTTTGAACAGAGAAAGACCATTATCCGTGAAGCGGCACAAAAATCTGCCTCCGCAGTGAACGGTAAGGCGCATATCGAGGATGATTTGCTGGAAGAGATTGCTGCCTTGAACGAATGGCCGGTGCCGATTACCGGGACTTTTGACTCGCGTTTTCTGGAGTTGCCGCCGGAAGTGCTGATTACCACGATGCAAACCAACCAGAAATATTTTCCGGTTAAAAATGCCGAAGGTGGTTTGCTGGCGAATTTCATCACTTTCAGCAACATTGAAAGCAGTAACCCCAAATCCATACAACAGGGTAATGAGCGCGTGGTGACCCCGCGACTTTCAGATGCGGAATTTTTCTGGAACCAGGATCGTAAAAAGACTCTGGAAGATCGCGTGGAAAGCTTGTCCAGTGTTATTTTCCAGGAGAATCTGGGGACGGTTTATGACAAAACAATACGGGTTCGAAATCTAGCAAAATTTATTGCCGGACACTTGAGCGCCGATGTTGAATTAGCAGAACGCGCTGCGTTACTGGCCAAAACCGACCTGATGACCGAAATGGTCGGTGAATTTGGCAATCTGCAAGGTATTATGGGACGCTACTATGCGCTGGCAGACAACGAACCGAAAGAGCTCGCCCTGGCGCTTGAAGAACAGTATTTCCCCAAACAATCCGGAAGTCCGACTGCCAGCAGTACAACGGGTCAAATTCTTGCTATTGCAGAAAAAATAGACACCTTGGTTGGTATATTTGCAGTCGGCTTAATTCCTACGGGCGACAAAGATCCTTATGCACTTCGGCGTGCAACATTAGGTATCCTCAGAACCATCATAGAGAATAAACTCAACATCAATATCATTGAGTTGACGGAATTTGCCGACGTTCAGATCAAACCGATTGCCAGCCATGTTGGTTCTGGAGATAAAATGTATGCAACAGGGTATGTTGGTAATACGCCGCCAGTAACATCCGACCGTGTCATCGATTTTATTTTTGAACGCTTGAGAGGCTATTGTCTCGATCACGGCTATACTGCTGATGAATTTGACGCAGTGATCGCCGTAAAACCGCCGGAGCCTTTGGATTTTATACAGCGATTGAAAGCTGTTAAAGCCTTCAGGCAATTGCCTGAAGCAGAAGGCTTGGCGGCGGCGAATAAACGCATTCGCAATATCCTGAAAAAATCAGACACCCAACCGGCAGTCAGCGTCGGTGTATTGCTTGAAGCGCAAGAAAAACAGTTGTTGCAAGCCGCACTTCAATCCGCCGAAGATATTCAGCCGTTATTGGCGCAGCGCAATTATCAGGCGACCCTTAATCGTTTGGCAGGTTTACGAAATGATGTCGATGAGTTTTTTGATCATGTGATGGTGATGACCGATGATCTCGAATTACGCGCCAATCGCTTGGCCTTGCTTAATATGTTATCCGAACAGTTTTTAACTTGTGCGGATATTTCTAGTTTGCAATCTTAAGAGTTTGTTGTTGAGTTATGGCTATCGCCTTCCCTGATCCAACGAATTTGCTTTTTCCCCGACAATTTACTGTCGTAAATAAATACCGATGCCCAAACAACTTTATGTTTTATTGGATCGAGATGGCGTGATTAATCATGACTCCGATGCGTTTATTAAATCCCCCGATGAATGGATACCCATTGAAGGCAGCCTTGAGGCGATTGGTTTACTGAATTCGCACGGTTATCAAGTCATTGTCGTCACCAATCAATCGGGCGTAGCGCGAGGTTTGTTTGATGAAACCATGCTGGAAAAAATTCACGCTAAAATGTGCCGATTAGTGAGCGAAAAAGGCGGACATATTGCCGCGATTTATTTTTGTCCACATGGTGCGAATAGTGATTGTGGGTGTCGCAAACCCAAGGCCGGCTTGCTCAAAGCCTTTGCCGCTGATTTTCATGCCGACTTAACCACGATAGCCGTTATCGGCGATTCCTTGCGCGATTTACAAGCCGCTGAGGCAGTGGGTGCAAAGCCGATACTGGTTAAGACTGGCAAAGGACGACAAACCTTGCTGAATAATCCACAACTTAACATTCCTGTTTTTGAAAATCTTTATGACGCAGCACAACACCTTATCAGCTAATCTTAGACCTAAAAATTATTTAGGTTCAGCGCTCTTATTCGTTGGTATTTTTTCCACTGCCACCATCGCAGGCATACTTATTCTTTTAACGACGCCTTTGCCTTTCAATGTGCGCTATCAAATATCCAGGGCTTGGTGTGGTTTGGTGTTGTGGATGGCCAAAGTATTTTGTGGTGTGCGTTATGAAGTGGAAGGCTTGGAAAATCTGAATACGGGGCAAGCCTCGATTGTGTTAAGTAATCATCAATCGGCGTGGGAAACTTTAGCTTTGCGCTACATAATTCCTTCTACCCAGGCGGCACTATTAAAACGCTCATTAACATGGTTTCCTATCTGGGGTTGGGCATTGTCTACCCTAAATCCCATTGCTATCGATCGCAAAAAACAACGCGAAGCCCTACGCACTTTATTAGAAAAAGGTAAACTCTATTTAAATCAAGGTTTATGGGTGGTTGTTTTTCCTGAAGGTACGCGCACAGCGGCGGGAGAAGTTAAGAAATTTAGCGCGGGTGGCGCGATATTAGCGCAACAATCGGGCTGTCCTGTTATTCCCGTTGCGCATAATGCCGGCGATTATTGGCCTCGTTATAGCTTTTTAAAATATCCTGGAACCATTAAGGTAAAAATTGGCCCCGCAATTGAAAGCCAGGGGCGTAAAGCCGCGGACATCAACGCAGAGGCCGAAAGCTGGATAACTCGGGCGATAAAAGAAATGTAAAAACTTCAAGGTGAACCTTTCGCCTTGAACCTGATAGATATGCGTATAATGGCGCATATTGCTACATTAATTTAAATCATCAATAACAACGGTAATTCTCATGAAAAAACTACTGCTGATTTCCCTATCCGCATTATTACTCCCAGCTTGCGCTGATAAAAATCAATATGAACAGGCTGTATTGGAACAAATGAAGAAAGAGCAGGATATTAAGGACTATAAAATAACGCCTGAGTACATGACCAAATGTGTCGTAGATACAACTTCACAAAATATGCCCGGTATTTTTGCTTTCGACCCCAAGCGCCTAATGGCTTATCGAAACTATACAAAAATGCTGACGCTGACCAATTCGGCTGATCCTAAAAAGACACTTGAAGAATTACGTACCGATTTTGGCTCAGCTAAAGATCTTGCTGAAGCTCATACTAACTATACTGAAAGCTTGATGGAGTGCTATTCTGCAGTTATTTCGGAATCCGAAGAAGCTACAAAAGAAAAAAAATAAGGCATTAATTTTAAATTTGCACCATGCGTGATATTGCCGTACTCATATTCTTAACGGGTTGCATCATCGCAGCTCTGAAAAACCCTTGGTGGGGTGTATTATCTCTTGCCGTTTTCAGTTATTTAAATCCCCATGCCTATGCCTGGGGATTTGTTCGAACATTACCCGCTTTTCAGGTGCTTTTTTTAGTTGTTTTTTTTCGAACATTTACTACAAAAGACAAACAAGCCCTTCCTAAAGATTGGCGCATACCTGTTTTTATTATGCTTTGGGTGTATTTTGCGATTACCTCAACGCAAGCTTATTTTCCTGATGTCGCTTGGAAGAAGTTTTGGTTCGTAACAAAAATTTACCTGCCGTTTTATTTCACGTTGGTACTGATCAATACGCGCTATAAGCTCTATTGTTTAATCGTCACTATCGCGGCCTCGATTGGTATTGTGGCAGTCAAAGGCGGTATCTTCGCGATCTTGCATGGATTCTCCGCTCGAGTTTATGGCCCACCGAATACCCAGTTTGAAGAAAACAACGCATTTGCCGTAGCGATGTTAATTTGTATTCCGCTGTTATTAATTTGGCAAAAAGAAACACTGATCCCTTGGTTTAAAAAAGGAATTCTCTTGGCAATACCGATCATTTATACCGCATCATTGTCTTCCTGGTCACGTGGTGCATTACTTACCATGACAGCACTTACGCTGATGTTAATTTGGCATAGCAAACGTAAATATCTTGCAATACCGGTGGTTTTTACCGGGGCTTTTTTTATCAAGGATTACTTGCCGCAAGAGTGGTTCGGCCGCATGAACACTATTGAGACTTATCAGGAAGATGCTTCTGCGATGAGTAGAATTGAAGCCTGGACAGACGGTTGGAATCATACCCTTGAGCACCCCTTTGCAGGAGCCGGCTTTGAGGGCTGGATGTATGTAACGCAACGTGATTGGCATAGTTCGTACGTTGAGATGTTCTCGGAGCATGGCTTTATCGCATTTGGACTTTGGTTGTCATTGATACTGGGTACGTTAATAAGCTTGACTATTTTACCCAAAAAAATGCATCAGGTTGAAGGTATGGAATGGGTCGGCAATTACTGCTTTATGCTGCGCGCTTCATTGATTTGTTATATGGTTGGCACGGCTTTTTTGGGGCTTTCCTACTGGGATTTACTTTATCATTTAATATTTATCTCCGTTCTGCTTAAAAAAGTTGCTCTGGAAGAACTGGCAATCAAGCAAAAAGACAAGAATAAACCACGCTGGGCAATGAGACTGAATGATTAAGCGCAAATCGTGGCTGTCCGCAATATAATGATTGCAAATGAAAATTCAGTATTACTGCAAATCAGTTTGGTTATTTTACGCGCATACCTGCAACAGCTCCTTTATCCGGGCTTAAAATCCAAATATCCTTATCGCCAGCCCCCGGGGCTAACACCATGCCTTCAGAATAGCCAAAACGCATTTTTCTGGGTGCAAGATTAACAACAACGACAGTCAATTTGCCTTCCAAATCTTCCGGAGCGTAAGCGGATTTAATACCGGCAAATATATTGCGGGTTTCATCGCCAATGTCGACAGTCAATTGCAATAACTTATCCGAGCCTTCTATGTGATTGGCTTTGATGATTTTGCCGATACGCAAATCCAGTTTGGTAAAATCATCAAATTCGATAGTGTCGGCTATGGGTTCAAATTTTTTCTCGGTTGCATGCACAACGAGGGATTGTTTGTCAGTGGTTTTTTCCAGATTTTCTTTGGATGCTTCAATAATCGCGGTGATTTTATCGGCATCAACGCGGGTCATTAACGGTTTGAAGTCATTAATGGCATGGTGTAATAAGGGCTGTGCATTCACTGGCCAGGCTTGTGAGTCTATGTTTAAAAAGCTTTCAGCATTTTCCGCCAAAGCAGGGATTACCGGTTTTAGAAACGCCGCCAGCAAACGGAACAGGTTGATGCCCATGGAGCAAACGTCGTGTAATTGCGCATCGTTGCCTTCCTGTTTAGCAATCAACCAGGGCTTTTTTTCATCAATATATTGATTGGCTTTATCTGCCAGCGCCATGATTTCCCGCATGGCTTTACCAAATTCACGGGTTTCATAAAATTCTGCGATTTGATCATTAGCATCGATAAATTCTTGAAATAAAACAGGCTCAGAGCAGTTGGCAGACAAAATATTAGCAAAGCGTTTGCTAATAAAGCCGCTGCAACGGCTGGCGATATTGACGACCTTACCCACCAGGTCAGAGTTAACCCGCTGACTGAAATCATCAAAATTTAAGTCTATATCGTCAACACCGGCGCTGAGTTTGGCGGCAAAATAATAACGCAGGTATTCCGGGTTCAAGTGTTCCAGATAAGTTCTTGCGGTAATAAAAGTTCCGCGGGATTTGGACATTTTTTCGCCATTGACGGTTAAAAAGCCATGAGCAAAAATGGCGCTGGGTGTTCTGAAATCAGCGCCGTTCAACATTGCCGGCCAGAACAAGGCGTGGAAATAAATAATATCCTTTCCGATAAAATGGTAAAGCT
>Ga0105096_10000149_pt1 | contig 19261 bp, 18 predicted proteins | sample PPLLak3cmMay2015_FD_87036 | JGI IMG/M metagenome (GOLD analysis project Ga0105096, IMG submission 87036) | Freshwater sediment microbial communities from Prairie Pothole Lake near Jamestown, North Dakota, USA - PPLs Lake P7 Core (1) Depth... | ecosystem: Environmental > Aquatic > Freshwater >... | reverse complement strand
GCCCCTCACGCTTCGTGACCTCGGGGCCCCGGCCCCGCCCCGTTCCCAATTTCCAAGCTCAAGGAGTTCGTCATGAAGGGGGACGCCGAAGTCATTGCGCACCTCAACAAGATCCTCAAGAACGAACTCACCGCGATCAACCAGTACTTCCTGCACTCCCGCATGCTCAAGGACTGGGGGCTCACGAAGCTCGGCGACTATGAGCAGCACGAGTCGATCGACGAGATGAAGCACGCGGACAAGCTCATCGAGCGCATCCTGTTCCTCGAGGGCCTGCCAAACCTGCAGCACCTCGGCAAGCTGATGATCGGCGAGGACGTCAAGGAGATCCTCGCGTGCGATCTCAAGCTCGAGCACATCGCACACCCTGACCTCAAGGACGCGATTGCCCACTGCGAAAAAGTGGGTGACTACGTCAGCCGCGAGCTGCTCGAGGACATCCTCGAGTCCGAGGAAGAGCACATCGACTTCCTCGAGACCCAGATCGACCTGATCGGCCGGGTTGGAATCGAGAACTACTGCCAGTCGCAGATGAAAGAGCCGGGCTGAGGTGCTTCGGTGAACTCGCGCGCGCTGCTTGCCCTGATGCTGTTGGCGGGCATGTCCCCCGGCGTTCACGCCGAAGACGTCGTCCGGCGCGCCTCCCCGGGCTTTCCGATCTCGAGCAGCGTAACAGTGCCCGGTGGCTCGGAAATCGTCTTCCTCAGCGGAATGCTGGCCGACGCCGCTGACGCCAAGGCCGCCGCGGGCAGCATCGAGCGGCTCGGGGACACCGCGACCCAGACGAAGAGCGTGCTCGGCAAGATCCAGAAGGAACTGGAGGCGATTGGCCTCGGCATGCAGGACGTGGTGAAGATGAACGTGTTCCTGGTCGGCGACCCGCGACGGGACAACACGATGGACTTCGAAGGCCTGATGAAGGGCTACCTGCAGTTCTTCGGCACCGAAGAGCAGCCCAACGTGCCGGCACGAACCACGGTGCAGGTCGCGGGCCTGCCGATCCCCGGCGCGCTGGTGGAGATCGAGGTGGTGGTGGCACGCCGCGGCCGACAGTGAACCGATGACCGGGCGGACGATCGGCGTGGCCGCCCGCATTTCGCGGCGCCCTGTCACTGCCTGTCGTTCGACCGGGGCCCCGGTACCTCCGGATTGACAGGCCACCGGCGCGCCATAGCATCGCGCCAGTCCCGCGCGCCCCGTCGCTCGATCCTCGACGGCGCCTTCCCGGAGCCCGCCATGCCTGCACCCAGATCGCCCAAGCGCCCGTCCCTGCCACCGCTGCCCGAATGGTTTCCGCGCGGCACCGCACTGCTGCGTGATCCGTCGCTCAACAAGGGCACGGCGTTTACCGAGGCCGAGCGCGACGCGCTGGGACTGCGCGGCCTGCTGCCGCCACAGGTAGGTACCCAGGAACTGCAGGCCGCTCGCGTGCTCGAGAATTTCCGGCGCCTGGAATCGCCGCTCTCGAAGTACATCCTGCTCGAGGCGCTGCAGGACCGGAACGAGGCGCTCTTCTTCCGGGTGATCACCGACAACCCGGACGAGATGATGCCGATCATCTACACGCCGACGGTCGGCCTCGCCTGCCAGCAGTTCGGACACATCTACCGGCGGCCGCGAGGGCTGTACATCTCGGCTGCGGACCGCGGCCGCATAGGGCAGGTGATGCGCAACTGGCCGCAACGCCAGGCAGCGATGATCGTCGTGACCGATGGCGAGCGCATCCTCGGCCTCGGCGACCTCGGTGCGAACGGCATGGGCATCCCGATCGGCAAGTTGTCGCTGTACTCGGCCTGCGCCGGCCTGCATCCGCGCCTGTGCCTGCCGGTCATGCTCGACGTCGGCACCAACAATCAGGCGCTGCTCGAGGACCCGCTGTACATCGGCCTGCGCCAGAAGCGCCTGTCGGGCGACGCGCTCGACGAGATCGTCGAGGAGTTCATCGAGGCGTCGCAGCGCGTGTTCCCGGGCATCGTCGTGCAGTTCGAGGACTTCGCCAACCACAACGCGTTCCGGCTGCTGCGCCGCTACCGCGACCGCATCTGCTGCTTCAACGACGACATCCAGGGGACCGCCTCCGTGACCGTGGCCGGGGTCTTCTCCGCGCTGCGCGTCACCGGGCAGCGCATGGCGGAGCAGACCTTCCTGTGCCTCGGCGCCGGCGAGGCCGCGACGGGCATCTCCGACCTGCTGGCCGCTGCAATGGTGGACGACGGACTCACGCCGGCGCAGGCGCGCGGCCGTTGCTGGATGGTGGATTCCAAGGGGCTGGTGGTGGCAGCCCGCACCGACCTCGCCGAGCACAAGAAGGCCTACGCGCACGAGCACCCGCCGGTTGGGGATTTCATCGGCGCCGTGAAGTCGCTGCAGCCCACCGCGATCATCGGCGTGGGCGCGACGCCCGGCATGTTCACGCGCGAAGTCGTCGAGGAGATGACGCGGCTGAACGAGCGGCCGATCGTGTTCGCACTGTCGAACCCGACCTCGAAGTCCAAGTGCACCGCCGCGCAAGCCTATGAGTGGTCAGGCGGCAAGGCGCTGTTCGCCTCGGGCAGCCCGTTCGACCCGGTGGACTTCGGCGGCCGGCGCCTCGTCCCGCGGCAGGGCAACAACTCCTACATCTTCCCCGGCGTCGGACTCGGCGTGGTCACGGTCCGCTCGACGCGCGTCACGGACGAGATGTTCATGGCGGCGGCGCGCACGCTGGCCGAGCACACGAGCGAGGCGGACCTCGCGCAGGGCAGCCTCTACCCGCCGCTCAACCGCGTACGCGACGTCTCGGCCCACATCGCCGCGGCGGTCGCCGAAGTGGCGTTCCGCGGCGGCCATGCGCGGGTCGAGCGTCCCGACGACCTGGTCGAGTACATGACGTCGCAGATGTACGACCCGCGCTACGTAAGCTACGTGTGAGCTGAGTCTGCGGCCAATTCGCGACCTCGCTGCAGGCGGGGAACATCGCATTTTCACTGTTCGCAGGAAAACGGGTAGCGTGCCCTCCCGCGCACCCGACCAGCACCCGGAGGCTCGATGCGCCCGCCCTCCCGCCGTTCGATGCTGCTGCTCGCCATTGCCGTGCTGGCGATCGCGTGGTTGCTCACCGCCGACCGTCGGTCCGTCGAGCCGGGGCTGCACGTGGACATCGACCCCGCGCCGTTTCACGACGCACGCCGCGATGCCGTGCGCACGGAGCAAGTCATCCGGCGCACCGACACCAGCACTGCCGCTGCCGACCGTCCGCCGAACGTGGTCGTGATCCTGGCGGACGACCTCGGCTACGGCGACCTGGGCAGTTACGGCGCCCGTGCCATCCGCACCCCGAACCTCGACCGGCTTGCCGCCGAGGGCGTGCGCTTCACGGACTTCTACGCGAGCGCGTCGGTCTGCTCGCCATCGCGCGCCGGCCTGCTCACCGGCCGCTACCCGGTGCGCACCGGCATTTCGTACGTGATCTTCGCGAGCGGGATCTCGCCCGGCCACCGCTTCGACCTCGCGCTCGCGAGGCTGGGGTCGCGGCTCGGCACCTCGCGATTCCACGACTCGTACGTCAGCGGCCTGCCGGACTCGGAGATCACGCTGGCCGAGGCGCTGAAGGTGGCGGGCTACGCCACGGGGCACATCGGCAAGTGGCACCTCGGCGACTTCTCGCACGACGAGCGCTTCCTGCCGAACCGCCACGGCTTCGATTTCTTCGAGGGCATCCCTCATTCGAACGACGAGTTCCCGGTCGCGATGTGGCGCAACGACGAGGAACTCACGCCCAACGTCGGGCTCGACCAGGAGCGAATGACGTCCGACTTCACCCGCGCCGCCGTCGAGTTCATCGATCGACACCGCGACCAGCCGTTCTTCCTCTATCTCGCGCACAAGGACGTGCACGTGCCGCTCTTCCCGTCGCAGCGGTTTCGCGGCCAGTCCGCGGCCGGCCCCTACGGAGACGCGGTCCAGGAACTCGACTGGAGCGTGGGCGAGGTGCTGCGGGCACTCGAGGAGCGCGGCCTGCGCGAGCGCACCCTGGTGGTGTTCACCAGCGACAACGGCGCCTGGTTCCAGGGGAGCACGCACGGCCTGCGCGGCCGCAAGGGCATGCCGTGGGAAGGCGGGCAGCGCGTGCCGATGATCGCCTCGTGGCCGGAACGCCTGCCGGCCGGCGCCACCGTGGACGCGCCGGCGATGAACATCGACCTCTTCCCCACGGTACTGCGACTCGCCGGCCTCGGGCTGCCCGACGATCGCGTCATCGACGGCCGCGACCTGTGGGGCCTGATGAGCGGCGACGATCCGACTCCACCCCACGAGGCGCTGCTGTTCTTCGACGACAAGGTGATCGACGGCGTACGCTCCGGCCAATGGAAGTACTACCGCTACGTCGACCGCTACTACTGGCCGGTGCCGCTCGACAAGCCGAATTCTCTGTCCGGCCGGCGCTTCGCCCGCTACGGTTACGTCGACGAGCACTCCGGGCGCGAGCTGCGCCTCTATGCAGACGACCCCATGCTCTACGACCTCGCGCTCGATCCGGGCGAGGCGTACAACCTTGCGACCCGGCAGCCGGAAGTGGCCGCGCGCCTGCTCGGCCACATCGAGCGCTGGGAACAGGACTGGCTCACGAACCCTCGCGGCTGGAAGTGACATGAGCACACGCAACCTCGCCCTGCAGGTCGATCGCGCGCGCCACGGCGAATCGCGCATCCACGAGTCGGAGCTGCCCGCCCTCGCCCCGGGCCAGGTGCGCCTGCGCATCGAGCGCTTCGCCGTGACGGCCAACAACGTGACCTACGCCACCACGGGCGAGCTGCTCGGCTACTGGGACTTCTTCCCCACCGGCGATCCCGGCTGGGGCTGCGTGCCCGCGATGGGATGGGCCGAGGTAGTCGAGTCGGAGAATCCCGGGATTCCCGTCGGCGGTCGCTACTACGGCTGGTACCCGATGTCGCGCCACGTGGACTTCACCGCGACACCGACCGCCGACGGCTTCCGCGACGACGGCCCGCACCGGGCCGCACACGCGCCCGTCTACCGCGCCTACGTCGCCACCGACCGTGACCCGTTCCACGAGCCCGGCAGCGACGCGGAGGATCGCCACGCGCTGCTGCGCGGGCTGTACATCACCGGCTGGCTCGCGGAGGACTACTTCGCCGACCACGACTGGTTCGGCGCCCGGCGGGTGCTGGTACTGTCGGCCTCGAGCAAGACCGCGATCGGGTTCGCGCACTGCGCCGATGCCCGCGCCGGGATCGAGGTCATCGGCGTCACGTCGCACCGCAACCACGCGTTCACGCACTCGCTCGGCTGCTACGACGAGGTGCTGACCTACGACGACCTGCACTCCGTCCCCTCGAGCTCGCCCATCGTGTCGATCGACATGGCAGGCAGCGGCCCGGTGCTCGCGGCGGTGCACACGCACTTCGGCGACGAACTCAGGCACTCCATGGCGGTCGGCCGCAGCCACCACGAGGCCCCACCGCGCACGGCGGTATTGCCCGGTCCGAAGCCCGCGTTCTTCTTCGCCCCGACGCAGGTGAAGAAGCGCGTGCAGGAATGGGGCCTGCGCGGCTACCAGGATCGGATCGCCAGCGCGGTGCAGGAGTTCGTGGGCTGGAGCCGCGACTGGCTAAGGGTTCAGCACTCGCGCGGCGCGACGGCGGCCGCGGCGACCTGGCGCGAGGTCCACGCCGGGCGGGTCGCGCCCGACGTGGGCCACATCGTCTCGCTATTCGATTGACGGCTTGCGATAGACGACGCCGTCCTTCATCACGAAGGCCACCTTGCTGGTGAGCGCGATGTCGCTGATCGGGTTGCCCGGCACCGCCACGACGTCGGCCCGGAAGCCGGGCTCTAGCTGGCCGAGGTCGCGCTCGCCGAGCACCTCCGCGGCGCGGTAGGTCGCCGCCTGCAGCGCCTCGGCCGCCGGCATCCCGGACTCGACCATGTAGCCGAACTCGAGTGCGTTGTCGCCGTGCGGGCCGACGCCCATGTCGGTCCCGAACGCGATCTTGACCCCGGCCTTGTAGGCCTTCGCGAAGGTGTCCTGGATCTGCGCGCCGATGCGCTCGGCCTTCACCCGCACGATCTCGGGCAGGTAGCCGGGCACCTTGGCCTTCTCCGCGACGAAGCGGCCGGCCGAGATCGTCGGCACGTACCAGGTACCGTGCTTCTTCATGAGCGCGAAGATTTCCTCGTCCATGTAGGTGCCGTGCTCGATGGACGTCACCCCGCCCTCGATCGCGCGCTTCATGCCTTCCTTGCCGTGGGCGTGGGCGGCCACCGCGTAGCCGTAGTCCTTCGCCGTCTCGACGATGGCGCGGATCTCGTCGTCCATGAACTGCGGCGCATCGCCGCTCTTCGCGTAGCTCATCACGCCGCCCGTGGCGGTGATCTTGATGACGTCCGAGCCGTCCTTGTAGCGCTGGCGCACGGCCTGGCGGGCCGCGTCGGTCCCGTTCACCACGCCCTCGGTCGGGCCCGGCGTGCCGACCACGAAGGACAGCTCGGAATTCATGCCATTGGTGGGGTCGGCGTGGCCGCCCGTGGTGGCGATGGACTTGCCCGCGGCGTAGATGCGCGGCCCCTTGACGAGCCCGGCGTTGATGGCGTCGCGCAGCTTCAGCGTGACCTCGCCGCCGAGATCGCGCACGGTCGTGAAGCCCGCCAGCAGCGTCTTCTCCGAGTAACCGACCGCCCGCAGCGCGAAGTCGGTGTCGTCGAGGCGGAAGCGCTCCTCGTAGCTGCGCGGCCCCGACTGCATGGCCATGTGCACGTGCAGGTCGATCCAGCCCGGCATGCAGGTGTGGCCGGCGAGGTCCACCTCGCGCGCGCCGGGCACCGACACGCGGCCCGGCAGCACCTGGCTGATCTTCCCCTCGCTGGTGACGATCGTGCGTGCGCCTACGAGTCGCGCCGACTTCGAGTCGAACACCTCGCCGCATTTCAGGGCGACGGTCTCGGCGGCGGCGGGCACGGCGGCCGCGAGTGCGGCGGCGAGCAGGATCAGGCGCATGGGATGGCTCCGGCGGAAAGGACCGCGAGTCTAGCAACATCCGGGCGGCTGACCGGGCCGGGCCGTCGCAGCCGCGAGCCATGAAGACGTAGATCCGGACCTCAATGACCGCTAATCTCCGCCCACCTTGACCGCGTCCCTGCCCCCACCCGCCGCGACGCGTGCCACGTACGCCAAGCTCGTGGCCGTCCCGGCCATCTGGGGCGGCACGTTCATCGCAGGGCGGATCCTCGCGCTCGCCGTCCCCGCGGCCGTCGGCTCGCTGCTGCGCTTCGTCGTCGCCGTCGCCGCACTGCTCGCCGCCGCATGGTGGATCGAGGGCGGCCTGCCGCGCCTCACCCGGCGGCAGCTGCTCGGCACCGTGCTGCTCGGCGCCACCGGCATCTTTGCCTACAACCTGTTCTTCCTCGGCGCGCTGGCGCGGCTGCCGGCCAGCCGCACCTCGCTGATCATCGCGCTGAACCCGGTGATCACCATCGCCGCGGCCTCGCTGCTGCTCGGCGAGCGCATGAGCCCGCGGCGCTGGCTCGGCGTGGCCGTCGCACTCTTCGGGGTGTGGATCGTGATCTCGCGGGGCGACGTGCTGGGATCGGTGGCGGGCGCCGTCGGCCTCGGCGAGCTGCTGATGCTCGGCGGCGTGTGCTCGTGGGCGGCGTACACGCTGATCGGCCGGCGTGTGCTCGCGGGACTCACGCCGCTCGCTGCCACGACCTGGGCCGCACTGTGGGGGACGGCCCTGCTCGCACTCGCCGCGCTGCCCCAACTCGACAACGTCGAGGTAGCCGACCTCACACTTCCCGTCGTGTTCAGCGTGCTGTACCTCGGCGTGCTCGGCACGGCCGTCGGCTTCGTCTGGTACTACCAGGCCGTGCAGCGGCTCGGCGCCTCGCGCACCGTGATCTTCAACAACCTCGTGCCGGTGTTCGGCGCCACTTTCGGCGTGCTGCTGCTCGGCGAGCCGCTGCTGCCGAGCATGCTGCTCGGCGGAGTGATCGCGGTCGCCGGCGTGATGCTGGTGACCAAGGCCTGAGCGCGGACCGGTCAGGCCGTGGAGCGGGCCTCGTACACCATCCGGCCGATCTCGGCGTAGCCCAGCATGGCGCCCTCGAAGTTGTCGAGCAGCGTACGGGCGAGCGCCGGCAACTCAGTTGCGGGCTGGCCGGACTCCTCGAGCAACCCCTCGGCGAACTTCGGATCGATGAAGAACAGCAGCGCGCTCAGGCAGGCGCCGAGTTCCTCGTCCACGTCCTGCGGAAGGTCCACCTCCCAGGCCTCCTCCAGCCAGTCGTGGCCCTGCGCGAAGCCGTGCGACCAGTGCATGAGCGGCGCGTCCTTGTCGAAGTTGGCCTCGGCCGGCTGGCGCACCTCGATGCAGACGGGCAGCCGCACCGTCGCCTCGAGCACGTCGCGATTGAGCTGGTTGTAGAGCGCCATGATCACGTGGTGGAAGCGCACGGCCTGCGCCTCGTCGGCAAACACCGGCTCGTCGGCGTCGAAGATGGCGGGTATCCACTCCGAGGGCATGACGAGGTCGGGGGCCGAGACCACTGCGAACAGGAACCCGTAGAGTTCCTCGAGGCTGAGCGTGCCGGGCTCGCGCTTGCGTGCGTCGGCCAGGAATTGCCCGAGCCACGCCTCGTCGGCGGGCGACAGGTCGGGGATGTGGGTGCCGGTCGGTGTGCTGCTCATCCGCGCAGTTTACGCGGTCAGGCGAGCCGGAGCAGGTGTTCCCCGTAGCTGCGGACATCGTCCCAGTCCGTGTAGTCGATGACGGTGCGCGGGTCGGTCGGACCGTGGGTGAACTTCATGATCATCTGGATCATGAGGCGCTCGTGCCAGGGCCAGGACGGGTAGTCGACCTTGCCGGCAATCACCTTGAGGTCCTTCGGGCGCCAGGGAGAGAGCTGCAGGAACTTCTGCATGTAGCGGTTGCCCTCGACCGTCGCCTTCTCGGGCGTGCGGGCCACCACCGACACGTTGAAGAAGCTGCTCGGCCGGGCCTCGAGCGAGGAGCGGTGCCGGCTGATGAACTCGAACACGCTCTTGTCATAGGTGCCGTACAGTACCGGTGCACCTAAGGCGATCACGTCGTACCGGTCCCAGTCCACGCCCTCGTGCCCGGCCTCGTTGATGTCCATCATCTCGGCGCGACCACCCGCGGCAACCGCGCCCGCGCAGACGCGCCGCGCGATGCGCGCCGTGTGCCCGCCCCGGCTCATGTACAGGAACAGGATCGATTTCATGCCTGCTGCTCCACCGTCCCGTGCCCGCGACCGGGCTTGCGAAGCATCCACGGTACGCGGCGGCATGGCGAGGAGGAATCGCGGAAAGCCGACATCCGCGCAGGCCCGTCACGGTCCTCGGCCATAATGCCGACCGCATGCGCCGTCTCTCCCTGTCGCTGCTCGGGCTCGCGCTCCTTGCCGGCCACGCCGGCGCCGGGGAGTGGGTGACGATCGCCCCCGGTATCGAGCACCGGCACGTCGTGCGCGAGGGCGTCGATGCACACGCGGTGCGCGTCGACTTCGAAGCCGCGTGCGTCGCGGTCGTCGCCACGGCCAATGCCGATCGCGGCACCACCGTCAGCGAGTTCGCCCGTCGCGTGGGTGCCGTGGTCGCCATCAACGGCGACTACTTCGATGCCGCACTCGCGCCCGTCGGCCTCGCGATGGGGGACGGCGAGGTGTGGGCGCAGGCGGACGAGCGCGTCCGGCGCCAGGAAGTCGTGGGCGTGGGCGGCCGGCGCGTCGAGATATTCCCGCGCGCTGAGCCGCTGCGGTCGCCGGCCCCGTGGATGACGGGAGCCGTCTCCGGCTGGCCGATGGTGGTCGAGGACTGCGCGCCGGTCGCGAAGCTGCCGGGCAGCGATTTTTTCACCCACGCACCGCATCCCCGTACGGCCGTCGGACTGTCCGCGGATGGACGGCAACTCTTTCTGCTGGTCGCGGACGGCCGGCGCGCGGAAGCGGCCGGCCCGACGTTGCCCGAGCTTGCGGCCCTGATGGTGGAGCTGGGTGCCTGCACCGCGCTCAACCTCGACGGCGGCGGCTCGAGCGCACTGTGGGTGCGTGAGCGCATCGTCAACCAGCCGAGCGACCTCGTCGAGCGACCGGTCGCCAACCATCTCGCCGTCGTGCCGGCGGCGGAGTGCGATTCGCAAGGAGGTACCGATGCCCGCGCCGATGCCCAGCGTTGAACAGGTGGACGACCTGCCGAGCCTCATGGAACGGCGCATCCCGCCCGAGTGGCAGGACCTCAACGGCCACGTCAACGTGCGCCACTACCTCGCGCTCTACGACGAGGCGAGCTGGCCGATGCTCGGGCAGCTCGGCCTCGACGAGCGCAGCTTCACCGAGGACCGCGTGGGCCTTTTCGACCTCGAGCACCACCTGTGGTACCTCGCCGAACTGCACGTCGGCGACCTCGTGAGCGTGCACTCGCGATTCGTCGCCCGCGGCGTCAAGCGCTACCACGGCGTGATGTTCATCGTGAACCGGACCCGGTCGCGGCTCGCGAGCGCCTTCGAGTACGTGAGCAGCGGCGCCGACCTCGCGGCGCGCCGCACGGCGCCGCTGCCGGAGCGCTTCACGGCCGGGTTCGACCGGATGCTGGCAGTGCACGCGCGGCTCGCCTGGCCGCCCCCCGTGTGCGGGGTGATGTCGCCCTGAAGCGCGGGCTGAGGCATGGGTCACTGCGGCGGCCGCTGGGCTCCTGCTAGCATAGTCAGCCCCACCGCCTTCCCTGCCCGAGGTCCACGATGAGCCTGTCCCTCCGCGAGCAGCTGCTCAAAGCCGGGCTCGTCACCGATAAGCAGGCGAAGCAGGCCGAGCGCCAGACCAGCCAGCAGGCGCACCAGCGCAAGAAGGGCAGTGCGCCCGACCCGGCGGCGAAGCAGAAGGCCGCGGCGCAGCAGGCCGCGGCGGCCAAGCTCGCCCGCGACCTCGAGCTCAACCGCAAGCAGCAGGAAAAGGCGCAGCGCCGGGCGCGCGCCGCCGAGCTGCGCCAGCTCGTCGAGCAGCTGCGGGTGCCACGTCCCGAGAGCGACGAGTACTACAACTTCGTGGACGGCGGCCGGATCCGCCGCCTGCAGATCACGCCCGAGCTGCGCGCCCGGCTGGCCGCAGGCACCGTCCCGATCGTCCGCTACGACGGCCGCTACGACCTCTTGCCGGGTGAAGTCCTCGAGCGCATCCGTGAGCGTCACGCCGACGCGATCGTGGCGAACCCGGTGGCCGACTCGCCAGCACCGCCGGCCGAGGACGACCCTTACAAGGACTTCGTCGTCCCCGACGACCTGACGTGGTGAGCGGGATGAGTGCTGCCTTCGGCGCGGTGCTCGACTCGCTGCGTCGCGACGGCGACGCCTGGACAGTCACAATCCCGAAAGCCTGGTCGAACGGCCGGACCGTGTTCGGCGGCATGCAGGTGGCGCTGAGCGTGCGGGCGATGCGCGGCGCGCTGGGCGAGGTCCTGGGCGACGGGCGCAGCAGCGTCGCCGCCCTGCCCCTGCGCAGCCTGCAGACAACGTTCGTGGCGCCGGTACCTGCGGGTACTCGCGTTGAGCTGCGCCCCGAATTCCTGCGCAGCGGCCGCTCGGCCACCCACGCGCGTTGCGACCTGCTGCACGATGGCGCATCGGCCTGTACGACGGTCGCGATCTTCGGCGCCGCACGGCCTTCGAGCATCGTGCTCGACATCCCGCGACCGTCGATCGACGTCGATCCCGAGACGCTCCCCGACCTGCCGTACCTCCCGGGCATCACTCCGGAGTTCCTGCAGCAGCTGCAGCTGCGCTGGGGCGTGGGCAGGGTGCCTTACTCCGGCCACGGCGAGCCGCACTCGACGATCTTCGCTCGGCTGCGCGACCCCGACTGCAACGCCGAGGATGCGCTGATCGCGCTGGCCGACTCCATCCCGACCCCGGGCCTGTCGATGCTCGAACGGCCCGCTCCGGCCACCTCGATGAACTGGATGCTGGAACTGATCGGCGACCCGACGCTGCTCGAGCGCGAGCAGTGGTCGATGATCGGCACCGACGTGCGCGCCGGCGCCGACGGCTACCTGAGCCAGACCTCGGTGCTGTGGGGCTCGAGCGGGCACGCGTTCTCGGTCAGCCACCAGAGCGTGGCGATCTTCGGCTGACGGCGGTCGGCTGTCCGCGCACCACCCGCCGCCGTGACGACTCTCATCGCCATCGCGCTCGTCCTCGCCACGGCCGCGCTGCTGTGGGGGGTGGTGAGCTACAACCTGCTGGTGCGCGACCACCATCGCGTCGCGCATTCGTGGAGCGATGTCGGGGTGCAGCTCGCACGCCGCCACGATCTCGTCCCGAAGCTCGTGGAGGTCGTACAGCGCCACGCCGGGTACGAGCGCGCCGTGCTCGAGGAGGTGACCGCGCTGCGCACGGCCGGGATGCGCGAGACCTCTCCCGCAGCCCTCGGCGCCGTCGAAGGCCGCCTCGGCGCCGGCCTGCAGCGGCTGCTGGCGATCGCCGAGGCCTATCCAGATCTCACGGCCAGCGCGAGCTACCTCGAGCTCATGCGCAACCTCTCGGATGTCGAGCAGCAGATCCAGTTCGCACGCCGCTACTACAACGGCGCGGTGAACAACCTCAACACCCGCATCGCCACGTTCCCTGACCTGCTGGTGGCGCGGCTGCTGCGCTTCGTGCCGGCCGAGTACTTCGAGTTCGAGCCGTGACGCGGTTGCTGCCCGCACTGGCCCTGCTCCTTGCGGTGGTCGCCGCCCGGGCCGACGAGCGCATCCTCGACTGGCAGAGCGACATCCACGTGCTGCCGGACAGTACCCTCGAGGTGACCGAGACACTGCGGGTGCGGGCCGAAGGCGAGCAGATCCGCCGCGGCCTGCTGCGCGACTTCCCGACCCGCTACGTCGATCGCCACGGCCGGCGCGTCGTGACCGGCTTCGAGGTGATCTCGGTCCGGCGCGACGGCGCCAGGGAGCCGCACGCGCTCGAGAAGCTGGCGAACGGCGTGCGCATCCGCATCGGTGATCCCGAGGTGTACCTGACGCCCGGCGACTACACCTACACCATCACCTATCGAACCGACCGGCAGCTCGGCTTCTTCGCCGATCACGACGAGCTGTACTGGAACGTCACCGGCAACGGCTGGGACTTCCCGATCGACGCGGTACGAGCGCAGGTATTCCTGCCAGGCCACATCGACGCCGCCTCGATCGCCGCCGAGGCCTACACCGGGCCGCAAGGCGCGCAGGGACGCGACTGGGAGGCCGACTCGGATCCGAGCCTCGCGACCTTCCGCAGCACGCGCGGGCTCGGTCCACGCGAGGGCCTCACCATCGTGGCGAGCTGGCCGAAAGGGCACGTCGTGCCGCCGGGCCTCGACCAGCGCGCCGGTTACCTCGTGCGCGACGCCTGGCCGGCGGGTCTCGCGCTCGGCGGGCTCGCGCTGCTGCTCGGGTACTACCTCGGGGTGTGGCGACGGGTCGGACGGGATCCGCCGAAGCAGGTGATCGTCCCCCGCTACGAGCCGCCGGCGGGGCTGTCGCCGGCCGCCATGCGCTTCCTGCGACGCATGGCGTACGACGATCGTTGCTTCGCGGCCGCTGTACTGAGCCTCGCGGTGCAGGGGGCGCTGCGCATCGAGCAGGAATCAGGGGGACTCTTCAACCGGACCCGCAAGTTCACGCTGCATCGCGCCGATCCTGCGGCCGTCGCGGCGCTCGCCGAGGACGAGCGCGTGCTGCGCGACCGGCTGTTCGCCGCTGCAACCAGCGTCGAGCTCGACAACGCCAACCACGTGGCGCTGAGCGGCGCAAAGCTCGACCACCTGCGGACGCTCAAGGCGCGCTACATGCCCTCTGCGTTCCGTGCCAACGGCGTCTGGCACGCGTTCGGCATCGCGTTGAGCCTGCTCATCGGCGTGTTCGGCGTGCTGATTCCCGCGGCGAAAGGCGGCTTCGGACCGTCGTGGTGGTTCATGACGGGGCCGGGCCGGGTGGCCCTCGCGGCGGTCGGCGTCGCGCTGATCGCGAACGTCGCGTTCGGCCGGCTGCTCAAGGCCCCCACCACCGCCGGCCGCGCAACCATGGACCACGTCGAGGGATTCCGCATGTACCTCGACGTCGCCGAGGGCGACGAGCTCAAGCTCATCGACGCGCCGCCGCTCACGGTGCGCCTCTACGAGCGCTACCTGCCCGCCGCGCTCGCACTCGAGGTCGAGCAGCGCTGGGCGGAGCGGTTCGCGACGATGTTCGCCACACAGGCTGCGGCGCACACGCCGGGCTGGTACTCGGGCGATGCCTGGGACACGCGCAGGGTCGCGGGCTTCACCACGGGCTTCGGCTCCTCGTTCAACAGCGCGATCAGTTCATCGTCGACCGCTCCTGGCTCGAGCTCGGGCGGCGGCGGCGGCGGCTCGTCTGGCGGAGGAGGAGGTGGTGGTGGCGGGGGCGGCTGGTGAGCGGTCGCCCCGCCATACCCGTCCGCTCCGGCGCAGGCGTGAGGCAACTCAAACACATCTGACTGTCGCGGATACCGGGTGCCGGGCGACGGCCCGACGACCCGGTCAGGTCGCGGCCTGCGACCCCACCCAGCGCTCCAGCACGGGAACCTGCCTGGCCCGGACCTCCGCGCGGTAACGGATGTCGGCCATGGCCGTGTCTGCCGAGCGCCGTGCGTCGGCGGGCAGGGAGCGTTCCGCATATGCCCACACCTTCTCGACCATCGCCGGATCGAAGGACTGCGCGGCGAGCAGGGGAATGAACGAATGCCGGGACGAAGCCTCCACCAGATCGAGCACCTTCGCTTCGTGCCTCACGGCAAAATCGAAGGCGAGTTCCGGGTGCTCGTATGACACCTGGGCAATCATCGCTGCGGCGGAATCGCGCGGAGCCTCGGGCGAAATGGCGAATTCGAGCGTGCGCGCTGCGAGCTCAGGGTCGCGCGCTGCCCCGAGCGCACGCCACAGTTCCTGCTTCTCGACCGGCTCGCCGGCCGCAATTGCGCGCCGACGGATTTCGTCCCAGGTTGCACCGTCTGCGTGCCGCGCGACGACGTTGATCACGGCGGTACGGATGGCCGGAGGCAGGGCGTCAAGTGCCTGCGCGGCACGGCCAAATCGCTGCCGTGCCTCGGCCAGTACGACCGGATCCTCCAGTCGTCCGAGTGTATGGATCAGCTGTTCGCGCAGCAGGGCGGCGTTGTCGCCCTCGCCATCGATCGGCAGCCACCCAACCCGCGCAAATGCCGGCTGCAACCGGGCCCGGGCGTGGGCGCGCCAGGCGCCCTGCTCCGGGGAACCCTCGAACAGCCGGTCGATGCGCGCAAAGGTACGAGTGAGCTGCAGGAGTATCAGCGGGTCACTGTCGGCCGTCACGACCGAGGCGAGGTCCAGATACTGGGTAACCGGCAGTTCACCCGCCTCGCCGAGTGACCAGACGTCGTTGAGGAGGCCGAGACGGTCGACCTCGTCGAGTCCGCCGAAGGCCGCACGCAGCCGCATGAGATCAGCCTCGGAGTATCTGGTGCGGAAGTACCCCGCCTGGCCAGTGTTGACGACCACGACTCCGCAGCCGTCCACCGAGGTCGTCACGGGCTTGCCGTCCTTGCCGAGCTGGACCGTCGTGACGGAGCCGCCGTCGGTGGAGCGAAGGCGCACCGGGATCGTCCACGTGTACAGCCGCGGATCCCTCGCGCCGGTCTCGAAGCGCTGCTGGGCGAGGGTGACCGGCGTGCGCCCGTCCCGGCAGGCCGAGGTCTCCACCGTGACCATCGGAACGCCGGGCTGCAGCGTGAAATCGTGTGCGATCTCCTTCACAGGCTGTCCGGTGGCCGCGGCAAGCTCGGCCCAGAGCTGTTCCGTCACGGCGTTGCCAAAGGCGTGGGCACGCAGGTATCGACGGATTCCTTCGCGGAAGCCGGCCTCACCCAGGTAGTCCTCGAGCATATTGAGCACCGCCGGGCCCTTGGAGTACGAGATCGCATCGAACGACTGGTTGGCCGCTTCGACGGACGGCACGGGGCGCACGATCGGGCGCGTCGCCGCGCTGGCGTCGCGCCGCAATGCGTATTCACGCGTGTCGTTCACGAACTGCAGCGCCGGCTTGTTGCCCGGAAGCAGGGCCGCCTCGACCTTGCCCTGCATCCACGAAGCGAAGCCCTCGTTGAGCCAGAGGTCGTCCCACCACTCCATGGTGACGAGGTTGCCGAACCACTGGTGCGCGATTTCGTGCGCGACGATCAGGAACACGATGCGTCGATCCGACACCGACGTTCGCGCCTGATCGACCAGCAGGTAGGGCTCGAAGTACATGATCGCACCCCAGTTCTCCATGGCCCCGAAGAACTGGCTGCTGCCGGGAACGGCGATCTGGTCGAGCTTCGGCAGCGGGTAGGGCGTCCCGAAGTAGGCGTTGTACCAGGGCAGGAGGCGCGCGGTCGCCTCGAGCGCGTAGCGGCCGGTGTCGGCTGCACCGCGGCGCGTGACGATGCCCGCGTCGACGCCCGCGACGGGCTGTGCGAGCCGGTCGAGTTCGCCGACCGACAGGTGCAGCAGGTAGGACGACATGCGCGGGCTGGTCGCAAACCGTACGCGCTGCCGGTCGCCCTCGACCTTGATATCGAGCGCCGGCATGTTCGAGTAGGCGACCTGCCCGGCCGGTATCACGACCTCGAGGGCGAACGTCGCCTTCGCGGCCGGCTCGTCCCACATGGGCGCGAAGCGCCGGCCATCCGCGACCTGGAATTGGCTGGTCAGCATGCGGCGCTTGCCGGCCGGGCCGTCGTAGTCGACCGCGAACAGTCCCATTGCCGTGTTGTAGATCTTGCCCGAGTAGTCGATCGCGAGGCGGTGACGTCCTGGCGCGACGGGCTCCGCCAGCTCGAATCGCGCCACCTGGCCGTCCGCGTCGATCCCGACACCGGACACGGGCACGCCGTCGAGCTCGGCCCGGGCGATCGCGAGGTCGAGCGCGTTGAGCGTGATCACGCGAGTCGCGTCCTGGACCTCGAGGTCGATGACGGCCCGGCCGTCGAAGCTCAGCGCCTGGGCATCCGGCACTATGCGGATCTCGTAGTGCAGCGGCGTGACGCCCGGGGGCAGCCTCCCCGCGAAGACCTCCGTCGCCGCCGCCAGCGACGGCACTGCGAATGCGAGACAAAGCAATACGAGCCGCGAAACTTTCGTTTGCATCATTGGCTCCCCGAGGGTTGGAGTCTACGGGTCGGAATCCATGCCTTGCGCCAAGCTAGCACGGGCTGGCCGGCTCAGGACAGGATCAGTATGGTGCGGACATGAAACGATCTGCACGGGCACTCGCCGCGGTCGGGGCCGCACTCGTCGTGCTGGTCGGGACCTTTACGCTGCTGAACTGGGCGCCGGACCGGCCGGCCAGCGAGCTTGCCGCCCGCTGGGCCGGTCCGCCCTCGACCTTCCTCGAACTCGCCGGCCTGCGGGTCCACCTGCGCGACGAAGGTCCGCGCGACGACCCGATGCCGATCGTCCTGCTGCACGGCACGTCGGCATCGCTGCACACGTGGGACGGCTGGGTCGCGGCCCTGGCGCCCGCGCGGCGCGTCGTCCGCGTCGACCTGCCGGGCTTCGGGCTCACCGGTCCGGCGCCGGACGGCGACTATCGCATCGAGCGCTACGTCGGGTTCATCACGGCGCTGCTCGATGGCCTCGGCATCGAGCGCTGCGTGCTGGCGGGCAACTCCTTCGGCGGCTGGATCGCCTGGGAGACGGCGCTCGCGGAGCCCGGGCGCGTCGCCGCACTCATCCTCGTGGACTCGGCGGGCTATCCGCTCGAGTCGGAGTCGGTGCCGATCGGCTTTCGCATCGTGCGGATGCCGCTGCTCAACCGCCTCATGGAGGTCACGCTGCCGCGCGGCGTCGTCGAGTCGAGCCTGCGCAACACCTACGGCGATCCGTCGCGCGTGACGCCCGGGCTGGTCGACCGTTACTACGAGCTCACGCTGCGCGAAGGCAACCGCGCCGCGCTGGCCAGGCGCTTCGCCGACGCGCGGCCGTCCGATCGCATCGCGCGACTGGCGGAGCTGCAGGTGCCGACGCTGATCCTCTGGGGCGGACGCGACCGGCTCATCCCGACCGCGTACGGCGAGCAGTTCCGCCGCGACATCCAGGGCAGTCGCCTGGTCGTGTTCCCGGAGCTCGGGCACGTGCCGCACGAGGAGGATGCCGCCGCCACGGTCGCGGCCGTGCGCAGCTTCCTGGACGAAATCGCCGGGCGTCACGAAGCATCGTCAATCGCCGAATGAGGAGAACCGCATGAGCAGTTTCACGCCGGCTTCGACGGAGGACGTGCTGGCGTTCTGGTTCGGCGATCTGACGCCCGACGACTGGTGGCGCAAGGACCCGGCGCTCGACCGGCGCATCGCCGACCGGTTCGGCCCGACGCTCGAGGCGGCGGCACGCTGCGAGCTCCATGCCTGGCGCACCACCGGCCGTGGGCGGCTGGCCGAGGTGATCGTGCTCGACCAGTTCTCTCGCAACGTCCACCGCGACACGGCGGCCGCCTTCGCGTGCGACGCGCTCGCACTCGCCCTCGCGCAGGAGGCGGTCGCGCGCGGCTGCGACCTCGAGTTGCCGCCGGCGGAGCGCGCCTTCCTCTACCTGCCCTGGATGCACAGCGAGTCGGCGCTCATCCACGAAGAGGCCCTGCGTCTGTTCGCAGCACCGGGGCTGGAGAAGAACCTCGACTTCGAGCGACGGCACAAGGCGATCATCGACCGCTTCGGCCGCTACCCGCATCGCAACGCGGTACTCGGCCGGACCTCGACGGCCGAGGAACTGGAATTCTTGAGGCAGCCGGGCTCGTCGTTCTAGGACTCGAGCACCCTCGGCAGCGTGAGCGCATCCACCAGCCCGCGCGCGCCGTACAGCGCCGGCAGGATAACGTCCGGTGCGTACCGACGGCGCAGCGCGGCGACGAGCTCGGTGCCGGCGCGATAGGCGGGCAGGTACATGCGCCCGAGCAGCGGGTGGCGGCCCCAGGCGCCGGAGAGCTTGTCGGCGCGCTCCGCCGACACGAGGAATTCACGGCGCAGGGTCGCGGCGACCTCGGCCTGCGGCAGGCCCTCGTGCCACGTCAGGTAGGACGCCTGGTTCTTGGCGTCGTCCTGCAGCAGCGCGAGCAGCACGCCGAGTTCGAGGTCGCGCTCCGGCAGATCCACGGGCTCGGTCACGCCATGCGCGATGAGGATGGCGTTGTTGGCGATGCCCTCGAACAGCACGCTCGCGCGCGTGTTCATCGTGAGCACCG
>Ga0105096_10000148_pt1 | contig 19282 bp, 19 predicted proteins | sample PPLLak3cmMay2015_FD_87036 | JGI IMG/M metagenome (GOLD analysis project Ga0105096, IMG submission 87036) | Freshwater sediment microbial communities from Prairie Pothole Lake near Jamestown, North Dakota, USA - PPLs Lake P7 Core (1) Depth... | ecosystem: Environmental > Aquatic > Freshwater >... | reverse complement strand
TGCGTCGGCTTGTTGTAATACGGTGTGACAACAAGCACCGCATCGGCGCCCGTCTTCTCCGCAACGATCGACGCTTCCACTGTTGCCCGCGTATCGTTGGAGCCTGTGCCGGCGATGATCTGCACTCTACCAGCCGTACGCTCAATGGCCAGCGCCCACAACCGCTCCTTCTCCGCAAGCGTTGTGGTAGCACCTTCGCCAGTTGAACCACTCACGACGATGCCCTGCACACCACCGGCGATCTGTGCATCCACGAGCTTCAGAAATGCCACTTCATCGATCGCACCATCTGCCGTGAACGGCGTGACGATCGCTGTATACAACCCACTCATTCGTACCATTTGATATTCTCCCATTCTCATCTTCTCACATTGAGATACGCTCTCAACGCCACATCGAACGGCTTATCCGTGGTGATGCGCACATAGTCCACGTTCTGGGCGCGGCATCCGCGCTTGATCTGCGTGCAGAAGTCTTCCATCGCGGTACGATAGCTGCGCTGCAGATGCAGCGGCTGCGTCGTGAGCTCCTCACCGGTCTCCATATCCTTGAACACGGCTGCCGACGAGAAGTTGAAGTCGACCTCGCGCGGATCGAGGATCTGCATCACGAGGACGTCGTGTTTGTCATGACGGAAATGTCGAAGTGCCTGCAGGATCTCTTCCGGATCATCGAACAGGTCGCTGATGATCACCACAAGCCCCCTGCGTGTGAGGCGTTCGGCAAGACGGTGCAATGCCGTCGCCGTGCCCGTCGAGTTGTGAGGCGTTGCTTCATCAAGGACCTTGATCAAGGCCTGGATATAGGATCGTTTGCTGCGAGGGGGCAGGTACGACTCCACATCCGTGTTGTACAACGCCAGGCCGGCGGCATCGCGCTGCTGCAAGACCAGGTAGGACATCGCCGCTGCGAGATAACTCGCATAGGCGAACTTCGTGATGTGTCCCTCAGAGGCGTAGTTCATCGACGCGCTGGAGTCAACGGCGATCAGACATCGCAGGTTGGTCTCGTCTTCGTACTGTTTGACGTAGAACCGGTCGGACCGACCGTAGATCTTCCAGTCGATGTGCTTAAGGTCGTCGCCGGAGCGGTACTGACGGTGCTCGGAGAATTCGGCGCTGAAACCGTGAAATGGCGACTTGTGCAGGCCCGTGATGAAACCTTCTACCACAAGGCGAGCGCGCAACTCCATGCTGCCCAGTTTGGCAACAACGTCGGGGTCGAGATACGAGGTGATGTTTTTCATGATCGGTCGGCGTTCACCGACGATCAAGAGTTGTCGCTGGTGTGATTCAGGTTGAAATAGGTCGCGTGCAGCAGAGCGAATCGCACGAGACCTGCGGCATTATTCACGCCGAGCTTGTCCATGATACGGGCGCGGTGGGTCTCCACTGTCCGTGGGCTGATGAACAGCTTCTTGCCGATCTCCTGGCTGGTAAGCCCCTTTGCCACAAGCGTCACGATCTCTTCTTCGCGTTTGGTCAACGACACCGGCGGCTCGTCTTCCTTCGCTTGATCCTGCTTGCCTTCGAGGTGGTTGAGGACGGTGCGGCTATAGACGCGTTCGCCCAACATCACGTTGCGAATGGCCTCGATCAGCTCATTGGAGGTCACTTCTTTCGAGAGATATCCATCAGCGCCGGCATACATGGCTCGATCGATGGACTGCGAATCATCAGAGGAACTCAGCATGATCACAAAGATGTCCGGCTGGTCGGTCTTGACGCGCTGAGCAGCTTCGATCCCCGAGACCTGAGGCATATAGACGTCCATCAGGATCACGTTCGGCTTCAAGGTCCGAGCGAGATCGATCGTTTGAGCACCGTTCACGGCCTCGGCGACGACTTCAATGTCATTGGCGCCGGACACCAAACGCCGGATACCAATGCGAGATATCTCGTGATCGTCGGCGATCAGGATCCGTATCGGATTATTCGCACTACTCATATAAGCCATGCACCTCTCTAGTTAACCCCAAAATACGAATGTTGTCCCACCTACCGCACATCTATAGAAGGTCAGGGAATCTGGGCCTTGATCAATTCCAGCTCATGAAGCCACAGATCTGCGCGGGCATCCGAGGGCATGCGCCAATCCGCCCGCGGCGACAGGGCTACGGAGCCGATCTTGACGCCATCCGGAAGTGTGGAGCGTTTGAACTGTTGTGAGAAGAACCGCTGAAGGAAGACACCGAACCAGCTCAGCACCTGATGGGCCGAATATGTGCCCTCGAAAGCGATGATGGCCAGGACGGCGACGGTCCGAACCGGCCGCTGCATCCGCACAAGCTCGAACAGGAAGAAGTCGTGCACTTCATACGGACCTAACACCTCTTCCGTGCGCTGGGTAATGCCCCCTTCCAATGATGGCGGGAGCAGTTCCGGTGAGATGGGCGTGTCAACGATATCAAGCAATGCGGCACGCGTGGCCTCATCGGCCCGAGACGTGGCGAACCAGGCGATCAGGTGTTTGACGAGGGTCTTGGGAATACCGGCGTTCACGTTATACATCGACATGTGATCGGCGTTAAACGTGCACCAACCCAAGGCCAACTCACTCATATCACCGGTACCGATCAGCAGTCCGCCGACCTGGTTGGCAATGTCCATCAGGATCTGCGTGCGTTCACGTGCCTGGGCATTTTCATACACCACCGAGTGGTCCGACGGATCATGTCCGATGTCGCGGAAATGTTGAACCACCGCAGCGTTGATCTCGATCTCGCGGAATTCAGCACCAATGCGCTGAATTAGTGATCGCGCATTTACCCGGGTACGTTGCGTTGTTCCGAATCCCGGCAGCGAGACGGCAACGATCGATGTTCGGTCAAGGCCAAGCAGGTCGCAGGCCTCTTCACATACCAGCAGCGCAAGCGTTGAATCAAGTCCGCCGCTCACACCAAGCACGATCCGTTTCGAGCCCGTATGGCGCATACGAACAGCCAATGCCGTTGCCTGCAGCTGCACGATCTCGTGACAACGCGCGGCACGTCCTGCTTCATCTCCGGGTACGAATGGAAGGGGGCTGATCGGACGCCGCACATCCTGTTTCATGCTGCGTTCCAATCGCAGCTCGACGCGACGGAAGAGATCCGGCGGCATCAGTTGCGAGAACGAATTCGCATTGAGCCGCTCCGTGACCAACTGATGAGGGTCGACGTCGGCGATGATCATGGATCCGCGCAATTGCAGCAGCTGACTTTCGGCGAGCATCGTCCCGTTCTCGGCAATGATGCAGTGTCCACCGAAGACCGTATCGGTGGTGCTTTCGCCCGGGCCGCTTGATGCGTAGATGTAGGCGGAGTAGGTGCGCGCAGACTGGCCAACGACGAGGTCGCGACGATAGGCGGCTTTGCCCACGAGTTCATTGCTGGCCGAGAGGTTCAGGATCATGGTGGCTCCGGCCAACGCCATGGGGCCGCTCGGTGGGGTCACCGACCACAGGTCCTCGCAGAGTTCGATGCCGATCTGGACCGCAGGGTCGCATTCGTCGACAAGCAGGATGTCAGTGCCAAACGGCACTTCGACATTGCCGATCCGGATCACGTCGATGTCGATCTCGGCGCCGCTGCTGAACCAACGATGTTCATAGAACTCCTTGGTCGACGGCAGGAAGGTCTTGGGAATGATGGCGCGGACGTGACCATCGTGGACAACGGCTGCACAGTTGAAGAGTCGGCTATCGACTTCGATCGGAAGTCCGACCACGATCACCGGTGAACGTCCGGTGGACCAGTCGCGGATGCGGTCCAATCCGCGCAGGGCTGCCGACCGCAGGTCGGGAAGGCGGACCAGGTCGCCGAGCGTGTAGGCCGTGACCGAGAGCTCCGGCGTCAGGATCACATCGGCCCCTTCGCTGACTGCAGCATCAAAGGCGGCAAGTAACTGCAGCGTGTTATGCGTAACGTCGGCAACGCGCAGGTCCGGACTCAGGACGGCAACGCGGACGAAGCCAAGGGAAGAAACAAGCGACGTGTTCATTGCTGTAGTCCCGAGATCGCGCCAAGAACCTTCACCAGCTTCTCATTCGCGTGTTTGCCGAAGATCTTCCCGTCCAGTTTCGACACGGCTTTGGTGGCCTTCTTCAGGACGGTATGTCCGTGTTTGGTGAGCACGAGCGAGCGCGCTCTGGTGTCCGTGGGATGTGGCTGACGTTCGATCATCAGCTTGGCTTCGAGCTCTCTGACGTGCTTGGAGGTCAGCATCACATCCGTTCCCACTTGCCGGGCAAGCTGCGCCTGTGTGATCGGCTGTTGCGATCGCGTCAGGACGCCGACGCCCCATAGCAGTGCATACTGCGTAACGGTCAAGCCCCATTCCGACACTACGGAGTCGGCCGCCGTCTGCCACCGCAGGGCTGCACCGTGGATCAGGATCCCCGTGGCAACGGGTGGTAGGGTATCGTCTGAAGTCACTTTTTTTCCCATCAACAAAAGTAACCTTATTGACTATCACCGTCATTGTGACACTATTATCTCTTATTTTTAACCAATCGGTTTTTCGGTTATTCGGTTATTCCCTGATTCTTATGCTCTCCAAAGCGTCCTCCTACGCCATTCAGTCTCTCTCGTATCTCGCGATACAGGATGCTGAGCGTGAATATGTACCGATCTCCGAGGTGGCAGAGCAGCTCTCGATCCCCTATCACTTCCTGAAGAAGATCCTGGCGCAGCTAGCGCAGCATGGCCTGCTTACGTCGCAACGAAGCGCCAAAGGCGGCGTCAAACTGATCAGGGACGCCAAGAAGATCTCCTTGCTGGACATCATCCAGTTGGTTGATGGTATGGATCTCTTCAACCAGTGCATTCTTGGATTACCGGGCTGTGGGGAGAAGGCACCCTGCGCTTTACATAACGCATGGGCTGCCGAGCGCAATCGGTTACAGCTGATGTTCAGCTCAACAAGTCTGGCCGATGTAGCAAAGCGAATTCAAGAAAAAGGATTCAGGATCTCGATCTGACCAAATTTTCATTTGGAGCACAATGTACAGTCCCTATATTTGTGACACGTGACTCTCTTATCCCCTATCGCCCTTTCATCGTTTCCGGAGTGTTCAATGCTTCATATCACCACACCAGCCCCCTTCCCCACACTGCATCAGATCCTGATGGAGACGCCTACTGCGTCGGTCGTGCTTGAAAAGTATGGCCTGGACTACTGCTGTGCCGGCAAACGCACGCTGGACGCCGCTTGTAACGAGCACGGGTTGGATCCCACTAAGGTGATGAACGACATCCTGTTCCACAGTCAGAATGAGGCCGGTGGAGCGATCCACCCATCCTTGTGGGACACGGACTTCCTTATCTCCTACATCGTTCAGAACCATCACCGATATCTGCGCGACCAACTACCGGCTCTGTCAGCGATGATGACCAAGGTGGTCACCCAACACGGGGATCGGTTCCCTGACGCCGCTGCGATCCAGGAACTTCTCGGTGAGCTAGAGCAAGAACTGCTCGTTCATCTTGATGATGAAGAACGAGGTGTCTTTAACCGTGATCGTCGCGACGATGCAGTCTATATGGTCTCAGAGATCCGTAAGCACGAAGAAGATCACGACGATGTTGGACGCAAGCTGCACCGCCTGCGCGCTCTCACCAACGACTTCACGCCACCCGATGGCGCCTGCATGACGCACCGCACGGCCTATGCCCGGATGAAGGACATGATGCACGATACGATGCAGCATGTGTTCCTGGAGAACGCTCTCCTGTTTCCGAAGCTGGCAAACAATGAATCAACTCAGCATCAACATCATCATTGAGTTCTGTTAAGGGAGATCGTATGAAGTCTACTATCACTCGGATCTTGCTCTTGGCCATTGCGGCTGTTGGCATATCCATATCGTTCGTCGCCTGCTCGCAGGAAGGCGCTGAAGGGAAGCAGGAAGAGAGCGTATTCGAAGTCAAGCAAGAAAAGAAAGTCTACGGCAAGATCCAGCACGTGGATGTGGGCGAAGCCATTGACCCAACGATGGCCAAAGCCGGCTTGGACGTCTTCGATACGAAGTGTTCTGCCTGTCACAAGTATGATGAACGCTACGTTGGCCCGGCACTTGGACAAGTTGCCAAGAAGCGGACACCGGAATACATCATGAACATGATCCTCGACACAGAGGTCATGATCGAGAATGATGATACCGTGAAGTGCCTCATGCAGGAATTCCTCATGCGAATGCCGAATCAAAGTGTTGACGAGAAAGATGCCCGGAACATCCTCGAGCACCTGCGAGAGAAGGCCAAATAACCTCGTTCCCCAATTCCCTATAGGAGTACTTATATGAAACGCCTTACTCTTTGGTCACTACTCGGTCTCGCGATCGTTGCGTCAGCCGTGTTCGTGAGCTGTTCGAAAGGTGGCGGCAAAGCCTCCGTTGGAGCAGCTGATGCAGCATCGGCAGTCTACGTTGCCCCGGGCGAGAAGGACGAGTTCTACAACTTCGTATCCGGCGGCTTCAGTGGACAGCTCGCCGTCTATGGTCTCCCGAGCGGACGCCTGTTCCGCGTGATCCCGGTCTTCTCGGTTGACCCTGAAAAAAGCTGGGGTTTCTCTGAAGAGACCAAGCCGATGCTCATGACATCACACGGCTTCATTCCGTGGGACGATGCTCACCACCCTGACATGTCGCAAACAGATGGCGTTCCTGATGGAAAGTACGTCTTCATCAATGGTAACAACACGCCACGTATCGCTCGTATCGACCTCAAGGACTTCCGTACGAAGGAGATCATTGAGCTGCCGAACAGCGCAGGTAACCACTCCTCACCATTCTCGACCCAGAACAGTGAATATGTGATCGCAGGCACACGTTTCTCCGTGCCGATCCCGAACGAAGACGTGAGTATCGACACCTATAAGGAGAAGTTCAAAGGCGCGCTGAGTTTCATCAAGATGGACAAGAACTCCGGAGCGTTCAACCTGGCATGGCAGATCCTGATGCCTGGCTTCGACTATGATCTTGCACGTTGTGGCAAAGGCCCGTCCGGTGACTGGATGTTCTACACCTGCTACAACTCCGAAAAAGCGAACACGATGAAGGAGATCAACGCATCTCAGAACGACAAGGACTTCATCGTTGCCGTCAACTGGAAGAAGATCGAAGCATTTGTTGCGCAAGGCAAAGGCCAGATCATCACCTCTCGGTATGCTCACAACGTCTATAACGACGAAACACACTCCGCAACCTCAACGATCAAAACATCGGTTCGCGTCGTCACGCCAGCTGACGTTCCCGGATGTATCTACTACATTCCGACGCCGAAGTCGCCTCACGGTTGCGACGTTGATCCGAGTGGTGAGTACATTGTTGGCGGTGGCAAGCTTGCTACGGTCATCCCGGTGATGAGCTTCTCGAAGATGATCAAGGCGATCGAGTCCAAGGCCTTTGATGGTGAGATCGATGGGATCTCCGTCCTCAAGTATGACGCCTGCCTCGCAGGAGAGGTCAAGAATCCGGGCCTCGGGCCGTTGCACACAGAGTTCGACGACAAAGGCAATGCCTACACGTCGATGTTCGTTTCTTCCGAGATCACGAAATGGTCGCTCAAGGATTTCAAGGTCATCGACAAGGTCCCGACCTATTATTCGATCGGCCACCTCTGCATCCCTGGCGGCAACTCGAAGAAGCCTTGGGGCAAGTATGTGATCGCTTACAACAAGATCACGAAGGACCGTTATCTCCCGACAGGTCCGGAGCTCACGCAGTCAGCGCAGCTCTATGATATCTCCGGTGAGAAGATGAAGCTTCTTCTCGACTTCCCGACGATCGGAGAGCCGCACTATGCGCAAGCAGTTCCGGCCGACCTGATCGCGCCGAATTCGACGAAGATCTACAAGATCGAAAACAACAAGCATCCGTACGTCACGAGGAAAGAAGCCGATGCCCGCGTTGAGCGCAAGGGCAACGAGGTGCACATCTACATGACGTCGATCCGGTCACACTTTGCGCCAGATAACATCGAAGGTGTGAAGGTTGGCGACAAGGTCTACTGGCACGTGACAAACCTCGAGCAGGATTGGGACGTTCCGCACGGCTTTGCTGTGCTTGGCAACAATAACGCCGAGCTTCTCATCATGCCGGGCGAGACCTCGACGGCAACGTGGGAACCCAAGTATGCTGGCGTCTATGCCTTCTACTGTACGGACTTCTGCTCGGCGCTCCACCAGGAGATGCAAGGCTACGTCCGCGTTTCTGGCGCCGGTTCGTCCACGCCTATCACCTGGAACAACAAGAAGTGATCGTCATGACCCCTCTACACCGCGCATTAATGGCCGTCGCCGCACTGTGTCTGGTTGGACTCTTCTTCCTGCCGATGTGGGAGATCACGCTCGAAGCTCCGCAATACCCGGAGGGTAATGAGCTCGGGATCCTGATCTCGATCGACAAGGTGGAGGGGGCGCATGAGAACGATCTGCAGAATCTCAATGGGTTAAACCATTATATCGGCATGAAGAAGATCGAGCCCGATTCCATACCAGAACTCCAGTGGATGAAATATATCGTTGGTGTTCTGATCGGACTCGGTCTTCTCGTGGCCGGTATTGGCAAACGATCGCTGATCCTCGTGTGGCTTGGACTGTTGACCGCAGCCGGAGCCCTTGGCTTGTACGACTTCTACATGTGGGAGTACGACTATGGACATGATCTCGATCCGCACGCCGCGATCAAGATCCCGGGCATGGCCTATCAGCCGCCGCTGATCGGTGTACAACAACTCTTGAACTTCAAAGCGCACTCGTGGCCGGCATCCGGCTTCTACATGATCCTTGTTGGGGCTGCTTTGGCAGCACTGACGTGGTGGATCTCACGCCCAAAAACAAAAGCCAACGCCTAACACTATGAATTCGCGCATCGTCACGTGGCTCCTTCGAATACTCGTTGCCTCTCCCTTGGTCATCGTCGCTCACCTTGCGATGGTCGCACTGGCAGCACTCGTTGCCTGCAGTGATCTGCAGCCTGCGCCGATCGACTACGGCTCTGCTCAATGTACGTCGTGCAAGATGACGATCACGGACAAGCAGTACGGCAGTGAGATCGTGACAACCACAGGGAAGACCTATGCCTTCGATGCCGTTGAATGTATGTTAAGCTGGTATGCCTCGGAAGGTGTGGTCAAGATGAACCAGGTGCACTCGCTCTGGGTCTCGGACCACGCACATCCGGGCACGCTGATCGATGCGAAGTCGGCATGTTATGTCGCCTCCGAAGAATTGCATTCGCCGATGGGGTTGAACGTCGCGGCGTTCTCCTCATCGGCCGATTGCGATGCCGCCGTCACCACGTATTCCGGCACCAAGCACACCTACACCACGGTGCTTGAGATGGCCAAGGAACATTGACCAGACCATGCGCACGGTTGCGATCATCATGTTATGCGCCCTCGGGCTGGCAACGCATCAGCTGCCGATCCTGTGGACCGCCTATCAGACCGTGAACGCGGACTATGCGCTGCGGCACTGCGTGAACAAAGGCACATCGTGCCACGGTTCATGTACGATGAAGCGGGCCTACGTCGCTTCGGATTCAACCTCGCAGCGACGTTCACTGCCAACGGCAGTATCAAACGAGTTGCGCGATCTCTCTCCGTACGTCGTATGCCTCATGTCGTCTGTCGTCCTTCGTCCGTCGTCCATCGAACAATTGTCGTGTGCGCTGCCGTCGTTTGATGCGACGTGGTGCCTGCCCCCTCCCTTCTCTCCACCGAGGGGTTGATCTTCCTCCGAATGATGCCCTAGTGACACTCCGCATTGGAGTGAGGGGCTCTGTGTATTTTAACCACACCATTCTTTGGACCAAAGATCATGAAATCGATTCTCGCTTCTTTCTTACTGCTTGCGACGTTGCTGATCACTGGCTGCGACACAACGTCAAACCCCGTCACCCCCGAACCTACATCAAAGACATTGATCTCGTCGGCCGTTGTGGACGGCATTACTGTGGAGCTGTACGCCGACAAAGGGTTCGTAGCCGGTTACAATCCAGTCTATATCAAGCTGCTGCGTGGCACAGCAGTGATCAAGGATGCTCGTGTTAGCCTGAACCCCATCATGGATATGGGGATGATGAAACACTCCTGCCCCACAGTACAGCCCGGCGAAGATCCAAACGCTGAGGGCCTGTTTGTCGGAGCCGTGATCTATACGATGGCTGGCACGCCGGATGAGTGGTCGCTTGCCATCACTGTTGACGATGGCATCAGCGACACTGCGTCCACCACCACGTTCCCCGTGGCCGTTGTCGCTTCGTCCGCCGTAAAGAGCATCAAGATCGACGGACAGGGCAAGACGATCATCACACTGATGCCACGCTCGTGGATCGTTGGCATGAATGATCTACAGTTCATGGTCCACACAACGATGGACGGCTTCACGTTCATACCGAAGACAGATCTTGTACCCAAACTGACACCAACCATGCCCTCAATGGGCCACGGTTCGAACGGAAACGTAGATCCGGTTCACAAGCTCAATGGTGTGTATACCGGCAAGGTGAACCTGACGATGACGGGCAACTGGGATCTCGAGTTCGGCTGGATGGTGAATGATTCACCGTTCAAGGTCAACTTCCCGATCCTTGTTCCCTGATCGTGATTTCGTTACTCATCATAGCGATGGTTGCCGACGCCCCTGCCGACTCCGTCCGCAGTGTCGACGCGCGCACCGTTGTGGTGTTCGCAACATCGGAGATGAGGCCGGAATTCACGGGTACGCCTCCTCCCACGATCACCTCCGTCGACGATCTGATGCGTCAAGGTTCGGCAACGTTGATCACTCGTGCCGCCATGGCCGGGGAAGCCATGGTCCGCGGACTCCGCGGTGGACAGGTTATGACATCGATCGACGGTATGAAGGTCCACTCGGCCTGCATCGACAAGATGGACCCGCCGACGGCCTATATCGAACTCGACAACCTGAGCTCTCTTGAGCTAACGGCAGGATCCTCCGATCTTCGCTACGGAGCCAACCTCGGAGGATCTCTCGCCTTTCGTATGCGTGATCCGCTCTTCGATGCACCTCTGGCCGGAGCTGCAGAAGTGCTTTTCGATGCCAACGATCTACAGCGTCGTGTAAGGTTCGATGCTTCCTCCGGTTCCGACGACCTTGCCGTGCGCGCCGGATATACGTATCGTGCTGCCGATGATTTTTATGCAGGGGGCAGGCAGTCCGTTGATGGAAGCCGATTCGAAAAACATAACGCTGCACTCGGTCTGTCCTATGCCGTCGCTGAAGATCAGTCGCTGACGCTGCAGGGCATTTATGACCTTGCTACTTTCATCGGTTATCCGGCCTTGCTGATGGACACGCGTCGCGCTGAAGGCATCATCGGCGGACTGACGTGGAAGGCACGACTCGATCACACCACGCGAACGCAGGTAAAGCTGTATGCGAACTACGTCGACCATACCATGGACGACTTCGACCGCTCGATCGACGAGGTGATGAACCGCCCCTTCATGCCCGGTATGTATATGCCGATGGTGGGCACCTCCTTCACGGCAGGTGCCCTGACTGAGATCTCCCACGTGATCGGTGAATCGCTGCTCAGCGCCACGCTGGACCTTTCCAACCTGTGGGCACAAGCCACGATGAACATGGAGCCACTCGACAGCTCCGTTGCTCCGATGAAGATGACGAACATCGGCGATGCCGTGGTCGGCACCTACGGCGTGAACGTGGCCTGGGATCTACCCCTCTCATCCTCTGTTCAGTCACGCTTCAACGCACGCCTTGATGTGAGCCCACGCTCGCTGCAGGATGAACAGGCGCGCAGCGTGATGAGCGGCTATGTTCCGAATGCCGACTTCGATCGTGTGATGTTTGCAATGTCCCTCACGGCGTTGTTTCGATTCTCGCTCTCGGACCAAACAACATTCACGACCTCTGTGTCCACGTTGGAACGACTCCCCACGCATCTGGAATCGTACGGTTTCTGGCTCTATGATCCTCAATCGAACTTCATCGTGATCGGCGACCCGAACCTGAAGAGCGAGCGATCATTTGGCGCTGATGTCTCCTACGAGATCCGCACGGACGCTTCCCTCTTTACAGCAACGGCGTTCGGACAGATCATCAAGGACTACATCTCTACAAAACCGTATGGCCTCAATGATTCCGTCAACAACGTCCCCCTTCGCCTGCAATCGAACGTTGGCTGGGCAACGCTCGGAGGTATCGAGTTGCGCGGCGCCCACACGGTGAGCGATCTTGTCAGACTGGGCGCGACCGTGTCCTACACACGAGGATATGCACTCGATCAACAGGATGATCTGCCGCTGATCTCGCCCCTTTCCGTTCAGGTCCGTGCCATCATTGGCGACCCCACCCTGAACGGAGAGATGCGTCTACGGTATGCCGCAGCGCAGAACAATATCTCCACGTTCCTGCAGCCCGAGAACACAACACCGTCATGGTTCACAGCTGACATCGTTGGTTCGTGGAGCATCAGCCGGCATTTCATAGTCCGCGCCTCCGTGACCAATCTCTTCGACGTCCTTTACCACGAACACACCAGCATCAACGACATGCCGTCGCGTGGACGTTCCTTCATGATCACCGTGAGGACGTCATGGTAAGACAAACACTCTCTCTTCTCGCAATTCTTATCCTCGCATCTGGTCTTGCGGCTCGCACGCATACGGTCCGTCCGGGTCCCGGTGCCGTCGCCAAAGCGTTTGCCACCGTGTCGTCCGGCGATACCGTCCTCATCACGACCGGTACCTATTACGAGACCGACCTTCGCGTCCTCGTTCCCGGCGTGATCCTTGGACAAGAATAGGCCGTGATCGATGCTCGACATCAGGGGGCGAGCATTATGATGATCGAAGCCGACAGTGTAACGATCCGCGGACTCACCATCAAGAACGTCAAAGTCAGCTACGTCGACGATAATGCCGCTATCAAGGTCAAGGTTCGCAAGGGCATCACCGTGGACAAGTGTACGATCCTTGAAGGCATGTTTGGCGTCTACCTGAGCAAAGCCGAAGACTGCCGTGTCACGAACAACACGATCATCTCCAGCGCCAACAGCGAGGCCAATTCCGGCAACGGCGTCCATTGCTGGACGTCGCGCAACGTGCTGATCTCCGACAACCGCATCATCGGCCATCGCGACGGCGTCTATCTCGAGTTCATGCGTCATGGTACGGTCCTCAACAACTACTGCGAGCGTAATCTGCGCTACGGTTTGCACTTCATGTTCAGCGACAGCTGCTCATATCGCAAGAACACGTTCACACGCAATGGCGCCGGTGTTGCCGTGATGTACACCAAATACGTTCAGATGATCGACAACACATTCCTCCACAACTGGGGGCCAAGCACCTATGGACTGTTGTTGAAAGACATCACGGACTCACACATCAAGGGCAACCGCTTCGAACAGAACTCCATCGCCGTCTATACGGAGGGGGCGAACCGCATCCTGTTCGAAGACAACGCCTTCGTGAAGAACGGTTATGCCATGCGCATGCTGGGCAACTGCGACCTCAACACCGTGCGCAACAACACGTTCTCGGGCAACACGTTCGATGTCACGACGAACTCACGCGAATCAAGCAATCACTTCTCGAAGAATTACTGGAGTGACTACGACGGCTACGATCTCAATAAGGACGGTTTCGGCGATGTGCCCTACCATCCTGTGCGTCTGTACTCCTATCTCATCGAACAGATGCCGTCCTCTGTCATCCTGATGCATTCGGCCTTTGTCGATATTCTCGACATGACCGAACGCATCATTCCTACGGTGACCCCGGAACTTCTGGTAGACCGTTCACCACGTATGAAGCCCCTGCATCAATGATCACTGTTACCGACCTCTCAAAACGCTTCAAACATCATCAGGTGCTAAACCACCTGACGTTGTCCTTTCCCTCGGGAACGGTCACGGCCATCATTGGTCCGAACGGCTCCGGCAAGACCACGCTGATGAAGTGCATCCTTGGTCTGGTAGCCCCTGATACCGGCGACATTTCCGTCGATCGTCTAGGCCTTGGCTACATGGCACAGATCGCTCGGTATCCGGAGAATCTCACGGCACGCGAAGTGATCGAAATGATCGCCGGCCTCCATCCTGATCGCACGCCGGTCTCAACGCAGCAGTTGGTTGAACGGTTTGGATTACAACAGCACCTCGAGAAACCCATGCGGGCGCTGAGCGGCGGAACACGCCAGAAAGTTGGAGCCGTGATCGCCATGATGTTCGGTCCAACGGCGTTGTTGCTCGACGAACCAACCGCCGGTCTCGATCCGGTCGCGTCAGAACGATTGAAAGACCTCATCTCCGAGATCCGCGATCAAGGTGCGACCATCCTCATCACATCGCACATCCTCTCCGAGATCCAGGAGCTTGCCGATCGTGTGGTCTACCTGCACGAAGGCAGCGTGCTCTATAGCGGCGATGTTGACAGTCTGCTCGCACAGACCGGCGCACCTACACTCTCCAAGGCCATCGCCCAGATGATGGGCGCACCGGACGAGGTGGCATCATGATGACACGCCTCCTCAACTACGTCCTGCGCGACATCGGCCGCGGCCGATGGGTGATCCTTTACTTCGCCTTCTTCTTCGTCGCCACGGAAGGCCTGCTCTTCTTCACTGCCGGCGAAGCCAAGACCGTTGTTGGACTGATGAACATCGTCTTGCTGCTCATCCCTCTCGCCGCAACAATGTTTGGTACGGCCCACATCCACAACAGCCGCGACTTCATCGAGCTGATGTTATCGCAGCCCGTCAAACGTTCATCGATCTTCACGGCGCTCTACCTGGGTGTGGCGCTCCCCTTCCTTGCTGCCTTCCTTCTTGGTACGGCCATACCGACGGCACTGCATGGCATCCTGCTTTCCTCATCGGTGCTGAGTTTGTTGGCCACTGGTTCTGCACTCACGATGGTCTTCTTTGCCATCGCCTTCTACATTGCCATCGCCGTCCACGACAAAGCCGCAAGCCTGGGGCTGTCGTTCATCTTGTGGCTCTTCTTTGCCGTGTTGTACGACGGCATCATCCTGGCCATCACCGTGGCTTTCAGCGACTATCCGATGGAAACACCGACCATCGTCATGGTCGTCCTCAACCCCATCGATCTTGCCCGCATCATCGTGATGCTCACCTTCGACTATGCTGCCTTGATGGGCTATACCGGAGCCGTCTTCCAGAAATTCTTTGGTACGCCCTTCGGCATCACCATCTCTGCCGTGTCGTTGGTGTTGTGGACCGCAGTACCCTTTGTCGCCGGACTCCGCGCCTTCAATCGAAAGGACTGGTGAACGAAACCAAAACGGGCTTTCGCGCGTTTACGGCATCTTTGTAGATGCCCGGAACCCAGAACGTGACCCGTAACCTCTTGTTGTTGCTGACCCTTATTGCATTTTCAGCAACATCGGCCATGGCCCAGTATGCCGTTAGCGGCCGAATTCTTGACGAAGGCGACGGCGGTGCGCTCCCCGGGATCACAGTGCGATTGGTCTCGGCTGCCGACACTACCAAGGTGAAGGGGGCGATGACAAAACGTGATGGCACCTTCGAGATCGGCGATCTACCCAAAGGACCGTGGCGGTTCTCGGCAACCGGCGTTGGTTTCGCGAAATACTCGTCAACCATCTTCATTCGCGATCGTGATGTGAGTGTTGGTTCCGTGTCCATGAAACGCGACACGGTGGGCATGCGCGCCGTCGAGGTCCAGGGTGAAGCCATAGCCGTCGAGATCCGCGGCGATACCACGCAGATGGATGCCCGCGCCTACAAGACCAATGAGAATGCTACGGCCGAAGACCTAGTGAAGAAGATGCCGGGCATCACCGTGGAGAACGGTACCGTGCGTGCACAGGGCGAGCAGGTGTCGCGCGTCCTTGTTGACGGCAAACGCTTCTTCGGCGATGATGCCAGTGCAACGCTGAAGAACACGCCGGCCGACATGATCGAGAGTGTGCAGGTATATGATGCACGGACCGACATCTCGATGTTCGGTGGGTTTGAAGATGGCAACACCGAGAAGACCATCAACCTGAAGACGAAGAAGGACAAAAAGACCGGTCAATTCGGCAAGTTCTATGGCGGCTATGGCACGGACGATCGATTCAATGCTGGAGCAACGTACAATCTGTTCGATGGTCCGCAACGCATCACGCTACTTGGCCTCTCGAACAATGTGAACCAGCAGAATTTCTCCGTGATGGACCTCATGGGTTCGATGGGCATGGGCGGCGGCCCAATGAGCAGGATGATGGGCGGATTTGCTCGCTCCGGCGGCGCCTCACGGATGATCCGTCAGAGCGGCGGCGGTCTTTCCAATCTCCTCGTTGACCAGCAAGGCGGCATCACCACCACCCATGCACTCGGTACGAACTACACGGATTCGTGGAGTGACAATGTTGATGCTGAAGGATCCTACTTCTTCAACTACGCTGATAATGACAACTCTTCCCTCACGGACCGAACCTTTGTGGAGCCGGCTGGGCAGTTCTATCGCGAGAACACCATCGCACAATCGTATTCCCGCAGCCACCGATTCAACATGCGGATCAACGCCGGTCTCGGTGCCAGTGATGCACTGCTGTTCGAGCCGCGCGTGAATCACCAGGGCAGCACACTCAATGATAACGTTGATGGCGTTACGACGAACATTGATACTCTGAGCACGAACCTTACGCAGAACACGATCGAGTCCGAGGCGGCTACGATCGCAGGCACGCTCACCTATCGTCACCGTTTTTCTGCAGGACGCACCCTTGCTGCTTCTGCCAGTTTGAACTGGAACATCGCGAATACCGACGGTGAACTGACGTCGACCAACGCGTTCATTCCTCTCGACTCAACCACGTTCCTTGACCAGCGCTCGACGCAAGCGCAAACCGGTCCGACCTATGGTGGATCGATCTCCTACACGGAACCGATCTCAGACTCGAGCATGCTGCAGTTGTCCTATGTTCCTAACCTTCGATATACCTCATCGGACAAGCAGACGAACAGCTTCGACTCGTTGTCCGGCGACTACACCATCAACAACCCGGCGCTCTCAAACACCTACGACAACCTGTATGCTTCACATCGAGCTGGAGCATTGTATCGTCTGCAGATGGGCAATACGATCTTCACGGTAGGGGGCGAATATCAGTACGCTGTTCTTGATGGTCAGCAGACCTTCCCACGTCAATTCGACATCACGCGCACCTTTAACAACGTCCTTCCCTCCTTCCAGTGGCGTCAGCGGTTCTCGATGGCCAGCGAGCTCACGTTTCGGTATCGCACCAGTACGAATGCGCCAAGCATCACACAGCTGCAGGAAGTGGTGAACAACACTGATCCGTTGCAGTTATCATTGGGTAATCCTGACCTCGGACAGAGCTATACCCACGAGATGACGTTGCGCTTCCGCGATGCCGATTGGATGGCGGGCCGGGCACTGTTTGGATTTGTCAACGTCTCCCTCGTTGAGGACTTCATTGGCTCAGAATCGGTGGTCACGTCTGCCGACACCGTTGTTGGCGGTGTCCTGCTGCCTCCTGGAGCAACGATCACCCGTCCCGTCAACCTTGGTGGCAATGTCAGTGCACGGTCGTTCTTTACCTATACCGTTCCTGCCAAGTCCCTTAAAAGCAATGTCAACCTCAACGGCGGCGTGAACTACACGCGTGTTCCGGGTATGGTCAACGGCCTGGAGAACATCGCCAACACCACCACGCTGAATGCCGGCTTTTTCGCCAGTTCCAATTTCTCCGAGGACATCGACCTGTCGGCATCCTATAACGGGATCTACAACATCGTGATCAATACCCTGCAGCGTCAGAACAACGCGAACTATTTCAACCATGTTGTTTCCGCCAGACTGATCTGGAACATTGGTCCTATCGCGTGCAGCACCGACGTCGATCATACGCTGTACTCCGGTCTGGGCGAGGATTTCGACCGCAACTTCACCGTCTGGAATGCCGGACTCGGTTATCGATTTATGGAGAATAACCGGGCCGAGGTTCGACTGACCGTCTTTGACATCCTTCGGCAGAATACGGCGGTCAACCGTACCGTGAACGACATATCGTTCGAGGATACCCGTACCAAGGTCCTTACGAATTATTTCATGCTCACCTTTAGCTACGACCTACGGAATTTCACCGGCGGCGGGCCGGGGATGGGTGGCTTTGGTCCACGGGGTAGGTGACTTTCTCGGATGCATACGTCGGTTGCTTGTGTAAATTCGCGTTGCACAAAACCAAGGTTCGATCCATGATCCATCGTTTCCTGTTGGCAGCGCTTTGTCTCGCTGCTCTCTCGACACCACTATTTGCTCAAGCGGAGTGGCGATCAACGCCCACGGTACCCCGCCAGGTCGAGTCACGAGCAAAACTGGAGCTGAACGTACAATCGGGTTATTCGCTCGGTTCGTTCATCCGTACATGGGATGGCGACATTACCCTTCAGGGTAGTGTGTGGTATGGCGGTTCGATCGACTATCTCTTCAAGCGAGATGTCGCCTTCGAGGTCTCCTATTCCTACCGGTCTGGCACCATGTTGTATCAGCCATGGACCAACAACGGCTGGACGCCCGGCCAGGTGTACGATCTTGGTAACGTCTCGACACACTTCATTCAGCTAGGCAGTCTCAAGAGCTTTCGCAAGGATAACGTCGCCCCCTTCATTGGCGGCAATCTTGGTATGGTGATCTATTCACCCGAAGATCCATTCTACAACACCAACATCTTCTTTGCCTTGTCTGGTGTTGGCGGTGCAAAGATCTATCTGACCGATAAGGTGGGCCTTCGCCTGCAAGGCCGGCTGTATCTCCCGATCTATTTTGCCAACCTGACGATCTTCTGTGGAGGTGGCGGTTGCGGCACAGGCGTCGGCGGATCGGGCACCATCGAAGGCGAGGTCAGCGGCGGCCTGTTCTTTGCATTCTAATCACCGAAACCACACGGACATTATCATGACAAAATACCTCATCATGTTCTCGGCATGTGCGGTCTTGCTTACCTCGTGTTTTACCGACTATGGTCTTACCACGAGCGACTACCGAACGGTGGTGACGTTCTACGATACCACGACGGGCTCTTTCGATGGACTGAGAACCTATTATCTCTTCGACACGGTCTTCCACATTCTTGACGACACATCCGCCGTTGATGATATCCCCCGTGGCCAAGACCAGAGACTCCTCGATGGTGTTGCCGCCAACTTCAACTCCATGGGCTGGCAGCGTGTCACCGATACCACGGCTGGCCTTCCACAAACCATCGTGCGGGTTTCCGCATTGAAGAACGTGACGATCGCGCAGTACACCAACTTCTGGT
>Ga0105096_10000146_pt1 | contig 19342 bp, 14 predicted proteins | sample PPLLak3cmMay2015_FD_87036 | JGI IMG/M metagenome (GOLD analysis project Ga0105096, IMG submission 87036) | Freshwater sediment microbial communities from Prairie Pothole Lake near Jamestown, North Dakota, USA - PPLs Lake P7 Core (1) Depth... | ecosystem: Environmental > Aquatic > Freshwater >... | reverse complement strand
TTCACCAACAGACCGATGCGGCTTTCCTTGACGTTCTTGCCGGTAAGGAAACGGCCGACCTGACTCTGGTCTGTGCCGAAGTAGGAGAGGGCAAGGAAGAAGCCGCCAATGATGCCGCTCCACAGATTGTACTTGTCGTGCAGATCGAAGTTCGTGGTGATGATGTTCAGTCGTCCGCTCAGATCGGCCAGCGTGAGTGCATCGCCAAAACTCATGCCGTTCGGCAAATGGTCAACGAGTAGATAGGCCGCAACCAGCATGGCACTGAGTATGATGCCGAACATGACGGTTTGCGTATAGGCGATCGATCGTGCTCCGCCACGAAGTGTGTAGAGGAGCAGCAAGCCCCCTACCAGAACATTCGTGAGGTAGATGTTCCATCCAAGAATACTTGAGACGATGATGCTGGGAGCATAGATGCTGATGCCGGTGCTGAGTCCGCGCGACAATAGGAACAACATGCTCGTGATGAGCCGTGTCTTGCGGTCGAAGCGCTTCTCGAGGTATTCGTAGGCGGTGTAGACGTTCTGTTTGCGGAAGATGGGAATGAAGGTGACGGCGATCACCACCATGGCGATAGGAAGGCCAAAGTAGTATTGCACGAATCGCATACCATCGGTGAATGCCTGGCCCGGTGCAGAGAGGAAGGTGATCGCACTGGCTTGTGTGGCCATGACGCCAAGGAGCACCATGTACCACGGCATGGAACGTCCGGCAAGGATGTAGGCGTCGGCGTCGTGTTGTCCGCGGCCCCGCCACACACCATACAGGATGATCCCGAGCAGTGTGATGGCGAAGACGATCCAATCAAGGATCGTCATCTGCCGACGCTCAGCATATTGGCTAGCAGACGCATCGCACCGGGAACTCCGGCGGGCAACTGTCGGAAGAGCGAGAGCGAGCAGTACACGTAATGACCTTTACCGTGCTTCGCATAAAGGAGGGCTCCGTCAAGCGGTTCTTCCTTTGTGTCATGCATCGAAAGCAATGCTTCGTAGCGGCTGTCATAACCCGTCGGGAAATACAAGCCGCGTTCCTGCACCCAGCCATCGAAGTCAGTCGAAGTGATCTTGTTCGGCGTCGACAACAACCGATGTTCGGGCTTGATGATCGTCACCGGCGCCAGCTCCTCCGTTACCCGTTTATTGGCAAGGGGCATGGGGAACGGACCCAGGTCTTTGGTCGACATGTCCTGGAGCGTGTTGTATTGCATCACCAACGTACCGCCGCGTTCCACGTATTGCATGAGCGACGGCATGAGGTACTTCATGCTCTTGCGTGTGTTGATGGCACGGATGCCAACAAGAACGGCATCGTACTTCAACAGCTCATCGGTCTTGAGGATGGTCTCATCATCGATCTCATCAACGGTCAGGCCCATGCTGCGGAGAAACTCCGGCGCATACTCCCCTGCCCCACTGATGAAGGCGATGCGTTGTGCCGTGAACGTCACCGGATCCAACACCACTTTGACCTGCGCCGGTATCAGATACTGCAGCGTCGGCAGATGATCATAGGTGATGGTCTTCACACTCTTGTCATACATCACATCGTTGATCTCAACGCCGATCGTCAGCATGGCAGTGTTCGTCACCTTCGGCGTGAACGTGATCAACGTGTCGGTAGACGCACGGACAGAGAGACCGGGTAGACGCAGGATCTCCCTCGCACCGTCACGAACTATGAGAGCTGCATTGGTCACGTTACCATAGGCACGCAATCGAACAGCGAGCTCCAGTTTCTTGCTTGCGCTGCCAGCAACAACGGCGGACATCGGTTCGACACTTACCGGCGGTACAACGCGAAGCTCTTCGATCACATCTCCACGTAGGGGATCGAGTTTCTTGAAGCTGATGGGTACCGACGTCCACACCGTATCAGAATCAAACACGATGCGAATCACGACCGAGCTCAGACTCGTTCGATGCGACCAGATATCGCCCGCTGGAAACATCGAACCCTTGATCCCTTCGCGCATCCAATAGGGTTCGGTCACTCTCAGCTGAGTAAGCGATACCATCGAAACGTTCTTCGTGATCTTTACGAGTGAGTCGTGCTCAGAGGTCACCGATGTGACTGGCATTACCTCCGCATCACTGCGCGACGACGTCAACCGCATCATGTCATCAACATTCTTGTGCAGGAGCAACGTCAGCGGTCGACCTGCTCGCGACGTCAACCGTATCGTCATCGCAGTGGAGTCGGACATTCCGACACTTGCCATCGGTATGCCAACGGTCGCATCGGCGGTCAGCCCGATACACGAGATGATGATGTTGTCCAGCTCCGACATCTTCTGCAGCTGCCAGCGTTCATCCTTGATGCCCTCGATCATCGTGCGGATCTTCAGCAACGCTGGTACCGAGCGTTCGGGGTGCTGCATCTCGAACGACGCGATCACTGCCTCGATGGCCGTTCCGATGTCAGCCCGTCCGACACGTCCCCACGTTGTATCGATCCCATCAAATATGCTCTTGGTAGGGGGCTGTCCGGATAACGTCGCAAAGAACTCAGGGAGTACACCCGGTGTACTTGGTGTGCCTGCCCCCTGAGAGCGATGGATACTTCTGCTGATTCCGGCCAATTCTCCGTAGCCCATGCCGATCAAAGGATCGTACTGTCCTACGTCGAGCTTGAACATACCTTCACGAACCGTGCTGCGATTGCCAAAGCGAAACGCATTAAAGAGCAGTCGTGTTGGTTTCCATGTACGTTCTTCAGCCGTCATCCACTCCGGCGACGCGATCTTCTCGATCCGTTCAAGATCGGCCTTCGGAAGATCCAGTTCACCATTGCAGAACTTCACGGCATCTTCAGCGAGGATCGCTGAAGCGGAATGCTGACCATGTCCGGCCATACTGTCTTTAGGGAACCGGCAGATCACCACATCCGGTTTGAATTCGCGGATCACGCGCACCACATCACCGATCAAGGCAACGCGATCCCATTGTGTGAAGGTCTCCTCCGGATTCTTCGAGAATCCAAAGTCAACGGCGCGGGCAAAGTACTGCTCCGCACCGTCGAGCTTTCGTGCTTCCAGTAATTCATAGGTGCGGATCAGTCCCAGCGCCGCACCTTGTTCGCTACCCAGGATATTCTGTCCGCCATCACCACGCGTGATCGACAAGTAGGCCGTCCGGATATGACGTCCCGTTGCCAGCCACGCCAGCAGTCGTGTATTCTCATCATCCGGGTGCGCCGCCACATACAGCACCGACGTCATCGATCTCAGCTTCACCAGCTCCCCATAGATCTTCGACGCCGGCAGGGGGCGGATCTGCTGTGCCATCACTGACACAGAAGCAAGGATGAGAGCCAAAACCAGACGCATCGGAGAACCTTCGGGAGAACTTCCAGGAGAACTTTTAGGAGAACTTACAGGAGAACTTACAGGAGAACTTAGCAGGAGAACTTCCAGGAGAACCTACACGAAGTCTCACTCAAAGACTAGCTCAAAGACTAGCTCAAAGACTAGCTCAGAGACTAGCTCAGAGACTAACTCAGAGACTAGCACGCAGTCCTACTTAAGACTCGTAAGAAGCTCCTGTGCCGCCTTGGTATACTCTGCTTCACCCGGCGTACCCTTTGCCACTTCGATCGTCTTGTTCGCAGCTTCGGTTGCAACAGCCTTGTTGCCGAGCTTGGCAGCGATGCGGGCCTTTAGCATGAAGAGCCAGTAGGCCTTGGGGTTCTTGTCGGCGGCCTTCGTTGCATAGTCAAGCGCTTTATCGAGCTGCTGATTGGTCTCGAAGTAATACGTTGCTGCTTGTTGATACGGAATGTTCGGATTGTTGATCGCCTTGTCGATGTTGGCGGACAGACGCTCCTGGTTGTTGGCCTTGACGGGTACGGACACCATCGTATTCTCCCAGGCGAGGTCGATCGAGCAGGACGAGAACGTGATGTTGCTTACCCACATCGTGAAGGTTTCCGTGGCTTGCGAAAGTGTTGTTGACTTCACTTTCACGCGGACCACATCGTCCTTCGTATCGTATCCCATGGCGCCCCAGTTGCCGGTGTTCTTGTTGATGATGATCTCCCATTCGTTCTGGCCGGGGATGGAGTAGAACGAGTATGAGCCGGCGGGGATCTTCGTGCCCCCTATCTCAACCTCTTCACCGAAAGTGATCTTGGTAGCAGCGTTCGCGCCGGTGCGCCACACGGAACCGAACGGGACGAGGTCGCCGAAGACCTTACGTCCACGCATCGACGGGCGGCTGTAGGTGATCTCGATCTTGGACGTCGAGAATTCCTGTGTGATCGTGCTTGTTGGGCTCAGGGCCGGCAGCTTGAGTTCCTGGGCGGTCAGGGAGGTGAAGGCCACGGCGAACGCGGCAAGAAGAGCGAAGAGTTTCATGGAGACTCCGGGGAATGGGGAATGGGGAATGGGGAATGGGGAATGGGGAATTCCGTGTGTTAGAACACACAAGATACCACTCACCGCAACAAGTTGTCGGGGATGCTTTCACCCGACAACTTTCACCCGACAACTTTCTCCCGGCATCACTCCCGGCGTTATACTCTCCCGGCGTGATAAATTGGTAGATGAACCGACGCACCCTCCTCCGCACCCTCACCGCCGCTTCGGCGATGGCTCCCCTTGCATTTGGCAGCAACAGGCTGACGGCTGCCATGGTGTCCATGGCTGATACGGATGGCGAAGACTTCTGGCTGACCGTTCAGCAGGCCTACGACGTCGATCGGTCGATCGTAAACCTGAATAACGGTGGGGTCGCCCCCTCACCAAGAACGGTGATGTCGGCATTCCACCGATACACGGAACAGGCCAATGGTGCTCCGGCTTATGAGCTGTGGCGGCATCAGGAGCCGCATGTGGAGCATGTCCGCGACGATCTCGCGATGATGTTCGGTGCAAGCAGTGAGGAGATCGCCATCACGCGCAACGCCAGCGAAGCGCTGGAGAGCGTCCAGCTGGGATTACGACTCGAGCGCGGTGATGAAGTGGTGATCTCCGACCAGGATTATCCGCGCATGCTCACAACATGGGAGCAGCGGGCACGGCGTGACGGCATCGTGATCAAGAAGGTGAAGTTCGAGACACCGGTGAAAGACCCTGCCGACGTTGTTCGGACGTACGAGCAGGCTATCACAGCGCGCACGAAGGTGCTGCACTGCTCACATGTGGTCTTCCTTACCGGACAGATCCTGCCGGTGAAGGACCTGTGTGATCTAGCGCGTAAACGTGGACTCTTCAGCATCGTTGACGGAGCTCACGCATTCAACCACATCGCAACGTCGGCGACGGATGTGGGATGCGACGCCTACGGTACGTCATTGCACAAGTGGACAAGCGGCCCCATCGGTACCGGCATGTTATACGTCCGCAAGGATCGGATCAAGGAGATCTGGCCGTTGATGGCGGCACCGGAGTCGATGGATGATAACATCCGCAAGTTCGAAGAGATAGGAACACATTCGGCGGGCATGCACAATGCTCTGTCGGAAGCCGTGCAGTTTCAGCGCGCCATCGGCATCGAGCGCAAATCGGCTCGGCTGCGTCAACTGCACCGAGTGTGGATAGACCAGATGGCGGCATACGATAACGTGTCGTTCCTGACCGATCTCTCGAACGACCGCAACCAGTGCGGCGTCCGTCTGGTGAGCATCATGGATATGGACCACGGCAAACTCAGTGAGTGGCTTCTCTCTAGACACCACATCTTCACGGTGGCCATCGGTCATGATCAGTTCAAGGGGCTTCGGGTGACGCCGAATGTGTACACAACGATCAACGAGATGGAGCGATTCGCAAGGGCGATGAAGATCGTCGCAGAAGATCCGGGCGTTGTCGGGTAAAAGTTGTCGGGTGAAAGTATCCCCGACAACTTTTCCCCGACAACTTTTCCCCGACAACTTTTCCCCTCAGCCGTTGCGAAAAAAGAATCCCACGTACGCTCAAACTTTCCCTATGTTTCGGATTGCAGAGATGAGTGGGGACCTCATCAATACGGGGACATCATGAACATTGTGATACGGTGGTGCCTTCTGGCTGCCGCCTGGATATGCTTGTTGGCATCATCGCCATCGTTAACTGCTCAGACCGATTCACTGGTACTTCTGTATCCGGCAGGGGGCGAGATCTTCTATACGAACCGCGACACGCTGGTTACGATCCGCTGGAGTGGTGTAGACGATACGACCAAGGTGAAACTCGAATGGTCTACCGACCAGATCCAGTGGAACATCATCGCCGATAGCGCAACGTCGCTCCGTTATGATTGGGATGTCAGGGGGCTGCCCCTTGCCACGACCTATCGCGTGAGAGTCCGACAGGTCAGGTCGCCGTTCGCGTCCGACAACGTGATCTACACAGGCCACACCGGTCCGGTCTTCGATGGTTCATGGTCACCAAGTGGCGATCGTGTGGTGACGGTTAGCCGTCAGCCGCATATCTGGGATGCTGGAGTGGGTGGTGCCGTGCCGCTCGTCACCTTGCCATCTAACAGCGTCGACCATTCCTCCGTTGTGTGGAGTGCGGACTCGACGCGTATCGCTGCCGGCTCTGCCGACAACACGGCACGTACGTTCGACACACGAACCAACCTCCTCGAATACAGCCTGCCACATCCTGGCTCTGTCATGGATGTGATGCTTGACCCATTGTCGACACGGTTGTTCACCAGCGCTTCCGATGATCGTGTTCGATATTTCCAGCTTCCACAGACCACACCGAACAATACCTTCACGCCTACGTCAACACTCCTCGAAATGGTCGTCTCGCACGTCGGCGATCGCGTCCTGACTTGCGTCGACCGTGGAGCCCGCGTCTACGACATTAGTGGCGGCCTGCCCGTGCAGTTCAATGCCCACCAGTCCGGCACACTCGATGGATCGTGGAGTCCCAACGATTCGCTGATCTGTACGATCGGAGGCGACCGCACCATCCGTCTGTGGAATGCTGCCACCGGTATCGAGGTCTGGAATGCGATCGATGATCGTGAAGGCGTCCGCTGCGTGGAGTTCTCTCCCGACGGTTCGCTGATCGCCGTTGGCATGAGCGACAGCACCGTCACGATCTGGGATCCCGCTACGGGCAACCAGGTCGCATCGTACGGTGGACACTTCAGCCAGGTCACCGTGGTTGCATGGACCCCACTGAGTGACCTTATCGCCTCAGCCGGCGTCGACAACACCGTCCGTGTCCATGATGTCCGCACCGGTCGTCTTGTCGGCTCCTATCTGCATTCCGCGAACGTCCTCACCGCTCAGTGGAGTCCGGAAGGCAGCCGCCTGCTGACAACTTCCGATGACCAGACGGCCGTGATCTGGCGCGTGCGCGAGATCACATTGCAGGGTGACACGAGCAACGTCTTCTCGATCTCCGATCCTCCTCCTGCCTATGCTCGCTTCACCGCCACCGGCGATACCATCAACCTCGGCGATCAGACCACGATCACGGTCAGTCTTGAAGCATCGTACAACCTCGACCTCGCCGATATCGATTCCGTAGAGTTCACCTTGCGCTACGATGGCACGATGCTCGACCGTCTCTCCAGCACACAACCGATCGTCAGCGAAGCCGATTCCGTTAACCATCAGATCGTGACCTTCCAGGCCATAGCGCTTCCAACATCCGATGCGCCGCTCTTTACCGTCACCTTCCGCGGCACCCTCGGCGCCGACTCCGTCACATCGCTGCACTTCTCGGGCGTTCGCCAGATGGGCCCCGGCTCTCCCATTCCGATCGGTACCCAAAGCGATAGCATCCTCATCCGTGGATTATGTCGGGCAGGGGGCGTGGCACGACTCTACAATCCCATCGGCGTTCCACTCCAGATCGCTGCCCTTCCAAACGGAACAGGCGTCATGGTGGACCTTGCCGAATCCGGTCCGACGAAGATCCAGGCCTATGACCTGCTGGGGAATCTCATCTGGGCTGACGTAGCAGACGATCATGAGATCCGCGACCGCTTCTTCTTCCGCGAGTTGCCACATGCGATCACGGGATCCGGTGTTCTCTTCGTGGTCACAACGCCAACGCAGATGACCTCCCTCTTTCTTCCGGGAGGACGCTAATGCGCACATCACGACTCGCACTCCTGGTCCTTTTGGTCACGGCCACCGTCTCGGTTCAGGCACAATGGTGGAAGACCGTCACTACGGATGATGTGCTGCTCACACAAGTGGGCGGCGGTGCACACATGGCCATGACGATGAACGGCAGCGACTTCACCCTACCCTATGCTCCTACATGCTGCGGTAGCTACAGTACAGCAACATCGTTTGGTCCATCGCTCTCTGGTTTGTTCCAGCAAGAGATCACAAAGTGGCTGCGTCTTTCCGCGCGGTTAACCTATGCCCCCTACCGAGCAACATTCGAAGAGGAAGAGACCATCCTGTTCATGAACTCCGATGAAGGGACCGTGCTTCATACGCTGGAGACTTCATACGGTACCCTCGGACTTGAAGCGCTGCTGCAGGTCCGCATCTTCCGTGGATTGCGCCTGAACCTGGGTGGCTCGGCGGCGAATGCGTTCTCCGGATCATACAGTCAGAAAGAAACATTGCTCGACCCCATTTACGGCACGTTCGAGAATGGCCAGCGTGTACGCAACCAGACCACGGATGCCGAGCTACAGGATCTCACGTCGCCGCAGTTCAATGTGATCGGCGGACTGAGTTATGACCTTCCTCTTACGTCGAATCACAGCGTTGTGCTGTCACCCGAAGTGCTCTACTCCGTCGGTCTCTCCGAAGTGGTCACCGGCACAACGTGGAAGACGCAGCAGCTTCGTGTGGGTGCATCTATTGCTTTTGCGCTGAATGCGCCAACGCCGCCGATGCCGGTTCAACGTGTCCGCGTGATGCACGTCGATAGTGTTCTCGCCTCACTTCCTCCTGATGGCACAAATCGTCGTGTTGAAGGGGGCGAGCGGATCGAACTCGACACGATTGTCGGCACGGATACCGTTACGATCTCGGAGCATGTCTATCGTACGGACTCGGTCTACACTCCCGTACTGCCGGTGATCAATGCCCTCATTGCTGCGCGCGCCATTGATGAGAAGGGTGCACCACTTGCCAACTTCACGATCGGCGTCTCAACACAGTTCATTACGGAAGCATTGCCACTCTTGCCGGTTGTGTTCTTCGAATCGCACTCGTCCTTCATTTCGTCGCGCTATCGTCAGCTTGTCTCCGCAACCGACTTCGATCTCAACGCCATTTCGCCACGTACCACAGCTGTTCACCGTGATGTGTTGAACATCATTGGCCAACGTCTCAAGGACGAGACCGCAACAACCATTCGCTTGCGCGGTACGGCTGATCCAACAACAGAGGGCGGCAACTGTGACTTGGCGCAGCAGCGTGCTGCTGCCGTGAAGAAGTATCTGGTAGACGTCTGGAAGATCTCACCGGATCGTATCACCGTCGTTGAAGGTACCGGCTCCTGCGCACCGCCGCGCACGACGCGTGAGCAAAGTGAAGAGGGTTATTCCGAAAATCGACGTGTAGAGATCGAGACCGACAACGTCTCGCTCCTGGCGGCCGTTGCCAAGCGTCGTTTTAACGAAGCACGGACCGTGTCGCCGTCGACGCTGGTGCTTGATCCGTCCGGCAGCTCATCAGATTATGTGACCGGCTGGAGTCTGGAAGCCCGATCTGGTCAGACCGTTGTGTTCTCACAGACAGGCAAAGGAACACCGCGACTGATCACCCAGCCGTTGACGCCGGCTACGGCCGACCTCATGCGCTCCGACGTACCGCTCGATGTTACGCTCAAGCTTGACGGCATCCGTGATGTGCACGCAGCAGCCTCCACATCGCTGAAGGTCACCCGCGACACGATGTCGACCGAGTTGGAGCGACTCACCCTCATGCTGTTCGAGATCTCCAGCGACGAGATCACACCAGTTGCCGAAGAACAGGTACACCAATTCGTCAAGAACGTCCCGGCCGGCAGTACGGTGATCGTGCGCGGCTTCGCCGACCTTCTCGGCAATGCCGAGTTCAATCGCAAACTCTCGCGCAAGCGGGCCGATGCGGTGTGTGCGTCGATCCGCAAGCACCTCACCAAGCGCATCGACCTTCAGTGCAATGATATTGCCACAGACACCTATCCGCCCGGAATTGACTCGTACGGGACGCCGGAGGAGCGGTTCTTGAGCAGAACGGTGCAGATCGAGGTTAAACGCAGCCGCTAGCGTTTGTACGAGATCACCCACGCCCCACGGAGTTCGCCCGGCGTATACCCCGTGGCCTTATCATCGGGATATCGTTCAGCGATCACCGCTGCGGTCTCCTTGGTGATCTGTGTCTCAACGGAGCCATGGCAGGCCATACACGGCTTTTCAACGATGCGGATGGGATAGAACACATGTACGCTATCTTCAACGGCGATCGTTACGGTATCAGGCACGCCTCGTTGTCTCAGCTTGGCCTCCATCTCCAGAAGCACGGTACGCTCAAGATCGTTTGCCGTGTTATAGGGATTGCGTGGACGTAGTGTAGCTCGACGCAGAGACACGCCATGTTGTTCTGCAACCTGGTTGGTGATCGTCAGCGCCTCCACGGAACATGTCTCAAGTGCTGCAATGGGTCCGCCCGCTTCAAGGGCTGCCTTGAGTTTTGTGGCCAATTCCTTTTGTGCTGAAGCCGCGATGGCGTTCAGGTCAGGCTGTTGTGATCCCCAACCGATGAACAGTACTGAAACAGTGAGCAGAACAGTAGACTTGATGGCTGTATTCATTACACGTCTTTCCGGCCTATTTGGATGCGAGTCTTGGTATCACCCACTGTTTCATCATGAGTGGAGTGATCATGGTGGTGATCACGCCCATTAACACGAGAACGGAGAAGAGGCCTTGGTTGATGAAGCCGCGCTCATAGGCGATGCTGGCGATCACTAACTCCATGATGCCGCGTCCGTTGAGGATAATGCCGACACCGAGAGCACGTGTGTTGGACATCCCTATCAGACGTCCGCCGATCCAACCCGCCGACATCTTGGAAACGATGGAGACGAGCAGCACAACGGCTACAAAGCCAACGGAACTGATCGAACCCAGGTGAAACTCAAGACCGAGGGTTGCAAAGAACACCGGCGCAAGAAAGCCAGCAGAAACGGAGTTCAAGGTGTGTTCAGCGTCCTTGTAGTGATGCGCAGCAAAGAACTTCTTGTCGATCAATAGAGCACCAAAGAATGCGCCGATCACGGAGTGGAAGCCGAGTGACTCACTAACGGAGCTGAAGACCAGGACGAAGACGATCAGGATGCCAAACAGCGCTTCGGTGCCGACCCACTCAACGAACCGACGTGTATACCCTTCAATGTCCACACCCCAATTATCGATCTTGTGCAGGAGCCAGTTGAATCCAAGGATAAATCCGCTTAGTACAAGCAATTTCCAACTGATGATGACGATCGAAAGGCCAACGGCACCAATGGTGCGTTGTTCCGGCAGGTTGAGGATGATGCCCAACGCAAGGAGGGCAAGGACGTCGTTAAAGATCGCCGTTGCAACGGAATGGTGGGCAATGTCAGAATCCAGCAGACCAAAACTTTGAAGAATGCGCACAGCAACGGGAAGCGCCGTGATAGAGACGCAGAGACCAAGAAAGACGGTCCGCATCACGTCAAGCTCGAAGGCCATGCCTGTGAGGATCCCTGCAGCGACCGGTATCACGAAGCCAAGAATCGCGATCACGAAGCCCTTGCCTCGGAGTGAATTCACGATGTCCTTGAAGTTCATCTCGAGGCCGGCCGACAGGACCACGAGGAAAACGGCTAGCTCGGAGATGCCGGATAGGGCATCGCTGTTCTGGATGAAGTTGAAGACACTGGGTCCGAGCAACACCCCTGCCAGCATCTCACCCACGATGGCGGGTTGGTTGAACCGCTGGAACACCTGCCCGAACAGCCGTGCCACCACGATCAACACAAGCAAGCTGGTCAGTAAATGCATGGCGTTATGGGAGTTTTCGTTGCGTGGGATGCAGATGTTCTGAGAACAAGGCGTGTCGATAGGAAACAAGTCCACTCTCGACACCCCGGAACTTCATCCGCAAGTCAGATTCTGCTTTCAACGTCACGAGTCCACCCCGTACCGGACGACGTGCCGCCTGGCCTAACTCACCCGTCGTGACGGGTTCGATGATCGACGGGTCAACCTTGAAGAGTTCAGCGATCTTGACGGCGAACTCATACCGGCTAAGATAATCGGCACCGCCGACATGATACAGCCCCGTTCTGGAACGCTCGATCACGGTGATCACGGCCTCTGCGAGGTCATCAACATAGGTAGGATTGGAATACTGATCGGTGACCACCTTGATCGATCGTTGCTCGTCCAGGGCTTGTAATACCCACCGGACAAAGTCCGGGCGTGGGCCCAGCGGACCATAGACCACGTTGGTGCGGATCACGGTCGACTCAATGCCGGCGATCGCAAGGGCATTCTCTCCGGCGAGCTTGGATTTACCGTAATAGTTGATCGGCGACGGGATGTCTGATTCCGTATACGGACCCTTCTCCCCATCAAAGACGTAGTCGGTGGAGAAATGCACCAGATGGGCATCGGCAACACGGGCCACGCGAATGAGATTCTCCACCAGCGTCACATTGAGCGTCCACGCGAGTTTCTTGTCTGCCTCGCATGCATCCACATTGGTCATCGCCGCCGTATTGATGATGGCCGTCGGCATCTGCGGCATCACTACCCGTTTCAGCTCGGCACGATCCGTGATGTCGATCGTATCGGTCGACACTCTTGGATGCACCACATCGATCGGCCGTCCCGATACCAGGTGCAGCTTTGCATCCGTTTCTTCAAGTAGCATCGGGATCAACGCCCCAGCCGTGGTACTCCCCGCTCCGATGATGGTGAACGTCATCTACAATAATAGGGAATGGGGAATGGGGAATGGGGAATGGCACCTGGCACTTGGCACCTGGCACTTAGCCGTTCCAGTAGGGGCGGTCCAGATTGCGGTACTGTACGGCTTCCGCCATATGCGTTCGGGTGATGAGGTCGCTTTCGTCCAGATCGGCAATGGTGCGTGCTACTTTCAGGATGCGGTCGAAGGCCCGTGCCGAGAGGCCGAGACTGGTCATGGCCTGTTTGAGGGTCTCATCGGCTTCGGGAGTGGTGACGCAATACGTCTCCACGTCGCGAGACAACATGTCGGCATTCTTGAAAAGGTCTGGTCGTTCAGTGAAGCGTCGGCGTTGGCGGTCTCTTGCACGGACCACCCGCCCCCTGACAACACGACTGGGTTCTCCTGGTTCGATGTTGGCAAGGTCATGGACACGCACGGCCGGCACATCCACATGCAGGTCGATGCGGTCCAACAATGGTCCGGAGATCTTGGCCATGTATTTGGCTACGTCAAGGGGCGGGCAGGAACACTCACGAATGGAGCTTCCGTAATGTCCGCACGGACAGGGGTTCATGGAGCAGACGAGCATGACGTTCGCAGGGAAGTCGACGCTGTTCTTGGCTCGAGAGATGGTGATCGATCGGTCTTCGAGCGGCTGACGAAGGACTTCGAGGACGTTGCGCTGAAACTCGGGGAGTTCGTCGAGGAAGAGGACGCCATGGTGGGCAAGGGTGAGTTCACCGGCGCGTGCGAACCCCATGCCCCCTCCTACAAGAGCAGAGTCGCTGATGGTGTGATGTGGCGCGCGGAACGGACGTTTGGTGACAAGTGGTTGTCCGGGCGAGAGGAGTCCAGCCACGCTATGGATCGTCGTGGCCTCAAGGGCTTCGTCGATCGTTAGTGGCGGAAGGATCGACGGTAGTCGTTTTGCGAGCATGGTCTTGCCGGCGCCGGGCGGTCCGACCATGATCATGTTATGTCCACCCGCAGCGGCGATCTCCAGTGCCCGCTTCACGCCCTCTTGTCCTTTCACATCGGCAAGGTCGAGCATGTTGTGATCAGCCGATGTCGCGAAGATCGCATCGATGTCAACGGTGTGGGGTTGAACGATCGCTTCTCCCGTGATGAGTTCTACGGCATCACGCAACGATCTCACCGGATAGACCTCCACGCTGCCGATGATGGCGGCTTCGTCGGCATTCAGTTCGGGAACGATGATGCGTCGGTACTTGCGCTTCGCCAGCATCGTCACGATCGGCAGGATGCCGCGAGCGCGGCGGAGTGTACCGTCGAAGGCCAGCTCGCCCAACATCGCTGTTCCGGTAAGGTCCACCTCGTCGATGTTGCGTGTTGCCATCAACACGCCAACGGCGATGGGCAGGTCGAACATGCTCCCCTCTTTGCGGACATCGGCCGGTGCGAGGTTGACCGTATACTTTTTTGATGGCAGGCTGTATCCGGCATGCTTCAGCGCCGCCTGCACACGTTCTTTCGATTCACGCACCGAACTATCGGGAAGGCCCACGACTTGAAATGCCGGCAGTCCATTCTCGGCATTTGTTTCGATCTCGATCGGATACGCAGAAATACCGACGACAGCTGCGCTGTAGGTTTTGGCATACATAACGGTTGGTGGTTGGTGGTTCGTGGTTCGTGGCTCGTTGTTCGTTGCTCGTTGCTCGAGTAGTGTACCCAGGTAATCGAAACGTGACATCTAATTGCGTTATCTTTGCACCAATGGCGATCATCAGAGCTCCTAAAAAATCGAAGTGGTACGTGGTCTGGATAGGCCACGCCCCCGGTGTTTACCCATCCTGGGAAAAATGCCGTGCACAGGTCGAGAACTTCCCCGGATCCAAGTACAGAGCGTACGACACGCTGGCTGAGGCCAAGGCAGCGTACGAAGGTGGATTGCCCGTACCCGGCGGAAAAAAAAAGTAGCGCTCGGTAGGACCGAGTCGGGCGGACGTGGTCCGATCACCCCGGCTGTTGCCGTTGATGCTGCCTGCAACATGGTCACCGGTGTGATGGAATACCGTGGTGTTGACCTGGAGACCGGTGAAGAGCTGTTCCGCATGGGCCCCTTTCAAAACTCTTCCAACAATCATGGAGAGTTTCTGGCCATCGTTCATGCGCTAAGTCTGCTGATGCGTCATGACAAGCTCGTACCCATCTACTCCGATAGCAAGACGGCTATTGCGTGGGTGCGCAACAAACACGCGAAGTCGACCGTGGCGCGCACCATGGCAAATCGTCCGGTCTACGAACTCATTGAGCGAGCCGAGCAATGGCTCAAGAAGAATACCACACCTTTCCGCGTACTCAAATGGGAAACGGAACTATGGGGCGAAAATCCTGCGGATTTTGGACGCAAATAGCCGTTGTTAGTGTGCTAGTGTGCTGGTGTGCTGGTGCGCGGGCACAAGAAATGCCGGAGCTGCCACGTACAGATGGCTTGCAGACATGTATGCCGGATCTGCGTGACTATCGTGTGATCACCGTTGGTCCAGTGGGTCGCGACCACACGGACCTGCAAGAAGCGATCGATGCCGCGACGCCGCAGACGGTGATCAAGATCGATTCACAGGCCGTGTTGCGCGGTACGTACATCCTCCGAAACAAAAGCTCTGAAGACGGGTGGATCATCATCACGTCGAATGCTACGACGTTGCCAAAGGAAGAGCAACGTGTTACGCCCACTGCATCGACACTGACAACGATGCCGACGATCATTTCCGACAACACATCCGGTCAGCCGTGTTTCACGGCAGCTGCAGGAGCCCGGTACTATCGTCTGGTCGGTTTGCATCTTACCGTTGATACTACAGTGACCGAGAACTTCGGCATCGTCATGTTCAACTCGGGCAGCGACTTCATCGTCGATCGCTGCTACATCCATGGTCATGACAAGGCAACGATCATGAAGGCCGGCGTCCTTCTGAACTGTGCCAACAGTGCAGTCATCAACAGTCACATCTCGCAGATCCACAGCATCGGCTTCGACACCTATGCTATCGGAGGCACCAATGGTCCGGGTCCGTTCAAGATCATCAACAACTACCTCGAAGCAGCCGGCGAGAACATCCTCTTTGGCGGCGCCGCTCCAACTACTCCGGGTTTGGTACCTTCCGATATCGAGGTCTTGAACAATCACTTCACCAAGCCGTGGTCTTGGCGCGTCGGACATCCGAGCTATGCCGGCAGACATTGGACCATCAAGAACCTCTTTGAGCTCAAGACCGGACAACGCGTCCTTGTACAAGGCAATCTCTTTGAGAACTGTTGGGCCGATCTGCCCATCGGTCAGAGTGGCTACGCCATCCTTCTCACCGTTCGTGGTGAAGGGGGCAAGGCACCGCAGGCAACGGTCAGCGACATCACGATCCGCTACAACGTCATCCGCCATGTGGGCGCCGGGATCTCCCTCTCCGGTTCCGACGGCAACATCCCTACGCAAGGATCAAGGCGCATTCTCATCGCCCACAACTTCTTCACTGATGTGAATGGTCCGGCATACGGCGACGGCAACACGGCGGGCCCCAACGATGGCACCTTCATCAAGCTCGGCGATCCTGAACACGTCACCATCGATCACAATACCATCGAACAAACCGGTCCCATCACCTGGGCCATCGATACGATACGTTCATTCCGATTCACAAACAATCTCGTCAACTGTTCTCTTTCGGCAGGGGGCTATCAGGGTATGTATGGTCCGGGCTTCGCACGCGGCGGTAACGGACCAATGGCACGGTACTTCCCAAGCGTCACTGATGCCAACCAGCTCTTCCACAACAACGTCCTCGTTGGCGGTCCGGCTGCCGACTATTCCAACTACGCGACGATCTCGAAGAACTACTTCCCTGCTTCGCGTGATGCATGGAACGGTGATGCCGATATCGCCGACTCGATGATCTATCTCCAACGCTGCGTCACGGTATCTGTCCCGCCCCCTACCACATCACACAACAGTGGTATTCGACAGAATGGAACAATGCTGGAGATCGACCCTCTTCCTCACGGACAGCAAGCGATCGTCCAGATCATGGATGTACGTGGCATGCTGGTGCACTCCTTCATTGTATCGGCGGGAGAACACGGTCGATACGATCTCTCCGCACTACCCCGCGGCATTCATGTTGTGCGCGTGGTAGGTGGTTGGTGGTTAGTGGTTGGTGGTTAGGTGGTCTGTCCGATGCGCAGGAGGTTGCCATCTTCGTCTACAATGGCGAACTCTCGCATGCCCCAGGGTTTATCGCTGAGCACGTCGATGCGAGGAATGCCGGAATGCGGCAGGTTAACCGCCGATAGTTCGTGATATAGCGCATCAACATTCTCTACACGCAGATAGCACATGGAGTCGGATCTCTCAGGCACAAGTTCTGCATGCAATGAGAAGTGCAACTCGATCGCGCCACGTTTGAGAATGGCGTACTGATCGTCGCCATGTCCGGTGAAGCCAAGTCGATCGTAGAACTGCATCGTTGCGCGCATCGAGCGACTGAGCAGGATCGGGATGGCCTGACCATTGGACGAAGATCTTTCCACGGTGATCGTATCACCTACGCGATACCGCAGCTCGATCATACCATCACCCATCGGACGAGATGACGTCAGACGCATCAATGGATACAGTGCCGTTCTCGGGAAAAGGGGCTTTCCGGATCCCAAGGTGGCCGAGCCGATCTGGACGATCAATTCATCGAGTAGACCGGCATCGTAGAATTGTCCCGCCAGATCACCTCCGCCAACGACCCAGATATTCTTGCCCCCTGCCGCAACCTTCATCTCTGCATGCACGGGCACCACGTCCCCTTGCACGAAGCGTATGTCTGCACCTTCAACCCTTGGAAGCTCTCTATGGGTAAAGATCCACACCGGCTGCGTGTACGGCCATGGTGAGCCAACTTCGGCGGTAACCTCGTCGGCATGTCGAAGCATCCACTCATAGGTCGACGCACCCATGGCGAGCGCTCCTACGTCGGCAATGAACTCTGGATAACTCGATTCTCCAATGTTGCCAAGCGTGAACAGCCACGCAAGGGAATTGTCATCTGTGGCTATGAAGCCATTAAGCGTGGTAGCGGTATAGTATTGCGTCTTCATACTTTGTGAAACTACGGTTACTCGGTTATTCGGCTATTCGGCTATTCGGCTATTCGGCTATTCGGCTATTCGGTTATTCGGCTATTTTGCGACTCATGAATATCTCCATCACCCGCCTTCCCAACAGCGACGGACTTCCCCTTCCTGCCTATGCAACATCCGGCGCTGCCGGTATGGATATCCATGCCGCGGTGGACGAGCCGCTCACGCTGATGCCGGGAGAGGTGCAGATGGTGCCGACCGGACTGGCCTTTGCCGTCCCTCACGGCTTCGAATGTCAGGTGCGCTCGCGCAGCGGCCTCGCTGCAAAACACGGCGTGTTCGCCCTGAATTCGCCCGGTACCATCGATAGCGACTACCGCGGTGAGGTGAAGGTGATCCTCGCGAATTTCTCCAAAGCCCCCTACACCATTGAACGCGGAACACGGATCGCTCAACTCGTCGTTGCCAAACACGAACAGGTCGTGTGGAACGAAGTTGATGATCTGGAAGAGACCGTGCGTGGCGAGGGTGGATTTGGCAGCACGGGAGTACATCCATGACGATCGTTGTTGGTTCGGATCATGCCGGCTTCGCCCACAAGGAAGCGATCAAGCAGATGCTTGTTGATGAGGGATACTCGGTTGTTGACGTCGGCACAGATTCCACCGATCGTGTGGATTATCCCGACTACGGCGTTGCTGCCGCACATCTTGTGGCGGATGGTACGGCCGACTATGGCGTACTGGTCTGTGGCTCCGGCATCGGCATCAGTATCGCCGCGAACAAGGTCAAAGGCATACGTGCCGCAAATGTGACGTCGGCAGAGATGGCCCGATTAGCCCGACAGCATAACAATGCCAACATGGTGGCCGTCGGCGAGCGCCTCACGCCAGTTAACGATGCCCTGGAGATCGTCAAGGCCTTCCTTGCAACAGATTTTGAAGGGGGCAGGCATAGCGCCCGCGTCGACAAACTTGATGCCCTCGGCGGTGAAGCATGAGCTGTGAAGCACTGGTACTCGTGGCACATCCCGATGACGCAGAACTCACCTGCGGCGGGGCCATCAAGAAGCTCACCAATGCCGGACATCGAGTGGTATTCGTTGAGTGTACCCGCGGCGAACTTGGGACACGTGGAACACCGGAGTTGCGCGAACAGGAAGCTGCCGACGCTGCGCAGATCCTGGGTGTGCGGGACCGCGACTATCTCGGCATGCCTGACGGAGCCATCGAACACACGCAGGAGAACATTCTCAAGGTCGTGAGCGCCATCCGCGCCCATCGTCCGCGCCTGTTGCTCACACCGCCCCCTATCGAACGTCATCCCGATCACGAAGCGGTCTATAAGCTCGCCCGTGCCGCGTGTTTTATTGCCGGACTGCACAAGATCATTACGGAGCGCGATGGCGTGCAGC
>Ga0105096_10000145_pt1 | contig 19344 bp, 27 predicted proteins | sample PPLLak3cmMay2015_FD_87036 | JGI IMG/M metagenome (GOLD analysis project Ga0105096, IMG submission 87036) | Freshwater sediment microbial communities from Prairie Pothole Lake near Jamestown, North Dakota, USA - PPLs Lake P7 Core (1) Depth... | ecosystem: Environmental > Aquatic > Freshwater >... | reverse complement strand
CCTCATCATGATACATGATGAGTGGTATGTATGGAATTCCCGCTTCTTTGAGACGATCCATAATGAGCATGACGGCGGCCGTGCAGGTGATCTTCTCGAAGGCCTGTAGGAGGTATACGAGTAGCTTGTGGAAGGAATCCACGTAGATCTTATTTCCCGCAAGCGAATAGATATATCCGTTCCCGTACTTGGACGTCTTACCATACGTATTCTCCAGTTTGTCTATGAGCTCCTTGAATCCAGGGACAGCCTTGATGAAGCCATTCTTGAGTTTATTACCGCGCTGCTGTTCCATAGATCCATATGCATACGACCACAGCTTCTCACCGGATGCTCCGAACAGGAATGCATAGAGAATACGCTTCGCTTTAGGTCTAGTTACCGGATCGGTCATCCCCAGGTCGAATGCTATTTCCGTCAGGATATTGGCGTTGTAGGTGTGTATATCTCCATGTATAAGAGTATGTATATAGTCCTTGTCTCCGAGATAGTAGGCTAAACCCCTGGCTTGGTTGGATGCCGAATCACAACCAACTATCTTCCAACCAGGAAGAGTCGTGAACAGGCTGCGCATCTCCTTACCCCAGGGTGCATCGGCGGTGGGAACATTCGCGATGACCTGGTGTCTGGACCTCATGGATGGTGTGCCTATTGTGATACATGAGCCGTGCAACATCCCTTTGTCATCAACGTTCTCCAGCCACGTTTTGACTACACTATGCCTGGATCTCGCCGTCAGATACTCCATGTACAACTTGCCATCACCACCAAGAAACTCTAGGCTGTCCTCAGTGATCTTAGGAGAGGTCTTTAGGAGTTTACCATCAGGACCTCTCACCTTCATCCCGGTTTTCTTGTCCTTCTTATAATTCCACTCAGTTGGTACCCAGCCATGCCTGTAGAGAAACATCTTCACATCTGCCACAGAACCTAGGTCTAGAGGCTCGAACGTCACCCGGCAATATGAACCGAGTATCATCCGATCCTCACCCTCGTAACCGGACCAGGGATCGACACCAAACCAGTTGGCAGTGTGTTGGTCGTAGGAGCCAGATTTAATCCATTTAGGTTTCTTGGCCTCCACAACACCCAGTTTCTTATCCACTGCGACACACTTCATCCCGAGCTTCGAGGACAGTGCATTGTGGGCTTTATCAAGTTCTCTATCGAGTCTATCAAACAACTCGACAGCGCCCTCTCTGTCGAACGGCCAACCGTGCATCTCCGCTCGTGTGGACCATTCCAGGCCGTAGTGCTCGGCCTTTATGTACGTACCTAGGTATTTAGATCTGGCTGCCTGCTCGCAGTATTCTTTGTACAGCTTTTTCCACGCGAGCACGTTAATCTTGACGTCTGTCTGGCACCGCTCTAGTAGCTCCGGAGAGAACTTGCTGAAGTCATCAAATAAATTCTTGGGTACGCCGAAGTACTCTCCCCAAGCCTCTATGCTGTGTCCGCTATCCCCGAACCTTTCGTAGTCCAAGACCACAGACATTATCAGGGTATCGTACACCGTGCACTTGGAAGATGGTCTGAATCCGTGTACCCGTTCCAGTGCTGGTAGGTCGTATCCTTTGATGAAATGACCTATTAGCATCGTTGCCTCTGCAAGGTACACCTTCCAAGCCGGATCTTCCCCGTGGAACCACTTGTCCTCCCCGGTATCGAGGTCGTGCGTGCACACGACCCAGATATTTCTCACACTGTCCAACAGCCCGTCGCCCTCTATGTCGAATACCAGGCGCATCACTTATCCTTAAATGTCTTCATATCCTTGACTAGAAGAGGCCTACGCCCGTTACTCTCGAATGCGATTAGATAGTTAAGGTACCACAGAGCCTTCTTCAGTTCCTGGATCTCATCATCCTTCTCACCTAGTCTGCTGAGATACTTATTTATTTGAAACAGCAATGCTCCCTCTATTGCTTGCGGATTATCTCTGAATTGGGGCTTGCGGAACTCTACCTCAATCCACTGCAGAGACACAGGAAAGCCGACATCGTCTAACTGCAGGAAGTTCTGATAGTGAGAAGGATCTACTGCCTCATCAACTTTCTTGCTTCTCAATTCATCTTTGCTAGATACCATGTGTATCTCTGTCTCTTTCTCGTTGAACGGATCCCAGGGCTCATTACTACGGTGTGTGCGCCCGATCTCTTGTACTACTTTATCTAGTGGGGTCATCTCGCTCTCGGCATCTTTCCGTCTAGACCACTCCTGCTCGAGGTCGCTCTGATGCTCGTCGATTTCTTCTTGGTTTCTTAGAAAGAATTTATTGATTGGATTTAGGTTGTCTGTAACCTCTATGCACCTACCAGCACGAAGTTGGGCTGCTGCCTCTTGTAATTTTGTGGATGTGTCAATCCTGGTCGCTGGTTTGGATATATCTTCGTTAAATTCGTACACATCATACGTGTAGCGCATACGCATCTCCAAAATTAAAGGGCTACCCCCGGAGGAGGTAGCCCATGTTCATCTCTAGAACACTTTTTCGGGTTGCTTCGTCGAAGGAGCGGCCGGTGTGAAGTCGTCGGCTGCAGTGGTAGCCTGCTCTGCGCCTACGTCGTCCGTGTCGTCCTCCGCAATGGTCTCCATGTCCGTCTCCTCGAAGTCATCATCTCTCGGTTTCGGTGTGTAGAGCTTGTGTTTGGTTATCTGAACACCCATGAGAACACAGGCGGTACCTTTCTTGCCTTCAATGTTGTAGTCGTACTGAAAGATCCTGATGTTAGCCAACGAGCCGTTGCCGATGATGTTCGGGTCAAGATCGTTCATCTTGCCGTCGATCACTCTCACAGGACTGGCTTTTCCACCGTCCTCTTTGATCGACTTCTTACGCAGGTTGACCCTGAAGTAGGGTTCGCCCTCGTCCGGAACTACCGCTTTCACGGACAATCCCGCTTCCTCCCACTTTTTCTTGGTAGTCTTATCTGTAGTTCTTATCTGACATTCCCAAGTCGGGTTCTTCTTATTGAATTTGCTATTGGGCCGCTTGGGGTCTAGCTTACAGAACCAGACTTCGCAGTTGTGTAGAATCATGGAGAATTTCCTAGTGTGTATTGTGTACCCTTGTCAGGGTTAAATCAACGGGGTGTAGTCGGATAAACCTTGGAAAGTGTTACCGATGCAGCTTCGTCGTCTTCTTCGTCGTCCTCTTTGAACGTAGCGTCCCACTCTTCCTTGGTGATACCCGTCATAATGAACTCGCGCTGGTCCGGGTTTAGCTCGGGGAATATCTCCTGGATAAGCCCCTCACCGCGTGCCCAGGCCGCCAACTTCTCCACCGTGACAGGGAGTTCCATCTCTCTGACCACGCCGGAAAGCTCACTCCTACGTTTTACCAGCATTACCGTCTCCTAAGGCCTCTAGGGCCTTCCTGTTGTGTTCCTCGGCCCAGCCCCAGAATTTTTCAGTCAGCTTTATGGACTCGGTTACGTTTGGACATTTCTCGTATACTTCCTTAGGGATGAAGAAGCTAGGACCGCCCTCATTACACACTATTAAGGCGATAAGCACATACTCCCTATTTGGACCTACGAAATGGGCTATATCATAAGAACTAGGCACTTCGAACAACGAGCGCCATTCACCGGTCTCTTTGTTCTCTTGCATTGTGCTGATTTCTTTCAGATCTTCAGGAGTCTCGACTACGTAGACAAGCCCGCCTAGCAGCTCGTCAAAATCGTCGTTCTCCACGTCGTAGTCTTTGAAGAGCTCTTCTTGTTCACCAGAGAATACCTTAGCGATCTCCTCGGCGATTATCGGATCAGACTCTACCCTTAGGTCTATGAGCTTGCAAAATTCTTTCATTTGAAACCCCTATGAGAAGCAGTACTCTGACTGAAGAATAAGCCTCAGGTCGAGAGTACCGAAGTCTATGTTTGATATATCCCCACTTATATCTCTCATGATATTGGAGAGCGGATCCGCTTCATACAGCTCAACAAAAGTCTCTCGTATGAGTCTATAGAGGTCATCCATGTCGGCAAGGAGACAACCGAACGAGTCATGAATTGTAGTAATTGGGAATTCGGCTTTACCAACGGTTATGGCCAGGTGTGCCGCGTCCAGGGAGTGTATCGCATTCGGGGATGCGCCCTGTGACTGCTTACCTTTGGATGGTACCGAATCTTCCAAGAAACATATTGCTAGCTGCAGCGTGTTCTCGTAGTACCCTGTGGATAGTTTGTCACCGGAGGGTGGCCCGTACTGCACCCAGATCTTCTTGACCTTACCCTCTGTGTAATTTTGAACTACTGGGAAGTTAGTCACTGGAACTGTCCAGGAGAGGAAGCGACTCTCTGCTTCCGCCTTTTTACCGGCTTCCTCGAACGTGGAAAGTAGTTGCATCGGTCTCTTCAAAGAATGTCGACAATCGTTGTATACCTCTCTACCGAGGAAGGCTCCCCACGAGTGTTCCAGAAACATCAATAGGTCTATTCCGTGCTTCTTGGCGTCATCTATGATCTGCTGGCCGAGGCCGTACGGCGTTCCTCCATACGGGATAGTCATGACGTTTCTCTTGACTACCTTTCTACGGTGCTTTACGTCGGTGATGCGAAGCCAGAATACAGGTGCCGCTATGGCTATGGCTAGATTGTTTGCCTTCTTGAATGACTTTATACGCTCTACCAGATCTGCCCGCAGGTCAGATTTGAGCTCCGCCTCATTTATTCGCTTTTTCAGTTCAATAAGATTGTCGATTACTTTCTCACAGTCGTCGACTTCTTCCTTACTCAAGTCAGAGGCTAGCTCTCTTAAATGCGCCCAAACGTGGTCAGCGACGTAACGATAAAGATCGCCAGGGAGATCACTAGGAGTGAGATTGACATGTGGTGCAGTAACTTCATCGCGGGTAAGCGCTGCCAGATGTTGTGATCCATTGTTAGAGCCGTCAATATAGCACTCAAGATGACATTCGTAATCGAATGGTCCATACATTTCCTTATGCTTCTCGTAAACCTCTATTTGCCAGACTCTGAACTTCATCAGTTCGTTGCAGGCTGCTAGAAACTGCCAGGGCTTGTCAGCCTTCATCCAGCCTTGATTTACCTTAGGATTCTCAGCGTATGAGAGTATAATCTCTTCGTTATCCAGAGTCCAGAGAAACCTATCTTCAAGAGGAATCTTGTCAGTCTTCGCTCCGTCTTCTCTGCCACTATCACCAGCCCAGCTCGACGCAATGGATATACAAAGCCAACGGAGGCCTCGCTCTCCAATCTTTTTACTATCAGCTCTAAACAGTAGTCCACGCGCCAGATCGGCTCCCTGCTCATGTAGATACGCAGTGGCAGGATATTTTCGTCCACGGAAATCGTAGTAGTATAAGTGGTAAAAGATTTTCCCGATAAATCTTTTCGCAATATCACCGATCGCTTTGGCTTCTCTGAGCTTAGTCGCACGTGCCTCTGCATTGTGTTGCTCCCAAATATCCGAGAATGCTTCTGTTTTGTTCCTTAGGGCCCAGAGATGGATATTGTATATGTCCTCATTTATGCGCCAGCCCACAGCCTGCGCCTTATTGACACAATTAAAGATTATCGGATGAGTCTCTGGAGTCAGCTTGTCGTTGACAGCCCTGTTACCAGTCTTCACCAGGAACGTACCCGTCTCGTGTCGCGATGCTGTCCACGGAGCGTATGGTACTTCCGATGGTAGCTTCTCTATTGAGCTGGGGCTTAGACTGTCCCACAGCGCACATATGGCATCGTCATTCAAGACCTGTATTATGTACGATCCGTGTCCCTTGCTGCCCTGACCCAGTACCACCTGAATCAGGCCTAACTCTTCAAACGAATACAGCAGGAATGCGCCTGTCTTGGCGGCTACAGATGAGTCTCTCTTGAGCTTATACTTACCTCTTACGTTGTGCCCTATCGCCGAAATGAACTCGGTGAGGTACAGCGTCTTGTTGGCACCTCTCTTGGTTCTGGTGTACAGATACACCACGGAGATTACGTTGTCGATGTAGTCGGCCACTACCAGCTTCTGAAGATACTTAAGCGGGCTTTGCGGCGCTATCTCAGTCCTAAGTCTTGCCTGGAGGCTTTTTACCAGTTTCTCTTTCATCGAATTCCTTTACCGCCCTAGGTATAATAATTAGCGCGATAAGTAGGAGGAAGGTCTTTAATACCATTTGACCTCGTTGCTCTTCTGAAGGAAATAAATCATGAAGGCTGCAACGATGGCCAGATCGAATCTAAGCGCTGTCAAACCGATCAGAGCAATCGCAAGCAGAACAAAGTGTAGAAGGTTAGCCATTTAATGTTCTCCTTGTGATCGAAAAAAAAAAATAAAGGAATCCCCACACCCACCCCCGAAGGGGTGGATGTGAGGTACCTGCAACTACTCTGATTCACTACGTGTCATATCAGTTGCAATTGTATCGCTTTTTCTCTCTCAACGAAGAAGGGGATTAGCGACCCTTTTTTTAAATCAAAGACTGCAACAACAGGTGTCGATAGAAAGACACTTCCGACGTACATCCTGTTATCCCGATCTGCCGCCAGGTCTGACAGGCAGAACCTACGAATGCCCTTCATGTACTCCTTAGGGAGGAAGATCCCCCTAAGGAGTTCGGGCTTAAATTCCGCAGGCTTTCCCAGGAAGTACCACCCTAGGATAGGGATACCGATCGCTTCATCTGCCATTTATCGTACCAGTCCATCAGTAGCAGAGTGAAGTAGCATACGCTGAGGTACGCCAGAAGCGCGTTGCCAGTAATGATCGCGTTCCCAAGAATCTGGGGAGCGGACACGAAGAGGACAACCGTGTACGCCGCTATCATCATGATACGCTTATTGACAAGCATGATCATGCTCCTTAGAAACTCGGGGAAACGGAGGGACCGCGCGGGGCAACCTTCGGTTCGCTCTTGAAGAGGTTCTTGAAGAACCGCTTGGTCGAGCAGAAGCCTCCGACGATCGCTTCCTTGACGGCGGGAGCTTTCTTGACCACGTACTCCCCGACGAAGAGAACGAGGTACCAGGCCGTGATGTAGATCGAGATCAGGGCGAGGTAGGCCAGGAACAGCGCGAAGACTTCGATAAAGATTTTCATACAATCTCCTATGGTCAGGAAGGTTGATTGGACTACCAGGGCCGGAACCGCGCCCGACTCTTCGGACTTACGAGCTTCAAGAAGCCCTTCTTGGCATCGTAGAACATGCCCTTTGGCATCGCGGAGATGCCGTTGTTGCCAAGGCTCTTCCTAATGCTGGCGAAGAAGCCTTTGCTAGTGTTCATCGAGAACTTCATGAAGCCTCCTATGGTCAGGAACGAAAAAAAAAAAGAAATCCGGTTTTACGCATTGAACCGTTAACGTATCCGCAGAAGAATGCGGAGGGGCGCCGTGGCCTACGGGCTATGTCCGGACGGGCGAACCCGTTCAGCCTACTTCCAGCTAGCTACCCAAGGTCATTAGGTAGGCGTAGTTGTGCACGATCTTCTGGAAGTGTGGTTTCTTCCCTTTTCGTGCTTCGTTGCGGGCCAGTCTGCGGATTCCCCTTGCGAGGTTTCTATAGGCGATGGCGCGGTGGTTGTTCCAATTGCGGTTGATGCGGATGCGGCGGGTACTCATGTCAATCTCCTATGGTCAGGAAGGTTGGTGGGTACTACAAATGAAATCTAAGTGTACCCTTTAGGATACACTTAGATTTCCCCTCTCTAGCCTCGAGAGGGGTGCACTGCATGAGACGGAGAGGCTCCTCCGACCAGGTTTTCGCGCGGCTCATGCTCTCGTATAACTCGCGCTTATTTCAGACCCGAGCTACTTCTGGTTGCACCAGCTCGGGCCAGGTAGACAAGCCGTGTCTACTTCGGTTCCTGTAGTTCTTGTTGGGCAGACGAGATTACAGGGCTCGCCCCGTCTGCTTGCCACGATTCCGGGATTGGCTGCCCGGCTCCTTTTGACTCTCCGTTCGGAAGGAGCAAACCGCTACTGCTACTAACGCAAACTTACTTCAGGGTAGAGATTGAATCCGACTTAGAACTGGAAGTCGGCACCAGGTTCTCTAGCTCCAGGTGCAGGTTTCCTTGGTCTTGCGACCCTTGGGCACCCACCTCCAGAGCGACTTGGCGACGCGGTCCATGAAACCGAATCGCCACAGACTACTATCGTCCTCCGGTTCGGGCTGGACGCACAGCGGGACGAGGTTGTCCTCGTTGAAGCACCGGACGAAGTGGTTCATGGCTTCGTCCTGTGAGTACCAGGAATCACACACATCCTGCTGGATGTACGTGCCCATAGAGCGGTCGTCCCATATGATGATGACGTCCCACATCTTGGTCCCCTTTATGGTAAAGAGGATTCCTGTATGCCGTCCGGCCGTGACGTTTCTCATGTCAGCTGTCCGACCACTGGGCGTCAGAGACGTCGCGGATGGTGTAGACCTTGGCCTTCGGGGTGCGGCGGAAGAACTGCTTGACGCGGAGGACGGCCTTGCTGCAGCCTTCCTTGACGCTCTTCACTACCGCCGGGCCGTGTTTCTCGACCCACGTGGCGCCGTAGAACACGACGAGCCAGATCGCCATGTAGATGATGGCATCGAGCACGAGGACAAGCACCAGCAAACCGATTTGTTGAAGTGCCATACAATCTCCTATGGTCAGGAAGGTTGGTTATGATAGGTTCTCCTATCATATAAGATACCGCCATTTCCGCAGTTTTCAGACGACGTTGTGCGTCGAGACGGTGTAGAATTCTGAGGTGTCGTCACCGTAGCACACGCAACCGCGCCAGTGGACGTTGTCCCCGGAGCGCTTCGCAGCGAACCCTTCCGCCGCATGCACCGCCTTGTCGCGGGTGTCGTACACTCCCGCGATCCAGACGGCATCCATCACACTGCCGACAATGATGTAAACCTTCATCAGGCCTCCTAAGCCTTCCAATTGACTTCTCTTGCTGCAGCGCTGGCGGGGATGAGTACAAGGATCTCCTCCCAATAGGCCAGGGGCTTGTTCGACACGACGTACTGCCCGCTCTCGACTACCAGCTCGGACATCCCGCTGTACTCCGAGACACGCACCTCGACTATCCTGTCGAGATTGACCAGGTGGGCGTGACCGTCCTGATCCACTACTCTGGTGAAGTTCATAACCCTTCTTCTTTCTTGAACATTTCGATGAGATCATCTTCCTGCGCTGTCAGGAAGTCCCCGTCGCGGACTAGCTTGACTTCATGGCTGTCGGCGATCTGCAGCTGCTCGATTGGTGTGAAGTAACTCCACCAAAGGTGCGCGAGACTGCTTATTCTATACATGCTCACATGCCCTCCTCGAGCGTGTACAGCTTGACTTTCAGACGGATGCTCTCCTCGACCACCTTCACCGAGACGCTCAGGCCGTGCTTGGCTATCAGCCTGCCCTTCTCTAAGTAGTCCTTTGTGCTCCACCAGTTCCTGGCGAAGTGTTCTGTGGCCACACTGGCTTTGAGACCCATGCTATCTCCTAGAATAGATCGTGGCTTTTGAAGTAAGAAGGCTCGGATGCTAATCCGAATAGCTTTCTCTCGATAGAGTCCAGATCCATAGCCAGCGTAGTACCTGGCTGACAATCACTGGCAAAATATACTGCACCTTTCGAGAGCATCGACAACTTCTTGGAGTCGGATATTACATACGCGTCTCCCTGGACTTTGCCTAGAGCGTACGCTATCTCGACTTCGAAATTGTCTTTCTCTTCTTTCCTCACGCCACACGAGTATGCTTCTAGTTCCACACCCAGAGTTTTGAGAAACTCCAGGAATCTCATCTGGCCCGTGTTTTCCGGATTATACCAGGTCCACAGCACGACCTTGTCGAAGTTCAGGTGAATGTGCGCTATTCTGAACAATTCCCTGTAATCCAACTTCCTCGCGGACTCTTTCACCGCGAAGAATAACTGTGTACCGTCAATGAACATATAAGGCATGCATCCTCCATTTAGAGTTAGTGATAGGTTCTCCTATCATATAAGATGCCGCCACTTGCGCAATTTTAAGGCCCCTATGAAGGGGCCATTCTTAACAATTACGCTCGTAGTGTACCTTGTCCACGAAGGATTTCCAGTTGCCTCCCCACCTGTTCAGTGGGTCGAGGCCCTCCCAGAAGTCACCTAGCTCCTGCGGGTAGACGAGCTCGCCGTCCACCGTGAAGTAGAGGTCGGCGGCGCACTTCTTGAGGTGCATGGAGTTCATGGTCTTAGAACGACCGGCCTGGACGTGCAGCCTCTGCTGCTCTACGGAGCGGAACACCTCGGCGATCCTGACGCCGTAGCCTTTCCCCGCCGCGTATATGAGCAGTCTGGTCAGATCCCTCGCGAACGCCTCCTGGTGCTCACCTAGTTTCATCTTGCGACTCCCCGGTTCCGAGCATCTTGGCGAACACCTCGTCCTTCTTCCAGGACGATCGACTGGTGCCGTAGAAGTAGTAGACGATGGTCGGTATTATGGTGCCCAGTATGAATCCGAGAATAGTGTCCGCGAACCTGACGTTCCTGGCAGGTATCTCGCCGAAGGTTATGAATGCTATGTAGACCGAGGCCACCAGTGACCAGAATATCGCGAAGTAGTACACAAATCTCTTGGAGAACAGATCCGTCTGCTGCAGCGCGGTCTGCTGCATCTGCCTCGCGGACTGCACGTCCTCCAGGTGAAGCTTCAGCACCTCCACGGACAGCCTGTCGTCCGCCTGTCGGAGCCTTATCAGCTCCTCCTCGTGCTCCATCTCGTATTGTCGCAGCTTGAGGTAGTCCTCCGGCTCAAGGTTTCCCTTGTCCACGTCTACTCCGGTCTTCTCCTTCAGCCACTCCTTGCCGTAAACCATCGCGGCGTTCGCTATCAGGCTCAAGCCCTTAGCCGCCAGCGCCGCAATCCAGGGTGCTGCCATCGTCGTACGTCCTTAGAAGATATTGATTTGAGATATACACAATACACTTACCATCTGGGGTATAATTGGGGGGACGTCCTTCAGGGTTAATCTAACGGGGTCGCCCAAGGGATAGTCCCACTCCCGTTCACTTCAAAATTCTGAAAATAGTTCGGTCCCGTGCGGCGCAGGTGACGCGCGCCCCTCGGCCATGGCCCGCGTATCACCTGCTGAAAAAAGTTCTGCCAGCGCCCAACCTGGCCCCCTGCCGGGGCAACCTGAGAAGAGCGGTGTGCCCTCGACGCTCCCAACCGTCCTTCTCAAGGAGCCTAGCGAATACATTACCTTCGTCCATGTGGGAGCCCTGAGATATTATAGTTCTCAAACCCAGGGATATGGCCCTCTCTGCAGCGTCTCTGTGTAGTATTCTAACACACCTAGCGGCCTGCAGTCCCCTCTTGTCCGACGCGTAGTACACCTGCTGGAACTGCGGCAGTCTGGCGTGCAGCGGCACCACCGGCATGAAGCAGCTCCAGGCGGCTATAGAACCGTCCCCATCAACGATACACCTGAAGTAGCCGCTGCTCCCTCGAAGCTTGAGGAAGTTCTCGATCGAGGCCTTCCTGTCCACTTCCAGCCAGTCGTTCATCGACAGGTACATATCCACACACGTCACAACGGCGATCTGGCCGTCTATGCTGCACACCCTCATATGTCCCTCAGCTGCAGCTGCAATCTCCCGCTTATGGACATCCCGAGCCTGTTTAGCTGCTTGGTAGGCTCAGCCGGAGGGGTTGGATTGATCCCAGTAACTACGGCATACTCATTCTGAAATCTCTCCCTTTGCTGCCTATAGTAGATATTCTCGCCCTTGCAATAGAATAGCAGCACGTCGTTAATGTTGAATAGTGTAGACATATAACGCTTGTCATCCATCGTCAGCATCGGAGTGAAGGCGTCTGTAATATCTAAGTTGACATAAGAAGATACGGTAGGATCATACCAGTGCATCCTGGCCGTGGTGCCGAACTCGTAGGAGACGAATGGAAAGCCGTTCTGATTGAATGCTAAACCGACGTTTCTTGGCGTGCTTGGGGCTGTGGTAAAGACTATCTTCGCGAAGAGCGAGTCCTCGGGATATATCACTATATTCAGCCCCTCCACAGCTGCCACCCACATCCTGGCAAAGTCCTCTGTGTTTGCCGTGTACAAGGTATATGGACCTAGCTCCTTCGTCTTGCTCCCCAGCACCGGAAAATCATCCCCGCGTATGTACCCTGATGGTGTAGTTGAGAGGGACATTGTCTGTGCCTGTGGTAGCATTAGACTCTCCCCCAAGTAACCCTTCCGCTAAAAGACATAGTCTGGTCCGTCGTCTTGCTTATTGCAGTATCAAACTCATAACCAAAAGCAAAATTTCCGTTAGGATTACTAGCTGGATAGCCGTAAACCGATTTGACGTTTCCAGAACCTGCTGTAGAAAAATTAACTGTCCAGTCTTTAGTCAAAGAGCCTGTAGCTACCCAATTACCTGAACCATTACTTATTATACCACCACCAACAACAGTTCCAGCATCATAAGTTCCAAGTACTCCTGTGTATAGAGCAGCATAAAAGACGCTTCCAGCATTTTGGGATCCGATTATACCTTCGCGAGCGATATGTGCATTGGCATTATTAGCATTCAACCGTCGGGAGAATCCATCCACCGTACCCACATTTGTCACGGTTATACTGAATGGAGTATCTGCCGTGTCTATGACATCTTCCACGGTGTAGTACGCATCCAATTGCTCCGCAGATGATACCGAGATCGTTGTCGGGCTCTGTGCACCATCTAGAATTAGAGCTCTACTCCACAGAGCGCCAGATGGATTTGATGACCATCCAAGTCCGATTTCGCTGTAATTACCATTTAATGCGCCTATAGACCACCTATACGATTGCGTCATCCTTTTTAACGGAGTTGGCGTCGATACCCAGGTTATAGCAGTGCTTACTGGATTACCACCGTTATGCGTTACATATGCAGTGATATTATTATCATTGGCTGCCGGCGTAGCTGTGCCAGTGCCTAAATAAGCGTAGGATGTCGGATAGGGATTGTTTGCAATATACTGTAGACCTCCATCTGTAATTATATTAGAGAAGTCTGCAATGACAGCACTAGCGCCGTTAGCAAAGGTCTTCACCAGCTTAAACCTACCCCTCAATTGTATCAACGGTCTAGGTAATTCTACCTCTATGTACGGCTTTTTAATCCATATATTACTCATGAAGACCTCGTTCCACTCAAAAGTGTGCTTCCCATTTCCAGCTGCTCAGCTGGGTAGGTTGTGTAGTAGACCTGGACGTTTGTCCTAGCGCCGGACAGCAGTGTACTCCCAACATCAAATTGCTCGGCTTGATAGTTATTGTAATACAACTGAACCTGCGTCCTGACCCCGGACAACAGCGTGCTGTTGACTTCGAACTGTTCGGCCTGATAGTAGTTATAAAACAATTGTACGTTTACCCTAGCACCTGACAGTAACGTACTCCCGACATCCAATTGCTCAGTCCATCTTACAACACCCTCACGCAAGGAACCCGAGAGGAGCGTGGAACCGACGGCCATCCTGTCAGTTGCCGCTATCGGATAAAGGTAGGATTGATATGTCACGCCCTGGTCGATCACCTCGTCTTCTATCGTCCATGCGTACTGCTCTGGCGTCCATCTTGACGCACGTATCTCGCAGACGAGGTTGTTCTCTATATTTACCTCGTCTACCTTCACAATGAACGTGTCGGATATTCCGATGTTCAATCTCTGGCTCTGTAGTTCGACGTAGTCACCGGGCTCGAAGTAACGGTCCTTTATCACGAACTTGAACTTAACTACGGCCGCCGTCCTGCTGACCTTCACGATCTGCTTGGCCTTGGCTAGCGCGTGGTGGTAGTCCGTGATGCCGTCCATGTAGAGCTCGGTCTCCAGCTCGAGACCGTTATCCTCGGCAAGATATTGCCTGTAGAGTTCGTCACTATATGTGGCGGTTATAAGACTGCTATAGGACGGGAATCTAGTGGTCCATATCTCAGTACCTTGTGGTGACAATATCCGTAGGCCAACGCTGCGATTACCACCCGGATTAGTATTTTGGCAATTTATTTGGAGATCGTAGGTCTCAGTATTACTAAGATAAACTTGACTGTTTATTACATCAGGCCATGTGCTGGAAGTGAAAATTTGTCCGTTTAGATATGCATAGCCTATATCATCAGAGACCATCGTAACTTGGAACAGCCCGCTGACTGCTGGTCTTACTTTCCACTTCAATTCTACGTACTCGGCCGTGCCATTCCATACGCCGTATGTGTTGAGGAACGTACCGGGTCCGCCGTCTGCATTATGTCCGCCAGTAGCGGCATAAATAACCTCTCCAATACCTTTTACCGTCTGGCCATTCATCTTCGCTGGCCATGCTACCGTATCTTCCTTGAAATTTTGAAACTCATTTTGATACCGTATTGTGCAATGGTTCAATCGATCTTTCGTGCTGGGCCATGCAATCTCTACGTCAGAATCCATTACGAAATCTTCATCTGTAAGCGTAGCGGAAATGGTCGGGTTAACAGGATCTTCTAGTTTGAATTTATATTTACCACCAGACCAAACTAATCTGGCGTCGCCAGTGGTTGCGAGTATTGCTTCAATGTTATCTCTAACCTTTTTGGAGCTATCTAGAACTATATTGCATTCATACAATGGAAGAGTTCTTGTCTGTATATTTCTAGAGCCATCTGTAGGTTGCCATATTTTCCCACCAACGGTAACTTCCTGAACAGGTATATCACAGATAATGGCACCAGCTATGAAAGAATCTATGTCTATCTCTGAAACATCCAACGCTTTGCCGAGAGTGTCATCTAGCAGGTAATCTAAGAGAACCATAGCATTATTAGTACTATAGGCTTCTCCTGAAATTGTGCCCCCGCCTGTGCCCACTACAGCGGTCTCTGTCAGATCCATGAATACATAACCAAGAGCGGCACCATCTTCCACGTTCCAATATACATCCGTAAAACCATTATGCACGGATGTATGGGGTATATTCCCCGCAAGCACCCCGTCTATCTTAAGCGCTATATTGGAAGCGCCGATTTCTACCCTGACTATATGCTCTTGCCCATCATAGAAGTCTACGTCAAAATAGGTGTAATTAGTCGCCCAGCTAGGTACTAAACCATAGTCGACGGAACCGAATACCCAGAGATATTGCATCATTGGGTTTCCGTCAATCAAATTTCTTAATTCAAAGACTAGTCCGCCGGTAAGATCACCGGGGGAATACGCCTCAAGAGTTATTTCTATCCTGTATATTTCGGTACCAGTATAGGTAGGGTTATAGTTCTGTATGTTAAATCGGTTGGCTTGCCATTCAACAGGCTCACTTCCAGGGAATTTTTTGAAAGAATATTCTATAACTCTTATTTCACCTAAATTGTCGCTCTCCGCATACAATTGCTGCCAGTCTCCAGGCAATCCCTTGAAATAACCGCCTTCTTGGACAGCAGATGATTGCGGAGGATCTCCCCAAACGTACGTTTCCCACCAGTTAATACCACCAGGAACCGAAGTAGAGGCGACGGGAATATCCCACAAGATAACTCCCGCTCTATCAAAACTGTCATAAAAGTAGCCTCCACCACCAACATGGTATTGTGGTACTACTCGACCCTCTAGAAAGAAGGCTAAATTCGGTACTCCATTAAATTGAGCATCATCTCTATTTAGCTTTGCAATTACAGCAGCACTTGCGAGTTTGGAAAATACAGAGTCGTTTCTATTAGTAAAGTTAGCAGTTATACAACTATGGTGTCTTCCACCATAATTATAGGTTTCTGCACGTATCCCTTTTGTCATACCTATAGAAGGCACTAGGGAACCAGCCCATGCCGGCACTATGCCAGTAAGCGAGGTAGATTGTTCTGCAACAGACATTGCAGGATCATTGTAGAAGAAGGAATCATCAATTATATAGTCGATTACGCCGCCAATTTTAGCATAGCACAGCACCTGTTGGTATGCAAGGAAGTCGTTATATTGTGATGTGAAGGTAGCTGCGTTTCCAGAGACTGCAGTAGTGTAATGAAATTCCATACCCGATACACTAATTGGGTCTTCGGAAGATGCCATTAAGCTGCTAAGATAGAAGGTTATATTGAAACCTTGTGCATTAATACTATTTACCGCGTAATCTATCTTAAAGCCAGCACCTGTCCACGTTCTAAGATCCTGATAGTACGAACCATACCCTTCGTCAACATATTTGTATAAGACTATATCATTCGTATTAAAGCTAACAGAAGTAGTTGTTTGAGCTACGATCCCCGGTGGATATGCTACATCAAAAGTAGCTACACCTGGGTGTGTAAACGCTGCAAAACCCGTTCTGGTGGTTACAGCCTGTGTTCCGAATGAACCTATGATTCTATCTGCATTGGATGTCGGTAATGCGTAATTTGCTCTGACAGAGTGCCATACTCTCACACCTCCGACCTTCGCTCTACCATATACAATTGATACAGGGAAAGAATCACCATCTACGACTACCTCAAAACCTTTTCTGGCATCTTCTGCGGCTTTAGCCTTTGCTGCAGCTTTCTTTGCCTGTCTCTGTTGATACATTGACGAGGCAATTGTCATAAATATTGATACAGCTAGGGATGCTGGCATTATTTACCCCATCTCAGTCTGACAGCACCAGAACCCTCGTATATCTGATCAAAGCACGTATCCTTAGCATTTATTTTCTGTTGCATAAATGTCTTATTAGTATGAAATGCTTTTACTAAGTCCAGATTACCCATTGGACTAGCGCAATCTATTTGCAATATTACATCGCCGACCATTGCCGATGATATTTTGTAGGAGGTACCTGCAATTCTACCGCGATACACGGTTATGGGAGCATAACCCAGCTCAATCACTGGAGTTCCGTTGGATATCAGGCATATATTGACTTCAGCAAATTTTCCAACTAACGCCGGAGCCACATCCTTAAAAGCAAATTCGGGATCGGCTATATTTACAGCATATGTTTGGCTATCTACAGAAGACGTTTGTTGCGGGGGCTGCACAGAAAGAATAGGAGAATTCTCTGTATACAAGTCTCCACCATAGTCTAATTCGCGAAAGTAATCCGTCATACACCAGGTGTCAAATTTAAGCAGATAACACGATTCTACTGACGGTTGCTGCAATAAATTTGCTATGAAAGGCTCGAAGATTATCATAATGCCTCTATCAATTTTATGGTACCCATATCCATTAGTATACCATCCGTAAAAGACATGCCACGAATAACTGATGTATCATAATATGCATTCATTAATACATCAGAATAACTGATAACCGTCCCACCGGGTACAGCAATCCTGAGTGCTGGATACAGATTCAAAGTGCCTGTATTTGTCAGTGACGATGTCGTCATGTATATTTTGCTATGATTTGCAAATTTAATAAAACAACCTCTGGGAAGAAAACCAGCATGTTGTGTTACGGATACAGAGAACTCTCCAATGGCGCCGCCACCTTGCGCGACTCCTGTGCTTGTTATGTTATGTATCACGCCGTAGTTTTGCGGTATTGCTACCGTAACCACTTCAGTATTACCCTTCTCCACTATATTCGCGAACAGCTCGTTCGATGTATAGGACAACGGCTCTAGATTGGAATCGATCTCCCATCTCTGAGCCGTTGTCGTGGAGCTGTATCTCTTTAGGGAAAGGGTATCTGAGGTGAGTATAGGTTGACTGCTAACCACCGAAGTGGGTGCTGCAAATTTAGCAATCACACTTCCATTCTCATAGATACCGTACATCCTATCCCCTATACCCTTTCTCTTTGTTATAACCGTTAACACCTTCGGCTATCGACGGCAGCATTCCGTAAATCTCTTTCTTGGTCTGCCTGCTTATATCACCAGTTATTGTTAGATTTACTACGGTTTGTGAGCCGGCCTTGGTTTCCGGAGTGTTCAATCTCGGCATACTGGGTTGTGACAACATGCCGACTACACCGCCTTCTGCATACTTGCCTATTCTGCCGCTATTTATCGCATGCAGCAATGGAGCAAACTTCCTGGTGGCCGACGCCCTTACAACAAATTCACCGGCAGAGCCCATGAATGGTACGGAATCGGAAGTGCCCGTACCGGGTCCTGTGATGAGACCACCCTTAGCGAATCCAGCACCTATTAGGGTGCTGAACCAAGAGGAGTTGCTAAACATGCTACCAATGTCAAATCCACCCGACATACCCCCTATGCCACTGCTCACAGAACTAGTGGTCAATAGTTGGCTGACGAATGTAAATAGGTCGCCTAATGTTGTTTTCAAGCTACCCCATATGCCTTCGAATATTTCTGGCACCTTCCCAAAGACGCTCTTGACATTGCTCATCGCGTCTGTTATCGGGGTTTTGATGGCATCCGCGCAGGATTGTTCTCCGGGTTTATCCGAGAGTACTTTCCCCAAAGGTCCCATAGTACCCGTTACTATACCGCCCATAGATATATCGGGCTCCTTGGCGTTCTTTGTACCGAAGATTTTCCCAACGATATCGCCTAAGAAACCTCCATTCTTAAACAGGTTTTCTCCGAGATCCTGCATCGCTATTTTGATCGGCGACATCATAGCCTTCGTGAACCCGCCCACGAACGTATCTATAACCGTGTTCGTAAAGTCATCTAGAAACTTATCTACAAACGTCTTCCACGCGGATTTACCCTCATCACGTTTACCCTTAAGCAGATCCTGAAGGCCCGTGTTGATGCTGCCCTCTATTGCGGCCTGAAAGCTCTTGCCGGCCTCTATCGCGGTGATTGCGAAGTCATTGATGGTCTCTAATATCCTCGATAAACCATACCTGATCCTGAACACTTGCTCGGCATATTTAGTGATATCTTCGTCAGTGATCGTGCCTCTGCTATATAGCGCGTCTTTAGCTTCCATCAGCTTGCGACCACTTCCTATTATGGCTTTCAGCGTATCGACAGTTGCTAGACCTAGAACTTCCATATCCGCACCCATGCCTATAAAGTCCAACGTTCTAAAGGCCTTCCCTGCGGATGTCGGAGTATCTTCGATTGTCTGTAGTCTTGTAGCCTTAGTAAGATTGTTTATGTACCTATCTATAGCCATTTGGAAAGCCATCTGCCCTTCGCCCTGTATCGCGCCGGTTCTCTGGCCGACGATCTGTATAGGCTCTAGCTGCTGGATGGATTGTACGGCAGGCGAGTCAAGGGACATGTCCGGCAGCTTGATCTCCGGTATCTCCGCGAGTCTACCGCGCTTGATCTCCTTCTCAGGAGCACCAAAGAGCTTGCTCAACTCTCTGAGATCCTCAGCCATTTGGTCGAGTGCGTTCGTATTACTATCTAGCGCACTTATCTGGTTTCTGGCGGCTTCCAGTGTCTTCTGCTGTTCCGAGCTGAACATCGACCGTATCTCTTCCGGCGT
>Ga0105096_10000144_pt1 | contig 19357 bp, 11 predicted proteins | sample PPLLak3cmMay2015_FD_87036 | JGI IMG/M metagenome (GOLD analysis project Ga0105096, IMG submission 87036) | Freshwater sediment microbial communities from Prairie Pothole Lake near Jamestown, North Dakota, USA - PPLs Lake P7 Core (1) Depth... | ecosystem: Environmental > Aquatic > Freshwater >... | reverse complement strand
TTTGATTACCTGCTCGAAGCTGCACGGCGTGAACTTGTCGATGTCCCCACCGGCGAGTTCGGAGCCAGTATGCAGGTCAGCCTTGTCAATGACGGTCCGGTAACCTTCAGCCTGCGGGTGCCGCCGCCTGTTTAACTGCGTTTTGAACTGCCCGTTCCGCGGTCTTCAAATTCATTCAGCTTGCGGGTCAGCGTATTGCGGCCCAGACCCAGTAAGCGTGCGGCTTCGACGCGTTTGCCACCGGTATATTCAAGTGCGCAATCGAATAGGACCTTTTCAAATTCGCTACGAACCGTGGACATCAGATCGGCCTGTCCGTTGAACAGGGCCCTGCGGGTCCAAATCTGCAGCGCTTCCGACCAGGAGTCACTGGATGCGCGCGCGGCGTCCCTATCCAGCAATCCGGCGGGCAGGTCGATGGGCAGAATCTGCTCACCGGGCGCCATGACACACAATTGCCGGCAGAGGTTCTGCAACTGGCGGACATTACCCGGCCAGGCTTTCTGTTGCAGCGCCCGGATGGTTTCAGGCACCAGGTGTTTCTCTTCGAGCCCCATTTCAGCCGCCGTCTGGCGCAGAAAATGCCGCGCCAGCAATGGGATGTCTTCGGTGCGTTCACGCAGGGGCGGCAACTCGATCGTGATCACATTCAGACGGTGATAAAGGTCTTCACGGAAACTGCCATCGGCAATTTTCTTCTGCAGGTCCTGGTGGGTTGCGGTCAGCACCCGTACATCCGCCCGCAGCAGATCGCGGCCACCGACGCGGTAATAATCACCTTCGGCCAGAACCCTGAGCAGGCGCGTTTGCAGTGAAAGGGGCATATCCCCGATCTCGTCCAGGAAGAGCGTACCGCCGGCAGCTTCCTCGAAACGCCCGGAACGCCTTGCGTGGGCACCGGTAAACGCGCCTTTCTCATGACCGAAAAGTTCTGATTCCAGTAATTCGGTCGGGATGGCTGCCGTATTGATGGCCACGAAAGGCCCCTTGGAGCGCGGGCTGTGCTGGTGCAGCGCCCTGGCGACCACTTCCTTGCCGCTGCCGGTCTCGCCGGTCAGCAATACGCTGATGGTCGAACGTGACAAACGGCCGATGGTCCGGAACACTTCCTGCATGGCCACCGACTCGCCGAGCATCGGGTTGCCCGGCGCGGTTTCCCTGACGATGGGAGCCGCCGAGGGCACGGCGCAAGCACGTGCAACCACTGCGAGCACCTTGTCGAGGTCAAACGGTTTCGAGAGGTAATCGAATACACCCGACTGGAAGGCGGTGACCGCCTGGTCCAGGTCGGAGAACGCCGTCATGGCGATCACCGGAACTTCCAATTGACGCTTCTGCAGGGCCGCTAAAACGCTCAGGCCATCGGCGTCCGGTAAACGGATATCGGTAATGATTACGGCCGGTTTGGACCCATCGAGCGCGCTGGTAACGGCTGCCACGCTGCCGAAACTTTCCGTCACGTAGCCGGCACGGTTCAGCGCCCGTGTCAACACGAAGCGGATGGCTTCGTCGTCATCGACAACCCAGACCAGCACCGGCTCAGTCATGGGTCCGCTGCAACGGCAATCTGAGAGTGAAGCGGCTGCCGGGCTCAAGCGGCGCATAGGTCAACAGCCCCTTGTGGGCAGCCGCAATCTGCTGCGCCAGCGCCAGGCCCAGGCCGGTGCCGTTCCGCCGGCCGGTGACCAGCGGCATAAACAGTAAGCTGCGCAGGGATGCAGGCACACCGCGGCCATTGTCCATGATATCCAGGCGCACGACCCGGCTCATGCCGGGTTGCAGCAACGTAATGTCGTAATCGATGCGGCTGCGGATTTCAATTTCGCTCGCGCCCGCCTGGAAAGCGTTTCTCAGCAGGTTCAGAAAAACCTGCCGCAGCGCCGATGCGTCCGCCATGATAGGCGGAATACTGGGATCGTAATTTTGAATGATCCTGACACTTTCGGCGGATTCCATCCGTATCAACTCCGTGGTTTCATGCAGCACGAAATGGATATCGACCGGTTTGCAATCGAGTTCGGATTGTCCGAACCGCGCCAGCAGTTCGTCAATGCGGTCCACTTCACGCATGATCAGCTCGGCCAGCGTACCGAGTTCCCGATCCGCCAACTCCGCGGCCAGCATCTGCGCGGCTCCGCGTATCCCGCCGAGCGGATTGCGGATCTCGTGCCCGAGGTTGCGTCTTAGCAGGTCCATCATCCCGGTCTGAACCTCGCGCTGCTGCAGCTTGTTTTGTTGCTGTTGCCATTTGAGGTCATATAACTCCAGCAGCATGCCCTGCCCCGTGAGCGGTTGAATGGTGCAGTCGAATAAGCCGCCGGCCAGCCTGCATTCGCTCAGGTGACGGCCACGTTGCTCCCTGGCCGTTGCTGAAACCGCCTCCGACAATTCAGCCGGTATGCCGTCGATATCCCTGAGATGCCAGCCGTGCACGCGTTCCCTGCCGGTTGTAAGACAGTGCTCGGCGGCCGAGTTCATGTCACGCACACAGCCGCGCTCATCCAGTTCGATTACTGCGGTTGCGAGGGAATCAAGCATTGCATGAGCGGCAGCATGTCAGCCGTCGTTATTGGGGTTGACCACGGGCGGGGCGTTGTTCAGGGCACGGTTATAAAGACCGGGTTGCTGGACAAAAAAGGTGACCGGTGCCGCATTGGCAATGACCCGGTTTTTCGCGTCCCGCAACTCCGCCGTCAGGACGTGCTCACCGCGGTCCAGGTCGGCCATCACGACCATCTGCTGGGTGGTGGATGAATGTTTTTTGCCATCCAGGAATATGGTCACCTGCATCCCGTCCTGCAGTGCATATTGTGTATTCCAGGTAACGGGTATGGGACCATCGGGCCGCCAGACCGACTGCTCCTGCTGCGGCGAAACGATGGCGAAATCCTGGTAGTTTTTACGCAGGTACGAGAGCGACATTTCCTTGCTGTCTTCAGCGTCACTGCCCTCTTTTGCGGCCGCGGGCGCCGTTTCATAGGTCGGCGCTTCGATCACGCTGATCGGTCGCAGTTCGATCGGAGGGGAACCGTCCGCCGGTGGCCGGTCGGTGTAGGTCACATTGCCGTCCTTATCGACAATTTTGTACACCTGCGCCATCAGTGGCGTGGCCGAGACCAATAAAAATGCCAGGGTGATCAGCGGGATTTTATTCAGAATTGCAATGTTCATCGACAGACTCCAGTTACATGCCGGACAGCAACGCCCCGCATTCCCGGGGCGTGCCGATTTCCGTGGAACTGCCGGCTGACAGCTCCTCTTTATATAGAATAATACATGTCAAACTCAACCGGATGGGTCGACATGCGGAAACGCGTGACCTCCTCCATCTTGAGTTCGATATACGCATCAATCAGGTCATCATCAAAAACACCGCCGGCTTTCAGGAAACCCCTGTCAGCGTCCAGTGCTGCGAGCGCCTGGTCCAGGCTGGAGCAAACTGTCGGGATGTTTTTGACTTCCTCACGCGGCAGATCGTAGAGATCCTTGTCCATCGCGGGACCCGGATCGATCTTGTTGGCGATACCGTCAAGACCAGCCATCAGGTAAGCGGCAAACATAAGGTAAGCATTACTCGCCGGATCACCGAAACGCACCTCGATACGGCGCCCCTTCGGGTTGGCGACGTGTGGAATCCGGCATGAAGCTGAGCGGTTACGCGCCGAGTAGGCCAGCATGACCGGCGCTTCGAAGCCGGGAACCAGGCGCTTGTAGCTATTGGTGGTCGGGTTGGCAAATGCATTCAAGGCCTTGGCGTGTTTGAAAATACCGCCAATGTAATGCAACGCAGTGGTCGACAGGCCGCCGTACTCTTCGCCGGCAAACAGATTTTTACCGTCCTTGGCGAGCGACATGTGCACATGCATACCGGAGCCGTTGTCACCCACCAGTGGTTTGGGCATGAAGGTAGCGGTGCGGCCGGATTCATTGGCGACGTTGTGGGTCGCATATTTGAACAGCAGCACCTCATCCGCCTTGCGGGTCAGGGTATTGAATTTCGTACCGATTTCACACTGGCCGGCAGTGCCCACCTCATGGTGGTGAACTTCAACCGCAATGCCCATCTTTTCCAGGACTTCACAAATTGTGGCGCGCAGGTCATGCAGGCTATCGACGGGCGGAACCGGGAAATACCCACCCTTGACACGCGGGCGGTGGCCAAGGTTGCCCTCTTCATAGTCAGCACCGGTGTTCCAGGCGCCTTCTTCCGAGTCAATTTTGAAGAACGTCGAATGCATGTCCGTGCCAAAACTGACCGAATCGAAAACAAAAAACTCGGGTTCCGGTCCGAAATACGCAACATCGGCGATGCCGGTGGTCTTCATATAGGCTTCGGCACGTTTTGCCAGCGAACGCGGACAGCGGTTATAGCCTTCCATCGTATCCGGCTCAAGCACATCGCAACGCAGGACCAGGGTAGGATGCTCCATGAATGGGTCAATGATGGCAGTCGACACGTCCGGCATCAACACCATGTCTGATTCATTGATGCCTTTCCAACCCTTGATGGAAGAGCCATCGAACATTTTGCCTTCCTCAAAAAAATCTTCATCGGCCATGCTGACCGGAATGGTGACGTGCTGCTCTTTGCCGGTGGTGTCACAAAACCGTAAATCGACGAATGCGACGCCTTCATCGATGATCATTCTCTGTACTTTTTCTCTGCTCATAACGTTGTTCCTATGCTTTTGCCTTGATGGGTGTCCAAAACGGGTCGAAACATATATGCAGAAGTCATGCCATGCAAAAAAGAAACGCATCTGCCCATTACTAACAAAAAATAAATCACTTCTTAGAGGCGTTTTAACCCGAACATTTGACTGCGCGTTGATCGTATTTGTGACATACCATGAAACACCCGGGCATATTGGCACATTCGGTGTCGCCCCATTATTGCACTATATTGACTACGTTCGCACTATTATGGTGCGTTGATTTTTTAAAAAGCGATCCAAAACAGGGCCACGCCCGGCAGCAGGCGTCATTGCGTGTAACTGATCCGGTAGATCACACCGGCAAGGTCATCGGACACCAGCAATGCGCCATCCGGCATGACCATGACGTCATTGGGGCGTCCCCACACTTCCTGGCCCTGCAGCCAACCGGCTGCGAAGACCTTATTGTCCACTACCCTGCCGTCAGGCTGTACCTCCAGGACCAGGATCCGGTAACCGATTTTTTCCGTCCGGTTCCATGACCCGTGCTGGGTGATAAACAAGCGGTTTTTGTATTCGGCAGGGAACATGTCACCCGTATAGAAAGCCAGCCCGAGCGGAGCGCCGTGCGGGTCGAGTTTCGCCACCGGCGGTGTGTACTCAGCACAATCCCTGCCCTTGCCAAACTCCTCGTCCGGCAGGTCACCCTGGTGGCAGTAAGGGAAACCGTAATGCATACCCCGGCGTGGCGCGTGGTTCAGCTCATCCGCGGGCAGGTCATCGCCGAGCATGTCGCGGCCATTGTCGGTGAACCACAACTGGCCGTTTTGGGGGTGAAAGGCGAGACCGACGCTGTTACGCACGCCGCTGGCGTAAACCTCCATGCCGCTGCCGTCAGGGTTCATCCGGCGTATCTCGCCAAAACCTGCCTCATCGCAGATATTGCAAGGGACGCCGACGGGAATATAGAGCTTACCATCCGGGCCGAACCGCAGGTACTTCCAGCCGTGGTGCGTCTTGTCGGGCAAGACACCGGTTACCACCACCGGTGCCGGCGGATGATCCAGCAGGGCTTCGATATTGTCGTAACGTAAAATTCGTTCTACCGCACCGACGTACAGGGAACCGTCGCGGAATTCGATGCCGGAAGGCATGTTAAGGCCCTTGTCAATCAGCCGTACGGTCTCCGCGCGCTGGTCGCCATCCGCGTCGGTCAGCGCCCAGACCTTGCCCTCACTCCGGCTGCCGGCAAATATCGTCCCGCCGTCTGCGCGTGCCATCTGCCGCGCGTTGTCAACGTCCTGCGCATAGATTTCGATCTGAAAGCCGGGCGGTAATTCAATCTTGTCCAGCGGCAGTTCCGCGAGGGTGCTTTCAACCAGTACAAAGCCGAAAAATAAACACAGGTATCTGAATTTTTTCATGGCTGCTATGGTAACAGCAGACGCAAATTACGGCACCTGTCGTGTGCTGGCCAGAACCATTCAAGCCGGCTGCGCATGGGTATCGTGTTCCACCTGGACACATGACCCGGGGCGCAAAGCGGCGGCACACCCCTGACGGGTTTCCAAAGGGTTAAGGCAATCGTTTCCAACATCCCATAAAATGCAGGCTGTCGCTGAACCAAGCATGGAGTCGGATGTGCGCTTTAATACAATAATCCCGGGTATCCTGATCGGCTTTTTTGCAATTTCCACGGCACTCGGAAAACCCTCCGCCGAATACCTGCCTGCAGACGCCGACCTCGACACCTCGGTGCCGTCGCCGGAGTCCCAGCTGGGTTGGGAACCCGGCGACTGGCGGATTCAGCACCCTGCCCTGGTGCGTTACCTGTACACGCTGGCCGAAAAATCTGACCGCGTCAGCATCAAGGTCACCGGTTATACCTACGAACAGAAACCGCTGTTGCAACTGGTCATCACATCAAAGGAAAACCAGGCCAATCTCGAGACACTGCGCCAGGCGCACCTCAAGGGCGCCGACAAGGGCGATGCCGATGCGCCACTGGTCGTATGGCTGGGTTACAGCGTGCATGGTGATGAAGCCAGCGGCGCCAACGCGGCGCCCATCGTCGCCTGGTACCTCGCGGCATCACGCTCCGAATATGTCAGGAACCTGCTGAAAAATACCATTGTCATCCTCGACCCCAGCCTGAACCCGGATGGTCTCGACCGCTTCGCCGCGTGGTCCAACGCCAACCACAGCGCCAATCCCTCTGGCGACCGCAATAACCGTGTCAACCACCAGGACTGGCCGGGTGGCAGGACCAACCACTATTTGTTCGATCTGAACCGCGACTGGCTGACTCTGGTACACCCGGAATCACGGGCGCGTATCGCCGAGTACTATCGCTGGCTGCCGCACGTGCTCACCGATCATCATGAAACCTGGCACGATGGTTTTTTCTTCCAGCCAGGCGCGCCCACCAGGCAACACCCGCTGACCACCGCCGAAAACCTCGAAATGACACGTGCGCTGGCGGCTTACCACGCGGATAGTTTCGACAGTGCCGGAGAGATGTATTTCTCTGAAGACGACTACGATGACTTTTTCTATGGCAAGGGTTCAACCTACCCGGACATCGCCGGCAGCATTGGCATCCTGTTTGAACAACCCCGCGTAAATGGGGCCGTTTTCGACCGCGATTCCGGACCGCTGGAGTTTAGCGAGGCCATCCACAATCACGTACGGACATCGCTCTCCACGCTCAGGGGCGCACATGAACTGCGTGACAAGCTCAAGCGTTACCAGGATGGATTTTTCCAGACCATGCGGCAAAGGGCCGGCAAGGCGGATTTCCAGGCATGGGTCATCGGCGACGGTGGCGACAGCGCAAAAGGGTTGGAACTGATGGACCTGTTCAATTCCCACCAGGTCGAGTTCCAGACACTGGCGTCCGATGTGAACACGGAAGGACAGGCGTTCAAGTCCGGGCATGCCTGGGTGATCCCGGTCAAACAGCGGCAGTTTGGCGTGGCGCAGGCCATGCTGGAGACACGCACACAGTTCGACGACAAGGTCTTTTACGACATTTCCACCTGGAATCTGCCGCTGGCTTACAACCTGCCATTTGCAAAACTTGCACGACTGCCCGCGACCACGCAAAACACTCCCGCACCCGTCGCCAACACGCTCGATGCCGACGCCGTCGCCTGGATCATTGCATGGCGGCAGATGAATGCTCCCGGTGTGCTGCAGGATTTGCTCGACGCCGGCGCTTTGGTACGCGCGGCCACCAAACCGTTCAGCATCAGTAACGCTTCCGGACTGATGTCCTTTGCCGCCGGCAGCCTGGTGGTTCAATCGGGTCTGCAGGACAAGGCTAAATCGGCCGCCATTTTTGACATACTCAAAAACGCCGGTGTGAGCGTCCATTCATTCCATACCCAGTTGACCACCAGCGGACCCGGCCTTGGCACCAGCCATTTCAGGAAGGTACAAGTGGTTAAACCGTTGCTCGTGGTCGGCCAGGGCACACGCGCCTACGATGCCGGCGAGGTCTGGTTCCAGCTTGACCAGCGCCTGGGCGTGGCCCCGGTCCTGGCTGATATTGCGCGTCTGAGCGCGATCGATCTGAACGACTATACCCACCTGTTGATGGTGGAAGGCAAATACACCGAAATCGGCAAGAAACTGCAGCAGGGCATCGCCGCGTGGGTCCTTAACGGCGGCATACTCGTGACCCTGCAGGGCGCCGCCACCTGGGCCGAGTCACTGTGTTTCGAGTCCGATGGTTGCGCAGAAAGCACGGCTGGCACGGGTGACCAGAAAAATTCGAAAGCGCCCGCCCAACCGATGGCCTATGGAAATTTCGAGGGACAGGAAGCTGAACGCACCATCGCCGGCGCCATCGTCATGACCAACGTCGACAACACCCACCCCATTGCATTCGGATATGACAGTGAGTTACCGATTTTCCGCAAAGACAGCACCTTGTTGAAAGCGAGCGAAAATCCGTTCGCAACCCCGCTGCGCTACACGGAAAAACCCTTGCTAAGCGGTTATATCGGCGAACAACGTCTGGCCGAGATGAGCGGTCAACCCGCCGTCATCGCCGAACGCCACGGCAAGGGCCTGTTGGTACGTTTTGCCAACAACCCCATGTTCCGGGGTTACTGGCGCGGCACCGAGCGCTTGTGGGTGAATTCGCTGTATTTCGGACCCCTGGTCGGAACGACGGAACTGCCAGAATAAGCAGCAAAATCAGGCAGCGGGGCAGCGGGGCCCGGCGCAGTGTTCAATCCAGGCCCCACCCGGGGAATTCGATCGTCACACCCTGCGCCCTGTCAGGGCAGGCCAGCCAGCAGCGACCTTGGGTCTTTATGTTTGCCTTGCCTGCTACCTGGGTTCCCGTCGGCGACCGCGGATAAAAAATTTACCAACAATTTCTTCCCCCGACTCGATCTTCAGCTTGATCTGACGCAGCCAGCGCCGGGCCCACGCGAACTCCACCGCCAGGATTGAAAGACCGACCGGAATCACAACGACCGCAGGCCCGGGCAGCACGATGAAAGCAACGCCCAACAACAAGACCGATGAGCCCAAAATCAGAATGATGGCCCTGCGAGCCTGTTTGTACGTTGTAATAGCCAGTTGTTCCAGGTCGTCGATCAGCGGGGACAGTAATTCGGAACTGTCCCTTGCGGATTTCATCGAGGCGATGATGCCCACCGCCAGTATGCCGCCGATGATGGCCAGCGAGACAAGATTTGGAATCGGATGGTGGTGGATCAGCAACATCTTGACACCGACGAACGCCAGCAGAAATACCAGGCTCATCTTCAGGTAACGGAACTTCTCCATTAACCCGGCCAGCACAAAGTACAGGGACCGCAAGCCGAGAATCGCGAAGACATTTGACGTAAACACGATGAATGGGTCGCTGGTGATCGCAAAGATGGCGGGAATCGAATCGATGGCGAACGTGACGTCACTTGCTTCGACCAGGAGCAACGCCAGGAACAACGGCGTCGCTGTGCGCACGCCATTGATTTGCACAAAAAACCGGCTGCCGTGAAGTTCGGTTGTCAGCGGATAAAATCGACGCGCCAGGCGAACCACGATACTATCTTCCAGCGCAATATTGTCATGCCGCATGACCAGCATGCTCGCGGCGGAATATAGCAACAGCGCGCCAAGCACGTAGATGATCCAATCGAACCTCGCAATGAGGATAGCGCCGCCGAGAATCATGACACCGCGTAAAATGACAGCGCCAAGAATTCCCCAGAACAGAACCCTGTGTTGATCGGCGAGAGGTATTTGAAAGTGCGCGAACACCATGGCAATGACAAAGATATTGTCAACTGACAGGGATTTTTCCAGTACGTAACCAGTGACATACTGAATCGCGGCTTCCGACCCCGACAGTGGGGCGGTGTCCATATCCCAACCTGCCAGGTTCAACTCGTAAAGGTAGTAGACAAAGACGCCGAATACGAGCGCGAGGGCGACCCACACCGTGGTCCATCCAAGCGCTTCCGGCAGCGTGACTACGTGCGCTTTTTTATGAAAGACGCCGAGGTCCAGGGCAACAACGACCGCAATCAGCGAGAGAAAACCGACCCAGACCAATATTGTAATTGAGATAGCCAATTGCGTTCCTTGTGCTGAAATTTATACCGAATTATAGACTTCCGTTGCCGGGTCTCGTATATTCACCCGCCCGCAGCCATCGATCGGCCCCCGGTAAAGCCGGGGCGGGTGGCATGCAAGCCATTCTGACACAAACCTGCGGTTATTGAGAAACAAACCGGAAATGGACCAGGCGGGACATGCCCTGTACACGGTCCTTTTCGACCATCACCTTTTAAACGGTGGCAGCGGGAGTGGCAGCGGGCGCCCGAGCATGAATTCTTTATCGTTTTCGGTCAATGGCCGGAACGACAGCACCGCCAAAATCAATCTGACAACGCGAATGATTTGTATCATTATTATCAATCTTCAATTATAAATAGACACATATATATGTAAAAACTGATTTTTAAGCAGGAAAAACCACGGAAATTAACCATTAAATACAAGCCAAATGTCTGAATGTCTGCCCGCTCCATCACTGTCGCAGAATTCAACCAACAGGCCTGTCGTTCGCTGCGGGGGTAGAAACGACGTGTCCATATCCGGAGAGTCAAATCGCCGAAGCGTTATTCGTGTCGGCCTGAAAAATATCATTGTCGCCCGGGCACGCGCCCGGCGGGCCAATACCGCTCCAGGTGCGCTGTGCACGCCAGGGCGTGGCGGTGCGCATTGAGTTTCATCAACGAACTCAGACGCCGCAACGTCTTCAAGGTGGGCATAGCCTACCTCGTCAGCGCGTGGTTGCTGATCCAGGTCGCCGATATCCTGCTGGACAACATCGGTGCCCCCGCCTGGGTGCTGCAAGCCATTTTCGTGCTGCTCGGCGTGGGTTTCTTCATCGCGGTGTTTTGCGCCTGGGCCTTTGAGATGACACCGGAAGGGGTCAAGCGTGAAAAGGACGTGGACCGCAGCCAGTCCATCACACCCCAAACCGGTAAAAAGCTGAACAATACAATCCTTGTGCTGATGGCACTGGCAATCGCCTACCTGCTTTACGACAAGCTTTCAGCCCCGGCACAACCGGGGTCAGACCACTTTTCTCAGCAAACTACAGGTCAAACCACCGAGGCTGATGAGAAAAGTGCTCTGACCCCATTCGAAGCCATCGCCCAGGCCGAGACACCAAAAGCCGACAAATCCATCGCCGTGCTGCCGTTCGCCAACCGCAGTGCGAACGCCGATGACGTCTATTTCACCGACGGCGTGCACGACGACCTGCTGACCCAACTGGCCAAGATCGATGCCTTCAGCGTGATTTCGCGCACCTCGGTGATGGAGTACAAGGACACCACCAAGAACCTCAGGCAGATCGGTGAGGAACTCGGTGCCGCCAACATACTCGAAGGCGCCGTACAGCGTTCCGGCCAGCGCGTGCGCATCAATGTGCAGTTGATCGACGCGGTCTCCGATGAACACCTGTGGGCGGAGGTCTACGACCGCGAACTGACCACCGAGAACCTCTTCGACATCCAGTCCGAGATCGCGAAATCGATCGCCGGGGCCCTCAAGGCCACCCTCACCGACCAGGAACTCGCGAGCGTATCCGATGTGCCAACCGGCAATGTCGCGGCTTACGAGTTGTATTTACAGGGCAAGCGTTTCACCCTGGGGGAATCCGAGATCGGTTACGACACGGCCGTCGAGCTCTATGAGCAGGCCCTCAGGCTCGATCCCGGGTTCAAACTGGCGTGGATTGGTCTCGCGCAGGCCTATATCAATAATTTTTGGACCTATGGTGCCGACCCTGCAGATCGCGACAAGTCACGGCAGGCGATCGACAAAGCCAAGGCCATCGACGCCGATTTCCCCGAACTCTACATGGCGGAGGGTTTTTACCATTATTGGGGCCTGCTGGATTATGACACCGCCCTTTTAAACCTGGATAAGGCCATCGCACTGATGCCCAGCAATGCCGAGGCGCACATGTGGAAAGGCTGGGCATCAAGACGCGCCGGGCTGTGGGACCAGGCCATCGATTCCATGCTTCGGTCGGTAAAACTGAACCCACGCGTCATGTTCAACCTGCTGGAAACCGGGCAGACCATGTCGTACGTTGGCCGCTACAAGGAGGCCATGGAATGGACAGAGGCAGCCTACAAGCTGCAACCTGACAGCTTCTGGGCCAAGACATACCTGGCGGCTCTGGAACTGATCGCCAACGGCAATACCGAGCGCGCCGCGAACCTGGTGGTGGGCGCCCAGTTCGCCAATGATTGGGGTTTTACATACTCCGCATGGGAAGTTCACATGCTGACGGGGAGGTTTGATTCAGCCCTGGAGCTCGCGCAGTCATGGTCGGATAAATGGCTGGCCGACGTGTCAAGAACGTTTTTGCGTGAAATCATGATCGCCCAGACCATGAAGGCGCTGGGCCGGGACACGGAAGCGATCGATAGCGCACGCGAGGCGTTAAACCGTCTGGCGCAAATAAAACAGAACGGTCTCGATGATTACAGGGTTGCAACCACGGAACTGGAGGCCCATGCCATCCTCGGTGATAGGGTTAAGGTAGCCGAGCTGGTCAAGCAAGTTATTTCCACAAAACCTGCCGACGCAGTCGAAGATTTCAAAATGAAGTACCGCTTTGCGCAGAGCTATGCCTATGCCGGCATGCCCGACGAGGCCATCGCAACGCTGGCTGGACTGCTTTCAGGGTACAGCAATATTTCGGTGCACTGGCTGGAACTCGACCCGGCCTTCAACGGTATCCGTAACCAACCCAAATTTATCGCCCTGCTGGAGCAGCACCGGTGAGCCTGTTCGCCGAGCTCAAACGCCGCAACGTCTTCAAGGTCGCTGTCGCCTACGGCATCGTGGCGTGGTTGTTACTCCAGGTTTCCGACACACTGGTGCCCGCCCTGCACCTGCCGGAATGGTTCAATTCCGGTGTGGCCTTCGTGCTGATCATCGGCTTCCCGATCGCCATGCTCTTTGCCTGGGCCTTCGAGATGACACCCGAGGGCATCAAAAAGGAAAAGGATGTCGATCGCTCGCAGTCGATAACCACGGTAACCAGCCAGAAACTGAACAACCTGATCATCGGCGTGCTGGTACTGGCACTGGCCTATTTCGTCATCGATAAATTCATCCTCGCCCCGGGCAACGCACAACCGGGGTCAGACCCCTTTTCTCAGCAAACTGCCACAAAATCGGGGTCAGACCACTTTTCTCAACAAACTTCCAATCAAGCCACTGGTGCTGAGGAGAAAAGTGCTCTGACCCCCATCGAAGCCACCCCAACCCAACAATCCATCGTCGTCCTGCCCTTCGTCAACATGAGCAACGACCCCGAGCAGGAATTCTTCTCGGACGGGCTATCCGAGGAACTACTGAACGTCCTGGCCCAGATCAAGGACCTGCGCGTGATCTCCCGCACCTCGGCTTTCGCCTTCAAGGGCAAGGACGTCGATATTCCCACCATCGCCGCACAGCTGAACGTCACCCATGTTCTCGAGGGCAGTGTGCGCAAGGCCGGCGATGACGTGCGCATCACCGCCCAGTTGATCGAGGTGGCGACCGATTCCCACCTGTGGTCGGATGCGTACAACCGCAAGCTGGAAAACGTATTTGAAATCCAGGAGGAAATCTCAAAGGCCATCGCCGCTGAACTGCGGGTCACGCTGGGAACAACCGGAAACACCGGCAAACCAACGGAAAACCTCGAGGCCTGGCAATTGTTCCTGCGTGGCCGGCACCTTTACCAGAACCGCGGAGATGCGCAACTGGCACAGTCGTTAGAACTGCTCAAGCAGGCAGTCGAGCTGGACCCGGGTTTTGCCGAGGCCTGGGCAAACCTGGCGGCAGCCAGCCTGGTTTACGGATACAACCAGGAAGAGGGCTTTGAAGATCTCTACCGCGATGGCAAACAGGCTGCCTTGCGTGCCATCGAGATCGATCCGGACAATGGCTTTGCCCACGCGGTCCTCGGCCTGATCCACACGGGTGAATTCGCCTGGGATGAAGCGATGCGTGAATATGACCTGGCCATCCGCCTGAACCCCAATGAAACAAACTCCCTGCTTTGGAAAGGCATCGCCCTGACGAACCTTGGCTACACCGACCAGGCCATTGCAATGTTTCAACAGGCGGAACGCCTGGATCCGGTATTTACCAACGTGCACAACTGGCTCACCATGGCCTACAGCATAAAAAGCGACGCCGAAAACATGCGTCGCCATTCGGATAAACTCAAGCGGCTTGACCCTGATTTTACCGCGTTCAATCTTTCTAACGCCGAATTTTATACCGGCAACCTGGATGCCGCTGAAGATTTGATGCGTGCAGAGGCCGTTAAAAACACGGGTTCCGATGTGCTGGTGGTGGCCATGTTTTCAGCACTGCGGGATCCCGGCCGTAAAGACGATGCAATAAAAACCCTGTTGGCAAACGAAAAACACGCCATTCAAAGAGGCCTGACACCCTATCTGTGGACCATAGGTGCCGTCGAAGAGGCCCTCGCCAGCTTTCGCGCGCAACGCGAAAGAGGCCGTGTTCTGCGTACCGCAAATTCTCTCAGCTCTTTTTGGGAGCCCTATGGCCGGGCGCAATTGTCCGATCCGGCAATGCCTGCCTTCTTCGAAACCAGCGGCCTGGTGGATTACTGGCGCAAGCACGGTGATCCGGATTACTGCCGGGTTGACGGGGCCAGCGTCGAGTGTGGTGACCTATGAGCTTTATTGCCGAGCTCAAACGCCGCAACGTGTTCAAGGTCGCCGCTGCTTACATCATCGTCGCTTGGCTGATCATGCAGGCCGGCGCTACGCTGGCGCCGGCATTGCACCTGCCGGAATGGGTCAACAGCCTGCTGGCGTTTTTCCTGATACTCGGGTTACCGCTGGCGCTGTTCTTCGCCTGGGCTTTTGAGATGACCCCGGAGGGCATCAAGCGGGAGAAAGATGTCGACCGGTCGCGCTCCATCACGCAGGTGACCGGGCAAAAACTGAACAATGCCATCATCGGGATATTGGTCGTGGCGCTGGTTTATTTCGCCGTGGACAAATTTGTACTAGCCCCTGGCCGTGCACAACCGGGGTCAGACCACTATTCTCAGAATACATCTGGCCCAGCCCCAAAAGCCGGGGAGAATAGTGCTCTGACCCCTTTCGAAGCCTCAACCAATGTCCAGTCGATTGCCGTGCTGCCGTTCGTCGACATGAGCGCCAACAGCGACAACGAGTATTTCTCCGACGGCCTCAGCGAAGAACTGCTCAATATCCTCGCCAAGATCAAGGAACTGCGGGTGGCCGGACGCACATCGTCGTTCGCCTTCAAGGACACGAACGAGGATCTGCGGGTCATCGGTGAAAAACTGAATGTCGATACGATCCTCGAAGGCAGCGTGCGCAAGGATGACCAGCGCAACCGCGTGCGCATCACCGCGCAGTTGATCAATGTCGAGGATGGTTACCACCTGTGGTCGGAGACCTATGACCGCGACCTCGACGACATTTTTGCCATCCAGGGCGAAATTGCACTCAAGGTCGCCCAGGCGCTGCGTATCACCCTGCTCGGCGAAGACGAGAAGGCCCTGGAGCAGGTCGCAAATACCGATATCAATGCCTACGACCTATACCTGAAGGCGCTGCAGGATATCAATGTAGGCGGCTTTGTCTCATTGGACCGGGCGGTCACTGGATTTCAGCAGGTGCTGGCGATGGACCCGTCTTACACACCCGCCAAGGTCGGGCTCGTCACCGCCTGGACCCAGATGGCGGCAACCGGCGCCATCACCCAGCAGCAAGCAATAAACCGGGGCGTGCCCGTGGTTGAACAGGTGCTCGCGGAACAACCGCTTAACAGCGCGGCGCGTATCCAGATGGCGATTTTGAAAGTATATGAAGGCGATAGGAAGGCCGCTGAGAAAGCGTTCAAAACCGCGCTGGATGACGACCCGCGTAACGCATTGGCATTGAATGACTATGGCAGGTTCCTTTTCGATAACGGTCGCGTCGAACAGGGTCTGAAGTTGATCGATGCGGCACTGGAAATTGAGCCGTATGCGGTCGGTGTTCTATGGGATAAATGTCATACCAACGCGTTTTTACAGCGTGTTGAAACTGCATTGGCAGCTTGCGGGCGCATCCAGGAAATCGCGCCCGAGAGCCCCTTTGGCTGGTATGGTTGGGGATTGGCATATCTATTCTCCGGGGACTATGCGCGCACCGTAAAAAATTTCACTGGGGCCATCGAGCGTGATCCGGGAGACTACGAAATGATCGCGGGCATGACCCGCTTCTGGCTCATGTTGGGGGATGCCGAGCAGGCGGAGCAATGGTTGAGGAGGGCCGAAGCCACCGGCGCCGGACAGCCTATTCCGATTTGGAGTCGGTTGCTGCTTTTGAAATATCGTGAGCAACATGACCTTGCGCGCGATTTAGCAAGAAAAGCCCTGGCGCAAAAAGCGGAAAACCGGCATGGTTCGGAGTTTGCATTTCAACAGACCCTGGCATTCGAACTGGCGCGTGAGGGTGATTACCAGGCGGCACTCGCGCCGTTTCGCGAAAGTTCACCTTGGGCTTTCGAGACCCCCCTGGTATTGCCAGGTGGTCTGGAAAGAAAGACCAGGGAAATCATTCAAATCGCCGCGCTGCTCAGGCTGGCGGACCCGACATCCGACCGATCGGAACAGCTACTAAAAGCCGCAGAAAGCGTGACCGATCAATTACCCCCGCAATGGCTGGTCTTTGGCGGTGACCTCGACCGCGCCGGAATCGCAACCATCCGGGGTGATTTTGACGGTGCATTGCAATGGCTGAACAGCGCCTGGGACAAGCACTGGCGGCTGGACTGGCGAACTATCCTCCTCAACGATGTTGTATTCAGCCAGTTGAAAAACGAGCCGGGTTACAAGGAAATGGTGGCCCGCTTCGAAGCCGACATGGATCAGCAAAGGTTACTCGCCTACGAATTGCTGGATATAAAGAAATGAAAACTTTGCAGATGACCCATACAGATTCGCAATGCGTAACACCCAACTTACCGGTCCGGCACTGCAAAAACAATATAACGATGGCGCGTAACGGATTACCCACCTTGCGGGACGTGTCATGAGCTTCTTTACGGAACTCAAACGCCGCAACGTGTTCCGCGTCGGCATCGCCTACCTGATCGGTTCATGGCTGCTGGCGCAAATTGCCGGGTTGCTGCTCGATACCTTCAAGGCGCCCGACTGGACCATGCAGTTCATCGTCGTGGTGTTGATGATCGGTTTTCCGATCGCGCTGTTCTTTGCCTGGGCGTTCGAACTCACACCCGAGGGCGTCAAACGCGAATCCGAAGTGGTCCGCTCCGAGTCGATCCGCCGTGAAACCGGCCAGAAACTGAACCGTGGCATCATCGCTATCCTGGTGCTTGCGCTGGGCTATTTTGTCTGGGAGTCGCGTTTCTCTTCAGAAAAGGGGTCAGAGCCCCTTTCTCAGAAAACGGAACCGGGGTCAGACCCCTTTTCTCAGCAAACCGCCATGCAAGCCACGATCGCCGGAGAGAAAAGGGCTCTGACCCCTATCGAAGCCACCCCCAACAACGCCGGGCCAGCCATCAGTAGCAAGTCCGTCGCCGTCCTGCCCTTCGTCAACATGTCCTCCGACCCCGAGCAGGAGTACTTTTCCGACGGCATCACCGAGGAAATCATCAACGCGCTGGTGAAAATCCCCGGTCTTTCGGTACCCGCGCGCACCTCCGTGTTCGGTTTCAAGGGTCACCAGGGCGACGTGCGCAATATCGGCGAACAACTGGGCGTGGCGCATATTCTTGAAGGCAGCATCCGCTCCCAGGGCGACGAGGTGCGCATCACCGCGCAGCTGATCAAGGTCGATGACGGCTTCCACCTGTGGTCGGAAACCTATGACCGCAAGCTGGTCAATATCTTCCTCGTGCAGGAAGAAATCGCCGGGGCGATCGCAACCGTCCTGACCGGTGAGCTGGGACTGGGTGTCGTTGCGGTACCCAACAGGACCAGCAACATGGCGGCCTATGACAGCTATCTGCACGGCCGGGCCCTGTTACACAAACGTGGACAGGATAACCTGGGTCAGGCCGTCGAGTCGTTTAAGCGAACCATAGAACTCGACCCGGAGTTCGCCCCGGCATGGGCCGCGCTGGCCCTGACCTATTCCGTCGGGGAATTGGGTACCGATCTGCTGGCCGAGACGATCAGCACCGCAAGACACGCGCTTTCGCTGGACCCGCAAAACGTTGACGCACTCGATGCCCTGGCAAGCGCCCTGCGCGACAGCTGGCAATGGGCCGAAGCAGAACACTATTTCGAACAGGCCATGGCCATTGACCCGCAATATTCCGAGTTGCTGGAAGATTACGCGGAGTTCTTCGGCATGGTCGGCCGGATTGACCAGTACCTGTCAACGGCCCAGGAGGGTTACGCGATCGACCCGCTACTCGGTCCACTGGCCGATGCCTACATGATGGCTTTGATGGCCAATGGTCAATATGCCCAGGCAATCGAAGTCATTGAGCAATGGACCAGGTCAACCGGAGAAGTGCAAAAGGACCCATGGTGGTACGAACCTTTTTGGAAGATGCTGCCCTTGATGGCAAGCGGTGATAACGCCGGGGCCATTGCAATGGCCAACAGGCTGGGCCCCGACAACATGGCGGAACCGCTCAGGATTGCGATCATAACATTGCTGGAAAACCCCGCGAATGAGCAGGCACGGGATGTTCTCAGAACTGCTGTCGGCGGCGAAAAAAGAGCCGAGTACGATCCGGATTCCTGGATGGCCAACCTGGTCCTGATCCATACGGGCGATATTGATTTTGTCATCGACGACATCATCGCTGAAGCGCAGAAATTCAGATTTGGCAACATAGAAGACATCTGGTCACCCATCTACGCAAAGCTGCGGCAACACCCGCGTTTTGCAGAATACCTGGAACTGGTGAACCTGCCCGAGTACTGGGACCAGGCTGGCTGGCCGGACATCTGCCAGCGTAAAGACGGCGGAAGGATTGCATGCCAATGAGCTTGTTTAACGAACTCAAGCGCAGAAACGTGTTCCGTGTGGGTGTCGCCTACCTGATCGGTGCATGGTTACTGGCGCAGATCGCCGATCTTCTGATCGACAACATCGGCGCGCCCGACTGGGTCATGAAGACCCTGTTCGTCGTGC
>Ga0105096_10000143_pt1 | contig 19360 bp, 15 predicted proteins | sample PPLLak3cmMay2015_FD_87036 | JGI IMG/M metagenome (GOLD analysis project Ga0105096, IMG submission 87036) | Freshwater sediment microbial communities from Prairie Pothole Lake near Jamestown, North Dakota, USA - PPLs Lake P7 Core (1) Depth... | ecosystem: Environmental > Aquatic > Freshwater >... | reverse complement strand
GTGGTTGCTGGTTGGTTTCATTCACGGCGTGATGAATACGGATAATATGACCATTAGCGGCGAGACGATTGATTATGGTCCATGTGCATTTATGGATGCGTACGATCCGGATACGGTATTCAGCTCAATTGACCAGCATGGCCGCTATAGCTACCGTAACCAGCCGCATATGGCGCAATGGAACCTTGCACGCTTCGCCGAAACATTGCTCTCGCTCATCCATCCCGAGCAGGAAAAAGCAGTGGCGTTAGCAGAACAAGCCATTCATGCTTTCCCGGAAATATACCAAGCCCATTGGCTGTCGGGAATGCGGAAAAAATTGGGATTATTCACTGAAGAGGCTGAAGATAGCGAGCTGATTGCAAGCCTACTTACCTGGATGCACACACACCAAGCCGATTACACCAATAGTTTCCGCACGCTGGCTTCCGAGACCTTTCCCGAAGATGCCGTGTTTCAAGATACTGATTTTGTTGCATGGCATGCACGCTGGCAGGCGAGACTATCGCGCCAACCGGAACCGATTGCATCTGCTTTGGGCTTAATGTGGGCGAATAATCCTGCGATCATACCGCGCAACCACCGCGTTGAAGAAGCGCTGGCAGCCGCCTCTGAAAATGGCGATTACTCGCTGATGCAACGATTGCTTGCGGCAGTGACAGCTCCATACGCCGATGCGCCGGAATATACAGAGTACCACACCCCACCGGCACCTTCAGAGCATGTGTATCAAACTTTCTGCGGAACGTAAGCTGTTACGCAACAATTCTGAATCAGCGCCCGATAACACAAAGGCGCAATTATTTTTCAATAATTGCGCCTTTGTTGTTTGAATAAAAACCTTTCAGTGCGTCACAGCGCTTTGACCAAATGCTCAACAACTTTCTTGGCATCCCCGAATATCATCATGGTTTTATCCATATAGAACAGGTCGTTATCAAGACCGGCATAACCCACAGCCATACTGCGTTTAACCACCATAACAGTACGCGCTTTATGCGCATCCAAGATCGGCATGCCATAAATTGGACTACCTGGAACATTCGCTGCCGGGTTCACCACATCATTCGCACCCAACACCAGCACAACATCTGTGTTTGAGAAATCGCTGTTGATTTCATCCATTTCCAGGACTTGTTCATAAGGAATCTCGGCTTCTGCCAGCAACACATTCATGTGTCCCGGCATACGTCCGGCTACCGGATGAATCGCAAAACGTACATTAACCCCTTTTTCATGCAGTTTCTCAGCCAATTCCTTAACGGCATGTTGCGCCCTTGCAACGGCCAAACCATAGCCAGGAACAATAATGACGCTGTCGGCATTACCCATTAAGAAAGCTGCATCTTCCGCACTGCCGCTGCGGTATGTCTTTTGCACACCATCATCTGCCACCGCTGCGGTTCCGCCGTCACTGCCAAAACCACCCAATATAACTGATAGAAATGGCCGGTTCATGGCCTTACACATGATATAGGAGAGAATCGCACCCGAGCTGCCTACCAGTGATCCTGCGATGATCAACATCGGATTACCCAGAGAGAAACCAATACCTGCCGCAGCCCAACCAGAATAGGAGTTGAGCATGGATATCACTACTGGCATATCAGCGCCGCCAATAGGAACAATAATCAGGAATCCCAAAATGAAAGCAATTGCAGTCATTGCGATAAACGCGTTCCAATTGGTCGCTTCACTAAAGAAAAACCACAGACCAAATCCGATCATCATGATTGCCAGCAATAAATTAATCATATGCTGGCCGCTGAAAACGATCGGGGTGCCACTCATACGGCCGGATAATTTCAGGAACGCAATCACTGAACCGGACCATGTCATGGCGCCAATAAAGGTACCCAAAAACAATTCCAGTTTACTGCCGCCGGGTAAAATTTCCGGCAAACCGAATGAAACCGGATTATTAACCGCTGCAACTGCAATAAACACGGCGGCTAAACCAACCAATGAGTGCATAAACGCGACCAATTCCGGCATTGCAGTCATCTGCACACGTTGCGCAACGAGCGCACCAATAATGCCACCCACTGCAATACACCCTAAAATCAGAGGCCAGTTCTGGGTAAGCGTCAAGGTTGTGGCAACCGCAATCGCCATACCAACCATGCCGAATAAATTTCCACGGCGTGCAGATTCAGGCGAGCTTAGCCCTTTTAGTGCCAGTATAAAAAATACTGAAGCCACTAAATATGCAAGTGCTACCATATTTGCTGACATTTACGCGTTTCCTTTTTTGTCTTTTTTCTTGAACATTTCCAGCATCCGCTGACTTACCAGAAATCCACCAAAAACATTAATTGATGCCAGTGTTACCGCAACAGCACCGAGCCACACCCCCCAATCCGTCTCAGCCGGCCCAGCCGCTAACATCGCGCCCACAAGAATAATGCCAGAAATAGCGTTCGTCACTGACATCAAAGGTGTATGCAAAGCTGGAGTGACATTCCATACAACATGATAGCCAACAAAAACCGCCAGCACAAAAACCGTTAGATTGATAATAAATGGATCAATTTCACCAATCATGATTACTCCTTTAAAATTCGTTAACCGTACGTTCTACACGTAGCAATTGTATTGCGTGTTTATTAAGCACGTTGCCGATTATGATTTACTGGCGATTTCCCCGCCCGCACAAAGCAATGTCCCTGCTATAACCTCATCTGCACGATCGATTTTAAGTTCACCACTTTCTGGATCAAGCATCAAATTCAGAAAATTCATCAAGTTTCGTGCATACAATGTACTGGAATCAGCCGCCACCAATCCCGGAAGATTCGCAATACCAATCAAATGCACGCCGTGCTTAACGACTGTCTTATCCAGCTCTGATAGCGGACAATTGCCCCCTGCTTCAACCGCCATATCCACAATCACCGAGCCTGGTTTCATCGCTTGCACGGTTTCCTCCTTGATCAGAACAGGTGCCGGACGCCCGGGAATTAACGCGGTTGTAATGATGATATCTGCCGCAATCGCGCGTTCATGCACCAACTCACCCTGGCGCCGCTTATAGTCTTCCGACATCTCAGTTGCATAGCCGCCCGCTGTTTCAGCTTTGGCTTTTTCTTCATCACTGAGCGGAACTTCCACAAATTTGGCACCCAGGCTTTCCACTTGTTCTTTAACTGCCGGGCGCACATCAAAAGCTTCAACCACGGCACCCAGCCTTTTCGCTGTCGCAATAGCCTGCAAGCCAGCAACACCCGCGCCTAAAATCAGAACGCGCGCTGCTTTCACAGTACCCGCTGCCGTCATCAGCATGGGGAAGAACCGTTGATAAACGTTTGCTGCGATGATTACAGCTTTATAGCCCGCAATATTTGCCTGTGAGGATAAAACGTCCATATTCTGCGCACGCGAAATACGTGGCAATTTCTCCATCGCAAATGCAGTCAACCCGTGTTGTGCCAATGCGTCTACGCCCTCTTTATGATGGGGTGACAAAAGACCCAGTAACACAGCATCCTTGCGCACCATTGCTAATTCGCTGGAATCCGGGCCACGGACCTTGAGTACAATCTGTGATTGCGCATACAACTCGGCCACGTCAGTGACTATCGTTGCGCCTGCTTCTTGATAGGCTGCGTCCGGTATACTGGCACCTGCACCAGCGCCTGACTGCACTAAAACTTTATGAACACCCTTGGCAGTATATTTTTTCACGGTCTCCGGTGTCGCTGCTACACGCGTTTCTCCGCCGCGAATCTCTGCTGGTATGCCTATATGCATTGATGATCTCCCTTTTCTTGCCAACCTGCTTGCAAACAAAAACCAAAATTATGGTTAATTCTTTTAACGGACTGCGAATTATAAATCAATTTCCACGCAATGCATTACATGGATTAGGAAAAACTTGATATTGCCTGATTTTCTGATTGCTCACACAATCAATCCTGTTGGTTAGCGCTGGCCATAAAATAACAATGAACGAGCCATGCCAAACACGCAGCGCATGCATAGGCTCGGTACTTGCGAATGTGTCGCGCTACTCGCAGTAATGCCGGAATTTATTGCAAAAATGATACTATCGCCGCCGCCTGCCCTGTTTTGTTGATTACTCAGCCAATCAGAATATTATCCTAGGCCGTTTACACAACGTCCGATCCATTGATTCGTCAACTTCTCCTGCACCGTATTCTGACGTAAGCGCGTAGCCAATCCAGGAAAATCCACCTGATCCAGCGGTTGATCCTGATTAAAACAGGAAAACACGTAGGTGATTTTTCCAGTTTCCGGATCTTGATGCGGCTGCAGGCACTGCGCACAAATTTCCTTCATCATGCACTGCATCGGAGAGTTAATTGAGCCAATGGCAAAATGATCTGCTTTTAAGTAAGGCTTCAATTGGTTATGACGCGCCAGGCCTACTGCAGCCATCATGCGGTCTGAACCAATCGCAATAATATGGTCAGCATCAGCCAATGCCACTGGTTGCACGCCTAATTCACCACTGCCATAAGCAACCATGGATTGTACGATATTACCCACATAGCTTTTATCCTGCGGACGCGTTGCTTCAAAGCCTGGGGATTCGTCACAGCACCATACGACGATATCCGCTGCCGCTTCAATTTCGGCCACCTTATAGCGATCAATGAGCTTTTTATAACCTGCAAAATATAAAACCTTCGATCCGGCAGCACGTGCCGCTGCGCCAATAGAAAATAGCACCGCGTTACCCAAACCGCCACCCACTAGCACCACGGTTTTACCCGCTGGAATTTCTGTCGGCGTGCCGGTGGGGCCCATCAGCACAACTGGTTCGTCCGGTTTCAACAGCGCGCACAGATTAGAAGATCCGCCCATTTCCAAAACAATTAGTGAAACCAAACCGCGCTCAATATCCACTGATGCCCCCGTCAATGCAAGGCCTTCCATTGCTAATCGAGTATCTCTAGCAACGGTTGCCAGCGTGGCATAGTTCTGGAACCGATAAAACTGGCCGGGTTGAAAATGTTCTGCCGCCATCGGCGCATGCACTACCACTTCGATAATATTGGGAGTCAGTCTTTCCACTTTATAAATTGTTGCCCGCAACTGACCATTCAGTTGTGCAAAAAATTGCTCTGCCGGCTGATCCAATTTTGGCTTAACACGTTCCAGTACCCGGCTCACCACCGGGTAACCTTGCTTGGCACTGGACATCGCTTTCACTACGTTGCCTGAATAAGACGGATGCAAGTCGCCAAAGAAACTGATAAATCGCCCATCCTGGCTATTCTTGTAGCGGCTGAGCAATACCATCGGTGTTTCCGGTTTGGGATTGGCATACACCGGTTGCACCGGATTGCCTTCTTCATCGCAAGCCGCGAAATAACGGCCATTGAGTTTAAAGAGCTTGTCATCTTCCCGCGCCAGCACCGTATTGGGCTGAGTTCCTGCAGCAACCAGCAAGGCGCGCGCTGTTAATTCCACTTCGCCAGCATCTTGCCACTGCCCGGTTTCATCCTGCTTCTGCGCCGCAAATCGCACCGATTGCGTATGTCCCCAGGCATCCACATTGACCCGCACCGGTGTCATGCCTTCGGCAAACCAAATACCTTCTTCCAGAGCCTTTTCAACTTCTTCATGATTCAACGTATAGGAAGGACTATCTGTCAGGCGTTTCCTGTAGGCTATCGTTGCGCCACCCCAGGATTGCAGCAAATTGATAATACGCGGCGCCCTTCCTTCCTGTTGCGCAGCTTGGCGTTCCGCCCGAATGGCTCGTGCATGACTCAGGAATTCGTCAGCAATCTCTTTTTCTTCAGCGTCCCAAGCTTCACAAACGGCAGCTTCCCCCTTCACAGCGGATAGAATTTCATAGCGCTGTAAAAATTTTTCCACCTGTAGCGGGTAATAGGCCAGCGCCTCAGTCGCCGTATCGATAGCCGTCAAACCGCCACCAATCACCACCACCGGCAAGCGTAACTGCATATTGGCAATGGAGTCACTCTGCGCAGCACCTGTTAATTGTAGCCCCATCAGAAAATCCGATGCCGCACGCACGCCTCGCGCCAATCCATTCGGCAAATCCAACACGGTAGGGCGTCCGGCGCCTGCTGCCAGCGCAACATGATCAAAACCCATGGCAAATGCATCATCGGTCGTCAAAGTACCGCCAAAACGCACCCCCCCAAACAAGGCAAACTCTTCTCTGCGCTCCAGTAACAGACGGATCAGCTTCAGAAAGTTTTTATTCCAGCGCACGGTAATTCCATATTCAGCCACACCACCAAACCCCGCTGGCATACGCTGATCCAGATTCTCTTCCAATGTACTGGCATGTAGAATCGCCTTAAATGGCACGCGCTCGCCCTGCGGATTAACACCCGAGATCTCTTCTGACAGGGGTTCGATCTTAAGCCCATCAATTCCCACCACAGTATGGCCTTCATTCATCAAATGATGCGCCAGCGTATAACCGGCAGGCCCCATTCCGACAACCAAAACCTTGCGGCCAGATGCCGGTTTCGGTAGCGGCCGGCGCAGATTCAGTGGATTCCAGCGTGTCAGTAAGCTATAGATCTCAAATCCCCACGACAGCGCCAGCACATCTTTCAGTGTCCGTGTTTCAGCTTGCGGAATATCAACAGGCTCCTGCTTTTGATAAATGCAGGATTTCATACAGTCATTACAAATGCGGTGACCGGTTCCCGCGCACATCGGATTATCCAACACAATCATCGCCAGACTGCCCACCGCAACGCCTTGCGTCTTGAGTTTATGAAATTCTGAAATGCGTTCTTCCAATGGGCAACCTGCCAACAAAGCCCCCAGTTCACTTCTCTTGAAGGCGGGCGGTTCATCCGGTGATTTGGATTTTTGTATCAACCCTTTGGAACACGAATCTTTACCTTGCTCATGGCACCAAATGCAGTAATTGGCTTCATCCAGCGCGCCCATTAAATCAGTACCCGAGTCAGTCAATGCAAAGCCGTTACGCTCACGTAAATGTCCAAGCCGATGTACGCGGTATCCTGCTGATTCATCCGTATCCAGCGACAATAAATGTTGGAAATCTAATTTCGCTGGAGACTTGAATAAAATTCCATGCTGCGTGTGCTGTTGTCCGGCAGGCGTCCTCAATGCCCAGGCAGCATAGTGTAACGCCTTGTTCAGCCGTGACTCATTTTCTGCCTCCGCTTCCATCCATTGAGTCACTTTGGTGGCAAAAACCAATTCTGAGAAAGTTTCACCAAATTCTGCCGCCAGTTCTTTCTCTAGTGCCAAGCCATCTATGGCAGCCAATTCTTCATCACTGACTTTTCCTTTGGCCCGCCGTTGAACAAATTGCCGTTTACAAAAATAAAGCGGAGCCAGTTCATGATGCTTTGCAGCCAACTGCTGCACTTCAGCCTCAATATTAAACAACCGGGCAATAAAATCTTCCAGCCAAGGTGCAATCTCAATCAGTAGCGCCGAATCATCTTTGGGTAGCAATTCATCGAAATGTGCTCGCGCATACTCCAGCTTTTTATACAGCGCTTCATCGCCGGTACGGAGAAAATCCAGAAATATTTGATCCAGTTTTACCAGACCACTACGACGATAGAGATCGGTAATTGTGAAGCCAAAGTTAATATTCGATGAGGCTGTCATTTTTTCTTGTTGAGTGTGCAACGTCGCATCTATTTTTGTCATAATCAATCATTCAAAATTTTATTATTTATTTCTAATGCCAGGATATGTCGTTATTATTTTTGACAATACTTGCGCACTGTTAGCAATTTGCGCAACGCACTGAATCTTTATCAATGCTTGTGATTTATTTTTTCATAATCAGATAGCCATTTGATAAATTCATCGAACGGCATGGGTTTTGCAAAAAATATCCCTGAGTCCCATCACAACCAAGCGCTGCTGCCAATTCGTCGTCTGCTTTAATCAGGGAACGGGCATCAACTTGATAGTTTTGTTCTTTTACCGATTTGCGCTTATCCCTTATGCAGAAGAAATCATACCGGCTGCCACCGTATTATTACTGCTTTCATCAATGATGATAAAACACCCAGTCGCACGATTACGTGCATAATCGTCGTAAACAATCGGCAATTGTACTTTCATTCCAACATGGGCAATATCATTCATTTTTAAAGTATTCACTGTTTCGTGATCCAGGGTATTCACATCCACACGATAATCAATCCGGCTTATGATTGCTTTAACAACACGGGTCGTATGTTTGATCAGATACTTCCGGCTGGGATCAAGCGGTTGTTCAGAAAGCCAGCATAACATCGCATCAAACGCTTTGCCAGCCCGTGGTGTATCGCCTGTTTTCACCAGCATGTCGCCACGTGAAATATCTAAATGATCTTCAATAGTCAACGTGATAGATTGAGGAGCAACCGCCTCATCAATGGGTCCCTCGTACCTGAGAATTTCTTTGATGCGCGAGGTTAAACCGGATGGAAGCACTATGATATTGTCACCTACGTGTATGGAACCCGATTCAATTCGTCCCATATAACCACGAAAATCATGTAATTCCTTAGTTTGTGGCCGGCACACCCATTGCACGGGAAAACGAAAATCGTCACGATTGATGTCATCCTCGATCGATACATTTTCCAGCAAATCCATCAACGTGGAATTTTGATACCAATCGAGACGATCACCCCGCTCAACTACCATGTCCCCATTGAGGGCTGACATTGGAATATAGGTAATGTTGTGCAGATTGAGGTTTTCAGCAAAAGTGGCAAAATCCTTACAAATGCGCTCAAATACCGATTGAGAATAATCCACCAGATCCATCTTGTTAACGGCCACAACCAGATGCGGAATCCCCACCAGGCTTGCCAGATAGGCATGGCGGCGCGATTGCGTGAGCACGCCCTTACGTGCATCAATCAGAATAATCGCCAGATTGGCAGTCGATGCGCCTGTTACCATATTGCGCGTATATTGCTCATGGCCTGGCGTATCGGCAATGATAAATTTGCGTTTGGGCGTCGCGAAGTAACGATAAGCCACATCGATGGTTATCCCCTGCTCGCGCTCGGCCTGTAACCCGTCAGTCAGCAAAGACAAGTCGACACCTTCTGAACCACGCTTACGTGTCGTGTTGGTAATGGAGGTTAACTGATCTTCAAAAATAGACTTTGAGTCATGCAGTAAACGGCCAATCAAAGTACTTTTGCCGTCATCCACACTCCCGGCAGTAATAAAGCGTAATAACCCGGTTTGATCAAACGAAATTTTTTCAATTGCCGACATTTAGGAGCCTTCTGGAAATTCGTATCACCGCAAAATATAGAAATAAGTGGTTCTGAATAATAGAAACCAGTTCATCCAATTGACTGAATGCGGTGTTTTCCCAGTCAATCATCAGCGCTTACGTGCCAATGTTAGAAATATCCCTCTTTCTTGCGCAATTCCATGGATGCTTCTGATGTCTGATCGTCCATGCGGGTGGCGCCGCGTTCAGTAATTCTCGTCATCGCTGTTTCTGCAATGATCTCATCAACATTAGCAGCATTGGATTCAACTGGACAGGTGCAACTCATATCACCCACGGTGCGGAAGCGTACTGTCATTTGCTCGATTTTTTCGCCCGCTTGCGGCTGCACCAGGTGAGAAACAGGCAACAAGCCTGCAGCACGCCGTATCACTTCGCGCGTATGGGCAAAATAAATCTTAGGTACTTCCAAGTTCTCGCGTGCAATATATTCCCAAACATCCAGCTCAGTCCAGTTGCTGATCGGGAATACCCGGATATTCTCGCCGGGATGTGTCCGGGTATTATAAAGATCCCATAACTCTGGACGCTGATTTTTTGGATCCCATTGGCCAAACTCATCGCGGAAAGAAAAGATTCGCTCCTTGGCGCGCGCTTTTTCTTCATCCCTTCGCGCACCACCGATGCAAGCATCAAATTTAAATTCTGCAATGGCATCCAGCAGCGTCACTGATTGAAAAGCGTTACGGCTCTGATTCTCTGAACGCAGCACCACTCTGCCTTTCTTAATCGAATCTTCCATACTGCGCACAATCAATCGCTCACCCAACTCTTTGACGCGATGATCACGAAATTCGATGACTTCAGAAAAATTGTGTTCCGTATCAATATGCATTAGGGGAAATGGGAAACGCCCGGGACGAAATGCCTTCTCAGCCAAGCGCAACAAAACAATGGAATCCTTACCACCGGAGAACAGCAGAACGGGATTGGCGCATTCTGCCGCCACTTCGCGCATAATATGGATCGCTTCACTTTCCAGCGCATCAAGATGGGTAAAGGGATGGATATTCATTTTCTTTCTCTAACATTCAGATTAAGCAAATCCTGATCACATTGTTTGCAAAAAGGACTCATGACGTTGCTTTCAATTGCGCCTATTTTAATGGAATAACCTTGCCGGTATGCAATCCACATTCCTTCGTTTCCGGCGTCTCCCACCACCAGCGTCCGGAACGGATATCTTCACCCGGTGTAATCGGGCGCGTGCAAGGCGCGCAGCCGATACTCGGATAAAACTTATCATGCAGCTTGTTATATGGCACCTCATACTGCCTGAGATATTCCCAGACTTCTGCGTTAGACCATTCCAGCAACGGGTTCACCTTTTGCATACGATTGCCCATATCATAGGCAGACACCTTCAAACTCAGCCGGCTGGTTGCCTGCTCGTGTCTTATCCCGGTCACCCAGGCACGTTTACCCTGTAAAGCGCGGCGCAATGGCTCCACTTTACGGATATGACAACAGGCTTTACGCAACTCGATGCTCTGATAAAAACCATTGACGCCATTCTCGGCAACATAGGCTTCAACTTGTTTTACATTGGGAAAATAAATACGCAGCGGCGTTTTGTACCGTTCCCGTACTGTCTGCATCAAATCATAGGTTTCTTGCGGCAACCGCCCGGTATCCAGACTGAACATATCAATAGCGAGTTGATACCGGTCAATGATATCAGTCAGCACCATATCTTCTGCACCCAGACTATTCGCAAATGTAACCGGTGAAAAGTCGCGCATGGTTTCGGTCAGGATTGCAACAACCTGCTCAATTTTTTGCTGCAACTCACTCATTGACCATATCCGCCGCAAGATTTCCCTTGCGCTGCACCCGCCGGAATAATGGCAGTTTCTGGTCAAAAGAAGTTTGATAAACTTCGGAAAAATCAGTCAATCCTTTTAATGCGTCTTCAATGTTACGATCCGGGCGTGTTGCAAAGGCATCAAACCCCACACGCTGCATATAAAATAATTGGTCACGCAAGACATCGCCGATCGCCCGCAATTCCGCCGTATACCCGAGGCGCGCGCGCAAGTTATAGGCTATTGAATAACCACGGCCATCTGAGAATTTCGGAAAATCAACTGCGATCACAGAAAATTTGTGTATATCGCCCTTCAAATCCTCCGGCCGCTCGGCACTCGCCAGCCAAACACCAATTTCAGCACGTTGTTGCAATGCATCGCGTTGCTGAAGCCACACTGGCAATGGAACAATCACCTTACCTTCCGGAACCGTTACATTTTCAGCTGACTCCTGTTCATTTAAACGTAGAACAATCCAATCATCCGCAACGATTGTTTTATTTTTTATTATCATCTTGACTAAAACCTTGGCGAATAATAAGGAACTGAATATTGCGCAGGAACCACGGCATGCTTGTCGGCAATTTCTTCTTCCGCTACCGTAAAATCCGTCGCATACACATGCTCTTTAAAAGGCACATGACCAATGCGGCGCACGGTATCAATAAAGCTTTCAGCTTCTAACCGTTCGCGCAGATAAACTTGAAGCAGACGATCAATCACTTCAGGTACTTGGTTAAATGTGAAGGAGGGGCCGATAATCTTACCGATCGAACTCAAGTTACCTTCAGCACCGCCCAGCGATACCTGATACCACTCATCGTGATCTTTCTTTTCCACCCCGGTAATGCCGATATTACCGATATGATGCTGTCCGCAAGCATTGACACAGCCCGAGATGTTCAGTGATATTTCACCAATATCATGCTGAAAGTCCCAATCCTCAAAACGCTCGGCAATCAACTGCGCGAGCGGTATGGAACGTGCATTGGCCAAAGTACAGAATTCTGCACCGGGACAACTAATCATATCAGTCAATAAGCCAATATTGGGTGCAGTCAGCTCTTGCGCGGTTGCTTCTTGCCATAACCGAATCAAATCCTTCTGCCGGACATCCGCCAATACCAGATTTTGTTTATGCGTGATGCGTAATTCACCAAAACTATAACGATCCGCCAAGTCTGCGATGACTTCCATCTGTTCAGCCGTAGTATCGCCGGGTACACTGCCTGGTTTCTTCAACGATAAGACGACAATCGCATAACCGGGAACACGATGCGCTTTAACATTGCGTTGCATCCAGTTGGAGAACGAGCAGCTGTCCGCCTTGAATTCATTCAGTTGCGAATCATGATTGGTTAGTTTCTCATAAGCTGGATCAGTAAAGAACGTGGCAACGCGATTGACTTCTTCACTGGTTAAAGTGCCGGGACCGTCCTTGAGATCTGCCCAATCAGCTTCGACTTGACGTTTAAACTCATCAATCCCTAATGCTTTTACCAATATCTTGATGCGCGCTTTATATTTATTATCCCGGCGTCCATATTGGTTATAGATTCGCAAAATGGATTCTACATACGTCAAAATATGCTGCCAGGGCACAAATTCACAAATCTCACTGCCTATGATCGGCGTACGCCCCAATCCTCCACCCACCAGCACCCGGAAACCGGCTTCACCTTGTGCATTTTTTGTGACTGACAAACCAATATCATGCGCATAGACAGCGGCACGATCTTCTTTCCCACCACTAATGGCAATCTTGAATTTTCGTGGTAAATAGGCAAATTCCGGATGAAAAGTGCTCCACTGGCGCAAAATCTCTGCATAGGGACGTGGATCTACCACTTCATCCTGAGCAACACCGGCGAATTCATCCGACGTAATATTGCGCACACAGTTACCGGATGTCTGGATGGCATGCATTTCGACCGCAGCCAGATCAGCCAAGATATCGGGAGTATCTTCCAGTTTTAGCCAATTAAACTGAATATTCTGGCGTGTCGTGAAATGCCCGTAACCACGATCATATTTGCGTGCAATGTGGGCAAACATGCGCATCTGCTTCGACGATATCAAACCGTAAGGCACTGCAATACGTAACATGTAGGCATGTATTTGCATGTACAAGCCATTTTGCAGCCGTAAAGGCAGGAATTCCTCTTCGGTCAATTCACCGGAAAGACGCCGGCGTACCTGATCACGGTACTGCTTGACACGCTCATCCACTATTTGTTGATCATATTCGTCATAGCGATACATTTTTATTTCCCCGCATATTCATTTAAAGCTGCTCAGTAAGGTATGCAACAAAAATATTTTTATTAGTCAGAAATTCAACTGATATTCTAGGATTCTGATTGGGTGTAACGCTTGGATACGGGCAACAATAATGCTGCATCCAAGGGAAATTTAGCACCATACTTCATAATATGGTTCACATCATCATCCTCGTCATGTCTTAATGCCATACCAATATAAGCATGTTCGCCACTCTCGCCCACCACAACACCAATGCGCCCGCCACAACCATTAAACCATGAGACCTGTTTAGGTTTATTCTCAATATTTGTACTCATCAATCAATCCTTTGTTTCATTAATGGGAAGTTGCTGCAGCCTGTCAATGAATCAGCAACTCACCATCACAGCCCCTTATCATCCTGACACACAAAACAACTTCTTAATTGTCACCTTAAACTTATTGCCATTGATCATACTGCCCGGTTCTAATTCTAGCTTTCAAGAGTCAGTTTGATACCTGCTGCTGCGGGCAAAATATAGCAATTTTGCTATTCTATCAAAAAACGAAATGGGAATCGTCTTATGCATTTAATCACAGACAAAATGCAATGCACTCATTTCACATAAAAATTGATGTGAAATGGCACAGTTAGCAAAGCTGACAAAATATCAAAATACGAACAATAAGAAAATCACAAAGAATATTTACTCATTCTGACTGAGCTCGCGCTGGAGTCAATCAGGAAATCTGACACCACACACCTCATAGGTAATTTCATTGAGTTATCTTTCTACTTTCTTTTTAAAAAAGTAGCATCATAACAATACAATTTTATAATTCAAAATAATGTTATGTTAGATCGATATAACCACTTATTATTAACAGGCACGACTTATGAAACTCCAGCAACTTCGCTATTTATGTGAAACCGCCAATCAGAATATGAATTTATCCAGAGCGGCAAAAAAATTACATACGTCTCAGCCCGCCATCAGCAAGCAAATTCAGATGCTTGAGGAAGAGCTTGGCGTAGATATTTTTTTGCGCAATGGTAAACGTATTGTGCAAATAACACCACCAGGGCAATTGATCATAAAAACGGCCACCCGGATGCTTCGCGATGCCGATAATCTAAAAAAGATTGCTCAAGAATTTACTAATGAAGCCGGCGGCACACTGATTATCGCTACAACGCACACGCAGGCGCGCTATGTTTTACCCCCTGTGATCAAGCGTTTTACCGAACGTTACCCAAAAGTCAAATTAATCCTGCGGCAAGGAAGTCCGATGCAAATTTCTGCCTTAGTGACTTCGGGCGAAGCGGATATTGCGATTGCCACTGAAGCCATTGAGCAATTTCCAGAACTCATATTGTTGCCGTGTTATCAATGGAATCGATGTGTCGTTGTGCCGCCAAAGCACCCGCTTCTAAAGCTAAAAAAACTCTCATTGGAGGCGATTAATCAATATCCTATTATTACTTATGATTTTGCTTTTACCGGGCGCTCAAAAATCAACCAGGCGTTTGCAAGCCGGGGACTGGAACCCAATGTGGTGCTGACGGCTATTGACTCGGATGTGATCAAAACTTATGTAGAACTGGGGCTGGGTGTTGGTATACTGGCGAACATGGCTTTTGATCCCAAACGGGACAAAAATCTCAGATCAATAGATGCTAGCCATTTGTTCGAACCCAGCACAACACGCATCGGTATAAGCCGCAACAGCTATATACGTGGTTATGTCTTCGATTTTATCGGAATGTTTGCACCGCATCTTGATCATGCAAGTATTCAAGCCAAACTGGAAAGTAGTAAAAGCGATGACTCAGTGATTGCAAACTCATTCCCATTGAAAGCAAACACCCAATCATTTGTTGAGGTCAAAAAATGAAAACGATTCTTAGCCTGATATTGGCATCACTCATACTGGCATTCATTGCCCTTGGATCCGGCGCTTACAATATGGCAGCCACAGAAAAACACTGGGGCATCACTGAGAAGATTATCGAATGGGTGCGTGAAAGTTCCATCGAAGCACGTGCTAGGAATCTAGAAGTACCACCATTGGATAATGCTGAGTTGCTGCTGCTAGGCGCCGAACACTACAATGCCATGTGCACAACTTGCCATCTGGCTCCCGGTCTGAAACCAACAGAACTGTCTATAGGTTTATATCCGCAAGCACCCGTATTCCATCAACGCGAATCAGTCAATGATCCAGTCAAACAATTAGATCGCGTCAGAGCATACTTTTGGGTAATAAAAAATGGCTTAAAAATGACCGCCATGCCAGCCTGGGGTCTTAGTCACGATGATGATACGATCTGGGCGATGGCGGCTTTTGTTGTCAAAATAAGCCATATGACACCTGAGCAATATGAACATCTCATCAGTTCAGCCAAAGACCACTCGCATGATCATGGACACAGTCATCATTAACTTGAATAGCGAAAAACCAAGATTCAGCTTAGCCTGATTACCCGATCCGCTGCTTATCAAGGTAAATAACTTTGATTCAATCGGTTATCGCCAAGAATCTTATTGCAAGCTACCTTTGCACAAATTATCAGATTGGCGCTGGCCCTGACTCAATTTCCTTACGAATTGATCAATACTCAGAACCACTCGCAAAACTCCTAATTTCATCGGAGCAATCATGCGCTGCCATTATCAGCGCCTTTAATCCACGCAGCCTGCGGTTAAGCAACACTAAAAATTTGGCTGCGCACGAATCGCTCAGGAATTTCTTGATTCATCATTCTTATCCGATCATTGAAAGCTTAAATCGTGATCCGGCCGGCTTATGGCCTGCAGAAAAAAGTTTTTTTGTGCCCGGACTGGATCTAAATACAGCTCAAACATTAGGACAGCAATATGATCAGAATGCGATTGTTTGGATCGGTAGTGATGCAATACCCCGCTTGATCCTACTGCGCTAGAAACAATCGATTCAGTATTTGTTTCAACAGAAAATGACTCAACGCCAGACAAGATATTGGGGTATCAAAAAATTCAGTATAGCTGCCAACGCAAACCCGATGCTATACTCAATACTTTCACAACAGTTTGGGAGATACAACTATGAAACAAACACTCACCTTTCTGACTTTGGCTATATTCAGTTTCGGATTGCTTGCTTTTGATGCGGAAGCAAAACGCATGGGCGGCGGCAAAAATATAGGCACACAACGTCAATCTGTTAACCAGCAGCAAGCTGCGCCCAATTCTCAGAAACCGCCGGCAGCCGCACCTGCGGCAGCCGCTGCTGGGGGTGGAAGTAAATGGGGTGGCGCACTGGCAGGTCTTGCAGCCGGTGGTTTACTGGCCGCGCTCTTTATGGGCGGTGCGTTTGAAAACATCAACATGATGGATATGGTCATGCTGGCGTTATTAATCGGCGCTGTGTTCTTTGTTATCCGCATGCTGCGCAAACCCAAAACTGCGGAATCCACGCCTTCGATGCAATATTCAGGCACGAACACAAACACGCAAGATCGCTTCAACACGCCGCCATTTACCACACCCGCAGGAAGCGCAACAGCGGATAGTAACGAAACTGCCTACCGTCAGCCGAATATTCCGGCAGACTTTAAAGTGGAACCGTTCATACGCAATGCAAAGGCTTCGTTTATGCGCTTACAGACTGCGCATGATCATGGCGATGTCAACGAAATCCGTGACTACACAACCCCCGAAATGTTTGCGGAAATCAGTGCGCAAATTAATGAACGGGGGGACGTGCAGCAGAAAACGGAAGTACTGTTTATTGATGCCAATCTGCTGGAAGTTGAAACAACCAATGATTTGGCAGTCGCCAGTGTCCGCTTCACCGGTCAGCTACGCGATGCGCCCGATGGCGAACCAGAAGCGTTTGATGAAATCTGGCATGTACAGAAAGATCTGAAGAATTCTGATGCTACCTGGTTATTGGCAGGTATTCAGCAAGTCTCCTAAGTTATTTTGCAATAAAGCGTTATTGAATTAACCCGGCCGGAACGCACCTGTTCCGGGTCAAGCGATCAGGCCGGGGTTTAACAGAATTTTTGCAACCCGCACAACTTTTCCCAATCGATCTTCAGCGCTCATTTATTGATTGCGCCCAATCATTAACTCCATGTATACGAGATTATCAAAAACTGTGATGGTCTTGGCTTTTGCACTGTATGCCTCGCTGGTAGCTTTCGGCAATCTGACTGATTACAATTCAAATCTTTCCCTCGTGACTCACGTTCTTACGATGGATACGACCTTTCCTAATAACCAGGGATTATGGCGGGCCATTCATCCCCCTCTCATTCATCATACGGTTTATGCTTTCATCATTGGTATTGAAATCGTCATTGCAGGACTTTGCTGGCTGGGCGGTTTTCGTTTATATCAAAACATTAAAGACCCCACATCCTTTAACCAGGAAAAAGGTTTGGCGATTCTGGGATTAACACTCGGTTTTATCCTCTGGTTTACAGGATTCATGACGATTGGCGGAGAATGGTTTTCAATGTGGCAATCAGAAACTGCCAATGGACAACAAGCTGCATTCCGCTTAGTTACGATAATTGGTATCGCCCTCATCTATTTGACCCAAACCGATGAAGCGAAACATCCATAAAACCTTATCTAAGGTAACTCTCAATAACTGTCATTTCGAGCGTAGCGAGAAATCTATGGTATTGATTGCCAAAGATTCCTCACTTTGTTCGGAATGACATATGCGGGTTATTCAGAGTTTCCCTAACTTCGGTTACTCAGGCTTATGATACCAATGCGTCAATTCCGGCCTGGGCGATCTGCGCATCCTCGAATGATCGCACACCACTAACACCGATCGCGCCGACAAACTGATTATTGACAGTAATCGGCAGTCCGCCTTCAATGGGCAATGTGCCGGGTAAATTCAGATACCTCAGACGTCCTTCCGCAATATTCTCTTCCCAGATTTTAGTTGGGCGGCGAAATGCAATGGCGGCTCGTGCTTTTTCAATGGCCACGTTAATACTGCCGAATTGGGTATGATCAAGGCGTTGCAGATAAAGCAAATGACCGCCGTCATCTACGATAACAATGACAACCGGCCATTCATTCCGCTTGGCTTCCGCTTCTGCACCAGCGGCTATTATCTTGGCATCGTCCAGCGTGAGAATTATTTTGTTCGTAGTCATATTCACTCCTTCAAGCAGCAGGCCGGAATCCCATCGGTACCCAATTTCGGTTCAAAAGGATATGAGCCCGCAACGTATTTCTTATATTGCAATAAAATCAAAATAACCTATTTGGTTCCTGGCAATGTTATTTAACCCGGATATTGCATGAATTGCACACGCCCTCACTTGTCTCTTGATTCCACAAGGAATTTGTCTCAGTCAGGTGTATGAATAACTACACCGCTTCTTCGAAGAATTCCTTGTGAAACCAATATCATGCGTGATCATCGTGCGAATTCATGCAATATCCAGGTTAAATCCCAGCGCCGTCCTCGAACACTTCCTGGCGCATCTGGGCCTGTGAAATATTACTGCCCGGTGGCACACTGCGCGTCAACCACACATTGCCACCGATTGTCGACCCTCGTCCTATGGTAATACGCCCCAATATCGTTGCGCCTGCATAGATCACCACATCATCTTCAACAATGGGGTGGCGCAAATTTCCCTTCACCAGAGCACCATTCTCATCAACCGGAAAACGTTTGGCCCCCAATGTAACTGCCTGATACAAGCGCACATTTTGACCAATAATCGCAGTTTCACCAATCACCACACCTGTGCCATGATCAATAAAAAACCTGCCGCCAATCTGCGCACCCGGATGTATCTCTATACCGGTTACTGAATGCGCAATTTCTGAAAACATGCGTGCAATCAGCGGCGCGCCCAGACCATGCAAAACATGCGCCAGCCGGTAATGCGTAATGGCCATTATTCCTGGATAACAAACCAGCACTTCATCCACATTACGCGCCGCCGGATCGCCTTCATAAGCTGCAATAATATCGCTCTCCAGCAGACTCCGGACTTCAGGCAGCCGTTTGGCAAATGCCTGCGTAATGGCCACCGACTGTTCAC
>Ga0105096_10000140_pt1 | contig 19433 bp, 27 predicted proteins | sample PPLLak3cmMay2015_FD_87036 | JGI IMG/M metagenome (GOLD analysis project Ga0105096, IMG submission 87036) | Freshwater sediment microbial communities from Prairie Pothole Lake near Jamestown, North Dakota, USA - PPLs Lake P7 Core (1) Depth... | ecosystem: Environmental > Aquatic > Freshwater >... | reverse complement strand
GTCATATAAGTTCGAGTATAGAAAAAACTATAAAGGTGAACTTGAATTACCGTTAACAATTATAAAGAATTATCCGGTACAAGGATTTGGAGCCGATGTAATGTCAGTGTTAAGAGTAGACTTCTTTAATAGATTTAAGCAAAATAATATTAAAGGTTTACTTATTAATACCGTTCATGATAGTATTGTAATTGATTTAGAAAAAGGAGAGGTAAGTGATGTAGTTGAATTATTTAGGCAAGTATGTAAAGACTTTCCAGAAAACTTTAAGAAGTTATTTGGAGTGGAGTTTAATTTAGATATTAATTTTGAAGCAGAGTTTGGTAAAAATCTAATGGAGATGGAAACATATGGACATTAATGGTACAGTACAAGAAGTAGAAATTAACGTAACAATCCCCAAAAATGGAGGTGGTAGTTATAAGGGTAGCATCTTACGTTATAAAGATGCAGCAACAGGTAAGGATGTAGAAAGGGCATTCCACGAAAACACATTTAAGTTTAACAAAAAGATGTTGGAAACTCTAAAAAGTCTTACCCCTGGTGATACTTTTAAAATGCCAACTAAACAGGATGGAAAATACTGGAATCCTACTGATATTGTTAAAACAGATGGACAAGTATCTAAAGAAACTACGCAAGCAGTCGTTAATCATGCTAAGAATGATGATAAACGTCAGCTAATGATTATTAGTCAATCTTGTATTGGGTATGCTTTAGAGTTTATGAAACTACAAGAGGGTATCCCATCCTTTGAAGATGTAATTAGAGTGGCTAAAGACCTCGAGTTACATGTATTACGAGATCGAGATGCAGACTAAATTTGATGTAGGTGATAAAGTAATATTGAAGAAGAATCCAGATTCTTCTTATTATATTAAAGCCATATCAGCATCCTCTGATGAAGAGGGTGTTGTAATACATTATAAACTATTAGGTGTAAATGGATGGGTTCCTGAAAATACTATTTTAGCAAATATAAAATATGAAAGCACTTATTGACGCAGATACACCCATCTTTGCAGCAGCTTTATCTTCTAATGATAAAGAGTTGTGGGTAGCTACTTCCAGATTAGAATCAATGATATATTCAATCTTCAAAGAAAGTAAAGCGGATGAGTATGTATTGTTTGTTTCTGGTAGTAGTAATTTTAGAAAAGAGTTGGACATATCTTATAAAGCTAATAGGACTCAAGATGAACCTATCCATCGTAAAGCGTGTCGAGAATTTCTTATACAACAAATGGATGCAATTGCAGCAGAACATTGTGAAGCTGATGACTTTTGTGGAATCTACCAAAGTGAAGATACAATTATCTGTGGTATTGATAAAGATTTATTACAAATCCCTGGTAAGCATTTTAGGTGGCAAATCACAAGAGGTGCGAAAGTTGTTAGAGAGGCTGAATTTGTGGAAGTTTCTGAAATAGATGGATTAAGATCATTCTATAGACAAATGCTTACGGGAGATACATCTGATAACATTAAAGGTGTAGATAAAATAGGTGATGTAAAATCAGCTAAACTAATAAATCATTTAACTAATGAAAAAGAAATGAAAGATTTAGTTAAAGATTTATATAATGATGACGATAGATTCTATAACAATGCGAACCTCTTATGGATCATGAGAGGGTTTGGTGAAACTTATACAGTACGTGAGGAAATTAAAAATGAAATATGAAATTGAAGTAGACGAAGAATTACTCAAGGGGTGGAAAATAGTCGCGTTTAAGGAGCCAATGATAGGTGACTATTATGTTTCCAGCGTTGGTCCACTTTCGGTTTTGCAGAGATTGGCGTATGAGGAAAGTACTTTTCCAGCAGGAAGGATAATCGTTCGGCCCATAGAAAGGAAATTTAAGCTAATTGGATATAAAAGTAAATCTTACAGGCCGGAAAAAGGCCAATTTTTGAGTATGTATAATTCGTTGATATGCGCATCTGGGCATGAGTCACGCGCAAGATATGAAGGGGCGGAAATTTGGGAGGAAATTTATGATAATAATTGATGCATTAGTAATCTATGCAGTTTATGTTTTATATATGTTATATAAAAATACTAGAGATGAATAATGAAATCTAAAGTAGATGGGTGGAGTGATGCAAAGTACAAAGCCTTCATTATATCCACCCTCAGAGGTGGTATGAGAAGATATCCAAATAAATCTAAAGTTATTAAAAAAGCTTCCGTTGGTAAGAAGATAAATAAAGAGTCAGGGAGGATGGCAGAACACTTTGAATGTAAAATGTGTGAAGGTCACTTCCCTAGAACTTCAATACAGTGTGATCATATCTACCCTGTAGTAAATCCGAAGGTTGGGTTTACTACTTGGGATGATTATATAGATAGGATGTTCTGTTCTGAAGATGATTTACAAGTCTTGTGTAAAAATTGTCATACACAAAAGACTAAGAAAGAAATAGCAGTAAGAACCAAAACTAAGAACCCAACAATTAAGCCTAGGAATCCTGGTAAAAGAAAGAAGGCTTATACAAAGAAATATAATAATAGTGAGAAATGTATATAGATGAAACATATAATTATACCTGATGTACAAGCTAGACCAGACGATAATTTCGAGTTCCTAACTTGGATTGGTGAGTATATAGCTTATGAACAACCTGATGTTATTGTACAGATTGGAGACTTTGCTGATATGCCCTCCTTATCTTCTTATGATGTAGGTAAGAAGAGTTTTGAGGGTAGGACATATAAAGCAGATATAGAAGCTAGCATTAATGCAATGGACTCTCTAATGCTTCCAATCTTAAAGAAACAAGTTAGATTAGAAGAGGGACATAAGAGAAGATGGAAACCTAAAATGTACTTGACTTTAGGCAATCATGAATATAGAATTGACAAAGCTATAAACAATGATAGAAAACTAGAAGATTTAATTTCCGTAAACGATTTACAATATGAGGTTTACGGATGGGAGGTTATTCCCTTCTTAAAACCTATAACAATAGATGGTGTAGTTTATTGCCATTATATGTGCAGTGGTGTGATGGGGAAGGCTGTTACAACAGCTAGGTTATTATGTAACAAAATGCACATGAGTACTATAGTCGGTCATCAGCAAGGTAGAGATATAGCTTTTCATCATCGTGCCGATGGTAAGAATATAACTTGTATTATTGCAGGGAGTTGTTATCAACATGAAGAGCATTATTTGAATCATCAAACAAATAATCATTGGAGAGGTATCATAAAACTAGAGAATGTAAAAGATGGGGAATTTGATGAACAGTTTATTTCTTTAAAACAACTAGAGAGTATGTATGCGTAAATTATTAAGTTTATTGTTATTAGTTAGTAGTAGTAGCTTTGCTGGATTTATTCCAACTTCTCTTGTTCCGGTAGAAGTTTCATTAGGGTCGTCAACCTATAATTCAATTGGGCGTTATTGGATACAAGAGTTTCAAGTTGAGAATGTATCAACTGATCGTAATAAAGTAGTAGTTATGTTTGGATTAAATCTTGATCCAGATAGTTATAGACAGTCTGGAACCCCTAGTGGTTGGAGTCAAGTAGACGCTGATCCACAATGGGATGGTACTTATAGAACACGACCTGTACCAGGGGCAGATGAATTACCTACTACTTATGATATAGTATGGGATACACCACATGATCGTAATGGTATACATGCTGGTGAAACAAAAGGTGGATTTAATGTAAGATTTTCTGGAACAACTCTCCCTGAAATTACAGAGTTTCAATGGTTTGCTGTAATTCGTACAGTTGGGGATTCAGGTGGTGGTGGAATTGACACCGGAGGTGGTGGTGGATGTATAGGTAATTGCACTACAGTACCAGAACCAAGCACATTGTTATTAAGTTTATTAGGAGTTTACTTTGTTAGAAGATTTTCAAATATTTAGTTTTAAAAAATCAGATAGTTTATTTAAAGAGTGTTTAGAATTGAGACACACTACATTCGTAGAAGAAACTAAAATATTTGAATCCGAAGGTGAAGATGAGTTTGATGAAAGATCAGTTCACATTTTATTAAAACATCTCCCTTCGGGGAGATTTATAGGATGTGCTAGAATAATTTTAGGTAAACCATGCCCTACTATGGATATACTAAATATTTATCCATATAATAAGGCATATTATGATTCACTTACTAATAGTGAAGTAGGAGAGATAAGTAGATTATGTGTACCTAGATCAGTAATTGAAGATTTAGACCTAAAGATTCTACCATCCTTGCCGTTATTTATTGGTATAATCCAGGCATCGCATAACGATCACATAAGATATTGGGTGACTGGTATGGAACCAAGGTTGAATAGGTTGCTTAATAGGTTTGGATTAGATTTAAATAAGGTTGGAGATACCCAAGATTACTACGGTAAAAGGGCACCATACTTGTCAAAGATCAAAGATGTCTTAGAACAAGTTAAATCAGTTAATATAGATTTATATTACTACATAAGAGAGAAATTAAAATGATGACTGTTAAAGAAGTAATAGATAGATTACAATATGAAGATGAAGATTATGTAATTGAGCTGTTAGAATTAAACTCTGAGGAAATCTTACATAGATTTTCAGATGTAGTTGCAGAGAAGTTAGAACGTATATCTTTAGAAATTGAAGATTTAGATGAACCTGATGATTACTATAATAACTAATTATGAAAATATTAATACAAGTTGAGTATTGTCTAACAAATTACGAAGTAAATCTTCTGAAAGAAAATGCAATACTAGAAGATAAGGATATACTTGAGTATATTAATTCTGATTTCTTAGATATGAGCGAGTTAGATAGCTCTCTGAGCAAGGGTGTAGCAATAGGAGTTATACGAGAATGTGAGGTGAATAATGACTGATGAATATATGGAAAAACTTATAGAAAATTTTCTCTTTTATATCAGGAACGAGTCTAAAATCGATGAAAAAAGATATCCCGAGGTAGTCCAGTGTATGTTTGTTGCTTGGGTTGAAGCCACTAGGCAAGCAGACATAAGGAATTCAATAAAATGAAACAATATCAAAGCCAAGGAGTAATAAGATAATGATAACAGCAAAAGTAATCGCAGACTCTACCGCAAACAGTATTAGACTCACAACCTTGGAACTGGAATACCCTAGGTTTATTCATTCGGAATTCATGACGCATAGGATGTTTAGTCGTAACGCATCCAGTAGCAGGGCTATTCCTGCGGAAAAAATGTTGACTTCAATATTAGATAATTGTGCAGTACCTATTAATTGGGGTAAAAATAAACGAGGCATGCAAGCTAATATAACCTTGGATGAATGGGGAAAAGCTACTTGTAAGAATATATGGAGAAATGCATCTTTAGAGGCTGTTAAATCTGCAAAACATCTGGCAGAACAGGGTTTGCATAAACAAATAGTAAATCGTGTATTAGAGCCCTTCTCTCATATTAAGGTGATTGTTACAGCAACGGAATGGGATAATTTTTTTGAATTACGTTTACATAAAGACGCACAGCCGGAGATACAAGAGTTAGCCGGGCGTATGAAAGAGGCTATGGATGCTAGCACGCCAAAAGATTTGAAACATGGCGAGTGGCATTTGCCTTATTATTATGGCAGTTACACCAATGAAAAAGGAGATCCTGAGTTAGATGTGGCCATTAAATGCTCAGTTTCTCGGTGTGCTAGAGTGTCATATTTAAATCATGACAATAGCAATCCTAATGTGGATAAAGATATTAAGCTGGCAGATGATTTATTAGCTGCAGGTCACATGAGCCCGTTTGAGCATCAAGCTACACCGATGGAATATTTGCATTATAGAGAAACAGAACAGAGGTGGCAAAAAGGTGTAACTCATACAGATAGAATGTCACGTATGTGGAGCGGAAATCTCATGGGCTGGGTTCAATATAGGCAGTTAATAGAATAGGAGATTTGATACAATGGCAACCAAATCAGAAGTTTACCAAAGCCAACAGAAGCAAAAGAGGCAGTTTAAAACAACACAACATCAATTTACTAAGAGGTTGTTTCATTGGTCATATTGTAACGGTTGTGGGCTAGTATTATTGAAGAATGACTCTTCTCAGAAGCGTAGTAGGGGGCCATGCTACGCTATGGAGGAATAAGATTATGCAGTTATTAAATAATACTTAACAACTGGTTTAGGTAGTCACACTACCAATAATAGGATAAAATTAAAATGTTATGTTATAGAGATAGAACTTGGTGTTCACAGAGATGTTGTAATGAAGAATGTGATAGAAACTTTACAGATGAGAAGATAATTGCAGCTATAGAATGGTGGGGTGGTGAGAATTTCCCAATAGCGTTTGCATATTTTAAAACAGATGATTGTGGATATATAGAAAAGGTAAAGAATGATTGATAAATTAATTAAGTTAGTAAAAGATTGGTCGATATCAAAGAATATCATTAAGGGGTCAACATCAAAAGATCAGTATATAAAGTTAGTGACAGAAGTTGGTGAACTTGGTGATGCTATCGTTAAGAAAAACAAACCAGACATTGAAGATGCAATTGGTGATATTCTTGTGTTGTTAATAAATATAGCAGAACAGGAAACTACTTCACTAGAAGATTGTCTAAATATAGCTTATGAAAATATAAAACATAGAGATGGTATTATGTATAATGGAGTCTTTATTAAGAGTAGTGATCCTAACTTTGAACGTATTCTTGAAGAAGTAACTAGTGATAAAATAAGTTTTACATCTTGGTTTGTAGAAAAATTCTTAGGGTGGTTTAAATATGAGAAATAATAGACGTAGAGTAGTCTGGTTCCATAAAAAAGAGGGTAATGTATGACAGTATTCCTACTATACGAAAGTTACTGTGGTGATCCTCAAACACTTGTATCAATTCATTCTACCTATGAATCTGCTACAGAGAAAAAAGAAAAACTACAATTATTAGATGATGAAGAATATTGTAGTTATTTTATATATGAAAGGGTGATAGACTAATGGCTAGATTCAATATTATTATAGAAGATACAGATGATGGTGGTGTTGATATATTTACTATTATAGAACCACCAGATTCTAAAGACACACCGGCTATAAATATAGGGATGGCTATATCTGATAGAATACTAGAAGTACTTAAAGGGATGGATAAACCACAATGACACATATACAGACACCTACAGATGTATTCAGAGTTGAATATCTCGAAGTAGATAAATTCATGAAAGAACAATTAAAGGTGTTCTGGACAGCAGATGAAATACAAGTAGAGAAAGATATACATGATATATTAACTAATTGTACAGAAGCAGAAAGACATGGTATATTTACTGTGTTAAAGCTTTTTACTCTATATGAACTTAGGGCTGGTGCTGATTATTGGACAGATAGATTTATGAAGAGCTTCCCCAGACATGAGTTACAAGCTATGGGTGCTGCTTTTGGTATGATGGAACTATGTGTACATAAACCCTTTTATAATAAGATAAATGAATTACTTAATGCTACAAATGATCAGTTCTACACTGATTATGTTAATAATCCTATACTCAAAGAAAGGATGGAACATATTGATGAGATTATCTCTGACGATGATGATCTTGTTAGTTTGGCTGGATTTTCTATGGTTGAGGGGGTAATACTATACTCATCATTTGCTTTCTTGAAACACTTCCAATCTTTAGGAAAGAACAAGTTAGTTAATATAGTTAGAGGTATTAACTTCTCAGTAAGAGATGAGAACCTTCATAGTATAGCTGGTGCTTATGTCTTTAGAGAATTATTGTTTCAAAGTAATAGAGAGTTTAATGAAGAACTTATTAGTAAGATTAACAAGATTAAATCTAAGATATATGAACATGAATGTGCTATCATTGATATGATCTTTGAAAAGGGTGAGATCGATGGTATATCATCTAATCAACTAAAAAGGTTTGTTTGGTCTAGATTAAGTATATGTTTAGAGAACTTAGGAATGGAGTCTATAGAAGTGGAATCAGGGAATTCAATAGCAGACTGGTTCTACAAAGGGATAAACAATTATCAATTTAATGACTTCTTTACTGGACAAGGTAGAGAGTATACTAGAGATTGGTCAGAAGAGAAATTCACATGGTAGCCAAATGAATATATATAGTGAAGAACGTAAGGTCGGTCAAGAAAGGGGTGAGATACCAAGCTGGTTTACAACGGCTGGTTATCAATTATTTAAACAGAAATACTTACATCAAAAGACTGTTAAAGATCAATATAAGTTAATTGCTAAAACAGCAGCTAGACATTTGAAAGATGGAAAGGTAGCAGAAGTTACATTTTTTGAACTTTTATGGAAGGGGTGGCTAAGTCCTAGTACGCCTATTTTAGCTAATATGGGTACGGATAGGGGACTACCTGTCTCTTGTTCTGGTGGATATATCCATGATAGTATTGATGGATTTTATACATCGAGAAGAGAGACAGCAATATTAACTAAGTATGGTTTTGGTACTTCTGGTTATTTAGGGGATATAAGACCTAGAGGTAGTGATATTAGTATAGGAGGGAAAGCAAGTGGGATTCTACCTGTATTTAAAGGGTTTGTTAGAGATATGCAAGAGGTTTCTCAGGGAGCAACTAGACGAGGTGCTTGGTCTGGATACTTGCCAATCGATCATGGAGATTTTGATGAGATATGTGATTTTCTACATCATAATCCTGATGATCTCAATATTGGTTGGTGTATCTCTGATAGATTTATTTCTAAATTAGATGAAGGTGATATAGAGTCTATACGTAGATACCAAAAAGTATTAAAAACTAAAATGATTACTGGTAAAGGATATTTCTTCTTTACTGATAAAGCTAATCTATATAGACCACAATGTTATAAAGATTTTGGTTTAGATGTAAAAGCTAGTAACTTATGTACAGAGATAATGCTTCATAGTTCTAATGACTACACATTTACTTGTGTACTATCTTCTATGAATCTGGCTAAATATGATGAGTGGAAGGATACTAAAGCAGCATATTGGGCTACTATCTTTCTTGATTGTGTAGCTAGTGAGTTTATAGAGAAGGCTAAAGGTATTTCTGGATTAGAAAAGGCCGTTGAGTTTACAGAAAATGGTAGAGCATTAGGTTTAGGTGTCTGTGGATTCCACACATACTTACAAAGTAAAATGATAGCCTTTGAATCACTAGAAGCTCAGTTTTTAAATACAGAGATATTTAAAGATATTAGAATTAAAGCTGATGAAGCCTCGCGGTACTTAGCTAGGACTATGGATAAACCTCTTTGGTGTAAAAATATAGATAGAGCTAACACCCATTTATTAGCTATTGCTCCAACCAAAAGTACAGCTTTAATAATGGGTGGTATTTCAGAAGGTATTAATCCTGACCCAGCAATGACTTATACACAAACAACTGCTGCTGGAGAGGTAGAAAGGATTAATCCTATTTTATTAAATTTGATGAAAGAGCGTAACGTATATGACGATAAACACATTAATGAGATTGTTCAGAGTTTCGGAAGTGTACAAGGAGTTGATTGGCTCCCAGAACAAGAGAAGTTGGTATTTAGAACAGCTTTTGAAATCGATCAACGAGTTATCATTCGACTTGCAGCACAACGGCAAAGATTTATTGATCAAGGTCAAAGCATTAACCTCTTCTTTGCTGGAGATGCTACAGAAGAATATATCAGTGAAGTTCATAAAGAAGCGTTTAGAAATCCAGACATTTTGTCTTTATACTACTGTCACAGTAAGGCGGGAGTCAAAGCAAGTGAAGGATGTGTAGCATGTCAGTAAAGGATGACGAACCACCAAATGAGTTTAAAGTGATGGATTGTTTGGTAGAGATGGAAGATATTCTAGGTGTTATGATGGAAACCTTAACTGATGATGTTGGTGAAGAAGGTTTAAGCTATGATAAACCAATCATAGTAACTTGGAAGTATGAGTCTATACCAGACTTAGCTTTTACTTTACATATAGCACCAGTGACACCAAACTTAATTGATTATTTCACCAAGGATACAATGCACTAATGAAAACTACCATTAAAGAAGAATGTGAAATTAATAACCCTGGACATTACAACCAAGGGGAGATAGAATGTATAGATTCTATAGAATCTGCTACAATGTACAAATCAGGACTTGAAGCAGTTTGTGTAGCTAATGTTATTAAATATTTATGGAGGTATGAACAGAAAGGTGGACTTAAAGATATAAGAAAGGCTAAGTGGTATTTAGAAAAATTGATTGATTGTTGTGAGAAAAGATGATAGACAATTAGAATTATTTTGAGGTTATTATGCCAGAATGGAAAAAGTATCATGTTAGGAGATGGAAGAAAATTGATAGTGATGAGATTTTTTATGTAAAACATCAAGATTATAACTTCATTCCATTACATGCTAAACCAACACAAGGGTCAAATTGGTATTGGTTGGATAAAGTACCATATACTGAAGAGATTTTTACTACTAATTTAGGTGAATTGCTCTAAGATTGATTAAAAAGAGCTACAATCGATTTTGGTTATTATTTGATGTATTAGTATCAACTAGTAACTTTTAATTGATTGTAGCTTAACGTAGTTAATCTTTTTTCTTTCTAAGATGTTCTTCAATTGAGAAAAGTTGAGTTCTCATGTTAGAAAGCATATTTGATATGTCAACTCTTAAAACTGAGATATCATCTTTAGTAACATGATTCTTAGCAATCTCTAATTTAAATTCTGCAAGATCATCTTCTAATTTTTTTATATCTGTAGCATGCTCATCCAGAGTTTTGTACAACCTCTTTATATAAAAAGTTAATACTCCACATGCTCCAGTAACTATAGTAATAATTACATTTGCTATGGTTGCAAAGTCTATTTGTTGTAATAATTCTAGCATGTATCACCTTAGCTCATTTTCCTTTCAGCAAATTTAATTACATCCCCAATAGTCTTACCTTCTAATATAGATTTATTTTTTGCTATTTGTTCAGCTGTAGCAACAGTAGTTATTGGTGATGATGGATTAGCTTTTAAAGCCTTAACTGCCGTTGGTGCACCTAAAAAATGAGCTAGATACAGATTCGTATCTGTGGTAGGTATTTTGTTACTACTTAATGCCTTCCTATTATCTTCTGTATGTTTAACTAGAACTTTCTTACTCCATTCTGGATTTGTTCTTAATGATAGTAATTCTTTATCCCCCTTTCCACTTGTGAATTCAGGGAAGTGTGTTTTTATTGTAGATAACCAAGTATCCTTAATAAATTGACCTAACCCTGTAGCGGAGCTATCTGGATTTTTTGCAGTGGGGTCACCTGAACTCTCAACCCCTATTATCTTTTTTATTAGATTGTCCTCCCCAGGCGTTGTTGGTCTACTAAAACTACTACTGTCTAGTTTTAGAACATCTACATAGGCATTCTTAATCTGATCAAATGCTTGGTCATTAGTCCACCCACCAATATTAGCAAAGGTTTTAATCATCCTATTAACACGTCTTGCATATTTATCATTTAATTCAGACTCTAAACTAGGATTGCCTTTAACTACATATCGAATTCCCACTCCAGGAACTTCAACTGCTTTAACATCTTGCCCTGCTGTTTTAGTTTCTAATGCCTTCCCTATCCGTTCAATATATTGACCACCCATAGAGAATACATGTGTAATAGATTCATTGGTACCAGCATCTCTAGCTTGTTTACCTATAAAAGGTTGGCTAAAAGAGTCAGTAAAACTATCAAAGAAATTGAAGAAATCATCATTAGTCATTTGACCTGATCTTGCTATATCAGCAAATATCTTTACTGACTTATTAAATTGTTCTGCATTACCAGATTCTAATAAGACCTTACTTATACCTACTGCGTCATTAACGCCTGGTGTATGACTACTTGTACGCATAGCATCCGCTATTCTATGAGTTACAGGACTACCATTAATTATGTCAGACATTGAATTAATTATCTTATCTTGGACAAGAGGATTTTTAATTATATGCCCCATCAATAGCTCACTGCCACCAATCATTCTTAGTCCAGGTACATTGAATCTTTCTTGTAATTGCATCTCTTGTAATTTCTCAGTGATACCATGTTGATTGGTAACTATTTTACGTCTATCCTCTAAAGTAACAGCACCTTCAAGACGTGTAACTACACTTCTCAATGTGTTGGAAAAGAGATCAAAATGGAATTTACCATCTCCAGAAGATAGTGATACTTGACCACCTAACTCACTTGCAGCATTAGCAATATGTCGACTTTCCAAATCTCTAATCTGTTGCATAGCCACATCAGGATTATCTTTATTATTTTGTATTATTTCTGCAGCCTCTTGGTTAAATGTAGCCAAGCCACCTCTTAATAATGCACCTCCCTTACTTCTCCAAAAGTCATCAGCTTGTTGTGTTGTTTTAATACCTCTAACTCGTTCATCTTCAGTGATGTTCTCAAAAAGATTTTTATCTCTTTTTCTTCTGTTTGTTTGTTCTTGTATCTCTGCTAGATAGTCTGGATCATCTGCTTGAAATCTATCAATTTCAACATTATGTTTAGAAGCCTCCTTCAGAACAAAATTCTTTTGATCTTCAAATGCTTTATTAGCTGCATTATCTAGCTTCTGTTTCGTATCACGCAATGAACTAATTCCACTAAGAGATAATATTTTCTCTGCGTGACCTAATAATTCGTTTGATAAACCAGGATTGTTATTAATATGTTTACGAGTAATAGCAAGTAATCTAGTTTGTAATTCTGAAGGTTGTATAACACCTTGATCATTAGCAAATCTAAGTGCTTGTGTTTCTTTGTCAAATGATTCAAGGTTAGCATCTAAATCTCCTATCGTAGCTTTACCTTGTCCTAATTTATCCCATAAGGAATGTGAAGCCAAATCTAATGATGCAGCATTTTCTGCAGATGTTTTAGCCAGTTCAGGGTTTTGTCTAAGTGCCAAGAAATCATCAATCTCTTTATTTTGTTCTATTTGTAATTGAGCTAAAGCATTCCCCTTATGGATTTCTAATCCAGTTTCTACAATACCAGGAATTATTTTACTCATATTCTCTAAAGCAACTGCTTCGGTTCTTTTAGCATTAGCGGTAACTCCTAATGCAGCAGCCTCACCTTGACCAGCTAATAATCCACTTTTATCAACTACACCTTGTCGTACAAAACTAGAAGCCCCTAAGTTAGGACTAGATAATCCTGATTGTACATCTACGTCTCTTTGTGCCATTTGAAAAGTTCCTTATGGTTTTACAATATTATTATCGATTAATCTTTTTAAGAATGCTTGACTCTGTGGATCATCAGAAGATTTTAAATAACCAACCATTTCCTCAACATATTTATCATTCTTCTGTTTAGCATTATCTCTTAAATACATTAGATTACTTTCTTTTTTGGTCATAAAAGATTGTTTGTCTTTTCTTAAAACTCTTTCAAGTACCTCATGCTGTAGTTCTTCAGGTGTAACTGAATTTAATACTTTTATTCTACGTCTCCATTCCAAGAAGTCTGGATCACCGAGATTTCCTCGGAACTTCAACAAACCTTGGTGAATCTCTGTAGCACGTTGTTCAATGAAATCTTCACGTTCTTTTTTATTCTCTGTCATCTTATATAATGAGAGTTCTTCACGGGTTATGACACCAAACATCTGAGCAACAGCATCTGTATAAGTTAGATTCAAACCTAATGAATTCCCCATCTTATCCATCTTATCACTCATTTCCATAGCCATTCTAGCCTTGGCGTAGTTCTTATAACCAGAAGTGAGTTCAGCAGCTTCTTGTATAACAAGTTTTAAAGCATCTTCAGTTTCTAAGTTACCAGCTTTGAGTAGATTAACAAAATCATTAACTGATTCGTAAACACTACCAACTGCATTCATAAATGGTAATCTTGCACTAGACTTATCACCAGAAGCAAACTTAGCTAACTGATGTATCATATCATAATATGGTACTGTTTCTGGTAGTGGGCCGATACGATCAGATAAAGCTAAATCTGATGGAGGGTCATCTTCACCTGACAAGAATAAGTCTATCATAGTATTGACACTCGCGTCAAGCACTCCACCTTTCCATCTTTCCCAATCAGCTTGATCGTCAGCATCGGCAAACTCTTTAAACATACTATCAATTACAGAATAAGCTGGTATACCATAAACACCATATATGGCCATTCTAGCTGCCGCTAATTTAGCTTTAGGGTCAACTAATTCGCCATCAACTTTCTTCAATGTCTTAGAAGAGAATACTTGAAAGAATTGTTTATGTAAGATAGCTTGGAACTGAAAGAATAAACTTAAGAATCCATCTTGATAAGGCATAGCACCAGCTCTAGTGTGCATACTACCCATAATATCCCAACCATCTGCTGTGATCTGAGCAATACCTTCAGGTGTATTCCATTTCTTTCCTGGATTGGCTAATTGCCATCTCCCTCTAGCATATAACCAACCACCAATATCTGCCATCATCTGCGCTGGTGTATATCCAACAGCTTTACCAATCTTACTTGCTTTATCAGGTATAAATGCTGCTGTTTTTCCAATACCATCCATAACAGCTTCACCACCTCGTAAAGCTAAAGCTTTGTTCATATCATCTAATCCACCATGAATCATCATGTTCATATCAACTGATTGTGGTAGACCAGATTTATAAATAGCATCTGCTAATTCATCAAACTCTTTATTTCCACTTAAATCTTTCCCTAACTTACTTAATATCCCTTTGTATGGTTTTACATCTGATCCCCTACTTAACATATGTATTACCAATCCTGGAATCATGTGCATATCTTTTCTAAACTGAGAAGATGTTGCAGCAAATTCAAGAATAGCTTGTGGCTGTACAATCCATTGTGCCATACTGTTTAAATTAATAAACAAAGTATTAGCTAAAGATTTAATAGATTTTAATGGAAGATTCCCTTTGTTAGCTATCTCACGAATACCTTCAGAAAGCCCACCTATCATACTATCTTCGATTGTATCTGATATTTTATGTAGAGTGCCTTTCCAAACTTCATCTCCAATATTTAATTTATATGACTGATTAGCATATTGCTCAAACAACCTCTGTGCAACTTTAAATCTTTCTAAATCAACCACAGTAGGATGTTCTTTAATCTTTAAGTCAGTTAGTACATTAGGGAATTCACCCCTAGGTAGGAAGTCTCCAAATGAAGCTAAGAAGTTCTTTTGGAAAATCTCTTGATAATTACTCCAAGCATTTAAACGTACTGCTGATTGTATAGCTTTAGTCTGAGCAACTAATGGATCATCTAATCGAGATTGTCCATGTAATGTTGGGAGGCGTTCTCCACGTTTCCTTCCATAATCAGTCATCTCTTTGTAGACTTTATAATCTGTTAGAATTGAATCTCCAATATCCCCTCTTTCTGGTTTTACTTCAATAATAGAATCTGGATTTTCAGCTTGTAATCTTCGAGCAAATTCATTAGCTTCTTTTTGAGTTTTACCTGCACCAATAACTTTAGTATATTGACCAAGTTCTACTTGATTAGATATAGCTACTCCATCAACCTTTAAGGATTTAGGTGTTGATTTAATATACCAAGGTTCAATATTTCTTCTAGCTACATATCCTTCAATCCTAGCTAATGTATGCTTAGGTAGAATATCAAGTTTATGTGTACCATTTACAGTAGCATAGCGATATATATTATCCCCTTTACGGATAGGTTCATGTAGTTTAATGGTTGTGACACCCTCTCCAATGTCACTAGTTAATTTGTATGTGCCGGATTCAAAATCCCATACGTGGGATGTAGATTGAGGGATACTGGATTCTTTTCCATAACCTAATAATTTCCCTGTATCATCATAAATACCACGATCAAATCCTTGTGCTACTAGATCACTAGTATGTTTTCTATCTGCCCATAGATAATGATAGTCAGTTAGTCTACGGAAGAAAGCATAACCTCTTTCTAGTTCTTTTATTTGTTTAGTTTTTAAATTAGGGAACATTGCAGAAAGTTCCCCTCTATTCATCCATTTTTGGTTCTCAAGAGTCCACTCTGTAGCTTTTTGTAACTCCATTTTATGTGGAGTGCTTCTAATCTCGTTCTTAATAATACCTAAGAATTCTTGACCGACCCTATCAGCACGTACAGCGGCATTAAAAGCACCTTTAGTAACCCATTCATCTAACCGCATTGTATTAGGTATAATATGTTTACCTAAAACAGAACGACTAATAGCGTTAACAGAAATACCAGCAAATGAGGCATCTGCACTATCAATACCAAACATCCTAGTAGAAAAAGGATCATAAGTACGTTTCCAATCCATCTCAACATAAAATTGCTCATTATCTTTAACAATATTAGTATTAAATGATTGATCTGTAGTAGAAATAAAAGATTGATTTATTTGCCCTTCAGCACGTTGTGCATCTTCAATAGACTTGAATCCATAATCTGCATTCCTGCCATACCTAGCCTTCCCTTCTATATTACCTAAACTCTCTCTGAATGAGCTATTTGCCTGTTGATAATACGCACCATGAGTCTCACTGAACGATTTAAATAGTTTAGCTTTGTCATCTGCACGTTCTGTTATATTGACCAAGAATGGATCAAAATTTGTCTCACCAAAAAGTTCATTAACTTTCTTATCTATTTCAAGAATATCTTTAGATATATCAGGATTATTCTTTATGAAGTCATCTTCTAGTTTAGGTAGAAGATTACTACCAACAATCTCACCTTTTGAAGTACCTGCTGCTTCTGCAACTGCATCATCCATTAAAGCAGATTTAGAAAGTTCCCTAGCTTGTTTAGGATTAGCTATGGCTGTCACACCAATTGGAGATAGTGGATTTACACGTGGTTGAACTAAGTGAGTATGAATAGCTGGATTCATAGCTTCAACAGCCATTCCAGCTTCAGCATTGTTTGGTTCAGAGGGTATGCCATTAGTACTACCAGTGGCCTCATTACTGGACTTGCCAATCTGTTCTTCTTGGACTGCTTTAGTTAGAGTAGGTTCTACCCTAGCTGCTAGTGGTACTGTCTCTGATAGAGGTCTAACTTTAGACATTATCTTTTTAGATAATGCATCATCTTTAAAAGTAACTAAACCTTTTAACCACTGCACAGGACTTTTAATAACTCCACCTAAACCAACTGCATCTGCAATAGAGATTAGATTAAAAAATGTCTCACCTGCAAACGATCTTGATGGATCGAGAATTTGTTGATTGATAATCTCCCATTGATTATAATCTGTACCAGGTAATTTCTTAGCTGCTTCCATTAGATGTAATGCAAACTGTCTCTTTTCTTCTGGATCAAGTGTGTTATCATATATATCTGCAATTCTTTTATTGTATGAACCACCTGCAAAGAAAGCAGCAGCAGCTTGTTTTAATGACTGTTTATCATCTAACCCAAAGTACTCAGCTGTAGATTTTGCACTAGCTGCATTACTCCCCGCCCAAACTCCAGGTACAAAATCACGAGCAATACCACCAGCTATATCCGTAGGAGAACTGTCTAAATTAGCACTCCAGTGATTAAAGGTATCTTGTAGATTCTTATTAGCTTCATAGTTTTCATTTAATCCATTAATAAGTAAATCCTGCATATTTCGATCTTCTATTGTATCAGAATTATCGATAGCAGCAGTCTTTTGTATGTACTTATCACGTAGATTATTAGATATAAATCCACCTTGATTAAAGGTGTTTAATATAACCATCTTCTGATTTACAGGGATAGAAGGATCAGCTATGATATCCTTCATTATCTGATGATTTTGACCTGATTGCTCATCCTTCCATGTAATCATCTCATTAGTTACATGCTCAGATTCACCATTAGTATCTAGGTCAAACTTAGCTTGGTTGAATGTCCTTTTAAACCCTTCTTGTCCTGGATTTAAAGAAGAGGCATAGAATGCTTGATCTCTAGCTACATGGTTAGGGAGTGATTTATCTTTAGGTAAGTCTGGTAGATCAAATACAACATCAGGTTTCTTTGGTGGTTGGACACCATCAATTAGTAAATCTTCATTTGCCATTATTTACCACCCAAACCTTTAAATGAGTTCCCACCAGCTAATGATGTAAATCCGCCAAATCTACCAAATATAGACTGAGCAGCATCAATACCAGCACCAATGAGTCCTAATGTAGCCTGTGATTTAGCTAGGCCAGCATTAATAACTTCTGATCTACCTTGTAATACTGCTGATCTACCTTGACTATCAAGGATAGCTTTTTGTTGATCCGCAGATTGTTCACCTAGTTGAGAGATGTTCTCTGCAAATCCTCTGAATACATTAAATAGTCCCAAGTTCTTCCCTAATTGAGTTGTGAGTGAGCCTACTCCACCTTGAATAGATGAACTACCTTGTGCAGATACACCAGCACCAGCAGCAGATGCTAATATCTGCCCCCTTCGTATTCTCGCCTCTCGAATCTGATTTATCCTATCTTCTCTAGCTTGAGTATTAGCCTGTACCTGAGCTACACGCTGTATCTCTCTTTCTATCTCAAATTGTCTACCAGCAGCTTCGGCTTGTATCCCTGCTTCTTTTTGTAGTTCTCTAGCAATTTGTTTTTGCTTTTTAGCAGCTTTTTTAGCTTTCTTCCCACCAAGAATCCCTGTTACAATTCCAGCGACCATTTTATTTCCTTATATGTTTGTATAGTTTATAGCCTTCTAAAGTTATACCAGTATATTTAAATCCAAACTTCTCAGTCCATTTTTCATTATGTGGTTCTAATGGGACTGCATAGATAGCTGGTATACCTCTATTGTATAGGTTTGATGAAATTGTACTCCAGATTTGTTTAGCACGTTTATATTTACTTGGAGTAAACTTAGTAAGTAGTTCATTATGAACAAATAAACCATCCTTAATTATACTACTTTCATTCTCTGCTGTCAACCAAATATCATCATCTTTATATAGTGTAACCTCTTTAAGGGTTATCATTTTGTGTCATCTCCAATCCCCAACCAAGTAATTTCATATCCTTACCTTGCTCAGATTGGAAATACAAAGATAAGGCATCACCTCTACCTCTTAGTTTATTCTTAGTTACTATTACAGTATCACCATAATCAAAAGTATCACCAGTCGAAGGATTAGTAGGGGTTGGTTTAACAAATCTGTATGCTTGGAATATTGTACCCCATTTACCTTGAGCAGCCGAATTATTCCATTGCCACTGAGATTGTACTTTACAACTAGATTGTCTATTAAGTACGACATTACCAGATACTAATGTATATGCTTCTTCTGTTCTTTTACAGAACACTTTTAAATATACTGCTTGTTTCTTCCTTAACATATCACCAGATATATCATAACCAGTTATAACATAACTGGAATAATTAAAAGAAGTACCAGAAGATGTCCAATCTAAGAAATCATAATCATTATATTCAGCTATTGTTATATCTTCATTAACTGTTATAAGAAATTTAAAATGTTCGAATCT
>Ga0105096_10000139_pt1 | contig 19456 bp, 17 predicted proteins | sample PPLLak3cmMay2015_FD_87036 | JGI IMG/M metagenome (GOLD analysis project Ga0105096, IMG submission 87036) | Freshwater sediment microbial communities from Prairie Pothole Lake near Jamestown, North Dakota, USA - PPLs Lake P7 Core (1) Depth... | ecosystem: Environmental > Aquatic > Freshwater >... | reverse complement strand
GTGCGCCTGTCCGCGAACGTCTTGATCATCGATCGAATGTATCGTGTCACGTGACGCGTGTCAATGCGTCGTGGCGTCACGGCAGTACGGACGTGCTTCTTCAGGCGTTTCTCGGCACTGCTGAGACGGCAGCAAGATCATTCACAACGCGCCTGGCGGCTCCGCGGTAGCTGTCGGTTGCGGTCAGGCGCGACACTCCTTCCGAGCTGATGATCGAGCGGCTGTTCCGAAACCTGCTTCGTCACGCTGAGGCTCGAGCAGACGCGTTGACCGGCCCAGGGCGATGGACCTCGTGCGCTGAAGGCGTCCGGCCAACCCGTCGGCGCCTCGGGCGCCCCAAATCTCTGTGGGTGTCGTCTTTGAGTGGTGGGCGCTAGTGGATTCGAACCACTGACCCCCGCCGTGTGAAGGCGGTGCTCTACCGCTGAGCCAAGCGCCCACTCAAGGGATGCAAGACCATCAATATTACCGAAAACCGCGCCGGACTGGCAACCGGTTCGGCCTGGCCGCGCCTCGCGGATCCCGCCGGCCCTACTTCCGCGTTTCAGGCAGACGCCTGCGCCCCGGGCCGTCGTAGTACGCGTCGTTCGGATCGATCCGGCGCACCTGGCTGTGCCGTGACTTCTCTTCGACCGTGTGGGCGAGCAGCCCTGGCACCCGCGAAATGATGAAAAGGCCGTTGCCGATCTCCGGGCCGAACCCGAGATCGCCGCAGACGGCTGCGATAGCGCCGTCGATGTTCAGGGGGATGGGCTGCTGGGCCCGCCCGGGCATCTCGTTGAGCACGCGCTCGACGACCCGCAGCAGCCGGCAGTGCTCGCCGTCGAGGTCGAGCTCGTGCGCCAGCTGCATCAGCCTGGCTGCGCGAGGATCTCGCGTATGAACCCGGTGCCCGAAGCCGGGAGGGGTCGGTGAGGTGCCGCAGTGCTTCTCGAGGAGCGTCCGCGCCACCTCCTCGTAGGAGGTGCCGGCTCGGTGGATCGACAGCCCCTCCTGGAGGCACCGCATGCAGGTCTCGATGTCGCCCCCGTGGTAGTTGCCGAAGGCCAGCACGCCGGCGGCGACCGCGCTGGACAGCGGCGACCCGGCCGAGGCCACGAGCCGCGCCGCCAGCGTCGACGGCGGCGTCACGCCGTGATCGATCGACGACACGAGCACCGCGCTGAACAGCTTGCCGATGGACGGTGTCGGCAGCTCTCCCCGCAGCAGCAGGTACACGGCCTCGCTGTAGGTGAGCCGTCCCATCAGTTCGTCGACGGGGTAGCCGCGGATCTCGATCTCGTTCGGGGCGATGCGCGTGATCGAGGTCGACCACTCGTCTGGGCCGTGCGAGCGGTTGCGCCGGGCCTTTCCGCCCGCCAACCGGTCAGGGGTCGATGGATCGTCGTTCATGTTCGTCGCCCACCCCCCGGGCCAGGAGACACACGCACACAGGTTGTGGAACCGGTCCTATAGAGTGCCGTAGAGACGATCGCCGAAATCGCCGAGCCCGGGCACGATGAACTTCCGGGCGTTGAGCCCCTGGTCGATGACCGGGGTGTAGATGTCGACGTCAGGATGGTGCCGTTCGACGAGCGCGATGCCTTCCGGGGCCGCGACGATGCAGAGGATCTGGATGTGCCGCGCGCCAGCCTCCTTGAGCACGTCGACGGCGTCGACCGCGCTGCCGCCGGTTGCCAGCATGGGGTCGATCATCAGCACGTGGCTCTCCGCCAGGCGGGGCGGAAGCTTGGCGTAGTAACGCGAGGCGATGGCGGTCATCTCGTCGCGCTGCAGCCCGATGTGGCCCACCCTCGCGCCGGGAACCAGTTCCAGCACGGCGTCGAGCATGCCGAGTCCGGCGCGGAGCACAGGCACCACCACCACGTCCGACGCCACGCGCTGGCCGCCGGCCTCACCAAGCGGCGTCATGACGGTCGCCTGCCTGACCGGCAGATCGCGCAGCGCCTCGGCGGCCAGCAGGACGCTGATCCGGACGGCCAGCCTCCGGAACGCGTCCGGCTCCGTCCCGACGTCGCGGAGCGAAAGGAGGATGTCCTGGACGAGCGGGTGCCGGACGAGGATGACGGCCACGCGCAAACTATACACGAAGCCGCAAGCGAGGGGCTACCGTGCGCCGTGGAGTAGAATCCCAGGCATGATCGCGCATTCCGGCCTCTCCCACGTGTCCCGCCGCGCTGCCATCCTCACCCTCTCGTGCGTCGTCGCCGCCGGCGCGCTCGGCGCCGCGCCGCCGGCGAAGGCCAGGGCGACGCTTGTCGTGACCGGCGGGACGGTGATCACGATGGATGCCCAGCGGCGCGTGCTGTCGCCCGGGGCCGTCGCGATCAACGGGACGACCATTGTCGCGGTGGACACGCCGCAGGCGATCGCGGCGCGGTACGCGGCGGCCTCGGTCATCCAGGCCGGCGGCACGGTCGTGCTGCCGGGGCTCATCAACACCCACGGCCACGCCGCGATGGTGATGTACCGGGGCCTGGCCGACGACCTGGCCCTGATGGACTGGCTCCAGAAGTACATCTTTCCGGCGGAGGCGAAGACGGTGTCGCCGGAGCTGGTGCGTGTCGGCACCCGCCTTGCGGCGCTCGAGATGCTGCAGTCGGGCACGACGCTGCACACGGACATGTACTACTTCGAAGAGGAAGTCGCGAAGGCCACGAAGGAGGCCGGCCTGCGCGGGGTGCTGGGCCAGACCGTGATCGGCTTCCCCGTCGCCGACGCGAAGACGCCGGCCGAGGGCCTGGCGCGGGCCGAGCGCTTCATGCAGGCGTTCAGGGGCGACCCGCTCGTGACCGCCACCGTGGCGCCGCATTCCATGTATACCGTCGACGCCGCGACGCTCACGGCCGCCCGCGACCTGGCCCGCAAGTACGGCGTGCCGCTGCTGACCCATCTGGCCGAAACCCGGGACGAGGTCGTCGAGTCGCTGCAGAAGCACCAGTTGACGCCCGCGGCATACCTCGCGTCCCTCGGCTTCTGGGACACGCCAGCCGTCGCCGCGCACGGCGTGCACCTCTCGGACGAGGACATCGCCATCCTGGTGAAACACCGCGTCGCGCTCTCCCACAACCCCGAGAGCAACATGAAGCTGGCGAGCGGCGCCGCGCCCGTGACCCGGTCGCTCGCGGCCGGCCTCATCGTCGGCCTCGGCACCGACGGGGCGGCCAGCAACAACGACCTCGACATGTTCGAGGCGATGCGCCAGGCGGCCTTCCTCCACAAGCTGTCCGAGGGCGACCCCACGGCCGCGTCCGCACAGGCGGTGCTCGAGATGGCCACCATCGGCGGGGCGGCCGCGCTCGGCATGGCCGGCCGGCTTGGTTCGCTCGAACCGGGGAAACTGGCGGACCTGATCGTGGTGTCGATGGACTCGGCGCGCCAGACGCCGATGTACAACCCCGTGTCCCACCTCGTCTACGCCTCGCGCGGCGACGATGTCCGCACGACGATCGTGAACGGGCGGGTCCTGATGCGCGACCGGCGGGTGCTGACGCTGAACGCCGCCGCCGTGCTGGCGGACGCCAGGCGGCTGGCGGCGAAGGTCCGGGCGGCCGTGGAGCCGCAGGCGCCTCAGTCGAGCGTGGCGAGGTAGGGCAGGTTCCGGTACTGCTCCGCGTAGTCGAGGCCGTAGCCCACGACGAAGCGATCCTCGATCGTGAAGCCGATGTAGTCCACCTTCACCTCGACCGCCCGTCGCGAGGGCTTGCTGAGCAGACAGGCGGTCCGCAGCGACTTCGGCGACCGCGCGTGCAGGATTTCCTGCAGGTACGACAGCGTGAGCCCCGTGTCGACGATGTCCTCGACGATGATGACGTTCCGGCCGTCGAGGCCCGAGTCGAGATCCTTCAGCACCCGCACCTCGCCCGACGAGGTCGTGCCCTTGGCGTAGCTCGAGACGGCCATGAAGTCGATCGAGACCGGGCGGTGCATGGCGCGGACGAGGTCGCCGAGGAAGATGAACCCGCCTTTGAGCACGCTGATGAGGTGGAGCTGGTCGTCGGCTGAGTAATCGCGCTGGATCTCGTCGGCCAGTTCCTTCACGCGCTGCTGGATCTCGAGTGCCGAGATCAGGACGTTCGACGGGGCCTCGTATGCCATAGGCGAGACAGCCTAGCACAAAAGGTGACGAGTGGAGGGCCCTTCGGCCGGGGAACTCGAGCGTCGGACGGGGTGGAGCGGGCTACGGGAATCGAACCCGTCTAGCTGGCTTGGGAAGCCAGAGCATTACCACTATGCTAAGCCCGCCCGTCAGGCGCGGCGCGCGAAACGATATTGTAACAAACTCCGGGTTCCGAGTCCCGAATCCCGAATCCCGAGCCCCGAGTCGCTACCCCCTGATGAACCCCAGCACCTCGTCGCGCATCGCCTCCATCACGGCCGGCGTGGTCGCCTCGAGGTTGAGGCGCAGGAGCGGCTCGGTATTCGACGCGCGCACGTTGAAATGCCAGTCCGGCGCCTCCACCGACACACCGTCCATGCGGTACACCGTCGCGCCGGGCACGCGCCGGCCCATCTCCTCGAGGCCGGCGAGTTTCTCGTCCACGAGCGCCATCGACTGGACCCTGGTGTTGATCTCGCCCGAGATGAAGTACCGGGCGCGGAGCGGCTCGAGGAGCTGGTGCAGGGCCTGCCCCTTGATCGACATCAGCTCGAGGATGAGCATCGCGGGGATGAACCCGTTGTCGGCGTAGAAGTTGTCGCGGAAGTAGTAGTGCCCCGTCACCTCGCCGCCGAACACCGCGTTCTCCTCGCGCATGCGCTTCTTGAAGAACGCGTGCCCGACGCGGTTCATCAGCGCCCGGCCGTCGTACTTCGCCACCGTGTCCCGGACGGCGAAGCTGGCGCGCAGGTCGTAGACGATGGCGGCGCCGCGCTCTCTCATCAGGAACGCCTCGGCCAGCAGCGCCGTGACGAAATCGCCCGGGATGAACTCGCCGTCCCGGTCGACGAAGAAGCACCGGTCGGCGTCGCCGTCCCACGCGATGCCGATGTCCGCCCGCTCGGCGACGACGCGCTCGACCAGATCCCGCCGGTTCTCTTCGATGAGCGGATTGGCCTCGTGGTTCGGAAACGTGCCGTCGATGTCGAAGCAGAGTCTCGTCGTGCGGCAGGGGAGCCGCTCGAACAGTTTCGGCGCGACGAGGCCGCCCATCCCGCTGCCGGCGTCGAGGACGACGTTGAATGGCTTGACGATGGCCGGATTGATGAACTTCAGCACGTGCGCCACGTAGTCGTCGAGCAGGGCGGCGTTCACCGAGAGCGAGCCGCGCGGCGCCGCCGGCGGCGGGATCGTGCCGCCGGCCACCATGTCGCGGATCTCCGAGATGCCGGCCTCGCCGCTCAGCGGGAACGCCTCGGCGCGCACGAGCTTCATCCCGATGTAGTCCTTCGGGTTGTGCGAGGCGGTCACCATGGCGCCGCCCTCGTGGGCGTCGCGGGCCACGGCGAAGTACAGCATGTCGGTGGCGATCATCCCGTAGTCGACGACATCGGCGCCCTGATCGCGCGCGCCCTCGACGAAGGCCGCCGCGATGGACGGGGCCGACACCCGCATGTCGCGGCCGACGGCGATGCGCGTCGCGCCGAGGTACGCCACGAACGCGCGGCCGATCTGCCTGGCCACGGCCTCGTCGAGTTCGCCCGGATAGAGGCCGCGGATGTCGTACGCCTTGAAGATCCCCGCATTGACGCTCATCGCCGCTCCTGCGCTCACTCGCCCGCCGCCAGGCGGGAATGGTCGGTCACCGCCGACTTGTCGCCGAGAATGACCCCGCTGTCGATCACGACGTTCCGGCCGACGTGGCAGTGGCGGCCGAGGATGGCCTGCCGCACGACGGCGTCGCGCGACACCCGGCCGTTCGGCCAGATAATCGCGCCGTCAATCACCGCGTCCTCTTCGATCACGCTGTTGCGGCCGATGACGCTGTAGGGCTGAATGCGGGCGCCGGCCTTCACGACCGTGCCGCCGTCGATGAAGCACGGCCCCTCGAGGGACGCCCCGTCCTCGACCTTCACGTCGGCGCCCAGGCACTTCAGGCCCCGGGCCTCCGCGCCGAAGGGCTCCGCGAGGAAGCGCCGGTCCATGATGTCCCGGTGCACCTGCATGTACTTCTCGGGGGTGCCGATGTCGATCCAGTAGCCGCGATAGACGTAGGCGACAAACGTCTCCCCGCGCTCCACGAGCGACGGGAAGAAGCTGCGCTCGATCGACCACGCCGTGTCCGCGGGGATCCGGTCGAACGTCTCGGGCTCGAGCACATAGACGCCCGCGTTGATCGTGTCGCAGGTGATCTCCTCGGCCTTCGGCTTCTCGAGAAACCGCCGCACGTTCCCGTCGGCGTCGGTTTCCACGAGGCCGTAATCCGACGGGTTGTCCACGGGCGTGAGCACGATCGTGGCCCTGGCGTTCCGCTCCCGGTGCAGGCGGAGCACCTCGGCCAGGTTGATCTGGGTCATCACGTCGCCGTTGAACACCACCACGGTGCCCGTGTAGGCGCCGGTCGCGAACTTGATGGCGCCGCCGGTCCCGAGGGGGCTGGGCTCGACGACGTACGAAATCCTGATGCCCGCGTCCCGGCCGTCCCCGAGCACGTCCTGGATGCGCCGGGGCTGGTAGTTGAGGCTCAGGATCACCTCGTCGATCTCGGGCACGGTGCGGACGAGGTCGATCTGGTAGTTGACAAACGCGCGCCCGAACACGGGCACGATGGGTTTTGGCGTATGCAGGGTCAGCGGGCGCAGTCGCGTGCCCTTGCCCCCGGCTAGGAGGATGGCCTTCATGACAACCCCGCCATCTTATCGCATGCGCGCTACAATAGGGCGGGAATGAACCTGCCGAACAGTCTCACGCTGGTCAGGATATTCCTGGTTCCGCTCCTGGTGGTGGTGCTCCTGACCAAGGTGGAGTGGCCCGTCATGGGCGTCTCGAGCCAGGTGCTGGGCGCCGCCATCTTCGGCATCGCCTCGTTCACCGACTGGCTCGACGGCTACGTGGCCCGCCGGCGGAAGCAGGTGACCACCCTCGGCCAGCTGCTGGACCCGGTCGCCGACAAGCTGCTCACCGCGGCGGCCTTCATCTCGCTCGTGCAGATGGACGCCGCGCCGGCCTGGATGGTCGCCGTCATCATCGGACGCGAATTCGCCGTGACCGGCCTGCGCAGCATGGCTTTCTCGCGCGGCGTGGTGATCCCCTCCTCCTCGATGGGAAAGGCCAAGATGACCAGCCAGGTGGTCGCCATCCTGCTCCTCATCCTGGGCCACGAGGGGTACCGGCCCTTCTACCTGATGGGGCAGGCCGCGCTGTGGGTGGTGGTGGCGCTGTCGGTCGTGTCGGCGGTCGACTACTACCGGAAGTACGCGAGAGCGACGGCGTCCTGATCGCGCCGCCTACCCGGCCTTCTTGATCGGCGGCGGGGGGGGCTCCTCGGGCACGTCTTTCAGCGCCGCCTGCGCTTTGGCCAGGAACTCGCTCTCCTCGAACTCCTTCACCAGACGATCGAAATAGGGGACCGCCTCCGGGCGCCGGCCCATCTTCGCCATCGAGTCGCCGAGATAGTAGTAGACGGCGTCGCGCTTCGGATACTCGGGGTCGTTCTTCAGCACGGCCTTGAAGCGCTCGATGGCGCCCGGGTACCACTTGTTCCGCCAGTAGAAGTAGCCGACCTTGTACTCCGACTCGGTCAGGCGGTTGCGGGCGTCCCGCAGCTTCCCGCGGCCTTCCTCGAGCATCCCGCTCTGGGGGTACCGCTGCACGAAGAGCGTCAGTTCCGCGATGGCTTCCTTCGTCGCGGTCTGGTCACGATCGGGCGCGAGCATCTGCTGGAAGTGGCACATCCCGAGCTTGAACTGCGCGTAGTCGGCCCGCGGGTGGGTCGGGTAGAAGGTGAGGAACTCGCGGTACTCGTTCTGGGCCATGACGAGCGACTCGGACGACTTCTCGCCGAGGTAGGTGTCGCCGAGCCCGAGCTTCGCGTCCGGGCGGTAGTTGCTCTGGGGGTAGTTGTCGACGAGCTGCCGGTAGTACTCGCGCGCCTGGAACCACTTCTTTTTCGCGATGAGTTCGTTCCCGCGCTCCATGAGGTACTTGTCACCCTCGAGGATCCCCGTGGGAACGATGTTCTTCTCTCTGGAGCAGCCGCTCGAGAGGGCGAGGAGCACCAGCACACCGGCGGCCGCAAGGGCCGGACACACGCGACAAGTCATGCACACTATCCAGCTTCTGGGCGCCGCCGGTGCCGAACGTCCCGGCTGCGCGAAACCCGGGCACCCTCCCGGGCGCCCCATCACTGCCGCCCCGGGCCGGACGCTTCGCGCCCCGCACGGGTGACGATCCCCTCTCCCATTCTATAACGCCAACGCGCCGAGGTCCGGGAGGATCTGCCGGCGCTGCGGCCGGACTACGCGAAGAACGCCCGCACACGGGCCGGCAGGCGCTTCGGACGCCCGGTGAGATCGGTCGCCGCGTGCTCGGTGTGCCCGACGGCCAGCATGGCGCCGCCGGCCGCCCGGAGCACCTCATAGGTGAAGCGCATCCGCACGGGCGAGGCGAGTTCACCCCGCACCCGGATCAGCAGTTCGTCGTCGTACCGGGCGGGCTGGCGGTACTCGCAGTGCGCTTCGATGACGGGCAGCATGATCGCGTCCCGTACCTCGAGGTCGCGGTACGACCACCCCAGGCTCCGCAGCCACTCGCAGCGCCCGACCTCGAACCACGCCAGGTAGTTGGCGTAGTACGCGAACCCCATCTGGTCGGTCTCGGCGTACCGCACGCGCACGGCCGCCTCCGACACATGACCGCTCATCGCGGGCCCCGGTGCGCCGCCAGCCGCTCCTGCGCCGCCGCCACGGCCAGGGCCTTCAGGCGCCTCGTGGCCGCCTCGGCGTCCTCCGACCCGAAGACCGACGAGCCCGCGACGATCCAGTCGGCGCCCGCCGCGACGATGCCCGCGACGTTGTGCTCGTCGATCCCGCCGTCGACCTCGATCGGCGCCGCGTTGCCGGCCTCGTCGAGCAGCGCGCGCATCGCCTGCACTTTGGACGTGCTGCGGGGAATAAAAGCCTGCCCGCCGAAGCCGGGGTTCACCGTCATGAGGAGCACGAAGTCGACGTCGGCCGCCACCTCCTCGAGGCAGCCGACCGGCGTCGACGGGTTCAGCACGACCCCGGCCTTCGCGCCGACGCTCTTGATGAACTCGATGGTCCGATGCAGGTGGGGCAGCACCTCCACGTGCACCGAGATCAGGTCGGCGCCGGCTTCCGCGAAGACCGGGATGTAACGGTCCGGCTCCTCGATCATCAGGTGCACGTCCAGCGGCACGCGTGCCACCCGCTTGATTGAGCGGACCACCGCAGGGCCCACGGTGAGATTCGGGACGAAGTGCCCGTCCATGACGTCCACGTGCACGAGGTCGGCGCCTCCGCGCTCCGCGGCGGCGATGCACTCGCCGAGCGCGGCGAAGTCCGCCGCCAGGATGGATGGCGCAATGCGCACGCTCATCGGCTGACCTCCAGCGAGATGGGCTCATCAGGCATCACCTGGAACCCGGCGGCCGGGGACTGCCGCAGGATGATGCCCGACGGGACCCCCGGGTAGGGCTGCTGCGCCACCACCGACACGCGCAGGCCGCGGCTGCGCAGCACGTCGAGGGCGGCGTCGCTCGCGGCGCCGATCAGATCGGGCATCACGTAACCCGCGGCGCGCTCGCCGCGGTTGACGACCACGCCGACCCGCGCGGCGCGGCTCCCCGGCGGTTGATCCTGCGCGACGATGGCATCGGGCGGGAACTCGGACGACCGGATGTCCGCCACCACCGCCACCTCCAGCCCGCCCTGGCTGGACCGGGCCTGCGCGGAGCGCTCCGACTCGCCGGCGAGGCCGGGCACCACCGACGAGCGCGACCCGGCGCTCATCCAGATTCTGACGCTCCGGCCGCGGCGGACGACGAGTCCCTCCGCCGGGTCCTGCATGGCAATCCGGCCCGCGGCCACCGTGTCGCTGAAGGGCTGACCCTCGTCCACGCGCAGCGTCAGGCCGGCGGCCTCCATGGCGCGGCCGGCCTCGTCGACCTCGAGGCCCACGACCTTGGGCACGCCGACCTCGCGGGCGCGGAGCGCCACGCGCATGGCCGCCACCGCGAAGAGCCCGTAGGTGGCCGCCAGCGCGACGATGAGCGCGACGAGTCGGCCGATGTTCCGGATGCGCCGCTTCCTGGCCATGGCTGTGAGAACTGTACTACACGACGCGATCGGAGCGGACGGCGAGGCCGGCCGTCATTGTCGGCGTCTCAGGCGCGAGCCGAAGAACACATCGAGCCCGTGCTCGTGGGGCAGCGTCCGCAGGCAGCCCCGCGGGTCGAGGCAGGCCGCCACACCGCCGGGAAGCGCCGCGCCGGCGGATCGCGGGTCTTCGAGGGCGAACCCCGTATGACGGTCGAGGAACCCGTCAACCACCGCTTCATTCTCTTCGGGCTCGCTCGAGCACGTGGCGTACACGAGCAGGCCGCCGGGGCGGACCACACGCGAGGCTTCGTCGAGCATCCGGCCCTGGCGTTCCGCGAGCGCGGCGAGGTCGCCTTCCAGGCGCGACCATCGAATGTCGGGGTCGCGCCGGATCGTGCCGAGGCTCGAGCAGGGCGCATCGACAAGGACGCAGTCGAAGACAGGGCCGAACGGCGCGCCGTGCGCCAGGTCGTGGACCACGATGTGCGCCGAGGTGATGCGGGCGGCGCGGAGCGTCCGGCGGAGCAGCCGGATGCGGCGGCTCCGGAGGTCGCCCGCCACGAGCAGCCCGCCCGCGCCGACGGCCGCGGCGAGCTGCGCGGTCTTGCCGCCCGGCGCCGCGCAGGCGTCGGCGACGCGCCCGCCCGGGGGCGGCGCCGCGAAGGCGCCGACGAGCTGCGACGCTTCGTCCTGCGCGAGGAACTGCCCGGCGTTCGCGGCCGAGGTGCCGAAGGGCCGCCCCGATTCGACCACGAGTCCGTCCGGCGCATACCCGCACGGCCGGGTCCGCACGCCCTCCCGCTCGAGGCGCCCGGCCAGCTCGTCGCGCGACGCCAGCAGCGTGTTGGCCCGGAGCGTGACCGGCGCGGGCGCGTTGTTGAAGCGCACCCATTCGAGCGCCACGTCGAAGCCGTACCTGCCGAGCCACCGGGCGGCCAGCCAGGCCGGGTGCGACCAGGTGGTGCTGAGGTATCCCATCGGGTCGGACGGACCGGGCATGGGCAGACGCGTCCGGCTCCTGCTGATGCGCCGGAGGATCGCGTTGATGGCACCCGCCGCCCGCGTGTGCCCGCGCTGATGGGCGAGGGAGACGGCGTCGTTGACGGCGGCCGAGGCGGGGACGCGATCGAGGTGAAGCAGTTGGTATGCCGAGAGTCGCAGGATGTCGAGCACGTCGCGGTCGAAATCCCCGACGGCCCGCTCTCCGGCCCACGCGATGGCGTGATCGAGCGCCGCGCGCCAGCGAAGCGTGCCGAGCGCGATTTCGGCGGCGAGGCCCTGATCGCGCTCGTCGGTGAGGCGGGCGCGGCCGGCCTCGAGGGCCGAGGCCAGATCGGCGTGCCCCGCGTGCACCCGCCGGAGCGTGTCGAGCGCCACCACCCGTGCGATCGCCGGCATGGGCGTCAGGCGCGGCCGGCCGGAGGATCCGGTGCGGGCTCGACCGGCGGCGGGTCGAATCGCAGGCCGGCCTCTGCATGATGACCTGCGGCGAAGTCCCGGGCCGCCATCGCCCGGCGCCCCTCAGGCTGGACCGTCAGCACGTCGATCAGGCCACAGCCGGTCTGGACCCGAAGCGCATCCTTCGGGATCTCGACAATCGAGCCCGGCGCGTTCCCGCGATCCGGCGCCTCCGGCATGGCCCGCGTCCGGACGAGGATGACGCGGCGCCCGCCGAAGAAGGTCCACGCCATCGGCCACGGCTGCAGGCCGCGCACCTGGTTGTGTATCGCGGCGGCCGCGGCCCCCCAGTCGATCAGGCCTTCCTCCTTGCGCAGGCGATGCGCATAGGTGGCCCCGGCTTCGTCTTGCGGGGTCTCGACCGCGCGGCCGGCGGCCAGCTGGTCGAGCACGTCCAGCAGGAGGGACGCGCCGAGTCGCGCGAGGTCGCGCTCGACGTCCGCGCTGGTGTCGTCGGGGCCAATCGCGCGGCTGGCGGTCGCGAAGACACCCCCGGCATCGAGCGCCTGGACCACCCGCATGATGCTCACACCGGTTTCCCGATCGCCCGCGATGATGCTGCGATGCACCGGCGCGGCACCGCGGTGCCGCGGGAGCAGCGACGCGTGCACGTTGACGAGGCCCATCGGCGGCGTGTCGAGCACGGCGGCGGGCAGAATCCTGCCATAGGCCGCCACCACGCCGGCGTCGGCGTGCCAGGCCCGGAGGGCCGCGAGGAACGACTCGTCTTTGAGCCTGTCGGGCTGCAGCACCGGCACGCCCCTCGAGAGCGCGGCGCGCTTGACCGGGCTGTCGCTCACGCGCTGGCCGCGGCCGCGGGGCCGGTCCGGCTGCGTGACGACGCCCACGACGGCATGGTGCGAGCCGAAGAGAGCCTCGATCGATGGCACGGCGAAGTCGGGCGTGCCGAAGAACACCAGGCGAAGCGGGCGGGGGACCGCTACCATTTGCCCGTCCGGCTCAGCTTGCGGATCCGCCGGACGATCAGGTCCCGCTGGATGCCCCGCAGCCGGTCGACGAAGACCCGGCCGTCCAGGTGATCCATTTCGTGCTGGAAGGCCCTGGCCAGCAGCCCGGCGCCCTCGACGGTGCGCTCGCGGCCGTCCAGGTCGAGCCCCTTCATCGCCGCGCGCGACGGGCGGGCCACCGTCGCGTTGAAGCCCGGCACCGAGAGGCAGCCCTCCTCCTCCAGTTGCATGCCTTCGCGCTCGACGAACTCGGGGTTGATGAAGGTCATCAGGCTCTCTTTCGACCGTCCCCCGCTCACATCGACGACGAACACCCGCAGCGGCACCCCGATTTGGGGCGCGGCCAGCCCGACACCGGGCGCGGCGTACATGGTCTCGATCATGTCCTGCACGAGGGCCGCAATCTCGGCGCTGATGTCCGAGACCGGCTCCGCTTCGCGATGCAGCACCTGCTCGCCGAATTTCACGATAGGGCGAATCATGACGTCCCTGACTTCCGGGGGCGTGCGACGCGTGCTCCGGCGAGGCGCTGCCAGTCCGCGTAGCGGCGGCGCAGCTCTTCGACCGAGTCGCCGCCGAACCGCTCGAGGAAGGCGTCGGCCAGGACCAGCGCCACCATCGCCTCGCCGACCACCGACGCGGCCGGCACGGCGCAGACGTCGCTGCGCTCGATGGCGGCAGGCGCGGCGGCCCCGGTGTCGAGGTCGATCGAGCGCAGCGGCGCCATCAGCGTCGCAATCGGTTTCATCGACGCGCTGGCGCGAACCTCCTCGCCGTTGGTGACGCCGCCTTCCAGCCCGCCGGCCCGGTTCGTCGGCCGCACGGCCGGGAGTGGAGTCGGCGGGCCGGCCGTCTCGATGGCGGGCGGCAGGATCTCGTCGTGCGCCTGCGACCCGCGCAGCGCCGCGGCCTCCGCGCCGATGCCGATGCCGACGGCCTTGATTGCCGGGATCGACATCAGCGCCTGCGCGAGCCGCCCATCGAGACGGCGATCCCACTGGGCGTAGCTGCCGAGGCCCGCTGGCACCCCGCGGGCCGCCACTTCGAACACGCCTCCGAGCGTGTCGCCCGCCTCGCGTGCACGGTCGATGGCGGCGACCATGCGGGCGGAGGCTGCCTGGTCCGCACAGCGGGTCGGACTCTCGTCGGCAATCGTCAGGATGTCGTCGAAGGCCACGACGCCGGCGCCCGATCGCTCCGGTCCGATTGCGGTGACGTGGCTCGCCACGACGATGCCGGCCTCGGCCAGGAGCAGGCGCGCCAGCGCGCCGGCGGCCACCCGCGCGGCCGTCTCCCGGGCGCTCGCGCGCTCGAGGACGTCACGCAGGTCGGCGTGCCCGTACTTCATCGCGCCGGCGAGGTCCGCGTGGCCGGGGCGCGGCCGCGTGAGCGGCGGGCGATGCGCGCCGCCGGCGTCGGCGGGAGGATGCTCGTCGGGGTGCATCGTGAACGCCCAGTTCACCCAGTCGCGATTGTCGATGCGTACGGCGACAGGCGCGCCGGTGGTCAGGCCGCGGCGGACGCCGCCGGTCATCACGGCCGCGTCGGCTTCGATGGCCATCCTCCGGCCCCGACCGTGGCCGCGCTGCCGGCGGCGGAGGTCGCGCGTCAGCGCGGCGGCATCGACGCGCAGTCCGGCCGGGAGGCCATCGACGATGACGACGAGGCTGGGGCCGTGGGATTCGCCGGCTGTGAGAAATCGCAGCATGGCGGAGCCATTCTATACGAAGTTTTTGCAGCGGCCCGATCGGGAAGCGGCGGAAACGTCAAGGTTTCAGGGTGTTGCTCGGGACCGTCTTCCGGCGCCGATCTTGCACTGTCTCCGCCGCGCAGCAGGGCTGCGGGGAGGTGCCGTGACAACGCGAATCGAGCTGGTCCTGGATCGATTCATCCCGTCAGGGGGCGGCGGCATGGCCATCGACCTGGCGACCGGCGGGCTGGTCCTGCTCCGCACGCTCGCGCCCGGCGGTGAACCGGACTGCGGACGTCGGGCCCAGGCCGCGGCCCGCGTCTCGGCGCTTCGCATCCCGGGCATGGCGACGCTCGTGGACTTCGGGACCGACGGCCGCCGCGGATGGGTGGAGGCGTACCGGTTGGCGGCCTCCAGTCCGCGCGCCGGCACGGTCCCGGCCCTGCTGGCTGGCGCCGGATGCATCGTCAGAGAACCGGTGCGCGGCGGCGGGAGGGAGGCCGCGGCGGACGCATCGTTCATCCCGGAACCGCTCGACCGCGTCATCCTCGCCGAGACGGAGGCGAGCGCCTCGCCCGCCGTTGGCCGCTGCCGCGCGCCCGCGATGGGCGCGCTTATCTGCCGGCGCGACGAACTCGAGGCGATCCTGGAGTCGATCACCGACCCGTCGAAGTCCGGCGCGAGGTTGGTGCACATTGACGCGCCGCGGGGGGCCGGTCTGCGGACACTGTCTGCGGCGATTGCGCGTGAGGCGAGGACCGCCGGGTTCGTCCCGGTGTCGAGCGCGTTCTGCGCAGAGCGCGCCACCTTCCCGCCGGGGCTCGACGCCGCGTCGCTCTGCGCCGCGCTGCGCGACCGCCATGTCGTCATCCTCGATGCGGCCGGTCCGGGAGCGCCGGCGCAAGACGGAGCCGGCATCGCGCGTTTCCTCTCGAGGCTCGACACGGCTGGAGGCCGCCCGCATGCCGTCGTGTGTGCGCGCCTGCCGATTGTCGGCGCCGCGCGCGTCGTGCTCGGGCCCATGCGGCCCGAGCTGCTGCGCCGCAGCGTGCTCTGCGCGGGCGTCGACCCTCGACAGGCCGCACTGGGAATCGACGAGGCGATACGGCTCTCGGGCGGCTGGCCCGGGCCGTTTGCCGTCACGCTCAGGCGACTGCTCGGCGTTGGCGCCGATGAGCCGCCGTATCGATTCCCGGCGCCCGGCGCCGGGTCGAGTTCCGTCTGCGAAGCCGCTCCGGGCCCGCGCGAGGCCGGTGCGGCCCTGGATGCCACGCACGGCCAGGCCCTGGCCGTCCTGCCCCAGGCTGCACGGCTGGTCGAACGCGGCAGGCACGCCGCCGCCGAGCGGCTGCTCCGCCGGAGCGTCGGACGCCTCCATCGCCGGCAGCGGTTGGCCGACGAGGCCAGGGCGCAACTCGCGCTGGGCCGCCTGCTGATGGACAGGGGCCGGCTGGCCGGCGCCCGCGCAGCGTTCGACGACAGCCGCCGCCTCGCCGACGATGCACGCGACGCGGCCGGAGTCGTGCGAGCGCTGCTGCATCTGGGGGCGGCGCACATCCAGGACGGCGTGCTGCCGGCGGCCGAATCGGTGCTGAGAACGGCGGAGACCGGGGCCGCGCGCGCATCGCTCGCCGAACTCCGCCGCGCGGCGGGGCTCCTGCTGGCCAGGTGCCTGTTCTGGCAGGGTCGGCACGAGGACGCCTGGCGCCTCGTCGAAGGATCGGGCGGCGAGTCGGCCGCCCGTCTCGACAGGGCGGCGGCGGTCGCGGAGCGCGCCGATGCCGGCCCGCGCGGGACCGCCTGGGGCGCGACCGGCGAGGCGGACGGGTACCCGCCCGGGCTGTGGATCGCGGCTGCCGAGATCGGCGTCCGGCTGGCGCTCGGCCGGCACGATGCGGGACTCGCCGCGCGACGGCTTGCCGCCGCCGCCGGCGGCCGCGACGGCGAGGAGCCCATGCACGCCGGTCTGCTCATCGCGCTGCGCCTTCTCGTGCGGGGCGCGCTCGGCGAGGTCGGGGACGTCGGCCGGATGGCGATCTCCGGGCTCGAGCTGATGCGCCGCCTCCACGCCCCGCTTGCCGCACAGGAGGTCCGCCTCGGCCAGCTCGAGGCCTACATCGAGGCTGGCGCCCGCCAGCAGGCCTCCGCATGCCTGCGGCGGCTGTCGAGCCGGCCGCCGGCGGCTCTGCCCGGCCTCGCGCGCATGCGCCTGGAGGCGCTCGCGGCGCGGCTCGGGAACCTCGAGCGCGATGGCGCCGGCCTGGGCCTCGCCGACAACACCGCGATCGACACAGGCGCGGTCCTCAGGATCCTGGAGCACTGCCACGAGGCGCAGAGCGAATCGGACGCGGTCGCCGGCGTGTGCCAGACCGTCAGGACGGCGCTCGGGGCCGGCGCCGTCAGCGTCTTCGGGCTGGCCGAGGGCGCACTGCATCTGGTCGCCAGCGCGGGGCCGCGTGCGTGCAGGCCCGAGATCGCCGAACGGTCGGCGCACGCGCTCCTGGTCGTCGGTCCGGAAGAATCGGCAGCGGGACGGGAGCTTGCCGCCCCGGTCCGCTACGGGGGCGCGGCCATCGGCGCGCTGGCGGTGCGTTGGGCGCCGGGCGCGGCCGGCGGCGAGCCGCGCGCTCGGGGCATCGCGTCGGCGGCGGCCGCGGCGATCGGGCCGGCACTGGCAGCCCTGAGCTCGGCACGTTCCCCGAAGCCGGACGGGGAAACCGGCGCGGGGGACCTCGGCGGCCCCAGCGCCGCCGTAGCCGAGCTGCGGCGCCAGGTCGGACGAGCGGCCGCCGCGCCTTACCCGGTACTCATCCTGGGAGAAAGCGGAACGGGCAAGGAGCTGATCGCCCGGGCCATCCACGCGGGCTCTGCCAGGAGGAGCCGCCGCTTCTGCGCCGTCAATTGCGCCGCGCTCGGCGACGACCTGTTCGAGTCGGAGTTGTTCGGTCACGCACGCGGCTCCTTCACGGGCGCCGCATCGGATCGTCCCGGCCTGTTCGAGGAGGCGGACGGCGGAACGCTCTTCCTCGACGAAGTCGGCGAACTGTCGCCGCGGGCGCAGGCCAAGCTGCTGCGCGCCATCCAGGAGGGCGAGATCAGGCGCGTGGGGGAGAATCACCCGCGGCGGGTGGACGCGCGCATCGTTGCCGCCACGAACCGGCCGCTCGGCGACGAGGTCCGGGACGGCCGCTTCCGCCACGACCTTCTGTACCGCCTCGACGTCGTGCGCATTGTCGTGCCGCCGCTGCGCGAGCGCCCGGAGGACGTGGGACCGCTGGCCAGGCAGTTCTGGCGCGAGGCGATGCGGAGGACCGGCGGGCAGGCTGAACTGAGCCCCGCCACACTCGCTGCGCTCGCGCGGTACCACTGGCCCGGCAACGTGCGCGAGCTGCAGAACACGCTGGCGGCGCTGGCCGTGGACGCGCCGCCGCGCGGGCGGGTCGGCCCGTCGCGGCTGCCGGCGGCGATGGGCGGCGCCGAAGCCAGCGCCCGGGGCGACGCGCCCACACTCGCGGAAGCCCGCCGGCGGTTCGAGGAACGGTTCGTGCGCGCCACGCTCGCGCGCGCGGGCGGCCAGCGGGCCGACGCGGCCTCGGCGCTCGGCCTCTCGCGCCAGGGGCTGGCCAAGGTGATGACACGGCTCGGGATCGCCGGAGAGGATCGGGCGGCCCCCTACTGAAGCCTGCGCTGCAGCGCCAGCAGTACCGGATGGCGCGGGTCGCGCTCGAGCCCGCGGGCCACCGCGGCCCGCGCCGCGGCGAGGTCTCCCGCGGCGCGCTCGGCTTCGGCAAGCCGCGCGAGAAGGCCGGCCGAGGCGGCCGGTCCGGCGGCCAGCTGCCACGCTCTCGCGGCCGCGGCCGAATCGCCCATGCGCGTCGCAAGGTCGCCGATCCGCTCGTGGACGGCGGGTAGATTCGGGTGCGACTCGGGGGCGATCGCGGCCCAGCGCTCGAGCGCCGAGCGCACGACGGGGTAGTGGCCCATCCGCTCGGCGGCGTCGGCGAGCCAGAGCAACGTGTCCGGCGCGACCGGCAGGATGTCGGCGGCCTGGCGGAGCATGAGTTCGCCTCTTGCCAGATCGCCCGACAGGGCCAGCGCGCGGCCGCTGAGCGCCGCTGCCTCGCCCGAAGGGGATGGCCCCTTGGTGAAGGGCTCCAGGGCCTCGATCGCCTTGCGCAACCCCACCCGGTCGCGCGCCCGCTCCGCGGACTCGAACCACACGCGGCCGAGCGCGACGTAGAGCACCGCGTTGTCGGGATAGCGCTCGGCCGCGCGGCCGAGCACGCCGATGGCGAGGTCCGTCCGGCCGGCGCGGGCCTGGGCCAGGCCGACGGCCGCCTGGCGCTCGGGCCGGTCGGGCTCGAGCGCGGCGATCGCTTCAAGCTGCACGATGCCTTCCGGCGCGCGGCCGGCCTCGGCGTACAGCGCGGCGAGCTCCTCGCGCGCGGCCGACAGCGCGGGAGACACCTTCACCGCCTCCTCGAGCACCGCGGTCGCCGCGTCGCGCTGCCCGGCGTGACGGAGGCTCAGCCCCAGCGCGTAGCGGGCCTCCGCCAGCCGCGGATCGAGCAGGGCGGCGCGGCGAAGGGGCACGACGGCGCCGGCGGCGTCACCCGAGCGGAACAGGGCCAGTCCGAGCTTGTATTGCACCCGCGCACTGCCGTCGTCGATGCCAGCCGACCGGCGGTACGCCTCGACCGCCTTCGGGAACCGGCCCAGGTCGTACTCGACATCGCCCATCAGCTCCGCGGGCCTGACGGCGTTGCGGTCGATGCGGGACGCCGCGCGGAAGTCCCGGAGCGCGGACTCCGGTTCGCCGCGCTTGCGGTACGCCTCTCCACGCCGGAGATAGGCGACCATCGAGCCTTCCCTGAGCGCGATCGCGCCGCTGAAGGCCTCGATGGCGGCGAAGGTCTCGTCGGTTGAGAGCGCGCGATTGCCGGCGGCGAGGAGATTCTGGTAGCGGAGGTCCCGCTGGACCGAGAGCCCGGCAACGACCACGGCGGCGACGATGGCCGTCATCAGCAGCGCCCCGGCAATCGTGCGAGTCATCAGGGCTCTATCCTAGCAGCAGATGGAACCTTTGCTTCCGTTTCGTGTCTAACTGAACCAGGGACGGGCG
>Ga0105096_10000138_pt1 | contig 19474 bp, 15 predicted proteins | sample PPLLak3cmMay2015_FD_87036 | JGI IMG/M metagenome (GOLD analysis project Ga0105096, IMG submission 87036) | Freshwater sediment microbial communities from Prairie Pothole Lake near Jamestown, North Dakota, USA - PPLs Lake P7 Core (1) Depth... | ecosystem: Environmental > Aquatic > Freshwater >... | reverse complement strand
TGGGGGAGGCCCTGGGCATCCAGCGGCGTGCCGCACTCGGCGCACTGCCAGTCGAAAAGACGCTTCAGGGTCTGTCCCAGGCAGGCGTCCGCCAGACGCGACAGCTCCGCCATGGTGACGTTCAGGTCGGCCCGCCCGGCCAGATCCCGCCAGGCGATCCGCACCATCTCACGCCGGCGCAGTTTGCGCAGCGCCGTCGCCAGGCCGGCCTCGGCATCGACGGCCCCGAGCGCCTCGGCCAGTTTGCCGCGGTAGCGTCCCGGGGCGTAAGCCGCTTCGAGATCGCCGTGCGCCAGGAGATCGACCACCAGACCGGGATCACGGGCAACGCTGTGGGCCACAAAATCGCTGAAAGCAAACACCCGCTGCAGTTCGGCCGCAAGTCCCGGGCGTTCGGGGACCCTGAGACCGGCGGCCGCGGCCGCCTTGCAGAAAGCGGCCCACTTGCCGGCGGCTTCCTGCGCCAAAACAGGCGGCAATTCAAGCACGGCGGTGTTCATTGGGTGGTGAGTGCTCCATTGACGGCCCACCGCTGGCGGCGGCCCCGCGAAATTCAATTCTGCGCGCATGCCGGTCGCAGCGCAAAGACGGTCGGACAGCGCTGCGCGCCCGGTCGCTGTTGGGTGGCGGCAGGTTACCACAAAGCGGACAAAACCGGAAGACGCCCCGAGACACCCTGCGGCGGTCGCGCACCTCTTTTTTCAGGTTGAAATGCGCCTGGAAATCGATTATGAATATCGGGCTGTAATTTAAGGAGTTGGGGGATAAACGCCGCTGTCCTGTTCGATTTCGAACGCTCGAAGCAAGATGCCCGTCAGCAGGGGGTAAGGCCTCGCTTGCGGGCATCAGCCGCGACGCGCAACCACCCGATCAAGACCCTGCACGTGCGCTGCCACCCTTCCCGCCCCATGCTGCTCACAGCGACCTGATCCAATTGATAGTTGGATACGGCATGAGAATTGCTGAGGCTGACCCTGGCGATAATTTCAGGTGCCAGCCCTACATTTGTGTCGATAATCGGTCCGACTCCTTACATTTTTGTCAAATAGGAGAGTTCACCATGTGTCGTTTGTTTGCGATGACCAGTGACGAGCCGTTGTCCCCCATGGCCGCCCTGGAGGCCCTGGACGTAATGCGTGAGGGGCACGACGGCTCCGGCGTGGGAATTTTTCTGCGCGACCTGGGCGGACCCTTCGAGGAGATGAAGGATGCACCGATTCTATCGGGCATTTTCAGCGAAAAGGGGCTCAAACGGCTGGACGCCTTCATGATGAATATCGGCTTCATGACCAAGTACAAAATTTCCATCAAGGTCCCCAAGACCCCGCCCCCGGGCGTGCCCAAACGTGACGTCTATCTGATCCGCGCCTATGAGTACCCCGAGGAGTGGGACGGCTACAGCCGCGAGCAACTCTTCGACAAGCTGCTGGACATCCGCCTGACGCTGCGCAGGATGGGCGAAGCGGAAAACGACATGATCGTCTTCTCCTTCTGGCCCGACGTGATCATGATCAAGGAAATCGGGGACCCGATCCAGATCGGCGAGTTCCTCAAGCTCGACCGCAAAGAACTCAAGGCCCGCGTCGTCATGGCCCAGGGGCGGCAGAACACCAATTACGCCATCAACCTTTACGCCTGCCACCCGTTTTTCACCCAGGGTTTCTCCACCATGACCAACGGGGAGAACACGGCCTTCATCCCCATCAAAGAGTATCTGACGACCCGCGGGTTTCCCGGCTACTACGGGTTCCAGTCCGACTCCGAGGTCTTCACCCATATCCTGCACTACACCTGCCGCAAACTCGGTCTGGGGCTGGAGTGCTACAAGCACGTCATCACGCCGCTGCAGGACGAAGGCCTGCGCACACACCCCAACGGGGCCTTCCTGATGAATCTCAAGCAGTCCTGCCGGCGCCTGATCATCGACGGGCCCAACTGCGTCATCGGCTGCCTGCCGGACCATTCGCTGTTCATGGTCCAGGACCGTAAAAAGCTGCGCCCCGGGGTCGTCGGCGGCCGACCGGGACTCTTCGCCTTTTCGTCTGAAATCTGCGGCCTGGACGCGGCCATCCCCGACCGGGACAGGAGCAAGGACTTTCAACCGATGCATTTGGACACCGCCATTGTCGGCCCGGACCGCCAGGAGGTCAAGATATGCTGCCAAACCGAACCATTACCCCTTCCACACTGAGCATCAAGGACCTGCCCTGGCAGATTCTGTGGAGCAAAGACAAGTGCACCCTCTGCGGCCGCTGCACGGCGGTGTGTCCGGTGCAGGCCATCGAACTGGGGGTCTTCCGCAAGCGCCGGGTCCAGACCAGTCTGAACCTGGCCGAGCCGCCGGCGAGCGCCTTTACGGTCTATCACGGCATCCGTCAGCGCACCGACCCGGCATACAGCTGCATCGGCTGCGGCATGTGCAGCCTCGTCTGCCCCAACGACGCCATCCTCCCGGCGCGCAGCGACGAGGCCGACAAGCTGCGCTTCCACGTCAACCGCGGCGGGCAGCCGCGGCGACGCGGCGGCCGGCGCAACGACCACGGCAGCCTGCTCGACCAGATCAAATTCATCCGGATTTCGATGCTCACCGACCCGGCCCTGGATGCCGGGCGCCACGAATTCGAACTGCGCAGCCTGATCGGACGGATCCTGCCGCCCGAAGAGAGCCTGAAGTTTTTCAATCAAAACGGCTGGATGCCGCCCGTGCGCGAAGTCTACCCGCTGATGATCGGCGGCATGTCCTTCGGCGCCTTGAGCCCCAACATGTGGGAAGGGCTGCAGCTCGGCGTGGCCTACCTCAACGAAGAGCTCAACATGCCGGTGCGCATTTCCACCGGTGAGGGCGGGTGCCCACCGCGCCTACTGCGCAGCCGCTTCCTGAAATACATCATCCTGCAGATCGCCAGCGGCTATTTCGGCTGGGATGAGATCATCCACGCCCTGCCGGAGATGAAGGAAGATCCCTGCGCGATCGAGATCAAGTACGGCCAGGGCGCCAAGCCCGGCGACGGCGGCCTGCTCATGTGGTACAAGGTCAACAAGCTGATCGCGGCCATCCGCGGGGTCCCCGCGGGGGTCAGCCTGCCCAGCCCGCCGACCCACCAGACCCAGTATTCCATCGAGGAATCGGTCGCCAAAATGATCCTTTCGATGTCCATGGCCTGGGGGTTCCGGGTACCGGTCTACCCCAAGATCTCCGCCTCCTCCACCACCCTGGCGGTACTCAACAACCTGGCCCGCAACCCCTACGCCTCGGGCCTGACCATCGACGGCGAGGACGGGGGCACCGGCGCGGCCTACAACGTGTCCATGAACCACATGGGGCACCCCATCGCCAGCAATATCCGCGACGCTTATCTCAATCTGGTGGCCATCGGCAAACAGAACGAAATCCCGCTGATCGCCGGCGGGGGGGCCGGCAAAAACGGCAACCTGGGGGCCAACGCCGCGGCCTTGATCATGCTGGGCGCCAGCTGCGTGCAGATCGGCAAATACGTCATGCAGGCCGCCGCCGGCTGCCTGGGCTCCGAATCCGACCGCTGCAACATCTGCAACATCGGCCAGTGTCCCAAAGGCATCACCTCACAGGACCCGCGCCTCTACCGGCGGCTGGATGTGGACGAGGTCGCCCAGCGGGTGGTGGACGTTTTCCTGAGCTTCGACACCGAACTCAAGAAGATCATCGCCCCCCTGGGGCGCTCGACATCGCTGCCGATCGGCATGTCGGACGCCCTCGGCATCAGCGATGCCGACGCCGCCCAGCGGCTTCAGATCAAATACGTCGTTTAGCCTGAGATCGCGGGCCAACCGATGCCCCATCGGCCCGGCCCCCAGGACATTGCGGAGAGAGACATGAGCAAAACAAAATTCCACGTCATCGCGGGAAAGGAAAACAGCACCCGCCTGGCTTCGCGAATATTGGAGGACCGTATCCAGGCCGCGGTTTCCCGGGGTCACCGCCATATCGAGGTGCAGGCAATGGGCCAGCACGGGATCGGCGGGCGGCTCTGGAAGGCCGGCGACGACCCGCTGTTCATCCGGGTGAGCGGCCACTCCGGTCAGCGTCTGGGCTCGCTGGGCTTTCCCAACACCCGGATCGAAGCCATGGGACCGGCCTCGGACGACGTCGGGTGGCTCAACGCCGGGGCCGAAATCGTGGTCCACGGTAATGCGGCCAACGGCATCGCCAACGGCATGTCCCAGGGCAAGGTTTTCATCGGCGGCAACATCGGCGCCCGCGGCATGACCATGACCAAGCACAACCCGCGCTTTGCGCCGCCTGAGCTGTGGGTCCTGGGATCGGTGGGGGACTATTTCGGCGAGTTCATGGCCGGCGGCGTCGCCGTGATCTGCGGCGTGGAACCCCAGGATCCCGCGAATGTGCTCGGCTACCGGCCCTTCGTGGGCATGGTCGGCGGCAAGGTCTTCTTCCGCGGCCCCCATCAGGGGTTCAGCCAGGCGGACGCCCGGATGATGCCGATTTCCGACGAGGAATGGGGCTGGCTGGCAGAGAACCTGGAAAGCTTTGCGGGGCGGATCAAGCGCCCTGAAGTGCTCAAACCCCTCTCGGACCGGCGCCAGTGGCAGCTGCTGGTCGCCCGCACCCCCCAGGAGCGCCTGGGCCTCACCAGCCGCTCGATGGCGTCTTTCCACAAAGAGATCTGGGACCGCGAACTGGGCCCCGGCGGGCTGGTGGGCGACCTGACCGACATCGACCGCAGCACCATCCCCGTGATCACCAGCGGCGACCTGCGCCGCTATCTGCCGGTCTGGGAAAATCGCAAGTACAAGGCCCCCTGCGAGGCCACCTGCCCCACCGGAATACCCGTCCAGCAGCGCTGGCAGCTGATCCGCGAGGGTCGCATGGACGAGGCGGTGGACCTGGCCCTGACCTACACTCCCTTTCCAGCCACGGTCTGCGGCTACCTGTGCCCCAACCTCTGCATGAGCGCCTGCACACGCCAGTCGGCGGCCATGTTTCCGGTGGACATCCGCCATCTCGGCAAGGCCAGCATCGATGCCAAGCTGCCCCCGCTGCCGCCCCTGAGCGGCAAGCGCATCGCGGTCGTCGGCGGCGGCCCGGCGGGCCTGTCGGTGGCCTGGCAGTTGCGCCGGTACGGCCACGAGGCGGTGGTCTATGACCGTTCCGAGAAGCTGGGCGGAAAGATCGCCAACGTCATCCCGGACAGCCGGATCCCGCAGGACGTGGTGACCCATGAACTGGAGCGCATCGCGGAGGTCATCCCGCACGTCAACCTCCAGCAGAACCTGACGCGCGACGAAACCGAGCGGCTGCGCGCGGACTTTGACTTCATGGTCATCGCCGCCGGGGCCCAGAAACCCCGCAGCCTGCCGATTCCGGGCAGCGAACGGCTGGTCACCGCCCTGGACTTCCTGCGGGAGAGCAAGGCCGGCCGCTTCACGCCCGGCAAACGCGTGGTGATCATCGGGGCCGGCAACGTCGGCTGCGACGCGGCCACCGAGGCCCACCGGCTGGGCGCCCGCCAGATCACCCTCCTGGACGTTCAGCAACCGGCCTCCTTCGGCAAGGAGCGCGAGGCCGCCGAGGCCGCCGGGGCCGAGTTCCGCTGGCCGGTTTTCACCAAGGAGATCACCGCCAAGGGCGTCAAGCTCAACACCGGCGAGGTCATTCCGGCCGACACGGTGATCATCTCGATCGGGGACGTGCCCGACTTGGAATTTCTGCCCCGCGACATCGTCACCGAGCGGGGCTTCGTGACGGTCAACGACCACATGCAGACCTCCGACCCCAAGATCTTCGCCATTGGGGACGCGGTCAAGCCGGGGCTGCTGACGGACGCCATCGGCGCCGGCCGCAAGGCGGCGGCGGCCATCAACGACATTCTCAACGGCAAACGCCCGCTGGCCGATTCGCGCGCCATGATCGACCGCCGACGGGTTCATCTGGAGTACTTCGACCCCCGGGTCACCGCCTTCGAGGACATGGCGCACTGCGGCTCCCAGTGCTCTTCCTGCGGCGCCTGCCGGGACTGCGGCCTGTGTGTGGCGATCTGTCCCCAGGCCGCCATCAGCCGGCGGGACCTGGGCGCGCCGGAGTACGAGTACGTGGTCGATGCCGACCTGTGCATCGGGTGCGGCTTCTGTGCCGGTGCCTGCCCGTGCGGCATCTGGGACCTGGTGGAAAACGACCCCCTGGGGTAGCCGCCCCGGCAAACCGGCCGGCTCGCAATTCAACCCTGCCGCCAAAAACGATGGAACTCACATGGATGCACTCTTAGCCCTTGAAGACGGCCGGCACTTTGCCTGCCGCGCGTTCACCGGCCCGGGCGAGGCCGGGGGCGAACTGGTCTTCAACACCAGCATGACCGGGTACCAGGAAATTCTGACGGACCCCTCTTACAAGGGCCAGATCGTCACCATGACCTACCCGCTGATCGGCAACTACGGGGTCAACCGCGAGGACGTGGAGTCCGACCGCATCCAGGTGGCGGCGTTCGTGGTCCGGGAATACCAGCGGTTTCCGAGCAACTTCCGCGCCACCGGGACCCTGGCCGACTACCTGCGGGCCGGGGAGATCCTCGGCGTCGAAGCCCTCGACACCCGCGCCCTCACCCGCCACCTGCGCAACGCCGGCGCCATGCGGGGCTTTATCTCGACTCGGGACCTGGACCCGGCCAGCCTGTCGGCCCGCGCGCGGGAGATCCCCAGCATGGTGGGCCAGGACCTGACCGGGCTGGTGACCACCGCCAGGCCCTACCGCTGGCAAAACGGCGGCCCGCTGCCGCTGGAGCCGGCGGACGTTCCGCTGGACGGCACCTCTTGGCAGAGCGGCGCCCCGACCCACCGGGTGGTGGCCCTCGATTTCGGCATCAAGTACAACATCCTGCGGCAGCTGACAGCCGCCGGCTGCGAGGTGCTCGTGGTGCCCGGCCGCACCCCGGCCGCCACCATCCGGCGCCTGGCACCCGATGGGATCTTTCTCTCCAACGGGCCCGGGGACCCCGAACCGGTCACCGACGCCATCGCCACCATCCGCGAACTGCTCGGCTACCGGCCCATCTTCGGCATTTGTCTGGGCTTCCAACTCTTGTGCCTGGCCCTGGGCAGCCGGACATTCAAGCTGAAGTTCGGCCATCGCGGGGCCAACCAGCCGGTCAAGAATCTGGCCACCGGACGGGTGGAAATCACTTCTCAGAACCACGGCTTCGGGGTCCGGCGCGAGGCCGTCGGCGACGACGCGATCGCCATCACCCACGTCAATCTCAACGACAACACCGTGGAGGGCTTCCGGCACCGCCGCTACCCGATCCTGGCGGTTCAGTACCACCCCGAAGCCTCCCCCGGCCCCCACGACGCCCACTACCTCTTCGACGAATTCGTCCGCATGATCAAAACCTTCAGGGGATAAGGGACCTCTCCGGGCCCCCGTAAAACCAATATGCCAAGACGCACGGACATCCAGAAAATTCTGATCATCGGCGCCGGCCCGATCATCATCAGCCAGGCCTGCGAGTTCGACTACTCCGGCACCCAGGCCTGCAAGGCGCTGCGCGAAGAAGGCTACCAGGTCGTCCTGGTCAACAGCAATCCGGCCACCATCATGACCGACCCGGAAATGGCCGACCGCACCTACATCGAGCCGGTGACCCCCGCAACGGTGGCCAAAATCATCGCCCGCGAACGCCCGGATGCCCTTCTGCCGACCCTCGGCGGCCAGACCGGGTTGAACACCGCGGTGGAACTGGCCCGCATGGGTGTTCTGGAAGAGTATGGGGTGGAGCTGATCGGGGCCTCCATCGAGGCCATCGAGAAGGCCGAAGACCGCGACCGCTTCCGCAAGGCCATGGGCCGCATCGGCCTGCGCATTCCCCACAGCGGGATCGCCACCGACATGGACCAGGCGCGCACGGCGGCCGCCGAACTCGGCTTTCCGCTGATCGTCCGCCCGAGCTTCACCCTGGGCGGCACCGGCGGGGGGGTGGCCTACAATATCGAAGACCTCGAGAAAATGGCCAAGGCCGGTCTGGATGCAAGCCTGATCGGCCAGGTGATGCTGGAAGAGTCGGTTCTGGGCTGGAAGGAGTTCGAACTGGAAGTCATGCGCGACAGGCATGACAACGTCGTGATCGTCTGCTCCATCGAGAACCTGGACCCCATGGGCGTCCACACCGGCGACAGCATCACCGTAGCGCCGGCCCAGACCTTGAGCGATCGCGAGTACCAGGTCATGCGCGACGCCTCGCTGGCGATCATGCGCGAAATCGGGGTGGACACCGGCGGCTCGAATGTCCAGTTCGCGGTCAACCCGCGCAACGGCGAGATGGTGGTGGTGGAAATGAACCCGCGGGTGTCGCGCAGCTCGGCCCTGGCCTCCAAGGCCACCGGGTTTCCCATCGCCAAGATCGCCGCCAAGCTGGCCGTGGGCTATACCCTCGATGAAATCCCCAACGACATCACCGGCGAGACCCTGGCCGCCTTCGAGCCCACCCTGGATTACGTGGTGGTCAAGATCCCGCGCTGGACCTTCGAGAAATTCCCCGAAACCGAGGATGTCCTCACCACCGCGATGAAATCGGTGGGCGAGACCATGGCCATCGGCCGGACCTTCAAGGAGGCCCTCCAGAAGGGCCTGCGCTCGCTGGAAATCGGCCGGCACGGTTTCGGGGCCGACGGCCAGGATGCCGGCGAAGCGCCCGGGAGCGACGAAAAAGCGCCCTCCGCAGCGGTCATCGAACAGAAACTGGCGGTGCCCAACTCCCAGCGGATCTTCTACCTGCGCTACGCCCTGCTGGCCGGGTTTACCATCGAACGGATCCATGAACTCAGCGGCATCGACCCCTGGTTTCTCCATCAGCTGGAAGAGCTCGTGGCCTTTGAGGGCGAATTGCGCCAGACCGCCGGCGACCTGCCGGCCGCCGCGCTGCGGCGGGCCAAGCGCCGGGGCTATTCCGATCGCCAGCTCGCACACCTCAGCGGTCTTTCGGAAGCCGAGGTGCGCGCGCGCCGCCGCAAGGAGGCGATCCAACCGGTCTATAAACTGGTGGACACCTGTGCCGCCGAGTTCCGGGCCGCCACCCCTTACTACTACTCGACCTATGAGCAGGAAAACGAGGCGCGCCTGTCCGGGCGCAGCAAAGTCATGATTCTGGGCGGGGGCCCCAACCGCATCGGTCAGGGGATCGAATTCGACTACTGCTGCGTTCACGCCGCCTTTGCGCTGCGCGAGGAAGGGGTTGAAAGCATCATGGTCAACAGCAACCCCGAGACGGTCTCCACCGACTACGACACCTCCGACAATCTCTACTTCGAGCCGCTGACCCTGGAGGATGTCCTGCACATCGTGGAGACCGAGAAGCCCCAGGGGGTTATCGTCCAGTTCGGCGGGCAGACCCCGCTCAACCTGGCCGTGCCCCTGGCGCAGGCGGGGGTGCCGATCCTCGGCACGCACCCTGACAATATCAACCGCGCCGAAGACCGCGAAGAGTTCCAGTCCATGCTGCAAAAGCTGGGGCTGCGGCAGCCGGCCAACGGCACGGCGGTGTCGGTGGCCGAAGCCGTAAAGGTCGCCGAGCTGATCGGCTACCCGGTGATCGTGCGCCCCTCCTACGTGCTGGGCGGCCGGGCGATGAAAATCGTCTACCACCGCAAGGACCTGGAAAATTTTACCCTGCTGGCGATCCAGGCTTCCCCCGGCCACCCGGTGCTGATCGACAAATTCCTCGAAGACGCCGTCGAGGTGGATGTGGACGCCATCTCCGACGGACGCAGCACCCTGATCGGCGGCATCATGGAGCATATCGAGGAGGCCGGCATCCACTCCGGCGACTCGGCCTGCGTGCTCCCCCCCTACAGCCTCGCTGGGGCCGTCTGCGACGAGATCGCCGCGGCCACCAAGGCCATGGCGGCCGAGCTGAACGTCATCGGCCTGATGAACGTCCAATACGCCATCAAGGGCGGCCAACTCTACGTGCTGGAGGTCAACCCGCGAGCCTCGCGGACAGTGCCGTTCGTCAGCAAGGCCACCGGCGTGCCGCTGGCCAAGCTGGCCACCAAGGTGATGCTGGGCAAGTCCCTGGCCGAGGCGGGCCTCAGCGCTGAGGTAATCCCGCGGCACGTGGCGGTCAAGGAAGCGGTCTTACCCTTCAACCGCTTCCCCAAGGCGGACACCCTGCTGGGGCCCGAAATGAAATCCACCGGTGAGGTGATGGGGATCGACGCCGAATTCGGGCCGGCGTATGCCAAGGCCCAGCTGGGGGCCGGCCAGAACCTGCCCACCCAGGGCGGCATTTTCATCAGCGTCAACGACCGCCACAAGCCCTCGGTGCTGGCCGTGGCGGCCCGCTTCCACGCCATGGGGTTCGCGATTCTCTCCACCGCCGGCACCGGCGCCTTTCTGTCCGCCAACGGAATCCCCAACCGAACCCTCGCCAAGGTTTCCACCGGAATCCGCCCGCACGTCCTGGACGCCATCAAAAACGGTGAGATCCAGATGATCATCAATTCCGCCACCGGCGGCGAAACCCGCCGGGACGGCTACATGATCCGGCGGGCGGCGATCAAGTTCGGTCTGCCCTACACCACCACGCTGGCCGGCGCCATGGCCATCAGCCGCGGCATTCAGGCGCTGAGGCATGCGGCCCTGGAGGTCAAGACCATCCAGGAATACAACCTCACCCCCGAATAGCCCGGCAACCCGCTACAGCCCCCGGCCGGTGACCAACTCCGGCGGCGGTGATGGGGGCATTTACAAGGCGCTCATAATATGTCAATAAGGAGCCGGCAGCCCCACCGGGGGCGCAACTCGGACACTGGATCGCCCGCAGCCGTTGATAGGCCCGCCCTCGAGCGATCCCTCCACCATAAGGCTTTTTTGAATGAAACCCCAAACTGACGGGGGTGCGCGCAGCGCCAAGGCCGTCCGAAACGATTTTGACGACAAACCCCGCGAAGCCTGCGGCCTGTTCGGCATCCACGGCCACGCCGATGCCGCCCGCCTGACCTATTTCGGCCTTTACGCGCTGCAGCACCGGGGTCAGGAGAGCGCCGGAATCGCGGTCACCCGCGATCGAGACATCGTCGGCCACAAGGGGATGGGGCTGGTGCCGGACGTTTTCGACGATGAACACCTGGAACAGCTGGTCGGCACCAGCGCCGTCGGCCATGTGCGCTACTCCACGACGGGCAGCTCGATCCTCAACAACGCCCAGCCGTTTGTCGTGCGCCATCGCCAGCGGGCCTACGCCGTGGGCCACAACGGCAACATCGTCAACGCCCAGGCGCTGAAAAACGAGCTGGAGGAATCCGGTTCCATTTTTCAGGCCACCATGGACAGCGAGATCTTTCTGCACCTGTTCGTCAAGAGCCTCAGGTACGGCTTCGAGCAGGCCCTGGTGGAGGCCGCCACCCGGCTCAAAGGCGCCTTTTCGCTGGTCATGCTGACCAGCCGCGGAGAGGTCATCGGCATCCGCGACCCCCACGGTTTCCGGCCTCTGTGCCTCGGCAAACTCAACGGCAGCTATGTTCTGGCATCGGAGACCTGCGCCTTCGACCTGGTTCAGGCGGAGTTCATCCGGGAGCTGGACCCCGGCGAAATCATCATCATCAGCGACAGCGGCATCAAGTCGATCCACACCCGTCCGGCGGACCGCCAGGCGTTCTGTATTTTCGAGTTCATCTATTTCGCCCGGCCCGACAGCATCTTCGCCGGCCACAACGTCTACCAGACCCGCAAGGCCCACGGCCGGCGGCTGGCCGCAGAGGCGCCGGTGGCGGCCGATCTGGTGATGCCCTTTCCGGACTCCGGGACCTACGCCGCCCTCGGCTACTCCGAAGCCTCCGGGATTCCCTTTGAATTGGGGATGATCCGCAACCACTACGTCGGGCGCACCTTCATTCAGCCCACCCAGAGCATGCGGGACTTCGGGGTCCGGATCAAGCTCAACCCGGTCAGGGAATTGCTGCGCGACAAGGACATCATCATCATTGAAGACTCCATCATCCGCGGCACCACCGTCAAAACCCGCGTCAAAGCCCTTCGGGAAATCGGGGTCAGGCGGATCCATCTGCGGGTCAGCGGCCCGCCCCACCGGTTCCCCTGCCACTACGGGATCGACTTCTCGTCCAAGGGCGAGCTGATCGCCGCCAGCAAATCAGTGGCGGAGCTGACCGACCTGCTGGGTCTGGATTCCCTCTACTACCTGAGTTTAGAAGGTCTGCTGACCTCCACCGGCGTCAAAAACCCCGAGAAAACCTTCTGCAAGGCCTGTTTTGACGGGAAATACCCGGTTCACTTCGACGAGCACCTGAGCAAGGACTGCCTGGAATGCCTCGCTTGAGCTGCCGCCCGTCGCCGTGAGCGCTCAGGCGCCCGCACCGGAAGGATCCGAAGGAGCGCATCATGATTGAATCCAAGTTTCTGCAGGACAACGTCCAGAACATACAGAAACTGATGACCCTCTCGCCCTTGAAGAATTTTGAAACCGGCAGCCTCAAGCAGCTGCTGCGGCTGAGCAAGATCCGGGAATACGGCGATGGCGAAATGATCATCGAGGAGGGGGAGCGGGACCCCTGGATTTACTTCCTGCTGTCCGGGAAAGTGCGGGTCGAAAAAAACGGGGTTGCCATCCGACGCATCGACAAGGTCGGCGAAATTCTCGGCGAAATGCGGATTCTGGATGGCCTGTCGCGGTCGGCCTCGGTTTACGCCGAGGGCAAGACCCTCAGCCTGGCGGTCGACACCTCGGCCACCGACCGCCTGGCCTCCGACGACGAACGCGCCAATTTTCTGCTGCTGCTCTACCGCATATTTTCAGAGTTCATCTCGCTGCGGCTGCGCCTGACCAACGAAGAGCTGGTCAAAACCAAAAAAGAGCTGGAAGAAATCAAGCGACGCCAGGGCTGAAAAGCCTCTGCGCCTGCGTCGCACTACCCCCCATGAAACGAACCGTCGCGTTTTCAAAAAACGCCACAAACCTTTTTTTTCATGTCCTAACCCGCTGCAACCTGCGCTGCCGCCACTGCTATATCAACCCCGCGCAGCACGGCCGCGAAACCTTGCCGCTGGCCACCATCACCCGCTGGCTGGCGCTGTTTGCCGGCAAAAGCCAGACGACCAATGTGATCTTCCTGGGCGGCGAACCCACCCTGCACCCGGACCTGGCCCAGGCCGTGCGCAGCGCCCGCCGCCTGGGCTACCAATCGGTCACCATCGACACCAACGGCTACCTGTTCCACGATATCCTCGCCAGGGTCACGCCGGCGGAGGTCGACTATTTCAGTTTCAGCCTCGACGGCGCCAGCGCGCCCACCAACGACCGCATCCGCGGTGAAGGCAGCTATGCGGCCTGCACCGCCGGCATCCGCAGCGCAGCGGCCGCCGGGTTTGCGACCAGCGTGATTTTCACCGTCAGCCGCGACAACCTCGACGAGCTGCAGCAGATGCCGCCCCTCTTGCAAACCCTGGGGGTCGAGCGCTTTTTCATCCAGGTGATCGGCGTGCGCGGCCAGTCCGCCCGCGGGACGGCCGCAGCCCAAGGCCCCGCCGGCCCCCAGGTTTCGCGCCAGGGGTGGTGCCAGACCGTGCCGGCAGTGGCCGCCCGGGCGGCGGCGATGGGCATCACCGTCAGCTATCCAAAGGTTTTTCTGGACCCCGGCGAGCCGTTCGCGTGCGCCGGGCGGGTCGCCTGCAACTATTTTATTTTCCCCAACGGCCGGGTCTACCGCTGCCCCCTGTGCGAAGACTACCCCCTGCACAGCCTGATGATCGCCGACGACACCCTGCGGGAGACCGGCGGCATCAACGAGGCAGCGCTTTTCCAGTTGGACATTCCCGAAGGCTGCGTGATGAACAAGCTGATCCAGCCGGGCAACCTGGCCTATGACGAAGCCGGCCGGCCGGTCTACCGGGTGGCCTGCTGTCTGCTCAAAGAGGAGCTGAGCCCCGACTGAACCGGGGGCCCGGCGGGCATGCCGGCAGCGGCTGAAAAGGGTCAGAGGTTGAAGCGAAAATTGACGATGTCGCCGTCCCGCATCTCGTAGGTTTTACCCTCCAGGCGTACGGTGCCCTGCTTGCGGGCCGCGGCGTAGCTGCCGGCCGCCATCAGGTCCTGATAGGCCAGCACTTCTGCCCGGATAAAGCCTTTTTTGATATCCGAGTGGATCACCTCCGCGGCGTCCAGGGCGGCGGTGGCGCGCCGGACGGTCCACGCCCGGACCTCGTCCTCGCCCACGGTGAAGAATGAAATCAGCCCCAGCAGATCGTATGACTTTTTGATAACCCGATCCATGGCCGACTCGGCGATGTCAAACTCCGCCAGAAACTCGGCGGCTTCGGCAGCCGACATCTGAACCAGCTCGTGCTCCAGCTTGGCGCGCATCACCATGCCGTTTTCCCTTTGTAGCGGCCCCGCAGACGCCGGAAAGGCGTCGTCATCGTCCTCGTTGTTGAAAAGCACCAGCAGGGGCTTGGCCGAAAGGAAGGCGAAGCCCCGAAGCTGGGGAGCGGCTGCCAGCGCCGGGGACTCCCGCAGCGGCAGCTCCTTCTCGAGCTGATCGTGGCAGGCCTTGAGCAGCGCCGCCTCCTCCGGATCGGCTTTCTTGCCGCGCTTCTGGTCGAGTTCCAGGCGCTCCAGGCGCTTTTCGACCACCACCAGGTCGGCCAGGATCAGCTCCTGGTCCAGGGCCGCAACATCCGCCGCCGGCCTGGGGGCCTCGAAACCATAGCCGCTGAAATTGCGCACCACATGGATCAGGGCGTCGCAGTCGCGGGTCTGCTGCCAGGGGCTCTGCTCCCTGCCGCCGCCCTCGCGGGCGCCCCCCGGGACGCCCGGCAGAAAATAGGCCACCGTGGCATAAATGGTCTTGCGCGGGGTGTAGAGCCGGCTGAGGATGTCGATCCGTTCATCGGGCACCCGAATGGTTCCGATGCGGCTTTCGCCCTTGTGGGCGCCTTCGGCCAGATTGCCGGTCAGGGCCTCAAAAACGGTCGTCTTGCCCGCCTGGGCAAGGCCGATGATACCGAGTCTCATGGGTTGAGTCCTCCTCACGAAATATAGTGGCGGCGCTTGGACTTTTCGGCGCCCCCCGAAATTACCTTCTGCTATAGCACAGGCCGCGGTACGATCCAAAGCGGATCCTGGCGATCCCGGCAACCCGTCGATCCCGGGAGCCGCGGAGAGCGGCGGGCGCAGGTGAACTTGAAGCGCCGCCAGAGTTCCTGTATAGTCTGAAACCATCGGACTTTCGGCGCCCAGCGGACAGGCACCGGTTGGGCGAAATCAGGGGGATCCTCGTTCTCACCATCATGGAAAGGAGGCGGGCAATGATAGCGTTTAAAAGAATACTGTTCCCGGTGGACCTTTCGGAGACATCACCGCAGCTGGTTTCCTGCGTGACCATAATGGCCGAAAAATTCGACGCGCAGATCCACCTGCTGTTCGTGGCGCGGGTGTTCGAATATTTCACCAGCATTTACGTGCCCCACCCCACGGTGGATCGCTTCGAGCGGGACGTGGTGGCGGGCGCCACCCAGCGCTTGGAAGAGTTTCGCCAGGAGTTCTTCAAGGATTACCCCGCCACCCGCGCGCAGGTTGTTTCCGGCGACATTTGCGAACAGATCCTGAACTACGCCCAGAGCGAAAATATCGACCTGATCATCATGGGAACCCACGGCCGCAAAGGCATCGACAAAATCGTTTTCGGATCGGTGGCCGAGCGCATCAGCAAAAGTGCGGTCATCCCGGTCCTGCTGGTCAAACCCTTTAAAACCGGAGTGACGCCGTAGCGAAGGGGCGCCGCGGCCAAACGCCGGCGGGAGCGGGGCGCAGCTGCCGGCTGCGGCTTGACAAGGGGGCAAGCGGACCTTAGATTCGACGCAAAAATCCGGTGCCGGCCGCGGTTGCCGAAGGCACCGTCGGCGCTAGAGGTGAATTTGAATGCCCCCGATTATATCCATTGTCGGCAAGTCCGATTGCGGCAAAACCACCCTGATTGAAAAGCTGATTCCCGAGCTCAAGAGCCGCGGCTACCGGATCGGCACCATCAAGCACACCTCCCACGGGTTCGACATCGACCGCAAGGGCAAGGACAGCTGGCGCCACCGGCAGGCTGGCGCCGACGCCGTGATGGTCACCTCGGCCGAGACGCTTTCGTTGGTCAAAAGCTTGGCGACCCATTCGCTCGACGATCTCCTGCCGTATTTCGCAGACATGGATCTGGTCATTACCGAAGGCTACAAGCACGCGGACAAGCCCAAGATCGAGGTTTACCGCGCCGAATGCAACCACAGCCCCCTTGATCTGCAGGCGGAGAGCCGCATCGCCATGGTGACAGACGCCGCCGTGACGATCGCGGCACCCGTTTACGGCTTCGATCAGATCAAGGCACTGGCCGATCTGATTGAGGCGCGGTTCCTGTGACCCCCGAAGACCTCACCCGCCTCGAAACCTGGTTCGACACGTTTGTCCAGGGATTCTACCGGCATGATCCGGACTATGACCGCGCCGTGCGGTTGAAAGACGACCATACCCGGCGGGTCTGCCGCGACATCCGAATGCTGGGCGAGCGCCTGGGCCTGCCGGAAGCCCAGCTGCGCCTGGCGCAGACCGCGGCCCTGATGCACGACGTCGGCCGTTTCCCCCAATATGCCCGCTACGGTACATTTCTAGACCGGGTTTCCGCCAATCATGCCCACCTCAGCCTGCGCACGATGGCGGCCGAGCGCGTTTTGAGCGCCCTGCCGCGCGCCGAAAGGCGGCTGATCATTCGTGCCGTGGCCTTTCACAACACCGCCCGCCTGCCGGACGCAACCCCAAGCTTCGGGCGGCTGCTGATGCGCCTGCTGCGGGACGCCGACAAGCTGGATATCTGGAGAGTGGTCACCGACTACTACGACCGCCGCCGGGAGGCGCCCGACCCGGTGATCGAACTCGGGCTGCCGGACCCCCCGATCTGCTCGCCGGCGGCGATCGCCAGCCTGGCGGCAGGCCAGACGGTCGACTTGGCGAGCCTCCGCTGCCTCAACGACTTCAAGCTGCTCCAGATCAGCTGGGTGTTCGACCTGAACTTCCGGCCATCCTTTCAGGCCCTGCAGGACCGCGGCTACATCCAAAAAATCGCCGCCCGCCTGCCGCCGGCCGACGGGCTTGCCGCCGCCATCGAACGCGTCCGGGCACACGTTGACGCGGGCTGCGCGGCCTCCGGCGCCGGCCCGACGGGCTGAGGCGCGCCGCCGGATAAGCCGGTCGCAGACGGCCGGTAATCCCCGCCCAATCGCGGTTCAGGCGAGGTATTCTTGAAAAAATGCTGGCGGCGGTGAGGGCGCGGGGAGTACCTGTGGGAATCAGCGGCTGTGGTTGCCGTTTAACAGCAGCACTTCCAGGGCTTGCATGTCTTCGACGTGAAAATCGGCGGCCAGCTCCCGATTCCTGTAGGCCACCAGCGGAATACCGGCCGCCGCCGCCGCCAGCCGGTCCACCTCCGAATCCCCCACATAAATCATCTCCCGGGCCGAAACCCCGAAATACGCGAGAATTTTCAGCAGCGGTTCGGGGTCCGGCTTGGGACGGCGCACATCGGCGGCGCTGACCACGAGGTCGAAGTAGCCCTCTAGCCCGTGGTCCGCCATCACCCGCGGCATGGTATCGGTGCGGTTGGTCGCGACGGCGGTTTTGAAGCGCCGCCTGAGGTTCAGCAGCAAGGGTTTGAGATAGGGGGCCATCTGCATGATGGGAATAAACTGCCCGTAGTTGATCCTCATCCGGCAATCGTGGGCGCGCACCTGTTCGGCTGGATCGGGAAACAGATGGGCGATTGAATCCTGGACCGCGTGCATGTGGGTGTAGGCGAACTGCGTCGGGGTCATCTCCCCCCTTCCCATGCGCCGCAGAATGTCGTTATAGAACGCCCGGTTGGCCTCGGCGGAGTCGAACATCACCCCGTCGCAGTCGAAAGCGACGACCCGGATCTCAGGATTGGCTCTTGGGCGGGGGGTCATAGAGGTTCCCGTAAATGCTGATTTTGATCTCGGGCCGGATCCGGCTGTCGGTTTTGACCAGCACGACATCGTAGTAACGCCCCTTGTCCGTCTTCAGGTTTTCCACATGCACCAGGTAAACCGGAAGCCCGGACTCGGTGACCTGCTGGAAGCTGCAGCGGATGCTGTCACCCTTTTGGGGGGTGATCGACAACACCGTGAAGGGGTATTGGGGCTCGGGTATAATCCGCACCACTGCCGCCATTTCGGCCCCGACCAGCCCTGAAAACTGGACCGAAGTGGGTGTGACGGTGGCGAAGCGATCCACTTTTCCCGAAATCTTCAGGGTGATTTCCGGGTTCCGGGGGTCGTTGGTCTCTACCAGGGCGCTTTTACGCAATTCGCGGCCGCCATAGCCCGTGGAATCCACCTGAATCTTGATCTGGCCCTCACCGCCGGGAGGGATGTGTCTCGGATACGAGACCGCTGTACAGCCTCAGGCGGTGCGGACTTTCAGGATATCCAGGGGGGCGTCGCCCCGGTTGGCGATCGTGAACTCGTGACGTACGGCCGTGCCGTCCACCACCGGTTCGAATTCAAAGGCGGTCGTTTCCACGACCGCCACAGGCGCGGGGTGAGTTCCGGGTTGAGCGGCCAGCACAGGGACTGCCGACAGCACCAGCAGGCTGAGCATAAGCCGTTGTAGCACGCGGTGTGGCATCATCTTCTTCACCTTGATTAAAATTTCAACGGAAATTAGTGTCCCGGCGCTTCTAAGTCAAGCACGAACTGCTGGTGCGGTCCCCCTCGGCGCCGCTGCCTATAGCATAAAAACCGGGTCGACATCCACGGCCACCCGCACCTGGGGGGGGCTCAGGGCGCCGCCGGCATCCGTCATCAGCAGATGCAGAAAGCGCCTCAGGGGGCCGGCCCCGACGCCCTTGATCAGGATCTGCCATCGGTAGTGCCGGGCGATCCGGGCCAGGGGCGCCTCGATCGGGCCCAGCACTTCGATGGTGCGGGCCAAATCGTCGTGACTGCGGCTCAATCGTCGGCAGATGCCGCCCAGAGCCGCCGCGCAGTCCGCCGTGCGGTCCTTTTGCCTGCCGGAAATTTTCAACTGCACCAGACGCGCAAAAGGCGGGTAGTTCAAGGCGCGGCGGAATTCGATCTCTTTTCGGAAAAAAAGGTCGAAGTCCTGTTTGCGGGCCGCGACAATGCTAAAATGCCCGGGCGTGAAAGTCTGCAGAATGACCCGACCGGCCGACTGGCCGCGGCCGGCACGGCCGGCCACCTGGGCCAGGATTTGAAAGGTCTGCTCGCCGGCGCGAAAATCCGGGAAACTCAGGGACATGTCCGCGCAGATGATCCCCACCAGGGTGATGTTGGGGAAGTCATGGCCCTTGGCCACCATCTGGGTGCCCACCAGGATGTCGATCGTGCCGTCCCGCAGCCCCTTGAGCAGTTTGAGGATCTCGCCCTTGCGGCCCGTCGTATCATGATCCATACGGGCCACCCGGG